>Ga0302326_10000887_pt1 | contig 78547 bp, 70 predicted proteins | sample Palsa_T0_3_FD_202264 | JGI IMG/M metagenome (GOLD analysis project Ga0302326, IMG submission 202264) | Peat permafrost microbial communities from Stordalen Mire near Abisko, Sweden - Palsa_T0_3 | ecosystem: Environmental > Terrestrial > Soil > Palsa > Peat permafrost | place: Sweden: Abisko...
CCGACTTGACCAAACAGCCGTTCGCGCCGTACTATCACCTATCTTTTCGGAGAGGTGGCTGAGTGGTCTAAAGCGGCGGTTTGCTAAACCGCTGTAGGGGATTAAAGCTCCTACCGAGGGTTCGAATCCCTCCCTCTCCGCCATCTTCAAAAAACCCTTATTTTACAGGGTTTTTGTGATCTCCTCAATCTGCAAAGGGCAAAGTCATAATAGAAAGTCATAACAAGTGCCTCCGTTTGCCCCCGCGTCCGCCCGCGTCCCGAAGGCTCAGGGCGCGAAACTCAGAAGCCACGGGGCGGCGTTGCCGGGCGGGCGCGCAGGCTGTCAACGTGGCCATCAGGCGGGGCGGTGTAGTGGCTCTGGTGATCGTGGAAAAGGCGGTGGACGGGGTGGTGGACGGGGTGGTGGACAGCGATGTGGACGTACAGGTGGACGTGCCGGTCCGGCGTCAGGGTTCCCCGCGTTCGATCTCGGCAGCGTAGAAGTCGCCAGCTTCACGCATGAGCCGGGCACCCTCTGGCGCGTCCAGTCCGTCCGGCGGGTCAATCCAGAGCGGCTCCATGCTGAGGGCACCCATGACGCCCTCCTCGATTACCTCTGCCACGAATCGCGGCCAATGCAGATGTACGACAAAAACCCGGTCGTCGGCACTGTCGGCAATCAGGAATTTTGGCAGCTTGTCCCATTCGGTAAGCGGCTTCATAGCGACGGATGATAACGCCGTGTGGTTGCTTTACAAGCCCCGCCAGCGCGCCGATGATTCCCTTGCCGATGCACTGGCACTGCCGAAAATGCCACTGACGGCCCGCAGAAGGTGAAAGCGGCTTCGTAGGATTCGATTTGCGCCACGATCTCAGCGGGGCGCGATGCGTAGGACGTACAGAAACGACACGCCCGCCCCGGCGTTTCCACCAGAGCGGGCGCTCGCTTGTTTTGTGCAGCGGCGAAGCGAAGCCGGTAAAAGGCGTGCTGCACCACGGCCCGTTGTCCCAGTCGTCGGCGGGCGCAACGTCATGAATGCCGGGACTCATCCCTGCTATTGCACTGCGCGGCAGGGCACGCTTGAATCCGTTACGCTTTGACCAGCGCCGCGAGTTTTTGCTTCACAACGCCCAAGCCGTTTTTGAGTTTGTCGATTGCGGTTTCGTTGTCCGCGATCTGTTGCTCGACTAAAGCGAGTTGCTCCTGAAGCAACGCCTTCCGAATCGGCCACAGTTCCGCCAGCGCACGCCAGCGAGTCAGTGCGTCGATTGTGGACGGCGACGCCTCGGAAAGTGGCCTCGAAAGAATCTGGAATTTCAACGAGTCGGCCTCTTTCTGAATGGTCGCAAGTTCGCTTTCGTTGTCGATCTGCGACCGCAGTTCACCAGCCCGCGCCCGAAGCGTGGCAAGCGCGGTCACACGGTCGTTGCCTTCGTTGCAAAGCCGCTCCTCCTCACGCTCGGCGATCTGCCGCAACATGTCCCGCTCTCCCGCCGACGATGCCCGGCGATTATCTGCGGCGATTTGAGTATCCCTTGCCCGCGCGTCCGCCTGCTCTTTTTCGCGCTTCTGGTGGTCCAACTTTTCGGCCTCGACTTCCCGACTGGTGACAAATTCTGTTTCCATGATGTTGTGTTCTCCTGGCTCTCGTGTTTTGAATTATGATTCGAGGCAGCGTAGTTGCCCCTCAAGGTCAACAACCGCGTTTTGGCGCGTTGTCAGGTTGGCCGTGGCCGCGTCCACTTCGGGCGGCGTGGTTGCGCGCTCCATTGCGTCTTGCGCATCCTTCAGCGCCCCTTGCGCCACTAAAAGCTCGCGGCGGATTTTTGCAGTGTGCTCGGCCAACAGGGTGTTGACGACGCCCTGCTTGGTGGATTTCAGCAGCCGTAGCTTCTGCTCGTTGTCTTGAAGGCGTTCGATCTCAGTCATTTTATTTCTCCTTGTTGCCCCTGCATCATTGCGAGGGGAAAACGTTTCGTGAAAGCATCGGATTGAGTTGGCCGTTGCACCAGTTTCGCAATGCTTCCGTGGCAAAATTCGCGTCCGCTGGGTTGACCTTCTCTCCCAAGATGACCGGCATTTGATCTAGCAACTCACGGAGGGGCGCGATCCGTTTTTCCATGAAGGCCAGCGCGACGGCTTGAGCCTCCTGCATAATCGCCGTGCGACTCACCGAAGTTTTCAAATCCGATCTCTCAAAATCCGCCAGCGTCTTAGCCCACGCCAGCCAGAGCTTTTGACGAAAAATCGGAGCCTTGCCAGTGGCCTCGGCCTCCTGCCAATCATCGAAGGCCGCTTTTTCGGCCCGTTGAATCCGCTGCAAAGGTGTTTCATCCGGGGCGGCCTTTGACAATTCTACTCTCGGCGGGACCGGCGTTGACGATGGCGACGCGACACCAGACACGGCGAAGCCCATTGCATCGGCCCACGTTTGCAGGGCGAGCAACCCGAATCGCAGCGAAGGCTTCCGCCCATGCTCCTGAATCCGCCGACACGGCAACTGTTTTTCGCGGACGTACCGAAAAACGGTGTGAGGAGAAACGCCAAGAATTTCTGCCGCCTGTTTGGTGCTCAATTCCGGTTCAATCAGTTTCGTTTTCATAAGTCAGAGTCCTTTGCAAATTTGCATCCCCTGAAAAAATTGGCGCATGGCAAAATAACGGAACGCTCCGCGCAGTGTCGCGCCCCTCCCCGTGGCGGAGAACCTATAAGGGGGGGAGGGTGTCACGGTCTGGCCTCCGATGGTTCGACGTTGACGCTCGTGGCCTTCACGATCTTGTGTGATTCGTGGATTTGCCCGGCCAGGTATCGCCAAGCCAATTCAGCGGCCAGCCGTTCACTACCAGCAAAGAGGATAGGACAGTACCGTCGCGTCCACGCGGCCACGGTGCCGATCAAGCTGGCCTCGCTCATGTCACCACGAGCGGCCAGTACGTTGCCCAGTGTGCCCTCGACAACGACAACGAATCTGCCAACGTGCCGGGATCTCGAAAGCTCGCGCTCGAATCGTTCGCGGCCCGAAGTCATGCAGGCAAGGAAGTCGTTGACGGTCTTGCGCTCGACAATCGCGCCGTCAGGAAGGCCAGCAAGAGCGAAGTCGCCAGTGTCCAATGTGGCCCGTTCAAGCTGGACGTGCGACGGCAACCAGCGCCGCCACGGATGCGGCCACGGCTCGCGGGTGTCAACGGTCAAGGTGATCGCGGCGAATATCATGGCGGCGAGTTGTCCCTTTCCGCCAGTTCGACTTGCACGGTCGCACGGTCAAGCATGGTCTTTTGGTCAAGCTCGCGTATATGGGGATTACCCCTCTCGGCTGAAACACCGTGCTCCACCGTGCGACCGTGCGTAGTAGTTACACGGTCAACGCGGAATTTTCGCCCGTGGCCCTTGCCCGCAATCACGAAACGGTGATCTCCCACAAGTCGGCAATCGTACCGCGCCAGTAGTTTCGCCATGCGGCTACGTTCAACGTGCTTCAACTCGCCTTCTGTGCCGATGATCGTCTCAAAGCATCCATGCTGCCGTGCGAGGTCAACCAGTTCGGAAAAGGTCAAAGACTTCGCGCTCTCGCTCATTGCGGCAACCAGTCCGCGCATATCGTCGGCGTCAGGGTCAACGGCAGCAGTGACTTTTGGAGATTCGAGACAGCATCCAAAACCGGCAGCCTCGACAGCGCCGCCGACTGACTTCGCCCATGATGGAAACGCGGAGTGACTGCGACTCGGCGCGGGCCTGCCCTTTGCGTCCCAGTGGCGCACGATTGCCCATAGCGCCGCGAGAATCTGCGGCCGCATTTGCAGCAGCGTCGGTAAGTCCAGCGATCGCTTAAATTCACGATCTTCAGCGCGCTCGGCTTCAAGGTGAAGCTCCGCAAAAAGGCTTCGCCGTCGCATGTCGGGTGAGACGGTGCAACCGTTGGCCGTGGCAAAAACCGTTGCGAGGTTCGGCCCGGTGAAAGTGGTATTCTCGCCAAGGATCCGGTCAGACCAATGCGGCGACGATATAAACGCTTCCAGCGCCGCCGATGACAGCCTCGATTTCTGATTGTCCAATACGATGACAGTCCGCGCCTCGCGCACCACTGCCGTCAATGCCTTGCGGGTTTCTGAATCTTCGTCAGTCTTTACGCCACATGGCATAGCGCCCAACACCGGGACAACGGCACAAAGCACGAGTGTTGTCGCGCCCGCGCCCTCGGCGTTCTTTGTGACGATGAAACACGGTCGCAACGAGCCTTCGGGAATCACTTGCGACGCGTACAGGGTCAGCATCATGGCGACGGCCACAGCTTTCGATCTTCCTGCGTCGGCAAAGTCAAATTCACTCAGCAAGTCGTTGACCGTCTCGACAGCCTTTTCGAGAGACACGTTTTCAGCGTAGGTGACGTTTGAATCCGTCAGGGTTTTCGAGGTCGGGTCGTACCCTTCCGGCAAGAGTTCGATAGTCCCATCTGCGCGGAGTATCGGCAACCGCGCATGATTCACTCGACGCACAACGCGCAACTCGCCGGTGAATTGTGGCGATGCCAGGATGCCCCGGCTTTCATCATCTCGCAGCGTAACATCGACTTCATAAACCGACTCGTTGAAAGTCTTTTGCCGGTACATGACGCAGTGATTCTCAATCCACGTCCTGAAAGTCTGCGCGTCCACCGGATGCAATTCGGAATCTTTCAGGATGCACACTTCACCGTTGCGTAGAAAAATGTCTTGCTCACAGAGAGCTTGACCAAGTTCCGTCGCCGTGCTCGACATAAGCCAGTTGTCACCGGGGAGCCGGATTTTTGGGCGCGGGTCGTTGACCACTGACTGCATTGCGTCCGGCGCGGGTTGTCGCGTTGGCGTTGGCGTCCACTCTGGCGCGGTTTCGGCCATGATTGCCAGCCGCTCGGCAGCGTCGGCGTAATCGTTGAACGTCGCAACAAAATCGCTCGCATCCTTCACGCCCTCGCCGGGCAATTCCAACACCTTGCAGTGAACGCCAGCACTATGAAGCGAACGCGCTACTTTCTCGGCGTGCTCGCGGCCCGCCACGTCTTTGTCCGCGATGACAACAACGGATTTTCCGCGCAAGCTCTCGGTGTATTCAGAACGCCACTTGCCCGCGCCCAGCGGGTTGCACGTCGCAGAGAATCCCAGCGCCGCGAGACTGTCCACGTCTTTCTCGCCCTCGACAACCCAAACGTCGGAAGCCTTCACGACTTCGGGCAGCCGGTACAACACCAACTCGACGCCTTTGAGATTCCACAGAAAACCGTCGCGCCCGTCTGGTTGCCGTTGTCGAAAATCCTTCGGCGAGTAGCGGACACACTGAAAAAGCAGCTTGCCGGTTTGGTCGGCGTAGTCGTAAGTGGCGACGATCTTCTTTCCCGCGCCGTGGTTTTTACCGTTGCCCCTGTGAATCGGTTCGCGTGGTGAACGTGAGAAGGCCGACTTGACCGCACCTCGCGCCTCTGGCAGCGGCAGCCCACACTTGGCCGCGCCACTTTCCACAAGTTGTATCGCTTCGTTTTCCGTCGCGCCCCCGTCACGTAGCTGGACGGCAGCGGCAAAGGCTTCGTTTGCCCGCTGGCCTTCGGGTGCGCCACGCTCCACAAATTGCCGCGTGCGGTCCGGCAGTTTGGCAAGGTCAATCACCGTCTCAGCGACTCCTGTTTTCGTCTCGCAACTTCGTTGACGATCTTCGCGGCTTGTGGAGCAGTGAAGATGCGCGAGCCGTCTGGACACCGTGCTACTTCCAGTTGCAGACTTTGGGCAATCGCTTTTACCGTGGACGGGTGACAGTTCGCTTGGCGTGCCACGTCTGCGGGACGGAACACTTGCGCGTCTGGTGTCACGGTCGGCGTTGTCGTTAAGGTTTTCGAGTCCAAGGCAAAAAAATCCCCCTCACGGTTTCAGCGGCTCAATTTGGGCCGTCAAAAAATCCTTGAGGCTTTGAAAGTGAATCAGTCTGATTCCAGTTTTCGCGCCGGGACGGCGAAGGCAAACGGTTTTGATCTTGCCTGTGCCGATAAGCTGGTAAAGGTAAGTCCTGCTCAGGCCAAAAAGGGCGCGGCAGTCGGCAGTGCGGCAAAACTCAATCGGCTGGTTGCTAACCTTGCCCGGTTCGATGGGCGCGGCGGTGAATTGCTTGCGGTTTTCGGAAGCCGCGTCGCCCTCTGGCTTCCCTCGGTTGCGTTTCTGTTTCACGCGCACACGATAGACGCGGGCGGATACCCTGTCAGGAGTTCGGGACAAGACTTGCCGTATTCTGTCCGGCTCTACTTTTCAACACGCGGGCGCGGCCCCGGTTTCACGTCGCCGGTGGTCACAAGTCCAATCCGCTCGGCACGCTTGGACGCGGTATCAGGGGAAAGACGTTTGCCAGTGGCTTTGTAAATTGCCTCAGCCAGCTCCCTGCGCTTCATGCGGCAGTAGCCCTTGCGAATCCAGTTCAACGCAAGCTCGTAGCCCACAGCGTCAAACCAGCGGCGTTTTCGTCGCAATGCTTTTTCGAGTAACCTGCGCGTGGCGTCGTCGGCTTCGCCGTCTGGCAAGATGTTTGTTTGCGCGAACGCTTCGGCCTTGTATGTCGATTCCGCCACGAGCCGCAGACGGTCGCGCTCGGTGTCGTTTGTAGCGGTGGCCAGCATCTTCAATGCGCGCATCGTGGCAGGATACACTTGGCCCAACACTTTAAGCTGTGCGTCCCGAATGTCAGGGATTGTCACCGGCAATGCGGCGCACAACGTTTGCCCCTTCGCTTCCTGGTCGCGTCCGGCTTTCAGAAGCCTCTCACATTCGCCGCGCGCTTCCGCCTCGGTCGTTGCCGCTGCCAGCAACCTTGTGGGGCGCAGTTTGCCATTGTCTTTGGCTTCGCCGCAGAACACGGCGAACCGATACACCTTGCCCTTGTAGTGAACTGGCTTCCGAAGGCGACACCATCCGATGCCGGGAGTAACAAGCCGCACGTTCTTTGACCGAAACAAACCGAAGCCAGTCCCCCAGTCGATCAAGAGCAAATCGCCCGACTTCACTTCGTCGCCTTCTCTTTCGTCACGTCCGGCAGCGCGTCCACGGTCGCGCGCAAATCGTCGGCGGTCAGGTGTGTGTAGTGGGCACTGACGGCGGATGACTCGTGCCCGGCGATTGCCTTTGCCATTGCATCGGTCGCGCCACTGGCTTTGAGTAGGCTCACGGCGGAATGGCGCAGCGAGTGGAAACTTAATTCCGCGATGTCACGCCGGGCGCTTCGCCCTTTTTTCCCAGCTTGGTGAGCGCGGGCTTCCGCCAGTCCAGCGGCAACCAACACTTGATCGTAAAACATCCGGCTCAGGGTATTCACGCGCTCGGCTGCCGTCGCCGCTGCTTTGGGGAATATCGGCGCTCGCGGGTTGTCATTGCCGGGCAGGCTCAACAGGTAATCACGCAACGGCGGGGCAATCGGAAGCTCAAGGCGGTGTCCGGTTTTTCGTTGCACGAAACGCACGACGCCCTTGCTCACGTCCACTTGCTGCCACGTCAGCCGCGCCAAGTCGCCAAGCCGTTGCCCGGTGTAGATACCGGCCAAAATCAAACCGTAAAACTCTGTCCCCTCGGCAGCTTCCAAAACGCGCTTGATCTCCGTGATCGTGAACGCACGGCGTTTGATTTCGTCGCCCTTGGCTTGAATAATGGGAACGCGCTTTGCCGCGTTGGTCGTCACCAAGCCCTCGCGCTCGGCTGCCGACAGACACGCCCGCAGCACTTTCAACGACAGATTTGCCGTGCCGCGTGAACGCTCGCGCGCCTCGGCGTCACGGAAGGCTTGCACGTCGGCGGGTGTGAGTGCGGCCACGTCGCGCTTGGCCTTCACTCCGAGGCTGGTCTTGAATCGCTCGACTATGCCACGGTAACGGTCGGCAGTGGCTTCGCCGTTTTCCAGTTCCTTCGCTTGCAACCAGCGGGCAATCCAGTCGCCCACAGTGGCGCGTGGCATGGTTTCGGAGTTGGAGCTTAGGAAAACGTCTGACACGCCACGGGCAATCACTTCGCGTGCGGCTTCGGGTGTCAGCAAGCCGTTGTGCGCGGTCTTGCCCGCCTGCTCCCATGCGCGGGCGATCTCGACGGCCTGCCTCTTGTTGCGGGCTTTGGTGGACTTGAACCGGCGTTGCCAGCTTTGTGTTGACGGATTCCAAGTGGAATACGCGGCAAACCAGAAGGGGCTTTTGTCTCTTGGGTCTTTGTGAACGCTTGCCATAGGGTGTCTCTCCTTTTCTGGTCATAACAGTAAGTCATAAAGTCCCCCCGTGTCAATAGGCTTCCTTTGTGTAAAGTTCCTTAGCAAAATCGCAATTTCTTCGGGTGTAATGCTACCGAGGGTTCGAATCCCTCCCTCTCCGCCATAAATTGTTTTCCTGATTTTCGCCGCAAGCGGCGAGAGTCGTCATGTCAGTGGAATTGAAACCCGCTACGAGGTTCCAGGGGTTTGTTCCCGCTTCGTTCCGAGTTGTAGCGCGAAGTAGCTACGCGGTCCATGGGGCGAATGTTGTGCAGTAGTGTAACGAACGCTCCTGTGCGGGAATTCGATTACCCGGGAATTGACTCGTCAATGTGCAGTGGGAGCATCGTAAGTGGCCTTCAGTGCAGCATCACAGCAGATCGAGGCCAATTCAATCCCGGTTGACAGGTTGTCCCGTCATCCAAAGGAAGTAAAATAAAAAGGAAGAGCACAGCCGCCGGTCAATCCACCGAATCGTGAATGAGGCAGTTGTTGGTTGTTTCCACACTTGCCACGACGGCTGTGCTCCCGAATGCCTAGAACTGTACGTGGATACGATAGAATCGTTGGGTCTGGGTTGCCGCGCCTGAATCGGTGAACGTCAGCGTCCCGCCAGTGCCCGTCAGGTTGCTGGCAATCGTGCTCCAGAAACCGTTGACGAGATCGCTATTAGCCTGGACATCGTACAGGACGTTGTTCTCGGACGAGAAATTGACAGCCACGTCGGGCTTGTTAATCTGGAGGTTGTAACTAGTCGGCAGCGTCGGAGACACCCGGAAAGTCAGCGTGCCAGTGGCATCAAACTCGAAGTAACCGAGGTAGACGCCGTCTCCGGTATTGGGTTCCAGCTCATAGAAATCCGACCGTGTGGCCCCGCTGGTAAACGGGCTGGGCGTCTGGTTCTCGATATCGCCCTCGTTGAAATTACCCGCCAAACCGCCCGCGGTTCCCGCGATCGACACGTAGGAACTGGAATCTCCACCAGGGATGATGACGACGTTGGCCGTGTTGGAAATGGCGTTGGCCGGCTGCCCGCTGCTCCACGGAATCGCGCCTTCGGATGACAAGTACCCGGCCACCGTGGAGATGATGCTGCCGATCGACCCTTGCTGGAAAGTGCTCAGGCTGGTGTAGGGACTTGTCAGCGTCGAAATATTGGACCGCGGGTTCGTGAGGAACAGCGTATTAACGGGCAGACCGTACACCGATGCGCCACGAACGTCGCTGATGGCCGCCCAATTCACCGACGCCAGACTCGAAAAGGCCGCGTCCAGTTGCGTCAGGCTAAACTGGTTCGCACCAGCCCCGGTGAAGGTGATGATGGAACCCGGACTGGCGTTGATGAACTGCGAAACGGGCCCGATATCGACCTCGAGGTTTGGGTGGCCTGATTGCCAGAACACCAGCAGCACGTCGCCATTGTTGTAGGCGAACGGCGCCGCAGGTAGCGTTTGTGCGCCCAGTAACAAAGCTCCGGTTATGAGTGTCGAGAGTAATGGAATGCGAGATTTCATGATTTGCTTTTTTTCTCCTGTAGTTATTGTTCAAACTTGTCAAAGGAGTTGTGAGCGAGTCGCGCAGCATCCGCGGGGTTTGTTGGCGGCGCGCCCGTAGGTGCCAACGCTGGCCCGCTGACGAATTCAACTCGCGTGTGATGACTGATCATCGTTCCTTTCCGCTTCTGTAAAGGAACTTCCGGTTGACCGGTTAGCCCAAACAACTTTCCCCGTTCAAGGTCAACCTCCAGTCGGTACTGGTAGGCATTGCCTATCGTGGCTTCGCAGCCCACGAACCGCTTTGAGTCCATCAATTTGATAGACAACATCAACGGCTTTTCTCATCGTTCCCTGGTTTTCTTCCGGCTGTCCTTCAGGCTCTATGCAGGAGAGGCGGCATTAATTAGCGGACCCTCCAAACCAGGAACGAATGAAATTCTCCAAGGACACGCCCGATTCGCGCACCAACCAGTGGCCGCACATACCGCATGGCTTCTGATTGTTGTCGACCGTCAATATCGCGGTTACCTCGCCGCTATGTTTAAGAATTAGCACGACAGTCCCAGCCGCCGGTTGGACGTAGTGACCCAGAAAATGCTTCCGGATCGTGGCCACAACCACACGTTCTCCATGTTCGCCTCCCGCATACAGTTCGTGCGTTTTCGGGTCGAGCGTTACCCCCCGCAACTGAAAGATAAACGACTCCGCCGCCGCCGGCTCATCCTGGTTGGCATACAGATAGTTGCTGAACCGAATATAGGCACTCAGAGCCCGATCCTTGCTGTTCCAAACGAGCGAATGCTCGACCACATCGCCGTCGGCGAACGTCTTCGCGCGATCCGGACTGGCGATCTTCACCGTTGCGCCCCGCACGGGTGCAACAGCGAAGAACAGCAGCACACATAGCCAGGAGGTCTTCATTCCACACAAAGTCTACGCGCCAATACAATCGAGTCAACACCGCTACCCGCACTTGTCCAATCATTTGCGAACGAAGGGATGAATCTCATCTCTTTTGTCCTGCTAGTCAGCATCTCACCTTACTCCAGTCGCAACCTTTCGGTCCGCTCAATCCGTGTTACCTGTCCATCATGCACAATGATCACCACGGTGCCGTAACGCAACGACTCAACCTGCTTGCGTACGACTTCCAGCCACTCGGTGCTCTTGTCGTCCTGGTGAGGCTTGTCTTTGTCCATGGCGCCGTGTTCCGACTGCTCGCTGTTGTGGTTCGCAGACTTTCTCGAACCCGATTCCTCAGAACTTTATGGTGCTATCAAATTGCAGCCGCACCGCGTAATCACCGGAGGGTGAAATCGGATGGTTGGCCAGCGGGGGGCGATCCACGGCATTGAAGGGGCTGATTCGCTCGCAGATAAACCCGGTAAATACAAGCTGCCACCAGTCGAACACATTGTAGGTAAGGTTGACCACGTGACCCTCGATGTCGGTGCCGGCGCCCGGGACCGCGTTGCGGCTACCGTAGCCGACGCTGAAGTTGTCGTCGACAATCGCGTCCCACGTCGAATTGGCGCCCAGGTACTTGTACTCATATCCCAGCGACCACTGTCCCTTGCGCTTGGCCTGGCCTAACACGGCTTGAAGCGCCCATGCCGTCGTGTAATCACCGCCCGGTGCATGCTCGAAAGTCGGCGAGAGGTTCTTGAGGTACTCCCCGCCAAGGGTCAGCACGCTGGGGGTGCCCAGAAACGGATGCTTGCCAAAGGTCCACGCCACTTCGCCGAGGCCCTGGAGCACGTCGAAGTCCGATAGATAATCGCCCACATATGGGGAATTTGCATTCACGTTAACACTATTGCCCTGACTCGTGGTGCTGTCGCCCGGGATTACATGATTCAGGTTTTCTGTGACAAAGGAGTCAAGGCCCAGGGTAACCTTGAGAGGCACCGGATCGAGATTCGCTTCGAGACCCACCTCGGAGTCGAACAGGTAGGCATCCGCACCTTCGCCCTCGGGGATCGGGCCGCCGGGACCCGCCTGCGGAGTGAAACTGCCAACCTGCTCGGCGATAACGTATTGGCCGAAATTGCCGAATAGCCGGTATTGTTGGTCGCCCCCAAATTTGTAGGACAACAATTCGGCGGCGCCCTGGGGCGTCACCTCGGACTTGTAGACCGTCGGGGAGAGAGTCACCGGATGCCAGGTTGGGGTCGGTATGATGCCACCCTCAACTTTGATCCAATCCCATGCAGGCGGGTGGATCGTCACGTAGGCCAGGTCGACCACGGCGGCCTTTTTCCGGAAGGAACTGCCGAAGGTCGTGTTTTCGCTTTGACCACTGTACGTGCTGCCCGATACGCTGTCACCAGTGGCGAAGCGCGCGTCGATATCCGCCCAGTCCTGCAGTTTGAGGTCCACCCCCAGGCGCAACCGGACGCGATACCGGAGCCGGTCGGGTTCGTGGGCTTGAATGGGAGCGTCTGGCGAGCGTATCCAATCCTGCGGATTTTCGAAATCCTCCGCCCGCAACCGCAAATCACCGTACCACTTCATTTCATTGATCCAACTGCTGCTCGTGGTCTTGAGCCCCGGCAGCGCGGCTGGCGCATTGGCCTGGATTTCGCGATCGACTTCGCGTTGGCGCTCGAGGGTGAGAACCTTTTGTTTGAGATCATTCAATTCCTGATCAGGCGCACCGGGAGCAGGAGCGACCGGCGCGGGAAGAAGCTGACGGGCCTTTTCCGCCTGCTCATGGGTGATGATGCCGGCGCGTTCCAACACATCGAGGGTCGTATTGGGATCGTCGCCATACGATCGGCTGCTGAAGTGGAGGGTGCTGCCCGCAACAAGGAGAATGGTTACGGTGCGTGTAAGGATTGTGGATTTCATTTCGTCTTTCGATGGTGTGTTAGGCTCTCGTCTGCATCGGTTTTGGCCAGAGGAGCACGCGGGCGGGTGAGGCTCCGCCCGCGTGCGGGTCTCGCGCGTCTACTTCCGTCGAGACCTCCAGCGCGGCGCCAGGAGAACGGCGCCGATGAGAGACAGGATGGCCGCACTCGGTTCTGGAATCGCGGGGGTAAAGGTCACCGTGCCATCCGGGTGGAAGTCGAAGTAGCCGAGATCCGTGTCCGCGCCCGATCCGGGAAGCAACTCGATGAAGTCCGAGCGGACCACCCCCGTTGTTTTGAACGCTTTCACATGCATGATCCCCATCCCTAACTCCTGGTTGCCGCGCCTAGTTCCCCGCCGGCCAGCCCGGGCCCGGGATGATCACGGTGCCATCGCCCAACCGGTTCACCTGCATTTGTGTCAGCCCCACAAACGAGTTGGTATAGACCGCGTTGCTGGTTTGGAAAACCTGGTTCGTCAGTTGAGCAACCAGGTTGGTAAACAGTTCTTCCTGCAGCGAATTGAGCGCGTTGGTGCCACTCCGGCGTGTGTAGGCGTGATCATACGACCAGATCGGGTAATACCCCAACGCAACGTTGGTCGGCGTCGGGTAATAGCCTTCGTATGTGAGGATGAAGTCATCCACGTTGGGAGCGGGACCGGCAAGGAAGTCGGCGATGCCCGCCGTTCCAATCGTAGCCGGGGTCGCGGCGACCGCCGCCACCAGGGACGACGCGGTGGTATAGCCGCTCGTTGGCGTATACTGGCCACCGACAAAGCCGTAGATTTGCGGCGAGCCGACATACGCGAGGTCAATCTCGGGAACAATTCGAGCACCCGCCGTGTTCGAGCGACCAAAATAATAGATGGTCTTGCTCGGATTGCCGGTCGTGGTGAAGAAGTTTTCCGAGATCTCACCCGAGAACTCGAAGAAGCTGATCGCCGTTTCCCGGGTCAGGTTCGAGAATGCCAGATCGCTGTGTCCGACGAATGCAAACGGGACGACACCGATAACCTGCTCGTGGAACAACGCCACGTTTTGCGGCGGCACCGCGCTCCCCGGAAAGATGTCCGAGAACGACACATTGGCAATGTTGGAAACCAGCGCCGTCCCGCCCCCTTCAGCCACGGTCCGGGCAAACCCTACCTGATTGGCTTGCGCCAGATCCAGGACGCCCTGCTCCGTGCTGGTGAACCCCAACCGGATGATCACATTCGTCGTGTTGCCCCCCAGAACTCCGGATGCTGTGCCTTCCAACGAGATGTGATTGGAATCCGCCACATTGCTAGAGGTTTGGGCCGCGCCACCATCAAAGAGTTGGTAGGCCCGATTGATTACAGCGCTCTTGAACGTCTGCCCGCCCGTGATATCCAGTTCGACAGCGCTCTGAGCGTGGCTCGTGTTCGAAACCAGGCCGCCGATGATGGCGGCGAGTAATACTCTGCTTGTTTTCATGTTCGTTTCTCCTGTTTCCTTCGTTGGTTGATCTATTGTTTCTTTGTTGTTGGCCGGTTCTCAGCCGGCTTATTTTTTCGCTGGCTTCACGATCACGTTGACGAGGGCGTTGGAAACCACCGTGTCGTTCAATTGTGCGACATAGCGGAACGCGCTATTGGTGGTTTCGCTGAACGTCACATCGAACACCACGGACAGTTTCCCCTTGCGTTTGAGCGTCACGGGCAGTGGCTTCTGCGGCCGTCCGCTGAGTAGCACCACCTCGGCGTTGGGGATATTGGATGTCAGCGACTCCACCGCCAACGTGACCAGGTTCGAGAGGCTGGTGATTGTGTAGGTATTCGTGCCCACGTTGGCGATTTCAACCGTGGTCGATTTCGTCACACTGGGCTTTTTTGCCGTCAACGTGATGGACTTCGGCCCGGTGATCTTGACGATCGATAGATCAGGAAACTCGATCATTGGGCTGGCATTGGTCACCGTCACCGAGGCGGTGGCAGTGTTGTTGCTGGCTACGGGATCGCCCGGATAGTTCACCGAGGCCGTGTTGGAAATAAGCCCGGTGGAGACCGTGCTGACAACGATGGTGGCGCTGGCACCGGTGCCATTGGCGAGGTTGCCCACGTTCCAGGTGACCACACCGCCCGCTTGTGTCGTGGTCCCCTGGTTGGCCAGTGCGGACACGAAGCTGACGCCGACAGGCAACGCGTCGGTCACCACCACGTCGGTGGCCGCAGCCGGCCCGTTGTTCTGCACTGTCAAGGTGTAGGTGACATTGCTGCCCAGAGTTACGGACGTGGGGGTGGCCACCTCGGTCACCGCCAGATCGGACACTTGGTTTGTCAGGGTGACTGCATTCACGGTAATGGTCGCCGACGCGGTGTTGTTGCTGGCTACCGGATCGCCCGGATAGTTCACCGAAGCCGTGTTGGAAATCAGGCCGGTCGACACTGTGCTGACAACGATAGTGGCGCTGGCACCGGTGCCGTTGGCGAAGTCGCCCACGTTCCAGGTGACCACACCGCCCGCTTGTGTCGTGGTCCCCTGGTTGGCCAGTGCGGACACGAAGCTGACGCCGACAGGCAGCGCGTCGGTCACCACGACGTTGGTGGCCGCAGCCGGCCCGTTGTTCTGCACTGTCAAGGTGCAGGTGACATTGCTGCCCACAGTCACGGACGTGGGGCTGGCCACCTCGGTCACCGCCAGATCGGACACTTGGTTTGTCAGGGTGACTGCATTCACGGTAATGGTCGCCGACGCGGTGTTGTTGCCGGCCACCGGGTCGCCCGGATAGTTGACCGAGGCGGTGTTGGAAATCAGGCCGGTCGACACTGTGCTGACGACGATGCTGGCCGTGGCGCTGCCGCTGTTGGCCAGATTACCAGCGTTCCAAGTGACCACACCGCCCGCTTGCGTGGTGGTGCCCTGATTGGCCACTGCGGACACGAAGCTGACGCCGGCGGGCAACGCGTCGGTCACCACGACGTTGGTGGCCGCAGCCGGCCCGTTGTTCTGCACTGTCAAGGTGTAGGTGACATTGCTGCCCACAGTCACGGACGTGGGGCTGGCCACCTCGGTCACCGCCAGGTCCGACACCTGATTTGTCGTGATGACGACCGTTGCGGAAACCGAGGCGGACGCGGTATTGTTGCTGGCCACCGGGTCGCCCGGATAGTTGACCGAAACCGTGTCGGTGAAGACGCCGGAAGCCAGCGCCGTGAGATTGATCGTGGCCGTAGCGCTGCCGCTGTTATTGAGGCTGCCCACGTTCCAAGTGACTACTCCAGCCGATTCCGAGGCCGTCCCTTGGTTGGGGACCACGGAAAGGAAATTGATTCCACCTGGCAAGGTATCAGTGACGACAACATTGGTCGCTGGGTCCGGACCGTTGTTCTGAACGGCCATGGTATACGTCAGATTGCTGCTCACCGCGCTCGCGGTGGGAATGCTCACCGCAAGGTCCGAGCCCGCGCTGGCGCCGCCAGCAGCGGTAAAGCTTGCCGTTCCATCAGGATCGAATTCGAAGAAGCCGAGGTAGACACCGGCTCCCGTATTGGGTTCCAGCTCGTATAGATCCGAGCGCGTCGATCCGCTGGTAAACGGGCTGGGAGTCAGGTTTTCAATGTCGCCCTCGTTGAAATTACCTGCCAAATCGCCCGCGGATCCTGCAATCGACGTGTACGAACTGGGGTCCGACTCAGCGATGATGACCACGTTCGGCGTATTGGAAATGGCGTCGGGCGACTGTCCGTTACTCCAGGGAATCGCCCCAACGGTGGAACCGAACCCCGCAACGGACGCGATGATACTGCCGATCGACCCTTGCTGGAAGGTGCTCAAGCTGGTGTAGGGACTTGTCTGCGTGGTGGTATTCGTGCGCGGATTCGTGAGGAACAATGTGTTGACCGGCAGGCTATACACCGATGCGCCACGAACATCGCTAATGACCGCCCAATTCAGCGCCGCCACGCTGGAATACGCCGCCTGCAACTGGGTCGAGCTGAAGTTGGTGATGGTGGTTTTGGAACCGGGACTGGCGTTGATGAACTGGGAGACCGGTCCGAGGTTCACCTCCAGGTTCGGTTGCCCGGGTTGGCGAAACACCAACAGCACGTCGCCGTTGTTGTAGGTAAATATATTGGCATGCAACACCGGTTGGCCGACGAATAGTGCCACGGCTACGAATAGAATTGATCGGATCTGGGATTTCATTGGTTAACTTCTTCTCCTGTCATGGGTTGTTGTTCAGGCTGGTAAACTGGTTTGGTGAACCGGGAGGGGAACGAGCGGAATTGCTGCCACCAGAGGGGTGCTGACGGCACGGGCAAGAGAGGCTGCCGCGCCCGCGTGTTACGCGAAGAAAGACCGGTGCCGGCCAACGGCAGCACACGGACGATTTCCACCCACTGGTAACGACTGATCATAGTTCCTGTTCGCCATCTGCGTAGGAACTTCCGGTTGACCGGTCAGCCCGAACGGCTTCTCCAAGTTCATTTGGTCAACCTCCAGCGGGTACTGGTAGGTCTCAAACTTCTAGGCGGCTGTGTCCAGCCGCCGTTTTTCCGTCTTCTCAATCTGCGTTACGCGTCCGTCGTGCACCGTGATGTGCACCACGCCATAGCGCAACGACACGACCGTCTGCCGCACAATTTCCAGCCATTGGTGGCTCTTGTCAGTCTCGTGCTTGGTGTCTTTCTCCATGGTCGCTCTTTAATCTCTACTTATTTAGTAGACAAATATAAGTCTACCGTCTTGATAGACAATTGCAATAACTTTTTTCAAAAATCTTTCAGGGCTTGGAAATGCCACGCCGGACGCGTGTTGCGGGGTGGTCGATGCCCGGTAGCGAGGGTCACCCCCAATGGCGATCCAGCATGCGGTACTGGATGGCTTTTGTAGATAGTCATCGGCCGCCGCAGGTGACATGGAGCGGCAAACCGCTCGGCTTGCAGCCTGCGGCAACAAGGACGACCACTTTCCATTCATCTTCTTAAGCAATAGGCGCGGGTCACGTTTGACACCGCCTCACCATGACGGACTCACATTAAAAGTGTCTGAACGCCAAGTTAAAATCTATTCAGAAACTTTGTGTGCGAGCCAATCTGTGGCACGTTTGCAGTGTTATGAAAAATTACTACAACAATCGTCTAACTGTCTGGGTAATGCTCGCGATATTGCCCTTGGTGGCTTCTTGTGCGGCTTCGAGTGATGCCGCTGTACTGGTGCCTGTTGGTCCGCAGCCGTTGACGGCGGATGAGTTGGCTCCCAAGGGGTACCTGAAGGTCTATACGGTGACGGAAGACCACAACGACGGGGATGTCCATTATTTCCCCCACACCGGCTACACCATCTACTCCGAGGATGGGAAAACAGTCGTGAAGAAAGTGGCCAACGCGATCAGTATTCACGATGAGGATCCCGCCTTCGTGGACATGCCAGCGGGGAACTACACTATCTTGGCTGAATCTGAGTATTATGGCATGGCGAAAGTCAAGGTCGTCATCGAGCCTGGGAAACTGACGACGGTCAATTTGGAGTACAACAACCCGTCGCCACGCGATCTCTCCAAGAGCAGCGCCGATCAGGTGCGATTACCAAATGGCTCGGTCGTTGGCTGGCGAGCCGAAGGAACGCCACAAGCAAAGTAAACAGTGGAATCTGTCCCTCACACTCACGCCTGCGACACATCCGGCGTCAGGTTGTTCGGCATATCACGGTCGACCATGAGACGTTCGCGGCGTCGGAGCGACGCGTCATCGAGTTTGAGGGCGCATGGGGTGAGGCGGTCATTGCGTGGCTACCGGCCTGCAACATGGATGACCCCATCGTCCCCTGGTCCGAGAGACAGCATGTCGAGGCATTACGCGAGGAACTTGGCTTCTGGCTTTGACATTGCGGCCGTGGTCGCAAGCATCGGAGGAAACGGCCATCACCCGCGTTTCCTAATCCATGATGGTCTGCGCGAGGCCGACATGGCCAAGGTCGCACTTCCTACGGTCAGGTGGGGCATGAACCGTTCTGCACTCGTAGCATCCGTCCTTCATACCCGGCCAGCAATGCTCGCAAGCGCGCCCAGTACCGCCGATGCGGTTTGACGCGACCACCTTCCCAACGCACAATGGCTCCCAGATTGACGCCGAGTCTCTTCGCAAGTGCTCCTTGGGTGAATCGTAATCGCTTCCTATTGGTAGAGAGCCAGTTCGGGAGGGTCAGGTCAGCACGAGCCCAAGGGGGCAGATCCACCCTTGCGCCCCGGAGCAGTAAATGGCAAAAGGGGCGCAGAAAGGTCCCTCTCCGCCAACTTAAAAAATACCAATAAATACGAGCCGGTTTGCGTTTATGGTTAGCGGCCAGGTCGATCCATTGTATGGTCTTACAATCGCCAGAGCCGCGCTACAATTGGGCAGCCGAAGCCGTGGCGACGACGACAAAAGGCTTGAGAAAGACTGTTGACTCAAGCAAAAGTATTACAATCTGATGAAGAATCAATTGTTGCTATGATTGCGCCCCAATTCGTTCGGACTCTTGTGCGTTGAAGCGAGTCGCCTGCGAATGGAGAGTTGATTCCTCATGACAGCCCTTTCACCGCGGTTCAGTGTGACGGCGATCTCAGGTCGGGCGTGGATCGTTGCCGCTCTGTTACTGACGACTATGGCGGGGCTGATGTGGCGTCCAATCCACGAGGAAAGTGCGACCGCCGACGAACCCTGCATCCTCGCCGCGGGATACTCCTACTGCACTGGCTGCGGCTTTCGAATGCACCCGGACGAGCCACCACTGGCGAAAATGTGGAGCGCCCTTCCTTTGTTGGGCATGAATCTTACCGTTTCGGATGAAGCCAGGGGCCTGTTGACGCGTTCGCTCCATTATACGGATACGCGGACATGGGAGGCGGATACGAAGCCTATCGGCGTATCGTCTCCAGCAGGTCGAGACGATTGGTACTTATGGCCGTGGTACGAAGGCTCCGCATTGGGAGGAGTTTTCATGTTCCAAGACAACGATGCAGAACGGCTGCTGACGGCGGGAAGACTTATGCAGGCCGCGCTCACACTCCTCGCGGGCATTGTGATTTTTCTGTGGGCCTGCGAACTTGCCGGTTCTACAGCGGGCGTGCTGGCCCTGGCCATGTGGTGCTTCAACCCCGTCGCTCTGGCCCATGGTCATTTGATCCAGACCGATGCCGGAGGTGCATTGACGTTCGTGGCAGCTTCGTGGGCCTGCAGCCGCTTTCTCATGCGACCGACATTGCAACGGGCGATCGTTGCCGGAGCAGGATTGGGCGCCGCGCTAGCAACCAAGCTCACAGCCCTGTTGCTTCTTCCAACGTGCGCCGTGCTGGTGTGTGTACGATGTTTCTACCCGTTCACCGCGAAGCCCTCCGCCCGCGAATGGTTCCTCTATGCCATCGCCTTTGCGGTCTCAGCCTATGGCGTCCTGCTGGTCGTGTATGCACCGTATTGGAATCCGCCACCTCCACTCGCGGAAACTCAGGCTGCCGTTCTAGAGATTCCACGATGGTTCCAGGTCTTGCGCCCGGTGCTTGTGCCCGCCGACTTCTACAAAGCTGTTGCCTTGACCATGGGATCAGCAAGAGGCGGACATAATGCCGGCTACCTCTTTGGTGAATGGAGCCCCCGCGGCTGGTGGTACTATTACCCGGTCGCCATGGGTCTCAAGTCGCCGATTGCCTGGCTACTCCTTTGTACCGGCGGACTCTTACTCTTCGTAAAGAGGCTGCCCGGACTTTCATTTGGACAGGTCGTTCCCTGGGTCGGCGTTGCCGTATTCCTTGCCATGACCATGGTGAATAAGATGAACATCGGCATCCGCCATTTGTTGCCAGTGTATGCATTGGTCCCCGTGGGTGTTGCCGCACAAGCCGTCGCTGGTCCGCGCCTGATTCGCATCGCCGCTGGCGCCTTGTGCGGATGGATGGCCATCGTGGCGCTTTGGGCCCATCCGTTTTACATTGAATACTTCAATGAGTTTGCGGGCGGCACCAAGAACGGGCACCACTACCTGTTGGATTCGAACCTCGACTGGGGTCAGGACGCCAAGCGTTTGAAATACTTCCTTTCGCAACACGGAATCGATCACATCTATCTCCGGTACTTCGGCGTTCCGGCCGTGATACAATACTACGGTATCCCCAATACAAGCGTCACCGCCGAGCAAGCCCAACAAATACATAGCGGTATTCTTGTAATCTCTGTAATGGAACTGATGAACCCGGATTGGAGCTGGCTGAGACGGCAGCAACCTGTCGCCCGTGTCGGTTATACTCTCTTCGTGTACCAGATCGGTAACTCCTAGAAAGAATTGCGGTCAGTGTCGATGGGGTCGCACATAAAGCACGGCGCGTTCGTAACCGTCTGCATTCGGCTGTCCAAAACATCGAGGTGGCTATCGCATGGGAGCCGCAGAACAGGGTACCCTCAATCGTTGTCTCAGAAGCCAAAGATTTTCCTTGTGGGCTGCGGCAACGGCCATACGATTCGCGGCATCGGAAACAGAAACTGAGAGCATTGAAGCCATGTCACATTTATTCGATCCATTGAAATTGCGTGGGCTGACACTGAAACACCGCATTGCCGTCTCGCCGATGTGCATGTATTCGAGCGAGGATGGCTTCGCCAACGACTGGCATCTTGTGCATCTCGGCAGCCGCGCTTGCGGTGGGGCGGCGTTGGTGATGACCGAAGCCACCGCCGTCGAACCCGAAGGCCGCATCTCGCCCGAGGACCTCGGCTTGTGGAAGGACGAGCACATCGAGTTCCTGAAGCGCGTCACCAATTTCATCAAATCACAGGGCGCCGCGCCGGGCATTCAACTGGCTCACGCGGGCCGTAAAGCGAGCACGTACTCGCCGCACGTGCGCACGGCGAAGGGTTACATACCCGTGGGGCAGCGCGGTTGGAAGCCGATGGCTCCGAGCGCGATTCCGTTCGATGCCGCGGCCACGGTGCCGGAAGAATTGAGCATGGATGGCATCCGTCGCGTTATCCACAAATTCGAAGAGGCCGCGAGCCGCGCGTTGGTTGCCGGCTTCGAAGTAATCGAACTCCACGCCGCCCACGGCTATCTGCTGGATGAATTTCTCTCTCCGATTTCGAATCAGCGGAAGGATGCCTACGGCGGATCGCTTAATTATCGCACCCGACTCGTGCGCGAAGTCGTCTCGGCGGTGCGGAAGGTGTGGCCGGATGGAAAACCGCTGTTCCTGCGCATCTCCGCCACCGACTGGAAGGAGCCGGACGGCTGGACCGTCGATCAATCCGTCGAATTGGCGAAAGCGGTGAAAGGGCTCGGCGTCGATCTCATCGATTGTTCGTCCGGCGGCCTGGTGCCCGACGCCAAAATCCCCACCGGCCCGGGTTATCAAGTTCCGTTCGCCGAGCGAATTCGTAAGGAAGCCGGCATCGCCACCGGCGCCGTCGGCCTCATCACCACCGCTGCGCAAGCCAATGAAATCATCCGCGATGGCAAAGCCGATCTGGTACTCCTGGCCCGCGAATTCCTGCGCGACCCATATTTCCCGCTACACGCCGCCGCGGAACTCGGTCAGGACATTGCGTGGCCAAAGCAGTATCTGCGGGCGAAGGGGAGGTAGGTTTGCAGTGTGTGTCGGAGACATATCCGACCAAATAATGTGATCCGTCATTCAGCGGCAGGCAGGCCGCCTGCCATACAATTTCTAACTGGGAACTGCTGCCCGGATGAACGATCACTGAACCCCGTCCCCACCGGTGGGGGTTGGCAATCCACCGGTGGATCGTCATCGACCTATGGCTTCGCGGGGCGTTTGACAGTGTGGGGTTACTGCTTCGAAATTCGAGAACGCAACTTGCGGGAGACGATGCCGATGACTCCGGCAATTGTTCCGAGCGCGACAAGGGCCAGCGTGGAGGGTTCGGGGATCGTTTCGGCAGTAAGTTCCTCGCTGTTTCCTGATTCTACACTGACGCTGTAGAGGAACGTGGTGTCCTCCAGATAAATACTGAAGATCGGAGAGTGACCCGCCAGTTCTGTTGGCGTGATGAAACTGGAGAAGCCGAACTGCAGCGAGCCATTGGGACTCAATGGCGCGGTGGAGGTCGTGTATTGGACGGAATACCCGTCCGAAGGTCCAGCGTGTTCGACATTGGCTGCCCAACCCGACGGGGCAAAGGTGGAGATGGGGTTGGTGCTCATGAAATCGGCGCCGGGGATCCAGCTATACCAGAGCGTCTCAATCGAACTGGTCGAAGTGGGGAGATTGTTCAACGTGAGCGTGTAGTCGAACACGCCACCGCCCGCAGTCACGCTGCTGATTGTGACACTGGCATCGATGGACGCGGCCTGAACAGCGCGCGTGGTTACGAACGTGAGCAGGAGACAAGCGAGAGTTTTTGTGGCGGTGATCGCGAACCGTCTTGGCAGCACTGACGCGAACGAGCGGATGGAGACGGCAGTCGGTTTATATCTGCGAATCATCATACCCTTTCCGGAGTTGTGGCGTTTTGACACAGGCATCGCCAAACCCTGTCCCAACGGTTGCACGAAAACCACACCCTATTGATAGTAAGAGGAACGGGTAAGAGCTTTGTTCCGGGGCGCCTTAGAAGGCGAAAAGGGTATCAAATCAGGACGGCGAATGGGCTGCTTGCCCAACAATTACGGAGAGAAACCATCATTCCTCGTCCGCCTTCAGTTTCGCCAGGACGCTGAAATCTTCGAGAGTGGTGGTGTCACCTTTTACTTCGCCGCCGGCCGCGATTTCTTTCAGGAGGCGGCGCATGATCTTACCGCTGCGCGTTTTCGGGAGGGCGTCGGTGAAGCGGATGTCATCGGGTTTGGCGATTGAACCGATTTGGGTGGCGGCGTGGGCGCGCAACTCTTCCATCAACTCGGGCGTGGCGTTGACGCCGTTGCGCGGGGTGACGAAGGCGACGAGCGCCTGGCCTTTCAGCGCGTCGGGGCGGCCGACGACGGCGGCCTCGGCGACTTTGGGGTGCGACACGAGGGCGCTTTCGACTTCGGCGGTGCCGATGCGGTGGCCGGCGACGTTGAGCACGTCATCGATGCGGCCAACGATCCAGAAATAACCGTCCTTGTCGCGGCGGCAACCGTCGCCAGTGAAATACATGTGCGGGATCTCGCTCCAATACTGGCGTTTGAACCGTTCGGGGTCGCCGTAGATCGTGCGCAGCATCGCGGGCCATGGTTTGCGAATCACGAGGTAGCCGCCGACATTCGGCGGGAGTTCCTGGCCTTCCTTGTTGACGACGGCGACATCGACGCCGAAGAAGGGCAGGGTGCCGCTGCCGGGTTTGGTCGGGATGGCACCGGGCAACGGCGTGATCATGATCGAGCCCGTCTCGGTTTGCCACCAGGTATCGACGATGGGGCAACGCGTTTTGCCGATGACCTTGTGATACCACATCCACGCTTCAGGATTGATGGGTTCGCCGACGGTGCCGAGCAGGCGGAGTGAGCTGAGGTCGTGTTTGTTCGGCCATTGATCGCCCCAGCGCATAAACGCGCGAATGGCGGTCGGCGCGGTGTAGAAAATGGTGACCTTGTACTTGTCGATGATGCGCCAGAAGCGGTCGGGCTCGGGCCAGTTCGGTGCGCCTTCATACATCAGGGTGGTCGCGCCATTGGCCAGCGCGCCGTACACCGAATAACTGTGGCCGGTGACCCAGCCGATGTCGGCGGTGCACCAGTAGGTGTCCTGTTCTTTCAAATCGAAGACATATTTCGTCGTGAGGTAAACGCCGAGCAGGTAGCCCGCAGTCGTGTGCAACACGCCTTTCGGTTTGCCCGTGCTGCCGCTGGTGTAAAGAATGAAGAGCGGATGCTCGCTGTCGAGTTTTTCGGCGGGGCAATTCGCGTCCACATGCTGCAACTCATCGTGCCACCACACATCGCGGCCCTCGCGCATGTTGACCTCCGTTCCAGTGCGGCGGAAGACGATGACCTTCGTGATCGACGGACATTGCGGCAGGGCGTCGTCGACATTCTTCTTCAAGGGAACGACTGCGCCGCGACGGATGCCGCCATCGGCGGTGATGACCATCTTGGCCCCACAATCGTGGATGCGGTCGATGAGCGCCTGCGCGCTGAATCCGCCGAACACGACGGAGTGGGTGGCCCCGATGCGCGCGCACGCGAGCATGGCAGCAGCGGCACCGGGCACCATCGGCATGTAGATGATGATCCGGTCGCCTTTGACGATACCATTGCGTTTCAGGACGTTGGCGAAGCGGCACACTTCGCGGTGCAGATCGGTGTACGTAAGCACGCGCTCTTCGCCGCGCTCGCCTTCCCAAATGATCGCAGCCTTGTTGCGGCGCGGCCCGTCAAGATGGCGGTCGAGGCAGTTGTAGGACAGGTTGATCTGTCCGCCCACGAACCATTTTGCAAATGGTTCGTCCCATTGCAGAAGTTTTTTCCACGGTTTGAACCAGTGCAGTTCCTTCGCCATGCGCGACCAGAATTTCTGCGGCGATTTGATCGATTCAGCGTACAGTTTGCGGTACTCCGCCAGCGACTTGATGTGGGCCTGTTTGACGAAGGCGGTGGGTGGCTTGAATTTGCGGCCTTCCTTTTGTAGCGAAGTGATGTCGGTCTGTGCCATGAACGGTTCTCCCGAGAATAGAAACTGATTTCGCCACGCATCCTAGCGAACGATGCGGGCGATGGTCAAGCAGGGGAGAGAAGTGAACTGGGACGCAGCCAAGCCGGACGTTCGCTGGCCGAATGACAATCCACTGAGGAGTGAACACGGCTTAGTTTGTTTAATGCGAAAGTTCCCGGTTTCGGCGGCAAAGCGCCGGAGGAATTGAAAAAGTTTCTGGAAGCGCGGACGATTTAATCTCTGGTTGTTTTGAACAGCAGTTTCGTAAGCCACAATGTCCAATTGGAAAGCCCAAGAACAAGGCCCATGATGATGAAAACTGGCCAGTTCGCGTAAAACCCAAACAACCAATGAACCATCCAATCGCTGGAGAAAAAAACTGAATCGCTTCTGTGAAACACGAACAGGCAGACCAAATTCACGATCATTGTGCCAATCAATCCAACGCTGCTTATCCATAGCAAAGTCCATTTGGTATGCCAACGGGCAAAGCCAATAATGTCGATAACAAGTGATATGACCGCTGGGAATAACAAGTGAAGTGTCCGCTGAAGCGGGGTAAGGAAGCGGCCCTCAACCAAAAGGGGGCGAATGCACGGCTATCCGATACCCGCCGTGGAGCGGGCCATGAAGGTACAGGAAGTGATTCTCAAAGCGATCAGCGGACAACTCCAGTGGTGGCAAGCCGCCGAGATTCTGGGCGTGAGTTGCCGCACGATGCGTCGGTGGAAGACGCGCTACCAGCAACGCGGCTACGATGGGCTGCTGGATCGACGGCGGCACCGACCCAGTCCGAAGCGGATGCCGCTGGCCACGGTGCAGCGGGTCTTGCGGCTGTACCAAGAGCAGTACCAGGGCTTCAACGTCGCGCATTTCTGTGACCAGTTACGCGAGCAGCACGAGCTGTCGGTGAGTTATCAGTGGGTCAAGACCGCGTTGCAAACGGCCGGGCTGGTCACGCCTCGGGCCAAGCGGGGTCGCCATCACCAACGCCGCGACCGCCGTCCCTTGCCGGGGATGATGCTCTACGTCGACGGCAGCACGCACACCTGGATTCCGGCGCTGGCATCGGCGCAGTTCGACTTGGTGGCGGTGATCGATGACGCCGACACCAACTGTTACTACGCGCAACTGGTTGAGCAGGAAAGCACCCGTACGGTGATGGTCGGATTAAAGGAAGTGATTGAGAAACAGGGCTTGTTTTGCAGTCTGTACACGGATCGGGGCAGTCACTTCTTCCACACGCCCAAGGCTGGGGGGTTGGTGGACCAGCATCGGTTGACCGAGATCGGGCGAGCGCTGGCGCAACTGGGCATTGAACACATCCCCAGCTACTGTCCGCAAGGCCGCGGGCGCATGGAACGCTTCTTCGGCTCGTGGCAGGGGCGCTTGCCGCAGGAGCTGGGTCGGGCCGGTATCACGACGGTGGCGGAGGCCAATCGCTACATCCGCCAGAAGTTTCTGCCATGGCATCGGCGGCACTGGACCGAGCCGGCGCCGGAGACCGGCACGGCATTCGTACCGAGCGGGACCGTGGACCTGGACGCGATCTTGTGCGTCCAACACGAGCGCAACGTGGCGGCGGACAATACGGTGACGGTGGGCGCGTTGCGCTTGCAGATCGCGCCGCAATCCAGTCGCTGGAGCTACGCGAAGTGTCGGGTCAAGGTGTGTGAGCACGTGGACGGGCGCTGGTCGGTGCGCTACGGGCCGCACCGACTGGGTTGGTATCGACCCGATGGGCAACCAATCGAGACGAAACTAAAACGGGCGGCCTAAGCAAAATATTTTGGTTCCCCCCGAGGGGGGAACCAAAGCTACAGAACAACAACAATCAAAAGCGGACAGATCACTTGTTACAAACAGCGGCCAACTTCACGTGTTATTGACACGGGCAAAGCCAATAACAAGGCCACTGATGGTGAAAGTCGTAAACGTAACGTAATTCGGAAGCCAAAGAGTCCACGACGGATGCGAGAGAGGAACTAAAGCGCTTCTGTGAAACACGAACGGCGTGACCAAGCTCAAAATCGGTGTGATCACCAGACCAGTGATGCCCGTCCATAACAAACTCCATTTAGTATGGCACTTCGTCCCACAATTCTTCTTGAACTCACTCTTGAGTTCGGCGGCATGGCCAATTCGCTGGACGGAATTCTCAAAGGCTTGTTGCGCGTCTACACCAGACTGCACCTGTTGCTCAATGTCGTCGCGGAGATGGCCTTCCAGTTCCTCCAACGGCACGGGAGACTTGATGCCGGCGGCGAGCATCTGCCGCCGCCATTCGGCAATGGCCTGATTGAGGTTAAACATATTGTTCTCCCAACAGGCCAGTGAGGACTGAATTCACAGCTGTCCATTGCTGGCTGTGCTTTTTCAGCGCCTTCTTGCCGTCTTGTTTGAGTGAGTAGTATTTGCGCTTCCGGCCGTTTTCGATCTTCACCCAGCGCGACTTGATCAAGCCGTTGCGTTCCATGCGGTGCAACACCGGGTAGAGCATCCCGTCGGTCCACTGGATTTGATCGCCGGAGCGCTTCCGAACATCCTGGATAATCGCATACCCGTAGCTTTCACCTTGGGAGAGCAGGGAGAGGATCAACGGTTCGGTGGAGGCAGCTACGAGTTCCTTCGTAATCATGGCCGCACGATACATAGCTACGCTATGTATGTCAAGAACTCGTTTTGTCGGCGTAGAACGGCGGACCCGACTGCTCGCTCAGGGCAGAGCAATGTTCTCGATCTTGAACGGGATGGTCTTGATCGCGTCGGGCGTGGCCAGATAGACAAACAACCGCACGTTGGTTGGCAGGTCGTCCTGGAAGGTATAACTGCGAATTGTCCCGTTGATGCCACTCTGTCCGGCCCACACCTGCCGGCCATAGTTGTCCATGAACGTCATCTCCACCAGCCGGCGATCCGGGTCGTCGATAGAAAACCGCAAGCTCGGTCCAGCACTCGGCCGTCTCCGGGGGGGGACCTGGACAGGTATTTCACCGGCCACGTCGTCAGAACGCGACTCGGAGCCGTCCTTGCCGAGATAGGTAATGGTCACGTTCGCCTTCTTCAACGCGGGATCGCCGAGCGGCTCGCCGGGCTTGGCCATGAAATCTTTGGCGATGACCAATCCGCTGTTTTCAGCCGTGGGGAAAAGCAGGTCGGCCTCGCCTTCCAAGGTTTTGATGGCATGAGCGTTGCGCGATGGATTCGCCAGTTCGGCCATTTGCGCAAGCTGTCGCGCGGGGCCGCCGGAAAAACGGCTTCCGAGTCTCATCCGGTCGGGGCTGGCCCGCAAATCGCGACCCGTGTCATCGACTGCGGCAGTGATCCGAATCTCGCGAATTCCCAGTGCATCGGACACAGCATCTCCGGAAAACTTCAGTTGTACCTGGCAGCGGGGCATGGAATCGGATGTCGAACGCATGTCCATGACACTGGTGACCAGGACACGAATGTCATTGGTGCCTCCGGACGCAATACCGGTAAACATTGCCGTGAGTGAGACGCCTACGAGAGCGCCAGCCAAGGTGGAAGCGTTCATAGCGTATGCAATCTAGCAGGAGCCATGTCGTTTGAAAGTAAAAAACCGGTAAAAATCCAGTTCCCGCGTGCAACGAGGAGGCGGCTCGGGTAATCTAAGCTAAATGGCTCACCACGATACAGAGAACGACGAGACCATGGTGGCGCGGCGACGAAACGCGAAAGAGATTTTCTCGCGCATCTTCGTATACGTCCGCCGCTATCCGTGGTTTGCCGTTGGCACCATGGCCTGCGCCATTTTGACCACGCTCGCCGGCCTCGCGTTTCCCAAGCTGACACAGGTGGTGATCGACGACGTAATCGGCAAAGGCCGATCGGACCTGCTACCGCTCATTGCGGGCGCGGTGCTGGCGGCATTTTTTCTGAGGGCCTTTTTCGATGCGCTCCGCCTCCTGTTGAACAATCATTTCGAGCAGCGGGTGATTTTGGATATGCGGTGCGATTTGTACGACAAGTTGCAACGCCTCTCGGTCAATTATTACGACCAGCGGGCGACGGGCGACCTGATGACGCGGGTGATCGATGACGTGAACGCCGTAGAACGTGTGTTGATTGACGGAATCGAGCAGGGGACGGTGTCGGTGTTGAGCATCCTCGGTGTGGGCGCGCTGTTGTTTTCGTTCAATGCGCGGTTGGCGATGTGGGCGCTCGCTCCCATTCCGCTCCTGGCGGCGGGGGCGCTGGCATACACGATGACAGCGCACACCCGGTATCGAGTTGTGCGGAAGGCGACGTCGGCATTGAACTCCTTGTTGCATGACAACTTGCAGGGAATTCGCCAGATCAAGGGATTTGGGCGCGAGGAACACGAACGCAGCCGATTCGCGCAAAAGGCGAACGAACTGCGGGCGGCAACGTTGCGAGTCATGCGGGCCTGGTCGATTTACAGCCCGTCGATGGGATTCTCCGCGGAGCTGGGACGGGTGATTGTGATTCTGGTCGGCGGCTATGCGGTCATCGACGGAAAGATGTCGCTGGGGCGGATGGTTGGATTTTTGAGCTGCTTGTGGATGTTTTACGAGCCGGTGCGTTCGCTGCATGGGCTGAACCAGATGTTCCAGGCGGGCCGCGCGGCAGGCGAGCGCGTGTTCGATATTCTCGACGCGCCCGTGGAGATCGGGGAGAAAACTGAGGCGATCATTTTGGGGCAGGACACAATTCAAACCCCTCACCTTAATCCTCTCCCCCGGAGGGGAGAGGAGATCGGGAAGGCGTCAGTCGCAAGCGTGTCACCTCTCCCCTTGGGGGAGAGGCCGGGTGAGGGGGTGGACGGCGGACGCGTACGAGGCGAGGTGGAATTTCGGCACGTCGGGTTCGAGTATCGCCCCAATCTGCCTGTGCTCAGCGAGATCGATATTCATGCGCGGCCGGGCGAGACGGTTGCGCTGGTCGGGCCGACAGGCGCGGGCAAGAGTACAATTGTAAATCTGTTACCGCGCTTCTACGACGTGACCCACGGCCAGATACTCATCGACGGACAGGATATTCGCGACGTGACGCTGGAATCGTTGCGGCGGCAGATCGGGATCGTGTCGCAGGAGGCGTTTTTGTTCAACGGCACGATCCGCGAAAACATTTTGTATGGCCGGCTCGACGCGAGCGAGCCGGAGATGATGGACGCAGCGAAAGCGGCGAACTGCCACGAGTTCATCATGCATTTGCCCGAGAAATACGATTCGCGCGTGGGCGAGCGCGGCGTGAAACTCAGCGTGGGCGAGAAACAGCGCGTGAGCATCGCGCGAGCGTTGCTAAAAGACCCACCGATTCTGATTTTGGACGAGGCGACCGCCAGCGTCGATACCGCGACGGAAAAACTGATTCAGGAAGCGCTGGAAAGGCTGATGGCGCAGCGCACGAGCTTCGTCATCGCCCATCGCCTGTCCACCGTGCGCAACGCCGACCAGATTCTCGTGCTGAAAGCGGGACGAATTAGCGAACGCGGCACGCACGAAGAATTGATGGCCCTCGGCGGCCTGTACGCGAACCTGTGCCGGGTGCAGTCCACTGCCGTGACCATCGAAGAGCGACTGGATGAGATGGAAGTCGCGGATTTGTCATGAATACAGGTCTGACCCTGACGACACTGAGCTTGTCGCGACGCAGGAAAATGGAGCGCAGCTGGGGTTGGACTTGCCCGCCGAAGGCGGATTCACCGAGTCGTGAACGTGAGCTTTGGCTGCTGTGTTCCATAACCACCATTTCGACTGCGCCCTTGATTCTGGATTCTCACGGCAAAGTGATGTTAATGCGGTAGAAGCGACCGGGGCGGTTGGTGGCCCCGCCGGAATCGGTAAACGTCAACACGCCTCCCGCCACGTATTGCGAGGGGCCCAGGTTCGTCCACGTCGCGGGCTTGAGCGTCGAGGTGACCTGGAGTTGATAGTAGCAATAATTGACTGCTGGAATTTGAATGAGAATGTCGTTGCCCGAACGCGTAATGCTGGAGATTTGGAGATTCGCTTCGCCCAACACGCAGCCAGGGTAATAGTTGACCAGCCCGCCATTGAACTTCGTGGATCCGTTGGTGATGATCACGCTGTAGTTATCCACCTCGTCATCGGCGACCAACGCACTGCCGTTGACCACCTCGATCATGCCGCTGTTGATCATGGAGCGGGAGAAGGTCAAGGTACCCCCGCAATTGACCAGCACCGTGCCGCCCGCATCGATCAGCACGTCGCTGTTGATGTCACCGCAGCCGGTCAGGAACGCATTGCTGCTGATTTCCAGGTCGCCGTATACAAATGTATGTTCGCCACCCAACAGATGGAACACGGCGGCATCGGTGCCGTCGCCGACGGTGAAGTTCTGGGGAGTCGTCACGAATGTACCGCCGCTGTTCAGCGTGCCGGCATTGAATGTAACGATGCTGTTCGAACCATTGACCAGGTAAAGATAGTCAACCGTCAGCGTGCCACCATCGAGGACCAGGCTGTCGGGGCCACCGGCCTCGCTCACGAACAAAGTGGCATCACCGTCCTCATTGGTAACGACCAGACTGCCGCCGCCCGCAATGACCACCGTGTTGTTACTGCCGCCGGAAGCGCCGATCGTCAGTCCATCGTCAGCACACAGAACGGACCCCCCGTTGCTAATGACCAGCGAGTTGCCTGAACCGAAGTTGCCGACGTACAGTTCGTTTCCGTTGTTCCAGACCGAACCGTTGCCGGTGACGAACACCGTGTTGCTGTCGGCGCCAGACTCATAGCCGATGAAACCGTTGGTATTATACACAGTGCCGTTGCTGGCGATCGTCAGCGAGTTGCCCGCGCCGGAGTAGCCGACGGACAGGATGGCTCCGTTGGTCCAAACCGAGCCGTTGCCGGTGACCAGCACGGTGTTGCCGTCGGCGCCGGACTCGTGGCCAATGTAGCCCTGGCCATTGGACACTCTGGCCCCATTGGCGATGGTCAGCGAGTTGCCTACGCCGTTGGAGCCGATGTAAAGGGCGAGTGCGTCGTTCCAGAGCGAGCCGTTGCCGGTGACCAGCACCGTGTTGGAATCGGAGTCAGCCCCGATGTAACCATCCAAACTATACATGGCACCGCCGTTGGCGATGGTCAGAGAGTTGCCCGCGCCGTTGTAGCCAACGTACAAGTCATTTGCGTTGTTCCAGACCGAGCCGCTGCCCGTGATCAGCACCGTGTTGCTATCGAAAACATACCCGATATAGCCAACGCCCGGTGAACCGTAGCTGTCGAAATCATACTTGCCGCCCCCATTATACAGGGTGCCCCCGTTGGTGATGGTCAGCGAGTTGCCTCCGCTGGAGAGGCCGAGGTATAGGATGGCCAGGTTGCTCCAGACCGAGCCGCTGCCGGTGATCAGCACGGTGTTGTTGCTGGCGCTGATGTCCTCGCCGACGTAGCCGCTGTAACTAAACACGGCACCGCCGTTGGCGATGATCAGCGAGTTGCCCATGTCACCGTAGCCGACGAACAGGGCCAATATGTTCGTGCCAATTCCGTTCACCCAAACCGAGCCGCTGCCGGCTACCAGCACGGTGTTATTGCTGGCACCGGGCTGGTAGCCGATGTAGCCGTTGTCATTAAAGACCGCGCCGCCGTTGGTAATCGTCAACGCGTCGCTCGCGCCGGAGTAGCCGACGTACAGGCCGAGGGTGTTGCTCCAGACCGAGCCGCTGCCGGTCACCAGCGCCGAGTTGTCGTTGGCGCCGAGCTGGAAGCCGATGTAACCACCGGCATTGGATAACACGCCCCCGCTCTGAATCACGAGCGCGTCATAGACGTATGTATCGCCGACGATATAGGCGCCATCAGGCAGCCAGTCGACGCTGACGCCGCTGATCGTGTTGGTCTGGTTGTTGCCCGTGTACTGTGCCTGCGCGCCGCCCGCAAGCAGAACGGTCGCCAGGATTGTGAGAAAAAACTTTGATTTCATCGATATGTGATCCTTTCGTGGGTGGAGAGATGGGGGAGTGCGCGTAGGCACAGGGGTAGCGTTCTGTCGTGATGAGCCGCGCTGCCAAACGACCCGCGTGATGCGCCATACATCAACGTGCCCTGTGATTCTGGAGGGATGATGGAGCAGCCAAACGCAACTGACACGCCGACCTCGCCATTTCTCCAAGCGGAACGCACCCTCGCAAAAGATCGCCCGACCGTCAAGAAAATTAAGGCTTCCAAGCCTGCACCGGCGGCTCCGGGATCGATCTCAACCACGTGGTTTGTCAGGTGGATGCGTCTCGTCGGACTCGGCTCTCGACAATCCGCCTTCGCGGAGGCTATGGCGGACAAGGCTCGCAATGACAGGCGTGACCGGCTAGCGTAAGGGGTAGACGCTCGCGCTACCAGTGACAGGAATGTGAAGTGCGAGACTTCCTTGGGGCGTGTGTTAAAACTCGTGCCCGAAAAAAGGAGAAAGTCCCATGATGCGGTGGCAGGAGCGGTGGGTGGAGTTGTCGCGGAGGAATGAGAAGGTGGCGGCGCTGTCGTTTGCGTTGCGCGCGGCGCTGGCGAGCGTGGGCGCGGTGACGTGCGCGCGTGCGTTACACCTGAGGGATGGAATGTACGCGCTGATTGCGGCGGTCATTGTGTCGGACGCGGCACCGGAAGCGATTCGGCATCTCGGGTATCACCGACTGCTCGGCACGGCGGTGGGCGCGGTCCTGGGCGGGATACTAGCGATGCTGTGCGGTCATGCGCTGTGGGCGATAGGATTGGCGGTGTTTTTGACGATTCTGGTCTGCCAGTTTTCACACTTCAAGGACGCGGCAAAGGTTGGCGGGTACATTGCGGGCGTGGTGATTCTTGGCTATGCGGCCGCGCCGTGGCGCTACGCGTGGGACCGGTTTCTGGAAACGGTGCTGGGAATTGCGTTTGCCATGCTGGTGTGTTTTATTTTGCCGGTTCCGGAAGCGCCGGCGGATGGCACGTCGGGCGCGAAATGACTTGTCACGTGATCACGAAAAACAAGTGGAGGCGATTATGACAAAGATGCGAGCGGTACAAGTGGCGAAAGCAGGCGGGGCGTTGGAGATGGTGGAACGGGAGATTCCGTCGCCGCGGGCGGGAACGGTGCGGATCAAGGTGCAGGCTTGTGGCGTGTGCCACAGCGACGTGCTGACGAAAGAGGGATACTGGCCGGGGATTCAGTATCCGCGAGTGCCGGGGCATGAAGTCATTGGGGTGCTGGATGCGGTCGGCGCGGGCGTCGAAGGGTGGAAGGTCGGGCAACGGGTCGGGGTGGGGTGGCATGGCGGACACTGCGGGCGGTGCGATTCGTGCCGGCGCGGCGATTTCTTTGCGTGTCAGGTGTCGCTGCAGACCACGGGAATCACGTTCGATGGCGGTTATGCGGAGTACATGATCGCGCCCGTCGAAGCGGTGGCGGCGGTGCCGGATGAGTTGTCAGGTGCGGAGGCGGCGCCGTTGATGTGCGCGGGGGTCACGACGTTCAACGCGCTGCGCAACAGCGGGGCGCGAGGTGGCGACGTCGTTGCCGTTCTCGGACTTGGCGGACTCGGACATTTGGGAGTGCAGTTCGCGGCGAAGATGGGTTTCAAGACCGTGGGCATCGCGCGCGGGAAGGACAAGGAACCGCTGGCGCGGAAACTGGGCGCGTGGCATTACATCGACAGCCAAACGCAGGATCCCGCGGCGGAACTGGCGAAGCTGGGCGGCGCCAAAATCATTCTCGCGACCGTCACGAACGGTCCGGCGATGACGGCGACACTGGGCGGTCTGGGCGTGAACGGAACACTGCTGGTCGTTGGGGCGCCGCAATCGCTGGAAGTGTCACCCTTCGTTCTCATCGCGGGTCAGCGATCGGTCAAAGGCTGGTATTCGGGTACATCGATCGACTCACAAGACGCGCTGGCGTTCAGCGCATTCAGCGGCGTGCGGTCGATGAACGAAGTCTACCCGCTGGAACGTGCGGCTGAGGCGTACGAGCGGATGATGAGCGGCAAGGCACGGTTTCGTGTCGTCCTCACCACGGGGAACTAATCAGTATGGAAGGTGGGAGGGCAACGGGTGTTTTTGCTTGCCGTTGCTCTTGACTATGGCGTAGTAAATGCCGATTCTTCATGGCAGACAGGTTGCCCGGATTGATGTACCTCAATTTCTGTATCAAGGTCGCCCTGTGTGATCGCGCAGACGGCGATGGCCGGTAACTTGTTGTGTTGCAGGCATGGCAACCGACGGATTGAGAATGGGTGGCTAGGTAGCTCAGTTGGTAGAGCACTGCACTGAAAATGCAGGTGTCGTCAGTTCGATTCTGACCCTAGCCACCAGATTTATTTTGCCGCCAGGCATGACGAAGGAGGCCTCGGGATTTGCTGAGTTATTTCAACTTCATCGCCGGAATTGCGTTGATGCTGTTTGGCATCCGCAGCCTGCGCAAGGGGACGGACCGGGTCTTCGGCGCAAAGTTTCGCAAGCTGGTCCAGACGGCGACCAAGGGTCGGGTGCGGGCCATGCTGGCCGGTTTCCTGATTTCGATTCTGGCTCCCAGCAGTACGGCGATGGCGCTTCTGTCGGTGGAGGCGGTCAGTGCGGGGTACGCCACGCTGCCGCAGATTCTGACGTTGATGCTGGGCGCCAACGTCGGATTTACCATCACGGTGCAACTCCTGGCGTTCAAGTTTTACGCATACAACGCCATTTTCATCGCCGTCGGCGTGCCGATGTATCTGTTCAGCAAACGCCAGCACTTGCTGGGCGCAGGGCAGGCGCTCTTCGGCATCGGCTTCTTGTTGTTGGCGATTCAGATTATCTCGATGGCGGTGGCTCCGATCAAGAACAGCGCGGACACGCTCGAGATAATCAGGATATTGGAGAACCATCCAGTCTGGCTGGCGGTGATGGCCATCGTTCTCCAAGTGGGAGTGCAAAGCTCGACCACGACCATCGGCATCGGCATCGCATTGTGCTCGCAGCATATAATTCACCTCGAAGCGGCCCTGGCCATCGTCATCGGGGCCAACATCGGGATCGGTTTCACGGCGCTTCTCGCAGCGTTCCGCCAGACTGATACGCGGCGCATGGCCGTAGGGATTCTCTTTGTGAAACTGGTCGGCGCCGCAGTCATTGTGCCCTTGATGCCGGGACTACTCCGGCTGCTCGAACCACTGAGCATGGCCGGAGAAACACACGACACGCAATTGATTGCCAATGTCCACACCGTGTTCAACGTCGGACTCGCATTGGTGTTCCTGCCGTTTATTCCGTTGCTCTCTCGCGTGTTGGAGAAAGTGATCCCGGCTGGTGTGGCTGACGAAGAGAAGGTAGGGGCGCGGTATCTCACGCCATCGGCGCTGGAAAGTCCCCCGCTGGCTCTGGGGCAGGCGACTCGTGAAATCCTGCACATGGCGGACATCTTGCGGGGGATGTTGCGGGATGCGTACCGTTGTTTTCAGAATGGGACCGAGACGTTGTGCGAGGGCGTCCAGAAAGAGGATGACAACGTTGACCTGCTCAACAACGAGATCAAGGCGTACATCACCCGACTTTCCGAGCAAGCCCTGAACACCGAGGATTCGCGGCGGGAGATCGCCCTGCTGTCGTTTGCAAATGAATTGGAGAACGTCGGCGACATCATTGACAAGAACCTCGTCGAGCTGGCGAAAAAGAAGATCACCTTGCGGGTGGACTTTTCGAAGGAAGGGTGGATGGAGTTGAACGACTACTTCCAGAAGGTGCTGGAGAACTTTGAGATTGCGATCTCGGCCTTCGCCAGCCAGGACAAGATGTTGGCGGAGCAATTGTTGCGGCACAAGCATCACATCAACGAACTGGAGCGCGAACTGCGTAATCGTCACTTCCGCCGACTACAGGCGGGATTGAAGGAGTCGTTCGAGACGAGCGCCATTCACCTCGATGTGCTGACCAACCTGAAACGCATCAATTCACATCTGACTGCCGCCGCGTATCCGATCCTGGAGAACGGGCGCCCGGCATAAGCAACCCCTTGTCATCGGCGGATTCGGCCACTACACTGGCTGAAGCATGCAATCCGCCGAATCACCATGTCGCGTAGAGAAACCGTCACCGCCGGACGACCCGTCGCTGATCTTCCGTCCTGACGACTACTTCGCATTGATGGACTGGCGGGCGGTCTTCGCGCCCGGGCGGCCAATCGAGATCGATCTCGGTTGCGGGACAGGGTCGTTCCTTTTATGGGCCGCGCAGACCCATCCGCAGCGAAACTTTTTTGGAGTGGAACGGCTGCGGCGACGGTTACAGCGAGCGGATCGAAAGGCATTGCGTCAGAAGCTGGAGAATGTGCGGCTCATGCGTATCGAGGCGACGTATTTGATTGGAAAGCTGATTCCGGATTCTTCCGTATCCACATATCACGTGTTGTTCCCCGATCCATGGCCGAAGCGTCGGCACCACTCCCGGCGGCTTATTTGCGCGCCCGTATTGGAGGAAATGCACCGCACATTGACGGCTGACGGGCTGATAAATTGCGCGACCGACCATGAAGAATACTTCACGTGGATCCAGCGCGAGTTTCAGAAAAGCGGGCAGTTTGTGGAGAAAGAGGTGGAAGTTTTGCCTCCCGAAGCGTGGACCGATTTCGAGAGAGACTTCATTGCGGCAGGGAAGCGGGTATATCGATGCCGATGGCAGAAGCGGTAGACGGGGTTGTGGAAAATTTGTTGGCACTTGTGAGAATTCTTCGCCGGATTGCGACGGGAACTTGCAGATTTGCAAAACGGTAGTTGTGTGCGTAAGTTGAAGGAACTTGGACACATCTGTTCATACCCTGAACAGAGAGGCGCGACGGACTGGGTTCGGGGTAGGTATCAGATTGGAAGCAACGAAAAGGTCGTTTGTGGTGTTTTTCTAGCTGGACGTTGACGTGCAAGGTGGTGAGGCATGTTTTCATGCGCTAAGTCACTTCGCACCAAGAGGAACGGGCATGGAAAATGCATCAAAAACGCCATGGACAGCGGTAACGAGCGTGCTAAGCTCGAACCAGATCGCAGCGCGTAGGGGGGAAGTGGACATGAAGATGTTACGTGGTACAAAACCAAAATCCCGCAAGACGACCCGCACATGTCGTGGAGACTCAATGGTGGAATTTGCCCTAGTGGCGCCGCTGTTCTTCCTGCTGGTCTTTGGGATTACCGATTTCGGGAGGCTGTTCTTCATGCAGGAGACGTTGCAGTACGCCGTGCGTGAAGCAGGCCGATACGCGGTGACCGGGCAGAATAATGGCACCACGAATCGGTTGGCCTCCATTCAGCAGGTGATTCAAAACAATACGTCAGGCATAACGATTAACAATATCGATATCAAGAGCATTAACAGCGCTGGTGTGGTCACCGACGGCTCGGCGGGCGGCCCCCGTGACACCGTCGTCATCACCTTGACGACCGCCATCAAACTGATCACGCCGATGATCGGACGGTATTTCGGTCCGAGCCAGACGTACACGTCCACGGTAAGCGTGAGTTTTATGAACGAGCCGTTTAATCCGAGCCAGTCGAACTAGGATCCCGCATGAGAATCCTGAACCAGAGGACGATGAGAAGCCGAAACCGATCCGGCCAGGCACTGGTGGAGTTTATGTTCGTGGGCTTTATCCTCCTGTTCATGCTGTTCGGGATGATCGATTTCTGCCGCGCGATTTCCACGCGACAGATTCTCATCAATCTGTCACGGGAAGGGGCCAACGAAGCGGCCCGGGGAAACGGAGATACGGTCGATGCCACGATTTCCAATGCGGTTGCGGCGGTAATCTCGGGAGCCAGTCCGCTCAACATCAACGCGAATGGGCGGGTAATCATCTCGGCAGTATTCAATAGCAACGGCACGTACCGGATTACGAACCAGGTCTCAGAGGGAAGCACGATAACGGCGAGCAGCAAAATAGGGGTGCTGAATGCCACCGGTACCGGCGCGGCTGGCGGTGGCGTGGTAATGCCCTTTTTGTCTACCACATCGAACGCGATTCCACAATCCAACCAGACTGCATACGTCGCCGAGGTCTTCTACACTTTCCAAGCGGCAACTCCTCTCGGGAACGCGGTTGTGGGCACCATCATGCATGGGTTCACCGTCACGAACCAGTTGTACGATGTCGCGTATTTTTAAGCCATTATGAACCCGCAGGTCGTATCTATGGGAAAAACAACTGATCGTCTTTGGCAACAGGAGCGCGGACAGACGCTCTTGCTATTCCTTCTGTTTATGATCGTATTGTTTACATTCCTCGGACTGGGGATCGATCTCGGTTTCGCCTACATCTCGCGGGCGAAGCTTTCGAAAGCGGTGGATGCGGCCTGTTTGACCGGGATGCGCAGCCTTTCCCAAGGCATCCCGCAAGCCACCGTGGTGGCCAGCAATGCATTCGCGGCGAACTATGGCAGTTCGGGGCGTGATGTCGCCCCCCCTAATCCCACGATCACGTTCAGCTCCGTAAACGGCAACACCGTGTTGGATGTCACAGCGACCGTCAACATCAATACTTTCTTTCTTCGCGCGCTGCCGGCGCTGCCATTTTATTCTGGGCAATCATGGAAGACGCTCACCGTCGGCTCCACCGCGGAAGCGACGCGCGCCAACTTGATCATGGCTCTGGTGCTGGATGATTCCGGGTCCATGAGAAACAACGGCGGATCTGGCGCGTTACCGGGGGCGGTCTCCAGCTTTATTAGTCAGTTTAGCCCCACAATCGACCAGCTCGCCATGGTTACTTTCGACAGCGCCGGCAGCGTAGCCGTCCCGATGGAATACAACTTCGTGACGGACATCAATAATGCCGTCAACGCCATGACCTTCCCCAGCACGACGTGCTCGGACCAGGGGCTGACGAACGGGTTTGCGCAAATTCTAAACACCCCCGTCACGGCGAACGAGAACGTCATCCAGGTGCTGGTGTTTTTCACGGACGGTATGGCCAACACGTTCAATTACACCTTCAACTGTGGATCTCGGAATATCGACTACAACGACAACCTGTATGATCCCACCACAGGAAACAGCTCGAGTACCGGTTGCACCATCCCCGGGACGATTTCTTCCATTAATCCTTTGAATGGAAACCTCACCGCGAATGCGGTGAACACGAGTAGCTGCGATGCCATGCATACCGAGGCTGAAAATCGCGCGGAATGGATCGCCTGGTTAGCCCGCAACCAGAACTATATCATTTATTCAATCGGGATGGGGAGTCCAGGGGATACGGGTGAATGTAATGGTGACTTTCCCGTACTGAATCCAGTTTTTCTCGAGGACGTTGCCAACACGACGGATAGCCAAACGTACCAAAGCACCCAGCAAGCGGGTGATTATGCCGTCGCTGCTGATGCAGGACAGCTCGAGCAGGTGTTCCAAACGATTGCTTCGAAGATTCTGCTGCGGCTCACCAAGTAACGCCGTAGGGGGGCTTCCATCGCACCGCGAGATCGCGGACGGCGTCTCTGTCAACACGCCGTGACCTTGAGGATCAAGTTTTCATGAGGTGCCACAAGATACTCCGGTGCGTCCTCGGACTGGGTGTGTTGGTCCTGTCACCGGTCTCTGTGTTGGCGCATCAGATCTCGCTGATTCGCGCCGAAGCCCTGGTTCATCGCGACAAGATCGAACTCAAGGTCGCCGTGCTGCCGGAGGACGCCCTGCTCTCGGCCGGCACATACAAGATTGTGTCAGGCTGGGTGACGAAGGCCAACATTCTGAAAGGCGTGGAAGTGCACCCCAAGCTTCTGTTGGATGGACTGGTCATCCTCGACGAGGATGGCCACCGTCTCACCGGCAAGATCACAAAGGTTGATCTGCCCCCGCTGACAGACGCCGGCATCCTCGTGGATGATCTGTTGGCGACGACGATTGTTTACCATATCGAATTTCCGCTGGCAAAACCGCCCGCGCGCCTCAGTTTCCAACATCATTTCAATGCCCAGACGTTTGCCATGCCGGTCATTGCGCAATTGACGGTGACCCGCGAGGGGTTGACCTCGAGCACAATGATGCAGATACCTGAGGGCTCGAACGCCGAGACCGTCGCGTTCGATTGGACAGAAACGGCCGGCGCCGGAGGGACAACGGTGACAACGCGGCTACCCATGTTCGATGTGACGGATACATTCCTGTATATCCAAAACGAAGAAGTCCGGATCGAAATCCTCATGCCATTGTCCAGGCTCGAGACGTGGCTGCCGGTCAAGCGCGCCAATCCGGAGATCCTTGAGCCCCTTGAGCAGGTCGTCGCGCATACCGCGCTCGAAAAATTCTTCACCGCGCAGAATGAGCTAAGAATCGACGGCATCCTCGTGAAGCCCAAGCTCGATCGACTGGACTTCTACGGCATTGATTACAGGGACTTTTCCGTGCGCCCTCCACGCCAACGCCTGAGCGCTGCCAGCGCGCGCGTCGGCGCGATCCTGACGTACTCGACCAAGGGCGCGCCGCGCCATGTCGAGTTGAAGTGGACGTTGTTCAACGACAAGGAGCCGACAGTTCGCGTGGTCGTGTTCGCGTATGACCAGGGCAGGCGCGTGTTGCTCCAGTCGGACAAACCGACGTTCGCGTGGGACAATCCGGGCGTGCCGCCGTTGCCGAAAATTGAAGCCGTTCCGACCAGGCAAACCGCCGCCGGTGACGACGCGCGCGCCGCGTTGGCCGAGACATTGCTGCGCAATGTCTATCGCGGGTTCGACTACCGCGGTGAATCCGATATCTACGACGCGCTGGCGCAGAGTGTCCAGGGCGAGTTGTTGACCGATCTGTATCTGAAGATCAAGCAGGGCCTGATCATGCAAGAGCAGGGTGGGGCGGTGGCTCGCGTCAAAGAAGTCAACGTCACGAAATCCGAACCGGCGACCGGCCGGGTCAAAGATGGTTTTGTCGAACGTGTAACGTGGCAGGTGGAAGGCACGGTCGAGCATTGGGGACACATCCATACGCGGGTGAACGAATACACGGCCGACCTCGGCATCGCCCCGAGCCACGGCGCGTGGAAAATTAATTTGATGGACGTGGTGAGACAAAGTCAGGTAAGCAGTGCGGTGTCGTTGAGGAGGCTGTAACCCTTGATCTCGATAGCTGAACTGGAATTCCAGTTTCCCCGGTCGGATTTCCGGCTGGTGGTCCCGGCGTTGGACGTGGCCGACGGTGAGCGCGTGGTCATCGTCGGACCCAGCGGTTCCGGAAAGACGACGCTGCTGCATCTGCTGGCCGGTATCCTGACGCCGACGCGCGGCACAATTCGCGTACAGAGCCAGGCGGTCAGCGCGCTCAACGACGCGGCGCGCCGGGCCCTGCGTGTCGCGCGCATCGGGCTGGTGTTCCAGAGTTTTGAGCTTGTCAGCTACCTCGACGTGTTTGAAAACATTCTCCTGCCCTACCGGCTGAATCCCGCGCTGCAATTGACTCCCGAAATTTCGCACCGGGTCGAGCAACTTGCTGTGGAGACCGGCATCGCGCACCGGCTGCGGTATTTCCCGGACCGGCTGTCGCACGGCGAGAAGCAACGGGTTGCGATCTGCCGCGCGATGTTGCCGGAGCCGCCATTGCTGCTGGCCGATGAACCGACTGGCAATCTTGACCCGTCGGCGAAACAACACATCGTAGACCTGCTGTTCCAGCAGATTGATCGGACGGGTGCGACGCTGCTAATGGTCACGCACGACGCGGAAATCGCGGCGCGGTTTCCGCGCGTCATCAACTGCCGTGACTTCGCGGGGGGAGGGGCGCGATGAAGCACATCCTTGTTCTCGCGCTCCGGTATCTGCGTTTCAACAAGATCACGACCGTCATCCTTGTCTTCAGCATCGCGGTGGCGGTGTTTCTGCCACTGGCGGTAAACCTGCTCGTGCGCGATTATCAACGCGATCTGCTGGCGCGTGCCGACGCCACGCCGTTGGTGGCCGGTGCGCCGGGCAGCCGCCTCGACCTGGTGTTACACGCACTGTATTTCCGCGGCAAACCCGCCCACGATCTGGCGATGGCCGACGTGAATGCGATCAACGTCAGCGGGCTTGCGCTGGGACTGCCGATTCTCAGCAAGCACACCGCGCGCGGGCTGCCGATTGTCGGCACGTCGCTGGAGTATTTTGACTTCCGGGGCTTGCAAGTTGCGGCCGGCGCGGGGCTGACACGGCTCGGCGATTGTGTCCTGGGCGCGACGGCGGCAGAGAAGTTGGGACTGCGACCGGGCGACAAGTTGATGAGCGACCCGGAGAATGTTTTCGATCTTGCCGGGTCGTATCCCATCAACATGCACGTCAAAGGCATTCTCGCGCCGACGGGCACGGCCGACGATGGTGCGGTATTCACGGATGTCAAAACGGAATGGCTCATCATCGGCATCATGCACGGACATCAGGACGTGGAGAAAGCTGATCCGAATTTGCTGCTAGGGCGCGACGCGAGCAATATTGTCGCGAGCGCGGCGTTGTTGCCGTATCAGGAGGTCACCAGTTCGAACATGGCGTCGTTCCACATGCACGGCGACCCGGCGACGTTTCCGGTAGGCGCGGTCATTGCCGTTCCGCACGACGAAAAATCCGCGGCGATCCTGCGCGGACGCTATCAAGACCCGAAAGCAACGGTCCAATTGCTTGTGCCAAAACAGGTCATCGCCGAAACGCTCGACCTGGTCTTTCGAGTGAAACATTTCTTCGACGTACAGGCGTTGCTCGTCGGCGCGACAACGGCGCTACTGCTGGCACTCGTTGTGATGCTATCGCTGCGGCTGCGGCGTGGTGAGATGGAAACGATGTTCAAGATCGGCTGCGCGCGGTGGATGATGTTCTGGATGCAGGCGACGGAGATTGTGATCGTCGTTGTCACGGGCGTGGCCGTTGCCGGTGCCTTGTCGTGGGTCGTGCTTCGCGAACTGGGCCTGTCCGGTTCACGAACCGCTGTGGCGCCAGCCACGGCCAGTGTCTCGCTGGCGGGCAACGCGAAGAAACGTGTCGCCGTTGTCAATTACCCGCTCCAATACTTCACGAAGCGGATCGCTGGTGATCGGGTGAACATCTACTTCCCGGTGCCGCAGGACGAGGATCCGGCGTTTTGGAAACCACGGGACAAGGACATCGTGGCCTACCAGCAGTCGGACATCATTTTGCTCAACGGCGCGGAATATGAGAAGTGGTTGCCATCAACGGTGCTGCCGCTGACGAAACAGGTGGTGACCTCGCAGGTATTCATGGATCGCTACGTGACCAACGGCGAGGTGATCACGCACAGTCACGGCCCGCAGGGAATGCACAGTCACGGCCTCATTGATTTCAACACCTGGATGGACCCGCAGCAGGCGGCGTTGCAGGCGCAGTCGGTGCATGACGAGTTGGTGCGCCTGGTGCCGGGTGCGACGAAGGAGTTCGATGCGAATCTGCAAGGGCTCCAGAAGGATTTGGCCGACCTGGATGCAACACTCGCCGCTGTCTCGTCGCACCTCGGCAAAGAACCATTGCTCGGCTCGCATCCCGTTTATCAATATACGGCGCGTCGTTATGGTTGGGATTTGGAGAGTGTTCATTGGGAACCGGACGAAATGCCGTCGGAAGAGGAGTGGCAGAAACTCGCGCGGATGCACCAAAAACACCCGGCCAAGTTGATGATCTGGGAGGAGGCCCCGCTCCCGGCTGTCACCGAGCGTCTTCGCAAGATGGGTATCGAGCCGGTGGCATTCGAAACTTGCGCCAGCGCTCCGGCAACCGGTGATTACATGAGCGCGATGTACGCGAATGCCAAACGTCTTGACGCCGCGTTGGCTCAGGTTTCCTCGGAGCGGGACAACTCGACCCCACGGACGATGCCGGACTCGCGATAGGGAGCCCCGGCTACGACCGGTTGGAAGGTTCTTTGAATACCTCGAACGCGGCGTGGACGACTTCGCTGCCGAGATCAATGGGGATTCGCTCCTGGGTGCTCGCCCGTTTCAACTCGGCGGCGATCCGTTTGACGGCACTGGCGGAATAGAAGCGCACCAGGCCCAGGGTCGTTTTCGGTCCAAAGATCGTCACCAGCATTGCGTACTCGCCGATGGAAGACAGGTAGATTTGCGACCGTTTGCCCTGCTGGTGCAGGGCGGAGAATTCGGTTTCCCCAATTCGCAACGCCAACTCACGGGTCGCCGCAAAACTGCCCGCAGCCAGTGCGCCGAAGATCGTCGGATCCATGGACGAAGGAATCTCGCCGCTCTGGCTGAGGATGGCGCCGCCGTGATCGATGATCAGCGCGAACGTCGCCTCCGAATGTTCCAGGTAGTCCTCCAGCTGTTTGAGGAGACGTTCCGCCGTTTCAATCGTCAGAATCGGCATTGAGTGCATGTCAGTCGCTCGCGATTCGCATTCGATGGTCGATTGATTCAGCGACGCGCCGAGGCGGCGGCGATCCCGGAGAGTGCGGTTGTCGCCGTCGATGTCGAGGTCTGCGCCTGTTGCTGTTGTTTGGCCGCAGCTACTTCGTTTTCATGTGCGAACTTTTGCAGCAGGAGCCGCGAGATCGCATTGAGTGTGGCAAACACGCCCTGGCCCGTGGTGGCAATGCCTACGAAGCTCGGCACGCGCACGTTGCGGTTGTTCAGGACGAAATCCAGATAGTGTACGGGCGCGGGGTTCGTCAGGTCGCGCTTGTTGTATTGGAGCACGTAGGGAATCTGGTCGAGGCCTGTGCCCTGGCGCACGAGGTTCTCATCGAGATTTTTGAAGCTCTCGATGTTCTCTTCCATTTTGTCCCACTGCGAATCCGCGACGAAGACGACGCCATCCACGCTGCGCAGCACGAGTTGGCGCGTGGCGTTGTAAATGACCTGGCCCGGCACCGTGTAGAGTTGGAACTTGGTCTTGAATCCCTTGACGACCACGGCATTCAGTGGCAGGAAGTCGAAGAACAATGTGCGGTCCGCGGCGGTGGCCAACGACACCAGTTCACCCTTGTGTACTTCCGACACCTGGCTGTGGATGTACGTCAGGTTGGTGGTCTTGCCGCACAGGGCCGGACCGTAGTACACGATCTTAAATTGAATTTCTTTGTTGACGTAGTTGATGATCGACATGTGGTGTTCCCTTTGCTCCCTTACACAACGGCCCGCTCGTGGCACAACCGGGCGAGTTCCTGGCTGATGCGCTCGCAACGGCGCAACAGCGCCTTGCTGAAGTGACGGTTATCGTGAACGACGATGAGGAAAATGTCCTGTGCGCGGAAGATACTGAGCGGTTGCTGATCCGTGAACACCGAGAGCCGCGTGACCTGTCCCGCCCGCAGTTCCTTCATGTAGCGCCCGACCTTGCGGAACAGTTGGGGCGCAAACACGCTGATTGTTTCCTGGTCCAGATGCGGCGGCAGTTCGCCCGTGAGGAACACGCCGTCCGACATGGCGAGGATGCAGCCGGCCACGCCCTTGAGATGGCCGGTGAGCCGCACGACTTCCTGGAGCGTCAGCTCTTCGTTGTGCTCGACGCCGAGCAACCGATTGAGCCCGCGCCGCGCCGGGCCGGCAAGCATGCGCAGCAGCTTGCGGCCGATGCCGGGAACGCCACGCAAGTCGTCGAGGGACTTGAATCCGCCGTGCGTATTACGGAACTCAATGATGCGTTGGGCCAGGACGGGGCCGACGCCTTCAATTCGGGCCAGGTCCGCAACGCTGCAGTTGTTGAGGTTCACGAGAAATTGATCAGCGGTCATCCCCGAGCCGGGTGTGGGCGTGACTGGCTCAGGAGTCTGGGCTTCATCTACGCCTTGTGGTTCCGCGGACTCCGGCGTCTCGATCGCTTCGGCGGCGGACAGTGTAGTTGTTTCCATGTCAGAATCGATTACTCCTGGCTCCTCTGGCGCAGTCGTTTGTTCGACGGTGGTCGTCGGTTGGTCGGTCGCGACGGGAGCAGACGTGGCGGTTTCGGCGGCCAACTCGACAGGTTGGGGTTCGACCGAAACAGGTTGTTCCGTTGTCGTAGCATCCATGGGGACAACTTCGGCAACGGTCTCGACGTGCGCCTGTTCGGCGGGTGTCGGTTCTTCGGTTTCGGCTTGTGATGTCACGGCCGACGGAATTTCGGCCCGGGATGACTCCGCAATCACCGGGTGTTCTGTCGCTTCGGAAACAGGCGCGGCCACTTCGGCGACCGGTTCGACAATCGCCGGTTCCGTCACAACGGGCGTTTCGGTTGTCGTTTCCACGGATGTGGGTGTCGGCTCGACCACCTTCTCGGGTGTCGGCGGAGGTTCGACGGCTGCGGGCTCGATAACAGCGGGCTTCTCCGCGAAAACGGACAACCCTTCGTCTCCAAAAGCGTTGGAGGGAATCTCGATTGTTTCGGGTATCGCCGCCGGTTCGTTGGGGGCGGGAGCGGACTGCGGCTGCGACCTTTCGGGCGTGCGGATCTCGACGGTCGCGGGCGCAAAGTTCTTTTCAGCAAACGGTGTCGGGATTTCGCTGTCGCTGAAATCGATCTCGTGCAAGTCTGAGGCTTTTGACTGGCTGGCGAAAATCTGGGGCGGCAATTGCGCGACGATCTCCTGCAAAGCGATCGGAATGGTCTCGTCAGAAATGGAAGGCAACGGCGACGCGAGAATGGAGCGCGGGATCAAGCCGATGGCAACCACCAGCGGGAGACGGACTCGCGCGATCTTGAGCTGTGGCACTACGAGATCGGACGGCAGCGCAATGCGCGTATCCAAATCGATGCGCCGCCACAGGTCCGTACGCGGACACACGAAGTACTGGTCCGGCATGACCGCGACCAAACTCCGCAGGCTGACGGTGATGTCGTCGGGATTGGATGGAGCTTGCGGTGCGGCGGGTTGTGGCAGGGTCACGCCCGCAACCGGAATAGGCTTGGCCATGGACGGAGCCAGATGACGTGGAGCTGGCGGCTCTTCGTTGGTGGTTGTGGACGGTGGCGCCGGCATCGTCTCCGGTGCTCGCGCCGAGACAGGGGACGGTGCGGCGACTGATTCCATGCGAATGGCTACAGTTTCTTCCAGCTCCGCAGGCTTTTTGGCGGCGGGCCTCTCAACGACAGGGGCCTCAGAGGCATCGTCGATCAGCTTGGGGAATTGGGTGAATTCGGGGGCGTCGAGGTTGATCTCCGTCTGGTTTTGATGCTGGAGAGAATCAACGGGCAGCGAAGCTACGATATCGGCCAACGGCAGCACGATGGCATGTTGACTGTTGCCTGTGGGAAACGGTCGGTCCGCCAGGTTTTTCGGCAACAAGGGCAGCAGGTCTGCCAGAGTGATGGTCACTCGGCCCCGGGCCAGTTGCGGGAGAACCCACTCCGCGGGGATGTTGACGGTGACGCGAGTTATGATCCCCGGGGCGACGGCGGCGAGAAAATTTGATGGTAGCTGCTGGGAAATGGAACTCAAGGCAACCGGGATCGTCTGTCCGTTGGTTGTGGGCACGCGTGAGATTTCATGGGCAGCGTCCGCCGATGGTTCGGCAGGCTGTTCCGCAACAGCCGTGGAAGTGATTACTTGCGTCTCCGCCAGGTGGAGATTTGGAGCCGGCGTGGGACGCGGTGGAGCGACAGCGACCTTGGCGACAGGCTCGACCCTTGAACTCCGAAAAAACGGCAATCTCATGGTTCCTATTCCCTTTGTATTTCCCAAACGACTTCCGTGAGGCTATTCAGCACCCGGTATGCCACGACGGAGGATGCACGAAGAAAGCGACAAACCTGTTATCCCGAACGCTAAAGTCTCAGGTTTGCGAGGGGAGGAGGTGGTGAAGACAGGCATGGCGTGCGGTTTAGAGCTCGCCGCCTGAAACACGCAGGACTTCGTCGAGGGATGTCAGACCGGCCTTGGCCTTTTCGAGGCCGGCCAGGCGGAGGGTCCTCAACCCGTCCTTCAATGCGATTTCCTTGATGGCCTTGGCGCTGGTGTTGTGCAAGATCTGTTCGCGGAGAGCATTGGTAATGCCGAGCACTTCGAGAATGGCCATGCGCCCGAGAAAGCCCGTATCTTTGCAGCGCGAGCACCCGCGGCCACGGTAGTAGGTGTTGGAGGACACCTCGTCATCGCTCATGCTGAGCCGCTTGATGACGTCGGCGGGGACTTTCAACGTCTCTTTGCAATGCGGACAAATTTTACGGAGGAGACGCTGGGCGCACACCATCAGCAAGGAAGAACTGACAAGGAAAGGTTCGATGCCCATGTCCACCATACGGGCAATGGCCCCGGGCGCGTCGTTCGTATGCAATGTGGACAAGACCAAATGTCCCGTGAGCGCTGCCTTGACAGCGATATCGGCCGTCTCGGAATCGCGGATTTCGCCAACCATCACGATGTCGGGGTCCTGGCGCAGGATGGAGCGCAAGCCACCGGCAAACGTCAGCCCGATCTCGGGTTTCACCTGCACCTGGTTGACGCCGGCCATTTGGTATTCGACAGGGTCCTCAACAGTCACGATGTTCACATCGCTCGTGTTCAACTGCGTCAGCACTGCGTACAGCGTGGAAGTCTTTCCTGAACCGGTCGGTCCCGTCATCAGGATCATGCCGTGGGGCGCGTCGATGGCGTTCCTGAATTTCTCCAGGTCATCCGGTGGCAGCCCCAGGCTTTCGAGATTGAGGCTGAGATTACCCTTGTCGAGCACGCGCATGACGATCTTTTCGCCGTGCACGGTCGGCAGGACGGACACACGCAGATCGACATCGCGACCGGCCAGCTTGATGCGGAAGCGACCGTCCTGGGGCAGGCGGCGCTCGGCGATGTCGAGGTTCGCCATGATTTTGATACGGGAAGCAATCGCGGACTGCAACCCTTTCGGTGGCGCTGTCGAGTCGTAGAGCACGCCGTCAACGCGGTACCGGAGTCGGAGCTGTTTCTCGAATGGTTCGATGTGAATGTCGCTGGCCCGGTCTTTGATCGCCTGCACGAGCATGAGGTTGACCAGTTTGATGACCGGACCTTCCTCGCTGCTTTCGACGAGCTGATCGAGGTTGATTTCCTCGCTCTTGTCCTTGGCCAGTTCAACGTCGGAAACATCGACGTCCTTGAGGATTGCATCAATGCCGCCGCTGACCTGGCTCTGTAAGTTGTTGAGGAAATCGACAACGGACTTCTCCGTGCTGATGAGCGGAACGATCTGGAGATTGGGCCGGACACGGCGCAAGTCATCCAGCGCGAGCACGTTCAGCGGGTCGGCCATCGCGACAAAGAGTTTCCGGCCGAGACGGGCGACCGCGACCATCTTGTAGGTTTGCGCGAGGTCAAGCGGAATGAGGTCGACGACCTCCTGGGGCACGTGCATCTTGGCGAGCGTGACCGGGGACGCACCAAGGCAGCGGCCCATGCTGACCATCATGTCCTGGTCGGTGACGAGTTGCTTTTCGAGAAGCAGCTTGAGGAGGCGGCCGCCTTGCTTCTTCTGCAACTCCAGCACTTCGGCGAGCTGCTCAGGCGTCAGCAGCCCGTCGGCCAGCAACGTATCCGCGATTCTTTCGCCAAATGATTTCATGGTTTCGCAGGGGTCCGGGCGCCTTGGGCATGCTTGGAGTCGAGGCCGTGCGCGCGACGTAGCGCGACATGGATCTCTTCGGGACTGGTCACGTACCAGAAGACGTTGTACGCCAGCATGACCTCCGCCTGACTGCGCGCCGCCATGTCGAACGGGTTGGTGGTCGCAATCAATACCGAGCGGCTGATCAGGTCAAAGGGGACGATACACTTGTCGAAGCAAATGTCCCGCGGCAACAGGCACACGGCGTCGCGATCCACGTCGTAGGTTGACAATGGGAGGTAGGGTAGCCCGCCACGGTCAACCAACACCGTCAGTACGTCCTCCAGTTTGACCAGTTGCTCATCGAGGAGCAACTGCAGCAACGAAAGTGACGTCGGGCTTTCGCTGGCATTACCCAGCCCGGCCGCAATGCGCTTCAGCAGTGGCTCGGCCGCTTGCGGCGTGAGCATCTTTTCGGCGATCAGGACGTCGACCAGGGCCTTGTTGCCGTCTTCCTGGTTCTGTTTGGGTGGAGAAGAAGGGGGGGGCGCCGCTGCTCCGGCGGCCAGCGTCGGCGCAGTTGGTGTCGGCTTGGAGTCCTCACGCAACGGCGGCGCCCCAGAAGGTTGACGACTTGCGGAAAGTTGAGAAGTTTTCGCTTCGAGTTCGGCCAACGCCTTGCGGATCTCAGGGTCGTCCGGGTATTCCTGAAGGATGCCTTCGTATTCGAGAATTGCCTGGGAGATTTGACCGAGTGAGATGTGAGCTTTCGCCAGCTTTTTGGAGGCCAGCAGGCTCTCGTCGCGACGGCCCAGCTTGCCGTACGCCTCCTTGAGGATTTCCCAGGATTGGTAGTCCTCCGGCTGCGACTGCGTAATCGCTTCGAACATCTCGACTGTTCGAAGCAGCTGCTGAAGTTCTTCTTCCGAAATACTGGCCATGTTCTCGAGCACTCCAAGCTCGGGATGTGTAAAAGCACTCTACATGCCATCGAAACCCTGGGAGAGAGGACAAAAATCAGAAGTGCGAGGGAACAAAGGAGTCCAGCGCGCGTCCCATGCGGTCAAATTGGCTGCCCGGCCTGGACTCGAACCAGGAAATACGGCTCCAAAGGCCGCTGTGTTACCAATTACACTACCGGGCAGTCTATCGACCACGGGGCAAGGGACATACCGCTATTCGTGACGCACCGATGCGAATCGCGTCACTTTGATCCACATGCTCGGCCCAAATTGTCCGCGAACGTTTGCAGCCGATCTCTTTGCTGCTTTCGGGTCCGAGAAGAGTCCGAACACGGTCGCACCGCTACCGCTCATTAGCGCACCGCTCGCTCCGTCGTCGCACATCATTTTCTTGATCAACTTCAGCACAGGAAATTTGCGAATCGACGGCGCTTCCAGCGAGTTGAACAGACATTGCGAAACCCCCGCCAGATCGTTTTTGGCCAGCGCGCGCAGCAGGAGACTAACTTCTGGCAGAGGCGCTGTCAACCGCGACCCGGCAGCGGCCTTCGCCCAGTTTTCGTAGGCCCATTTCGTCGAAATGCCAAAGCCCGGATTGACCAGCAAAACCGCCGCCGACAGCCGGCAGGGAACGAGCTCAATTTTCTCGCCGCGCCCGCGACACAAGGCTGCGCCGTCACCCAGGAAGAAGTTAACGTCCGAGCCCATGCTGGCGGCCAGTTCATGGAGTAGCGTGTCATCTGCGCGCAGTCCCCACAATTGCCTGAGGCCGCGCAACACTGCCGCGGCGTTGCTACTGCCGCCGCCAAGACCTGCCGCCAGTGGCGTACGCTTCGCTAATGCGATCTTCGCCCCGCGCTTCCCACCGCATCGTTCCACGAGGCGTTTTGCTGCCCGGAGCGCCAGATTCGAGTCGTCGGTCGGCAGATTGGGACTGTCGCACGCCAACGTCAGGCTGGACTTGCGCGATTGCAGTGTGATTTTATCGCCGAAATCAAGTGGCAGCATCACGGTTTCGAGTTCGTGATAGCCGTCGGGTCGTTTTCCGACGATACGCAGATACAGATTGATTTTTGCCGGCGAGAACACGGTCAACGAAGCAGTGCGTCGCCGCGGTCGCGCTTGTGTCGTCACGAAGTTTTCCCTACCATGCACCTTGAATGAAATCAAAGCTTATCGTGGCGCTGGACGTGGACAGCTTTCAGGAAGCTGCGGCGCTGGTTCACGTCTTACGCGACGCGGTGGACATCTTCAAAGTGGGCAGCCAACTGTTCACGCGTGTCGGCCCGCAGATTGTCGAGTTCCTCCACGAGCAACAGAAGGAGTGCTTTCTGGATTTGAAATTCCACGATATTCCCCACACCGTCGCCAAGGCTGTCGAATCTGCGGCGGCCCTGCATGTCCGCATGTTGACGTTGCATGTGTCCGGTGGCCCGGACATGTTGAAGGCCGCGGCTGCAATCCCGATTCACCCGCTTCTGCTTGGTGTAACGGTACTTACGAGCGTGGGTGGTGATGCGCAAGCTGAGGTACTACGCTCGGCAATGTTGGCGAAAGAGTGCGGTTTGAATGGCGTCATCGCTTCCCCACGAGAGATACGTCTGATCCGCGAATCGTGCGGCCATGATTTCCTCATCGTCACCCCTGGAATTCGTCCCGCGCACGCCGAGACCGGTGATCAAAGGCGCGTCATGACCCCCGCCGAAGCCATCACCGCTGGCGCTGATTACATCGTCGTAGGGCGTCCGATTATTGCCGCAATCGACCCCGCCCGGGCCGCAGTAGACATCGTCACGGAAATCGCGTCCGTCACGAGTGCGTCAGCTTGACCGGCGGCGCACTTGCAGCAGGCCTTCCTTGATGTCGGCGAGTTGCTTCAGAATCTCATCCTGATTCTTCAGGATTTGATCGCTCTTATCCATTAGCTTGTCAACGCGCGGGTCGAGTGGTGCTTGGACGGGTTTGGTCTCAGTCTGTGCCTGGGCCATGAAAAGGCTGCCCGCGATGAGTCCGATGGCGAGAGCAAAAATGGCGACGTATTTCGTGTTCATCTGCGACATTCCTCCGCTTTTGTGGTTGCGATTACTGCAACAGTTCGAGCAACTTGCGTTCCCGCACAACATGGCGGGCGATCTCGTGGCCGTCAAGCAGGATGACGGGGATGTCGTTTCGATACCGCTCCAGAAGCTCTGGATTCTGCGAAATATCGATGATCTCCACCGCGAAATCGACCTTCTGGCGACAACGCTCAACGACTTCTTTCGCCAGGTCGCAAAGATGGCAGTCGGGCTTGGAGTAGATGGTGATGGTCATGAAGACGCACCCCGGACACGAGGCACCCGGCCGTCGCGCCGTTCACCCAAGTACTCGAACTTCGCCCCCTGCTCAGTACCGGTAATGCTCCGGCTTGTACGGGCCTTCAACGGGCACGCCGAGGTAGTCGGCCTGCTTCTTCGTGAGCTTCGTGAGTTTGACGCCGATTTTTTCGAGGTGCAGGCGGGCGACTTCTTCGTCGAGTTTCTTGGGAAGACGATACACGCCAACTTTGTTCGCATCCCTGTTCTTCCACAAATCCAATTGCGCAAGGCATTGATTGGTAAAACTGTTGGACATGACGAAGCTGGGATGGCCGGTGGCGCAACCAAGGTTTACCAAGCGGCCCTCAGCGAGCATGTAGATGCAATGGCCGTCAGCGAAGGTGTACTTGTCCACCTGGGGTTTGATGTTGAGCTTGGTGACGCCTTTCGCCTCGTTGAGGCGGCTGATCTGAATTTCGTTGTCGAAGTGGCCGATGTTGCAGACGATGGCCTGGTCTTTCATCTTGGCCATGTGTTCGAGCGTGATGATATCGCAGTTGCCAGTGGTCGTCACGTAGATGTCCGCCGTGCCGAGCGTGTCTTCGATGGTGGTGACCTCAAAGCCCTCCATCGCCGCCTGCAACGCGTTGATCGGGTCGATTTCGGTGACAATTACGCGGGCGCCAAAACCACGCAGGGAATGCGAACTGCCTTTGCCCACGTCGCCGTAGCCGCATACCACCGCGACCTTGCCGGCGACCATCACGTCGGTCGCGCGCTTGATGCCGTCGGCCAATGATTCGCGGCAACCATAGAGGTTATCGAATTTCGACTTCGTGACGGAATCGTTGACGTTGATCGCCGGCACGAGGAGTTTGCCGGCTTCGAGCATCTGATAGAGACGATGCACGCCAGTGGTTGTCTCCTCGGAGACGCCCTTCCAATCCTTTACAACCTTGTGCCAGAAACCCGGGCGCTCCTTGTGCACGCGTTTGAGGAGGTCCTTGATTACCTGTTCTTCGTGGCTCGCGCTCTTGGTGGTGACCCAATCACTGCCGTTTTCGAGTTCGTACCCTTTGTGGATGAGCAGAGTCGCATCGCCGCCGTCGTCCACAATGAGTTGTGGTCCCAGGTTCCCGGGATGCGTGAGCGCGTCGAGTGTGCAGTCCCAATATTCCTCCAACGTCTCGCCCTTCCACGCGAATACCGGAATGCCCGCTTTCGCAATCGCGGCGGCTGCGTGGTCCTGTGTGGAAAAAATGTTACAGCTCGCCCAGCGCACGGAGGCGCCGAGTTCGACCAATGTCTCGATGAGGATCGCCGTCTCGATGGTCATGTGCAACGAGCCGGTAATGCGCACGCCCTTGAACGGCTTCAGAGGGCCATATTTGGCGCGGATGGCCATCAGGCCGGGCATCTCGTGCTCGGAGACCTGAATGGTCTTGCGTCCCCAATCGGCCAGGGAAAGATCGTGGACCTTGAAGTCACCCTTGGCGCCGTTGCCGCCCGTCTTGGTGAGTTTCGCACGTGAAGGAGGAAGTTTAACAGTGGCCATGGTTGTTTTCTCTGCGTAATGTAATCGTTAACTCGCGAATTTACTGGAGTCGGGCAAGATACAGGCCGCAAGGCAGAAAATCAACCCAAAACCGACCACATTCATTCGTTCGACGGTGTGCCAAAATAACCCTCCCACGCGAGGGCTAGTGTCTGATCCATCAACGTAAACGCTTGCTGTTCAAAGCGACACAAATCCGCGGCTCGTAGAATTAAATCTCGTGGTTCGCAAGAATTTGGCACTCTGCCCTCGGCCTTGTATCGTTGCGCGAGCCGCTCGATCGATTTAGCCTCAACAGACAACCCAAACTCGGCCGCAGTGCGATGGAAGATCTCCGCGTACGTTTGCCATGTCGGGCGCGAAACTGCGAGCCGATACCCCATGCGGCGCATGAAGGCCTCATCCACCAGATCAGCGTCCGTCAGATTCGTGGCGAATACGAGGATCTGCTCAAAGGGAACATCGATTTTTTTGCCGGTGCTCAGACTGAGTGAATCGACCCGGTTCTCCAACGGGATGATCCAGCGGTTCAACAACTGGCTGGCCGAGCAACGTTGCCGCCCGAAATCATCCACCAACAACACGCCGCCATTGGCCTTGAGCTGGAACGGCGCTTCGTAGTAGCGGGGGCTTTCCGTCGCGGTCAGATCGAGGCTCTCGATGGTGAGTTCGCCGCCGACGACGATCAGTGGTGGGCGAATCTTCACCCACCGACGATCAAAGTCGGATTCATCATGTTCGACGGCGTGGTGTACGTGCTTGTCGAATACGCGGATGACCTGCCCGTCCACTTCGATCGCGTAAGGGATCCACAACGGCTCCGCAATGGCATTGACCAGGGCGCGGGCCATGGCGGTTTTCCCGTTGCCCGGCGGCCCGCTCAGGAACAGGCTGCGTCCGGAGCTGAGGACGACGCCGAGCATCCGCTTGGTCGAATCGGGCAGCACCAGGTGCGCCAGCGTTTTCTCGAGCGCCTTCTTGGTGACGGGTGCGCGGTTGTGCATCTGATCCACCGTCATCCTGGTGTACAACTCCAGCGTGACAGGAGCGGGGCCGACGTAGCTGCAAACGCTGCTCGAATGGAAAACACGGGCCCAGCCGCGTTCCAGCATCGCATACCGATGATTGTGCAACGCAATGCTGCCCTTCAGCTCGATGAGGTTTTCACGATAGAGCCGCTGCAGCACCGTGTCGGTGATCACCAATCCGAGCTTGAGGTGTTCGCTCACGCTGGCGGTTGTGCCCGCCGCATCCGTCGACAGCGTCTTCAATGCGAGGTCGGCCACAAAGCTGAGACTCAAATCCAATTGGTCGGGTGTTTCAGGAAACGGCGGGTCGATGCGGCGGCCCAATGCCGCCACCAGCGTTGCCCCCCACGATTCCGTGCGCGTCGCCTTCTGAATGGTGGCCATCGGCCCCTTCTAGCACACAGGCCACGACGAGGGCGAGCAGTTTTACGAGCTACTGGACGGTCGCTCACGTTTTCGTTGCTGCACCAGTATCACCCGATAGAAGATGGAGGGATTGGTAGCAGCGCCAAAATCACACTGCGTGCAGGCGACCGGGTGCCGATGGGGAGCAGGCCGGCGCTATTCCAATTGTCCACTGGCCGCATTGGTTTGCGGCACCTGCGTTGTGAACAGACCGACGATGGAGCAGCAATTGAAGGAGGTGTATGAGGTGTAGGTCCCGCGGAATCACAGCACGCACGGCTCGCCGCCTAAACGCCGCGGAATGTATGGCCGCAGATTATCCACCGTTGAACGGCCCGTGATCGCCTGCCAGGTGAACGTCAGCCCAGCGTCGGCGGTGACGCCTTTCCAGATCTGGTAGCGGGCGCCCAATGAAACGTTGGTCGTGCGGCTCAGATCGAACGGCTTGGCGGCATCCGTGGATATGTAAATCGTATTCGGGTCCTGGGGATCGAGGCAAATTCCACCGCCGTAATCTGGCTGGCCGTCATACAGCGGCCGGCCCGCTTGGGCGATGAACTGCTTCCGCCAGTTCGTGCCGGTCCAGCGCGCGTAGTAATAATAAATCCGGGCATCAAACCAGTTTGTGCCGGTGACGTTGTCCACCTTGGTCTGGAACACGCAAACGGGCGCGCCATTGGCTTGATAGGCAATCTCCCAACACCACGCCCGCCGCCGTGGGAATCCATTGGTTCGGATCGGACTGGGGGGTGTCGCTGTATCGGTAAATGACCGTGCCGCGTTCGCCGGAATCATGCAAGAGGGGAAGATTCTTGTAACTCTTCAACAACGAGCCGTCGGTTCGGCAAAACGCGCCGGCCCGATAATACATGTGATACAGCGAGTTTGTGTAATTGTCCGGGTGCGCGTCGGTGTACAGAAAATCGATGCGCTCGTTGTAATCGGAACACTATTTCACATACGGTCGCGTGCTGCCGGTGCCGGTTTGGATCAGAATTGTCGGCGCGGACCATGTCGCGCCGCCGTTGGTCGAGGTGAAGACATTCGGATTGTAATTCAAATACCGCGCAAAGTTATAGATACGCCCGTTTTCCCCCGCCAGTTGAAATGGATTCGAATACGTCATCCCTGTCGATACATTCGTGCCGGTGTTGTTCCTTTGTTCCGCGCCCCAGGCTGACGCGGTGACCGGGTTGGTGCTGGTCGAAAGCCGGTACATGAAAAACGGGTCGTTTTGGTGACGCCCCCGCTCTGGAAATTCAATGTGCTCAAGACGGCGCTTCCGTCCGCCGCGCGGTTGTAGGAAAAATAAAGCACACCGTTGTCGAACAGTGCGCGGGGGTCGTTGAACCACGTCCAGGCGCCATCACGGACAAGAGTGGCAAAATTGGTTTGAGCCTGAGATGACACCGCAACACACGCAAAATCGTGTCATCCATCTTGTTTGGTAAACGTACCAGTGCACAGGTTCAGCGTGTGACGGACGCGCTACTGTACCAATATCACCCGATAGAAAGTGGGCGGATTGGTAACGGCGCCGAAATCACTCTGCGTGACAGGCAACCCGGTGCCGATAGTGAGCGGGCCGACGCTCAACCAGGCGCCGTCCATGTCCGGCCCGCTGCTGCTCTCGAGTTGATTGGTCTTGTTGAGCGCTGTCGTCCAGGTGACCTGGATATCGTTGCCGACGATGCTGATATTGGTGATGCGGAAGGCGGAGCTCGGATCGGTCGGGTCGGTGCCCGCCAGGTACTCTTGCAAATTGGACATACCATCGCCGTCAGCGTCATCACTGGCCAGCGAATTGTCGTTGGTCTGGCCCGTCGGATGGTTGAAGTAGCCAAGCATCCACCAGTCCGGAATACCGTCGTCGTCACTGTCGACATCGCCGATTTTACGGACCTGGATGCCGGAGGCGCGGGCGTTGTCGGCGGCGCCCGGCGCAAAGTCCATTTCCAGTTGTGCATCCGTGACAGCGGCGGTGAACACGAGAGTGACGGCGATGTTCTGGCCACCGGCATGGGCAAAAATATCGTAATTGGTCAGCACCTCCTGTCCCTGAATAAACAGATTGAATTCGCGCTGGTTGTTGGTGGTCCAGTACGTCTCGGCTTCGAGCAACTGGATTTCGTAGATGCCTTCGGGACAGTTGAAGAGATAACTGAAGCTACCGCCGTTACTGTAACGCTCCCATTGATACAAACGATAGGCATTGGAACAAACGCCGGCAATCGCGCTGTTGACGAAGCCGGTCAGGCTACCGCCGGTATAGCCAAAGGAGTTGAAATTGTAGGTCTGATCCTTCACCCACACGTTGGCCGTGCAATCGGTGACCGTATACGGGTCGCCGGGGCTGATGCGCGTGAGGTAGGCACCCGGCACGTTGAAGATGTTGACGGTGACCGACGGGGTGGAGGAGACATTACCCGAGGTGTCGGTCGCGCGAGCATAGATGGTATGCAGGCCGTTGAGCATGTTCTGCGTGTTGAGCGAGAAGGACCAACTGGTGGTGCCCGACGCGGTGATCCAGGTGCCACCATCGATGCTGAACTGGACATTCGCGACGGCAACGTTGTCGCTCGCGGTACCGGAAATCGAAATCGTTCCGACAAGCGTCGCGCCATTTATGGGAGTATTGATGAGAACTGTCGGGGGCGTCAGGTCCGCCACAGCATTTGTGGACGTGACGAAATAGTCATCGAATGCTCCGTAAAAAGTGTTGCCGCTGACGGAGTCCATTGCGTTCGTGGCCAGATGAACGAGATTCGTCGTGGAGGGATGCCAGCCGCCGCTCGGCGTGAACGTCATCGTGTCGTGCAGCGAGTCCCACGTGAACGCGCCCGCTGTCGATGGCGTCATGGAAAACGCGGCCTGCACGGAGTTGGTGTCCATCGGCTTGCTGAATTGCAACACGACAGACGCCGCGATGGACACGTTGGTTGCGGCATGCGATGGGCTTTGGCTGACAACCACGGGATCAAGCGGCAGTACGAGCGACTGGGCGATATAGATCTTCGCCGTCGTGCTGGGCACGGTGATGAGTGGCGTGACATTGCTGCCCGTCATAGAGGTGACGGTGATGGTGTCGTTCGTGTTGAGCAGGTTGACGAGGACGGTGCCGGAGGAATAGGTGGTGGGGCGATTCGTCAACGTCTGGCTGGTACTGGCCGTGTTGAAGCAAACGAAGACCTCCTCATTGCTGAGGACGCGGGAATAGGCGAATAGCCCGGGCCCGCTCGAGTTGTTCCAGAGATTGTTGTGTATGCCTGTGCGCAGTGCGGGATAGAGACGGCGGAAATTATTAAGCATGGCGACTTGCCGGTAGAGAGGGTGGGTCTCGTTGAAATTGTCGCCCACCGACGCCGGATCTGGCTCCCATTGGCCCGCAAACATGTCTTCGCGATCATCGTTGTTATTACCGTCGCCGGCGAATGCCTGTTCGGTGCCGTAATACAGGCATGGAATGCCGCGTGACGTGTAAAGGAACTGCAACGCAACGGTCAACCGATTGGTCGTGGCGCCGCTGTTGCTCAGGAAGCGCGGCTGGTCGTGGTTGTCGAGGAACGTGATCAACTGATACCACGAGTTGGAATCGTAGTAGGTGGCGATGTTGTCGTAATGACCTTCGATCGGCTGCGTGGGTCCCGAGGCGGTGGCAAAGACCGAGTTGATGCAGTTGTAATACAACGCGTAGTCCAGCGTCGCATCGAACTTGAACGGTCCGCCGCCCTCGGTCCCTGTGTAGGAGCCGATCTGCTGTTCGTCGCCGCTGTCCGCCTCGCAAAACATGAAGAAATTGGATTTGCCGATCGTGGTGCCGGATTGATGCAATTGCGGGCACCAGTACTGCCAGAAGCCGTAGTCAACTTCGATCGCCGTGTCCACGCGGAACGCGTCGAAGTCGGCCAGCCCTACCCAGTTGGTATAAATGTTCATCAGGTTGGTGCGGACGTATGTGGTCTCCGTGGCCAGGTCGTCCAAGCCATCCAATTCTCCGAGCACGACCTGCTGAGTACCGGAGGGGTAGTTGAAACTTTGGATCTCGCCGTTCGTATGAAAGATGGTCGATAGCAGCGGCGGGGTGACATTCGTGGGATTGAACGGGAAGGCGTGTTCGTTCGCGGTGTTGTAGTAGGACATGTGATAGCCCGCCGGCGGCGCCTTGAAGGTCGGATAACCGGAGTCGGTGCTGCCGATCAGGTCGCCCGTGTGATTGCATACGATATCGAGGATGACCTTGATCCCCCGGGCGTGCGCGGCCTGGACCATGTTTGACAGATCGGTCATCGTGCCCCAGTGCGGAGCGAGCGTGTAAAAGTCCTGTGCGCCGTAGCCATGGTAGGCGGAAGTTCCGCCGACATTGAATACAATCGGCGAGATCCAGATGGCGCTTGCGCCCAACGATTTGATGTAATCCAGCTTGTCTTGAATGCCTTGGAAGTCGCCGCCATGGATCCCGTTGTTGGCTGTTGGTGCGTACGGCGATCCGTGACTGGCCTCTACATTATCGTTCGATGGATTGCCGTCGTAATACCGATCGGTGAGGATTTGGTAGATATTCTCGTTTCGCCAATCAGTGGGTGACGGGTAATGCTGGGCTTGGGCTGCGGTGGCGATGCCGAACAGGAGGGTGATGAAAAGAATCTTCATGGCAATCGGCGTGATCAAAGCCCGCGCGGGCCTCGTTGCAGACAAGACAACGTGGTGGATACACCCATTCATCGCGATTTCGTACACATTACCTCTGCACGCCTTGCGGTGTCGATGCAAGGGTCAGGTCAAACGCTTTACAGATTCGGCCAAAAACCGCCGCTAACCAAGTCTTCAAGTATCAATTCAAACTAGCGAACAGCTTTTTTCAGCGCCTCGGCCTTGTCCGTGCGTTCCCACGTCAACGCATCAAGATCATCAATCTTTCCGAAGTGGCCGTAGTTGGTCGTCTTACCGTAAATCGGTCGCAACAAGTTCAACTGCTTGATGATATTGGCGGGTTTGAAGCTGAATACTTCGAGCACGGCTTTTGTAATCTTCTCACCGGGCACCTTGCCCGTGCCGAATGTCTCCACGAGAACACTCACAGGCTCCGGGAAGCCAATGGCGTAAGCAAACTGGATTTCACAGCGCTCGGCCAGGCCCGCCGCGACGATGTTTTTGGCCACATAGCGACCCATGTACGCGGCACTACGATCCACCTTGCTCGGGTCCTTCCCGCTGAACGCGCCACCGCCGTGACGGCCCATTCCGCCATACGTGTCGACGATGATTTTGCGGCCGGTGAGGCCGCTGTCGCCTTCGGGACCGCCAATGACGAAGCGACCGGTGGGATTGATCAGATACCGGGTGTCCTTGTCCAGAAGCTTCTTCGGTAGTGTCTTCTTGATGATGCCTTCGATGAGGGTCTGCTCAATCTTATCGTGACTCACGTTGTCAGCATGCTGGTTGGAAATGACGACGGTGTGTACGCGGATGGGCTTGTAGCCTTCGTACTCGACGGTGACCTGGGTCTTGCCGTCGGGACGCAACCACGGGATTTTTCCGTCCTTGCGGGCGTCGCGGAGCGCCCTGCCGAGATTGTGCGCGAAGATGATCGGCGCCGGCATCAACTCGGGTGTCTCGGTGCACGCGAACCCAAACATCAATCCCTGGTCGCCGGCGCCCTGTTCCGCTGTGGCTTTGCCTTCGGCCGCTTTGTCGTCGACGCCCTGCGCGATGTCGGGGCTTTGCTTGCAGATGGCGGTGAGAATCTGGCAGTCCTCATCGTTGAACACGGTGCTGACATCTTTCGTGTAGCCGATTTCGCGGATGGCTTCCCGGACGATCTTGCAATAATCCAGATGCGCCTTGGTCGTGATTTCGCCGGCGATCACAACAAGATTGGATTTCGCGAGTGTCTCGCACGCCACGCGGCTCTTCGGGTCCTGCTTCAAGCAGGCGTCGAGCACCGCATCTGAAATTGTATCGCAAACCTTGTCCGGGTGGCCTTCTGTTACCGACTCCGATGAAAACAAATAGCGCTGTTCCTTGCTCATATCATGATTCCCAATTCTTCATTATATTGCGGAGGGATCTCCTACAGGTTGACCCGCAACTGTCCTTCGCAACGTCCCCGTAAGGATAGCCGACCGCGCCCAGAGTCTCAAGTGATTTTCGCGCACACTTGGACTTGCCAGCAGTTTTGATAACTTCCTTCTAGATAGGCGCTTACGATTGAATTCGACATGATTCGTCTTCTGGTCGATGGGCGTCGGTTGACTCGCTATTGAAAGTTTCGAGGTCTACCCCAGCAGATCCGGATCGACGCGCTGGAGGAGGGTGTTGAGCATGGAGAGGACATCGCGGCCGGACGTGGCGTGGAGGGAAGCGGCGGCGAGTTCCTGGGCTTCAGCCAACGTGAGGCGGCGGATCACTTCCTTCACGCGCGGCAGGCTCGATGAAGCCGCGCTCAATTCGTCGATGCCCATGCCGAGAAGCAGGGGAGTAAACAGAGGTTCGCCCGCCATCTCGCCGCAAACGCCGACCCAGATGTTGTTGTTGTGCGCCGCTTCGACAACCCCGCGGATGAGCCGCAAGATCGCAGGGTGCGTGGGCTCGTAGAGGTTGGCGACCTTTTCGTTCACGCGGTCCACGGCCATCGTGTATTGGATGAGGTCGTTGGAGCCGATGCTGAAGAAATCCACTTCGGGCGCAATCATCTCCGCCGTCAGTGCGGCAGACGGAATCTCGATCATGGCGCCGACGTGAATCTGTTCATCGAAAGCCACCCCGCGTTTCTTCAGGTCCTGCATGACCTGTTGCAGAATGTCGTTCGCCTGCAAGACCTCGGCCACGCCGCTGATCATAGGGTACATGATTTTGACGTTGCCTTCGGCGCTGGCGCGCAGGATCGCGCGTAGCTGGGCTTCGAACACGTCGACGTTGGCCAGGCAGAATCGAATCGCGCGAAAGCCAAGGAACGGGTTGAGCTCCTGCGGTGTTGTTCCTTCGCTGTGAAACTTGTCACCGCCGATATCGAGCGTGCGGATGATGACCGAATGCGGTTTCACGGCGCGGGCGACTTCGACGTACTTTTCGTACTGTTCCTCCTCGTTGGGAAATTCCGCGCGGTTGAGATAGAGGAATTCCGTGCGGAACAGGCCGATCCCTTCCGCGCCCGCGCGGAGCACGCCGGGCACATCGGCGGGCAATTCGATGTTGCCCGACAGAATCATCCGGTGCCCGTCGAGCGTTTGGGCCGGTAAATCGTGAAGCGTGTCGAGCCGCTCTTTGACGCTGAGGCGCTTGACCTCAAGCTGGCCGTATACGAACAGCGTCTGCTCGGTCGGCTCGACGATCAGCGTGCCGCTGTAGCCGTCGAGAATCGCCGACTGGCCGTCGTGAACGTACTGGCTGAGGTGGTGCAGGCCGACCACGGCGGGCAGGCTCATCGAACGCGCGACGATGGCTGTGTGCGACGTGTGACTGCCCACGTCCGTAGCGAAGCCGCTGACGTGTTTGCGGTCGAGCGAGGTGGTGTCCGAGGGCGACAGGTCGTGCGCGACGACGATGGTGCCGGGCGGCAGATCGGTCAATACCCGATGATCGTGCCCAAGCAGGTTGCGCATGATGCGCCGCGTCACGTCCTGCACGTCGGCGGCGCGCTCGCGCATGAGTTCATCCGGCAATTCCGACAACGTGGTGAAAAACTTATGGGCCACGTCGTGAAAGACGAATTCGACATTCTTGCGCTCGGTTTCGAGTCGGTGAATGACACGGTCGATGAGCGCCGGGTCTTCGGTGATGGAAAGGTGGACGTCGAGGATGCTGGACGGGGCGCTGGAGCCGATGCCCGAGGCGATTTGCTCCTGAAGTTGGTGCAACTGTTCGCGCGTCTTGATGAGCGCTTGCTCAAACCGCGCGACCTCTGCCGGGACATCGTCAGGGGCCACGTCGTATTGCGGAACGACCGCTTCGGCGACGTTGTAGACGTAGATCTTGCCGCGGGCAACGCCCGGCGACACGCCGATCCCCTGAAATGTGCGTTCTGCCATACAGCCTTGGTGTGTTTATTCTTCGCCGAATTTACGTTGAAACAACGACTCCAACTCGCGCACCGCGACCTCGGCATCGCTGCCTTTGGCAGTGATGATGAGTTTACAGCCCTGGCCGGCCGCCAACATCATCAATCCCATGATGCTCTTGCCGTCGACCTGTTCGCCGTCTCGTTCGACGGTGATGTCACTCGTGAACTTGTTCGCGGTCTTGACGAACATCGCGGCGGGCCGCGCGTGGACGCCAAGCTTGTTGATCACGGTGACCTCCTTGCTCACCGTTTTGGCTTCCGGATCTCCGTTGCTCTTGCGTGACAGATTCATGGGCGCTGGTGTTCTCCGTGCCGTTTAGCTCGGCGCTCGCATCCGCTCAATGAGGCGCTCGTTAAACTCCCGGGCCGCATTGTGTCCCAGGCTCTTCAACTTCTGGTCGAGTGCGGCGACCTCGATCAGCCGCCCAATGTCGCGACCGGGCCGCACCGGAATAATTACGTGCGGCACTTCGATCCCGAGGATCTTGTAGGATTGCCGCTCGAGGCCGATGCGGTCGACGTCTTCCATCTTGTTCCAGTCCATCAGGGTGACAACCAAATTCAGATTTTTTTCTGGGCGCACACTGGCGACGCCGAAGATTGCGGGGACATTGATGATGCCCAGACCACGGATTTCCATGTGGTAGCGCGTCGTCTCGGACGAGGTCCCCACCAACTCGCGGCCTTCGAGCAGCCGGATCCGCGTAATGTCATCGCTGACGAGGCTGTAGCCGCGCTCCAGCAGCGCCAGCACGCTTTCGCTTTTGCCGATGCCGCTCTCACCACGAATTAACACACCAATGCCCAGAATGTCTACCATGGAACCGTGTTCGCTGGCCTGCGGGGCAAACTCCATCTCCAGCGCGATGGTCGCGGCGTTGATGAATTTCATCGTGACCATCTTGGTCTTGAACAACGGCACCTGGAGTTCATCGCACTTCTGTTGCACGAGGGAGCGCGGGTTCAAGTTGCGCGCAAACACAAGGCAGGGAATCTTGGCCTTGAGCATCCGCTCGATCCGCTTCGCCGCGTCCTCTTCGTCAAGTGACCTCAAAAACGCCCACTCTGCGCCGCCGAGCACCTGCACGCGTTTCATGGCGAAATACTTGAAGAACTTCGCCAGCGCAAGACCGGGACGGTTGACCGAGCCTTCCTCGATCTTGCGCGACAATCCCGCGCCGCCCGCGATGAGCTTGAGCTGCAACTGGTCCGCGTGATTCAGGTAGAAGCGCTCAACGGTGACGGTGGGAATGGAAGGTGTTTGCATGGTCAACGCAACGCCGGCTCGATGAGGCCGAAGTCGCCCTTCTTGCGGCGGTAGATGACGTTCACTTTTTCCGTGTCGGCGTTGAGGAATACGAGGAATTGACTCTCCGACAACTCCAATTGCAGCACCGCTTCGTCCACGAACATCGGTTTGATGGCGAACTTCTCCGTATGGACGACCCGCGTCGTGCCCTCGTCTTCATGGAGATCGTGCGTGACGACGTGTTCATCGACGTCGAACGACACCGCTTTGCGCGGGCGATGGCGCTGGATCTTCGTCTTGTACTTGCGCATCTGGCGCGCGACCTTGTCCGCCACTCGGTCGATCGACGCGTACAGGTCCTCGCTCACTTCCCGCGCCTCGATGGTGATATGGTTGCCACACTGCAGCACCAGTTCCGCGATGTGGCGAAACTTGTCCACCTCGAGGATGTAGTGCGCATTGAGAATGCGCGGGAAATCGATCTCAATGTGATCGAGTTTTTTCGCCGCGTATTCACGAATGGCCGGCGTGATGTCCACGTGCCGACCGGTCACTGTCATATCCATAGTCTGCTCATCTCCGCTGTAGGCCGACTCTGTGAGTCGGCGCCATTCCGAAAATTTTCGGAGCGGCTCACGTCACATGGTGAAGCGCGGCCCAAGGTACAGGTCGCGGCTCCTCGGGTCATTGATCAGGAATTCGCTCGTGCCCTCCGCCTCGACCTTGCCATCGCAGATCAGGTACGCCCGATCCACGATGCGCAACGTCTCGCGCGCATTATGGTCGGTCAGGAGGATGCCGAGGCCTTTGCCTTTCAACTCGACGATGATCTTCTGCACCTCGTGCACCGCGATCGGATCCACGCCGCTGAACGGCTCGTCCAGCAGGATCAACTTCGGCCCCGTGACCAATGCGCGCGTGATTTCCAGTCGCCGCCGTTCGCCGCCACTCAACGTGTACGCCTTGCTCTTCGCCAGGGACTTAATATCGAGTTCCTCCAACAAATAATCCAGACGAAACTTCCGCTCGTCAGCCGATAATGGCAGGGTCTCCAGAATTGCCAGGATGTTCTCTTCGACGGTCAGCTTGCGAAACACGCTCGGTTCTTGCGAGAGATAACCGACGCCCCGTCGCGCCCGCTGGTGCATCGGCATACGCGTCACATCCTGGCCGTCGAAAAACACCTTGCCCGCGTTCGGTTTCACCAGCCCGACCGTCATGTAAAATGTGGTCGTCTTGCCCGCGCCGTTCTTGCCGAGCAGCCCCACAACCTCGCCCGCGCGGACGTTGATGTCCACGCCATCCACGACGCGCCGGCCCCCGTAAATCTTGACCAGCCCCTGCGTCCGCAGCAGAACGTTGTTGCTTTGGTTCTCCATGACCTGATTTGTCACCCCGAGCTTGTCGAGGGGTCTCCTTCCGTAACGGCAGAGAAGCCTCGACAAGCTCGGCATGACAAAGAACGGGCGTTTTGATCCATTGAGGCGCAGTGTAGCAGAATCGTCGCCGCTGACAAGTGCGGCAGAGCCGGGCCAAACTGCTCGCCCTGTGTTGGAGCAGCCTCTTAAACGCCAAATTGATGAAGACTGCGGGCGTGGGCCTGCTCATGCGGTTCGAGGTCAGGACACAGTCGCAAAGGAATCCCGACTTGTGGAGTGAGGTGTAAACTGCCACACTACGGAATCGAAGGATGGTTGCAGCCCGGTTAGGCGCCAGAATGAGGCCTGCCGTAAGTCGGGCTTCGGACAGCGATGAACTGGAATAGGGTCCTTTCTGGATTGCTTGCCGTGGTCTACATGGTCGCTGCGTATGCGCATGCCGGCGTCGAGCTGGCTTTGAAGGTCTCCATGGGCCTTATTCTCCCGCTCGCTTGCATTTGGTTCGCAGACGCGATGGGCAGTTACACGGGGTCAACATCAAGTGTGTCCATCACGAGCCCGACGCCCGGTTGGCTGGTTTGTATCGGGGGCTGGATCGTGCTGCTTCTGCCAATCATCGCTGGGATTGCCTACGCGCTTTTTGGTTCGAGAGCCTAATGGTCTTCAATTAACGCAATCCAGCGAATGGCTCAGAGTGAAAGAGTCGGCCCCCTAAATCCTAATCTGGCTTCTTCCGCTGCTCATCGGGATAGATCAGCAGGCGCGGGCGGTTGGTTTCGGTCTGGCTGTTTTCGACGTCCATCCGCTGTGAATCACGCCAGAAGGTGATCTTGTTGCCGGTGACGATGCCATCGGCGGATTCGGCGCGCGGATGGCCGGTGAGAATGACCTTGCCGTCGCCGGCGGTGTACTCGGCGTGGTCGCTGTTGGTCTTTTTGTTGTCGGGCGTGGTCATGACGACGCCACCGTCCGCGATGATCTTCTGCACGGAACGTGTCGCGTTCGTGCCCGCGCTCGACACGATGTTCGTGGTCCCGAAAAACACAGCCATCTTGTCGGCCCGCACGGTCATGCGTGGATCGACAACCAGCACGTTGCCTTCAAACGTGCCGACGTTGTGCAGGTAGTCACCATGCAACTGGTCGGCCGTGATAATGGTCGGCTCATTCGTGGCGCTGCTGGCGGAAAGCGAAGACTTGGCGGGCGCGTTGCTTTCGCTGGTTCGAGAAGTGGTCGATGTGGCGGCGCCCGTTCCGGGCGCATTCTCTGGCGTGTCAGCCGCCGGGACGGCGGCCACCACGCCACCCATCAGTACCGCGATGATAATAATGGTTCTCTTCATGGCTGTTTCGGTTGCCCCCCAAAGACTTGTTGTCCGTTGGTGTTGGTAATGATCACGGTGACGTTGCTGCGAATCACCAGCGAGGAGTTGTTGCCGTCCCATTCGCCGCCGATACCGGTCAACACCATGTTCTGGCGGTCGATGCGCACATGATCGTCGGTGGTGGCCCGATTATTCGCGCGGTCGAGCAGGCATGTCGGCGAACTGAACACCATGTCCACGGCGTTGCTCGTATAGAATTCCGCGCGGGCGTTCTGGATGTCCATCAATCCGTCGGGCCGGATCACCGCGCGTTCGCCGATCAATTTCCATTTCAGGTTGCCGTCGTCATCGCGTTGTGGCACCTCGAATTTCTCGATGTAACCCGTCGCGGTGTCGGGTTGCTTCTTGCCCGACTCCTTCGGTTGGGACGTCGGACCGTCAGCGAGCAGGCGAGGGGAGGCGAGCGTTAGCGCCGCGAAGAACACGGTCACGTACTTCGCAATTGCTTTGTCCCAGGTCCCGCGCGCCTTCAAGATCATTTCAATGACTTCGCGGACCGCGCCGTCACCACCGCGTCGCCGGGTCACATAATGCGCCAGGCGTTTCACCTCGTCCACGGCGTTGGGAACGGCCACGGCCAGGCCGACGCGGCGCAGCGGGGGCAGATCGACCAATTCATCGCCGATGAATGCAATCTCGTCATCGGTAAACCCGTGCGCGCGTTTGATCTCTTCAACCATCTCCATCTTGTTGGTGGGTTTCTGCAGCACGATCGTCACTCCCAGATCCGCCGCGCGTTGGGAGGTGGCCAGCGACGGCCGTCCCGAGATAAACCCGATTGTGAGCCCGACTCGTTGTGCCATCGCGATGCCATGACCGTCCTGCACGTCGAAGGTCTTGAACTCCCGCCCGTCGCTCGTGAAATGCAGTTTGCCGTCCGTCAACACGCCATCCACGTCCAGCAACAGGCAGCGGATTTTTTTGAGACGACGAGTCAACGCCCCCTTGTTCGTGCTACGTAGCGAGCTACTTCGCAGAGTAGCAGCGATTTTCATCACGCGCCGAGTGTAACAGACCGGCCGCAACTGACAAGCTCACGGCAGCGATTGCGCATTTACGCCGCGATTCTGAATTCAGGAATTGTAGGGCGGCCATCTTGGCCGCCATCGTCACCTATTTGGAATCCTTCAGCACGACGTAGCGGGACGCGCGGCCACGATGCACGAAGAGCAGCACGCCCTTGTCTTCGTCGGCCTTGGCCACGGCGGCCTTGAAATCGTCAATTGAGTGAGCGGGTATGCGGTCAACGGCGGTGATCACATCCCCGCGCTGCAAACCCCGTTGCTGACCGGCGCTGCCCTCGGCGACATCCATCACCACGATGCCGTCGGTGATCTCCAACTTCAACCGCTCGGCGAGATCCTTCGTGAGAGGTTGCACGGTGAGGCCGAACGCGGTCTCCACCTGCGGTTTGACGCGATGCTCGTTCGCAACGGTCTGCAATTGGTCCGGCATCTCTTCCGTCAGTAACGCCACCTGGATGGTCTTGTCGCCTCGTACCACGTCGAGAATGGCTTTCTGGCCAATCTTCTTGTGGAGGATTTGCTGCTGAAGTTCCCGGCGCGTTTTCACGGGCACGCCGTCGACAGCCAGGATCACATCGGCGGGCTGGAGGCCACTCTTACCGGCGGGCGTGCCGTCGGTAATCTCCGCCACCACAACGCCATCCTTCACGTCTTTCACAAATTCCGTGAGTTCCTTGTCCTCGGAGAGATCGTTGATGCCGATGCCGATCCATGGGCGCTTGACCTTGCCGTCCTTGATCAGCTTCTCGGCGGAATCCATCGCCATGTTGATCGGGATGGCGAAGCCGATGCCGCGGTTCAGGCCGCGAATGAGCGTGTTGATGCCAATGACGCGGCCTTCGATGTCACACAGCGGGCCGCCCGAGTTGCCGGGATTGATCGCTGCATCCGTCTGAATGTAATCTTCATATGCATTGCTGCCGCGACTGGCGACGCCGGTGCGTCCCTTCGCGCTGACGAATCCGACGGTGAAACTGTAATCGAGTTCGTATGGCGCGCCAATGGCGATGGCCCATTGGCCGACCTTGACCGCGTCGCTGTCGCCGATCTTGGCCGCCGGGAGGTTCTTCGCGTCCACTTTGATGACGGCCACGTCGATGCGATCGTCCGAGCCGACGACTTTTGCGTTCTCAAACTTCGTGCCGTCTTTGAGCAGCACTGTGATCGTGCCGGCTTCGTCAATGACGTGCAGGTTGGTGAGGATGTACCCGTCTTTGCGTAGAATGATGCCCGAACCCTGACTCTCCACATCGCGCGGCTGTTGCTGCGGCATGTGCCGAAAGAAGAACTCGAACGGCGTGCCGTCGAACTGCTGGCCGTTGTCATCGTTGTCCTCGCCGTCCTTGGAATCGGGGACGCCGGTGACCTTGTGCTTAGTGGTAATGACGACAACCGAGGGACTGGTTTGGTCGGCAACTCTTTCGAACGCGCCTTCCAAATGGCGGGCAACGTCCAGATCGCCATTGGACGCGGCCGGCGTGGCTTCTGCCAGGCAGAAGGAGCACGACGTTGCCAACAGAACAGAAAACCCGATGGTCAACCATCGGGCCGCGCGGAAGCTGGTGAAGAAAGTATGTTCGTCCATAAAGTATGCCTTTTGACCCGTCTCACACGGGCGTGTTCAATCCGTACTGCGTACCATGCAATTGGTGTGCCATCAACGCCGCGCCCAATATCGCCGAAGTTCTGCGAATCGGCAAGTGCTGACGGGGCAGGGATCAAACTTGCCGCGCCTACGTTGACAACGCGGGTGATTCGGCTACCCTTGGATCAGGCGGGGATCAGATGATTACCACGACTGACACGACGGAACTCCAAGAACGGGTTCGTGAGCTGAAGAAGCTCAAGAACGCGGTCATTCTCGCGCACAATTATCAGGTGCCCGAGCTTCAGGACGTGGCGGATTTTGTCGGCGACTCTCTCGGTTTGTCATTCAAGGCGAAGGAGACGGATGCCGATGTGATTCTCTTCTGCGGCGTGCATTTCATGGCCGAGACCGCGAAGATCGTCAATCCAACCAAGACGGTCATTCTGCCTGACCTCGAAGCGGGCTGTTCACTAGCCGATTCGTGCGATGCGAAAGCGCTGGCCAAATGGAAGGATGCGCATCCGGATGTGACCATCGTGGCGTATATCAATTGCACGGCTGCGGTGAAGGCATTGGTAGATATCATTTGCACGTCGGGCAACGCCGTAAAGGTCGTCAATTCGATTCCGCCCGACAAAAAGATTCTGTTTGTTCCCGACCAGAATCTCGGCCAATGGGTGATGGCCCAGACAGGCCGACAGATGATTCTCTGGCCGGGCGCGTGTTCGACGCACGTCCTGTTCACGCACAAGGCAATCTTTCGTCTGCGGCAGGAACATCCCGAAGCGGAGATCGTCGCGCATCCCGAATGCCTGCCCGCCGTCCGCATGATGGCCGACGAAGTGTGTTCGACCGAGAAGATGGTGAGCTACTGCAAGAATTCGCCCGCGCCGGAGTTTATCATCGTCACCGAAGCCGGGATGTTGCACCGGCTCCAGAAGGAAGTGCCCAACAAGGTCTTCATCCCCGGCCCGACGGATTCGTGTCACTGCAACGAGTGCAGCTTCATGAAGAAAAACACGCTTGAAAAAGCCATCACCGCGCTGGAGAATCTCTCTCCTGAGATTATTCTCGACGAAGACATTCGCAAGCACGCCCTCGTGCCCATTGAGCGGATGTTGGCGCTTGGGAAATGACACGCGGATCTACTACGCTGTACTACTGCCCGCTTGAGTAGCAGGCTGCGGTCTGGTATCTAGGGGGACGATGATTCCCCAACGATCCTACGGCAGCACGGCCTTGCAAGTTTCCCCTCTCGGCCTCGGCGCGGGGCAGATTGGCGATGCGCGGCTGGAGGAGGCGCAGGTCGGGCGGTTACTCAACGAAGTGCTCGATCTTGGCGTCACGTTGATCGACACGGCACGGGGGTATGGATTGTCGGAGGAACGTATTGGGAAACACGTCGCGCACCGCCGCGGAGAATTTGTTTTGTCCACGAAAGTTGGGTATGGCATCGACGGGGTGCCGGATTGGACGTACGACTGCATCCGGGCGGGCGTGGACCGCGCACTGCGATTGCTGCGCACCGACCATCTTGACATCGTGCATTTGCATTCGTGTCCCCAAGAGACGCTGGAACGCAGCGAGGTGATCGATGCCCTGGATCGCGGCGTGCGTGACGGCAAGATTCGTGTCGCGGCGTACTCGGGCGATAACGAGCCGTTGGAATGGGCGCTCGCGTCAGGGCGGTTTCGGGGGCTGATGTGCTCGGTGAATCCTTTCGATCAACGCGCGATCAATCCTGTCGTTACGCCGGCGGGCAAGCGGGACATCGGCTTGATCGCCAAACGCCCCATTGGCAACGCGCCCTGGTTGCATGCGAACCAACCCGCCGGTCAGTACTGCGAACAATACTGGTTGCGGATGAAAGCGATGGGGCTCGATTTCGGCGCGGACTGGGCGGACATTGCATTGCGCTTCACGGCGTTCACGGAAGGCGTGGCGAGTTGCATCGTTGGTGGGAAAGATCTCGATCACATCCGCGCCAATGGCGCTGCGATTACGCGCGGTCCGTTGCCGCCGGAGATTGTGGCGAAGATTCGTGGCGCGTTCGCGCGGTGTGACGATGGCTGGGTGGGGCAGGTGTAGGCCCGGTGTTGACATTGTTACCGCGCAGTGTCATTGAGTCTCAGCCTGTTGCTCATCATACAAATGAAAAAACTTCTCGATCCGTGTTTGTCTCTGGCCGCTTTGCTCTTGCTGCTTGTAGCTAGTACAAGCGTCGTCGACGCCCAATTCGCGTCTGACCAAAACATCCTGCGCGGCACGCTCAAGAATGGGCTGCGAGTCGTTATCATTCGTAATCCATTGGCGCCCGTTGTGACCACGGTGGTGAATTATCAGGTCGGGGCCAATGAAACGCCGCCGGGATTTCCGGGGACTGCCCACGCACTGGAGCACATGATGTTTCGTGGCAATCCGGGGTTGTCATCTGATCAACTGGCCCAGATTTCCGCCGCCATGGGTGGCGACTTCGACGCCAACACGCAACAGACGATCACGCAGTATACGTTCACTGTGCCCGCCGACCATCTGGAATTGGCGTTGCACATCGAATCGTTGCGGATGAGCGGCATTCTGGCCACGCAGGAATTGTGGGACAAGGAACGGGGCGCCATTGAGCAGGAAGTAGCCGACGATCTTTCCAATCCTGAATACGTTCTCTATACCAAGCTGCTCGCCGCGATGTTCCGTGGCACGCCCTACCAGCACGACGCCCTGGGCACGCGGCCATCGTTCGACAAGACTACTGCGGCGATGCTAAAAAAATTCTACGGCGAATGGTATGCGCCGAACAACGCCATTCTGGTCGTCGTCGGTGATGTGGACCCGCCCGCGGTGCTGACATCCGTGCGCCGCTTGTTTGAACAGATACCTTCGAAGCGCCTGCCGCATCGTCCCGCAGTCAGTTTGGGGTTGGTGAAACCCGAGATGATTCACATGGCCAGCGACCTCGGCTACGGGCTCGCCGTGATCACGTTTCGCTGGCCCGGCACGGATAGCCCGGACTACGCGGCGACGCAAGTGTTGGGGGACATCCTGGCCAGCCGTCGCGGCGAATTGTATGCGCTGGTTCCCGACGGCAAGGCGCTGGCCACGGACTTTTCTTTTGACGCGCTTCCAAAAGCGGGGTTGGCTTATGGGGAAGCATCGTTTCCGAAAGGCGGAGATGGCGCGGCTCTGATCAAGCAGATGCAAGAGGTGTTTCGGCGCTATGCGAAGGACGGAGTGACATCGGACCTGGTCGAGGCCCAAAAGCGGCACCGGCTGGCAGGTGTGGAGTTTGAGAAGAATTCCGTGGAAGGGCTGGCCGTGGCCTGGTCACAGGCGCTGGCCGCGGAAGGTCGGCACTCGCCAGACGATGACATTGCCGCCATCCAAAAGGTCTCGGTGGCGGAGGTAAACCGTGTCGCTCGCAAATATCTGAATCTTGACCGCGCCATCGTGACGATCATGACGCCTGAGGAATCTGGCAAGGCTGTGTCGTCGTCGAGTTACGGCGGGCACGAATCATTTGTCTCGAAGGAAGCCGGGACCGTGCCGTTGCCGGATTGGGTCACGGCAGATTTGGGGCGGCTCGCCGTCCCAGACTCGAAGGTACATCCCGTCGTGACCACACTGACGAACGGGCTGCAGCTCATCGTGCAACCGGAGTCGATGAGCCGCACGGTCAGCGTGTACGGCAAGGTGCGCAATAATCCGAGCCTGCAGATGCCCGACGGACAGGATGGCGTGGAACAGGTGCTCGACCAGTTGTTTGAGTTCGGCACGAAGTCGCTGGATCGGGTGGCCTTCCAAAAGGCGCTCGATGACATTGGCGCCGCAGAATCCGCCGGCACAGACTTTGAGATGGATGTGCTCACGAACTATTTCGACCGCGGCGTGCAGTTGCTGGCGGACAACCTGCTGGGCCCCGCGCTGCCGGAGGACGCATTCAAGACGATCCGGCAAGAGGTTGGCGACACGGTGGCCGGCACGCTGCACACCCCGGACCATCTTACCAAACGGGCCTTGGTTACGGCGCTGTTTCCGAAAGGCGACCCGGCGCTGCGCGAGGCCACGACCTCCACTGTCGCCGCCCTGACGTTGGGCAACGTGCGGGACTATTACCAGCACGTCTTCCGTCCCGATATGACGACGATTGTGGTCATCGGGAACGTGTTGCCCGATCAGGCCAGGTCGGTCATCGAGAAATGGTTCGGCGCTTGGCAAGCGACCGGGCCGAAGCCGGAGATTGATCCGCCGCCGGTCCCGGCCAATGCGCCGTCAGCCATCGTTGTGCCGGACAAGAGCCGCGTGCAAGACAAGGTGATCCTGGCCGAAACGCTGGGATTGACCCGCTCGGACCCGGATTATTATCCGATACGCCTGGGTAATCTGGTTCTCGGCGGCGCGTTCTACGCGACGCGGTTGTACCGTGATCTCCGCAAGGACAGCGGGCTTGTGTATTACGTGGGATCCACATTCAACGTGGATAAAACGCGCGCGTTGTATCAGGTCGAGTTCGGGTGCGATCCACCCAACGTTGCGAAAGCCCGCGCCATCATTGAGCGCAACCTGAAGGACATGCAGACCAAGCCGGTGAGTACCGATGAGATGCAGCAAGCCAAGGCGCAGTGGTTGCGGGAAATACCGCTCGCCGAGTCCAGTTCGGGCAATATCGCCGCGAGTTTGCTGGCCTACGCCACACACGACCTCCCGCTCGACGAGCCGATCCGCGCCGCCCGCCTCTGCCTCGCGCTGACCGCCGACGACGTGCAAGCCGCGTTCGCCAAATGGTTGCACCCCGAGAACCTGGTGCAGGCGACCCAGGGCGCAGACCCGAAATAATGCATTGTTTATAACGATGACCGCGAACGAGTTTCGCAGCATGGCGCTCGGCTTCCCGGGAGCCTCCGAGTCAACCCACATGGGACACCCGGATTTTCGTATCCGAGGTAAGATCTTTGCGACGCTCGGTTACCCGGACAAAAACTGCGGCATGGTCAAACTGACGCCAGAGCAACAACGGTCATTTATCCAAGACGCACCCGGCGTGTTTGATCCCTGCAACGGGGCTTGGGGACGGCGCGGCAGTACCAACGTTCATCTGGCATTGGCGACAAACGACACGCTGCACGCGGCTCTCGAAGCGGCGTGGCGGAATGTCATCGGTAAAGTGAAGAAAAAAGATGCCTAGCGCCTTCGTCGCTGACCTCTATCGTTCGACACAATCCGCGCCACTATGGATAACGGTTTGCTAATTGTGATCTTTGTGGTCGTGGGTATTGCGGCCTGCGCGTGGCACATCTGCCGCTCGCGTTCGCTCTTGCAGCAGTGGGCTTGTGAAAACTGCTATGAAATCCTCCACAGCGAGTACCGTAATCTCTTCAAAGGCCCATTTTTCTGGACAACTTCAAAGGGCCAGACAGTCTACTACGTGAAAGTCCGTGACCCGGAAGGAAATGTCCGGACCGGCTGGGTCAGGTGCGGCAGTTGGTGGTTGGGGTTGATGTCTGATAAGACCGAGGTCAGGTGGGAGAATGGAAATGATGGTTGATCAGTCAGTGGAGCGAAGTGACAAGCTGCTGCGCGGATCGCCGGTTGCCCGCTTTTGTCATTTGATGAAACAAACGTAGGCGTGCGCTCGCGTCGGCTATCTGTTGCGTGGCAACCACTGTGCAACGCTGTCAAATGGTGTAGGACATGGGGCCAACCGGACAGCTATTCTTCGTGCTCCTTATTCTGCTCAACATCTTGGGAGTGTCTTTGGGATACTCGGGTATCGCTCGGCTTAAGGCGTCACACACGCCGCCGTTTCCGATGCCGGACACGGCTTTTTACACATTCATTTACTGGTTTGCGTGTCCACCGTATCGGGTCACCTTGTTCTGGGATTCCGGCCGCATCCTGATATGGCTGGGTTGTATTCTGGTTCCTCTGGAAGCCGGAATTCTTATGCTTACGGGACGGCGCTATATTTTTTCGTGGAGCATGATGTTGATGTGGACGGCGGTAGCCGGTGTTTACGGCTTCTGGCTGTGGTTCTTTTCAGTTTTCAATGGTGCAACTTAAAGCAGGCTCCTTTTTGTGCTTTCCTGACGGTTGCAGCGGAGGTTATTTAGAACACCACAAAAATGACAGGGATGCAGGTACTTCGACTTGATCATCTGGTGTTGACGGTGCGTGACATGGAGCGCTCCATTGAGTTCTACACAAAAGTGTTGGGAATGAGCGAAGTTAACTTTGGCGCTGGGCGGAAAGCGCTGTTGTTTGGTCAGCAGAAAATCAATCTGCATGAAGTTGGACGGGAAGTGGAACCGAAAGCCTCAAAACCGACACCGGGCTCCGCTGATCTGTGCTTCATCTCCACCTCGCCAATGGATACCATTCTGGCCGAGCTTCGAGGCCATGCCGTTGAGATTGTCGAGGGTCCCGTCGAGCGCGCGGGAGCGTTGGGCCCGATTACATCCGTGTATTTCCGTGACCCGGATCAGAACCTCATTGAGATTTCGAACTACGCCCCAGATGGTTAAGGCCACGCTGGGCCACCGCCCTGTGGTTGACTTTGGGGCGGCTCGGTGTCATTGAGTAGTAGACCGGTTATTCATGAGACGAATTGTTTTGCTTGGTTCCGTGTGGTTATCCCTCGCCGCTTCGTTCTGCGTTGCGGATCTCTCCCAGTTCAAGACGGCCGATGAGTTGTGGGAGCACATTCAAGAGCTTGAGAAGCAGCCTCCGCCTTCCGACCGGGCACAGTTTATCGGGCAAATGGACGAGTTGCGCGGTGCGTTTCTGGAGTTCGAGACCCGCTTCCCAAATGATCCGCGACGGTGGGACTCGAAACTGGTGCGAGCGCGGGTTGAATCCGCGCGGGCGAGGGCGAACGGCCAGACGCTCGGCGACGGGGCGTTCGTCACGGCGATGAAGGAGATCATTGCCGCTGCGGATGCGTCCCCGACAACAAAATCTGATGCGCGCTACCTCGTTGCCCGGCTGCACCTCGATGCGCTGAGTTCATCCGGAACCTCAACCAATAGCGCCGCGCGAGCGGCGGTGGAAGCCGACATTGTCGAACTCCGCAAGAAC
>Ga0302326_10000888_pt1 | contig 78537 bp, 70 predicted proteins | sample Palsa_T0_3_FD_202264 | JGI IMG/M metagenome (GOLD analysis project Ga0302326, IMG submission 202264) | Peat permafrost microbial communities from Stordalen Mire near Abisko, Sweden - Palsa_T0_3 | ecosystem: Environmental > Terrestrial > Soil > Palsa > Peat permafrost | place: Sweden: Abisko...
AGTGACGGTCATTGGCATCGATGCGCGGCCAAGCAAACCGATGGATGCACCAGTTCCCGAGAAAGCGCTTCAAGAGGTTCAATGTTTCACCCCCTGATTGCGGTCTCTCCAGAGATCAAGCCAGCGGTGGAAAAACGGTTTCGTCCGCCCGTCGATCATATGCTGCAGGTTTGACAGGAGCTTATCGGTCGGCTGCGATTTCGATAAGAAGGCGTCCACGGCCTTCAATTTGTTTTTCGGCAGGGGCTCGTAGGCGGATAACATCATGATCGGGACGCTGGATTTGATCCGCTTCATCTTCGCGGCTACCACGTCGCCGTTCATGCCAGGCATCTGGTAGTCGAGCACCACGGCGTCCACACGATTCGAGCGGAACAGTTTTAGCCCTTCGTCCCCGCCGCTGGCTTCCAGAACTTCGTAGCCGTTTTTTTCCAGCAACATCTTCCGGCCAATAAGTCCGCTCCAATGGTCATCAATACAGAGAATTTTCGATTTTAGCCGAGACATGACTACTCACTTCCAACTGGCCAGGGTGGGGTTAATGTCAGCGACGTGTTCCCAGGCAGGAAGCTTTTCATCGCTGCTCTTTTTTCGGAGCTGCTCTTGAAGTGGCGTTAGGCTGATTCTGACCACCTCGCATGCCACTTTCAAATTACGAACGTGCACTCGCGGACCAATTACCATGCGGCGAGCTTGCACCTGGCGGGATTTTCTTCGCCCATGTTATCGTTTCACGGTTCTCGCGCATCGGAGCAAACTCATGAGCACTGCCCCGCCTCCGCTCGCAGTCAACCCCACGCCGCAATCGCGCATCACGTCCATCGACCTCATCCGCGGTGTAGTGATGATCGTGATGGCCATCGACCACGTGCGCGTCTATTCCGGCCTTCCCGCCGGCGGCCCCACGCCGGGAATCTTCTTCACCCGCTGGATCACCCACTTCTGCGCCCCTGCATTCATCTTCCTGGCCGGGACCAGCATCTTTCTCTACGCTCGCAAACATGCGGACGTGTCCAAAGATGTGTCAGGCGGCGTCTCGAAGTACCTGCTGATCCGCGGCGCCTGGCTCATCTTCCTTGAACTCACATTCCTCCGCCTCGCCTGGACCTTCAATTTCGATTTCATGCATTACGAAATGGCCGGTGTCATCTGGGTCATTGGAGTCTGCATGATCCTGATGGCCGGATTAGTCAAGCTGCCGCTGCCTGTAGTCGGAGCGATCGGCGTGGTTATCATCGCCGCTCACAACCTGATGGATTCACACCTGGGCAAGCTGCTCGATGGCCTCGACCAGAACCCGCTCTCCGGTCTTTGGAAAATCTTCTATATCGGTTTTTTCGCCGGGCCGGTCCAGTTTGGCCCCAACGGACCCTATCTCACGGTGCTCTATTCCATCATTCCGTGGATCGGCGTCATGGCCGCCGGCTACGCCTTCGGCAAGATTCTGACTTTCGAGCCCGCACGGAGAAAACACGTCTGTCTGGCCATCGGACTCTCCGCCATCGCACTCTTCCTGATTCTGCGCGGATTCAACCTCTACGGCGACCCGCGCCCCTGGCATGTCTCCGTCGTGGGACGCAACGGCGCTCCGCCCATGCCCGCGCTCTTTTCATTTCTGAACACCGCGAAATATCCCGCGTCGCTCGATTTCCTGTTGATGACGCTCGGCCCCATCATCACGCTGATCCCGCTGGTAGAGGGCCTCAGCGGCGCCATCGCCCGCGGAATCACACTTTTCGGACGCGTGCCCTTCTTCTATTACATGCTCCACATCCCGTTGATCCATGTCCTCGCGCTCGTAGTCTCGAAAATCCGCCTCGGCTTCGTCAGCCCGTGGCTCTTCACGAACCATCCCATGGGCAATCCCGAACCGCCGGAAGGCTATGTTTGGGGTCTTCCACTTCTCTACCTGATCTGGGCGATCGCCATCTTCCTGCTTTATTTCGCCTGCCGCTGGTACGCCGCGCTCAAGGCCAGGCGAAAAGATTGGTGGCTCCAATACCTCTAGATGCTCGCCTAGGGGCAGCCGCCCTCGGCTGTCCCGCCGAGCGCAGCGAGGCAGCTTCTTCCCCGCACCCGGCAAACTGAGCCTGCGACGCCTATTCCCGTTTCGGTCCAGCGATAACTCCCCAAACCTGACCATTCCCTCCAACGGTCCGTATTGACCATCTATCCGCCAGCCCCAAGCCGATACTTGAACTGTCTAGTTTGGTATCGAAAGCTTGGATAGCGAGAGCCGAAGTTCGGGAGGATAACAACATGTGGCAAGTTAAAAGCGTGGCGCGCTGGACTCATAAGCTCGCGATGCGCAGTCTTCTTCTGGCCGGAACGGCAACCTTGCTCGTTCCTTTGTGCCTGACGCCAACCGCCGGTGCACAAATCAGCGTCGGCATAGGCATTCAACCGGTCTGTTCCTACGGCTATTACGAGTACGCACCATACGGCTGCGCGCCCAGTGGTTTTTATGGCCCGGGCTATTTCTATAACGGCGTCTTCCTGGGCGTGGGACCCTGGGCGAACTGGGGCTACGGCCACGGCTGGGGCGAACATCGCTTCAACGGCGGTGGCGGAGGAAGGTACGTCGCCGGTCGTGGAAACGGACGCGGTTATGCAGCCAATCGTGGAGGTGGCCATGCAGTAGCGGCGCGCGGTAGCGCACCTCGCGGTGCGTCCCATGCCGCTCCGCGTGCCGCAGCAGCCCACGGTGGCGCGTCTCATAGTGCTCCCCATGCCGCAGCAGCGCACGGTGGAGGCGAACACGGAGGCGGTGGCGAACACCATTAGCCAGCAGGCGCCAACTTTTGTCGTCGCAGCAAACAAACGACCGGAAGCGGCGGAGCATAACAGCTCCGCCGCTTTTTGCCTTTGTGCGCGGCGGGTTGGCGTGAGTCGGAATATGTCCCAGAGGCGTTACGCTCGTAATCCACAACTGCCACTTTCGGGATCTTCCCGGAACGACTCCCTGCTAGCATTCGCCCATGACCACCGAGCACGGGAAAGTATCGGCACTCAAAATCTCTTCGCTTCTCGCCCTTGTCATACTTGCTGGAATCATTGCCGTTGCCGGCGCTTTCCCCGGAAGCTTCGCGCGCGGGTCGTCGCTGGCATTGCCGCGGGTGACTTCGGTCGAGCAGGTCACGCATGACGGAGTCAGCAAGACCAACCTGCTGTCGGACGACTCCAATCTTTATGTCACCGAGTGGCCGGCCGCGCGTCATGTGATTGCCAAGGTGTCGCTGCAACGCTCCGATCGATCGCTGGTTTCCAGCCCTTTTTCAAATCTCCAGGCGCTCGATCTTTCGCCCGATCACACCAAACTGCTGGTGTCGCCGATCCAAGGTGGATCTCTCGACCATGAATTCTGGACGCTGCCGGTCGTGAGCGGATCTCCAGAGCGAGTCGGCACGCTCACCGGCCGCGATGCCACCTGGTCCGCGGATGGCCAGCACCTTGCCTTTGGCAAAGGTTCGGTCCTTTACCTGGCGAGCGCAACCGGAACGCAAGTGCGCGAGCTGTTCACCTCAAACGGATCTGTGTTTGCGCCCCGCTTTTCTCCAGATGGTCAGCGCATCCGCTTCACGGTGGGAGATGTCGCGCAGAACAAGACCTCCCTTTGGGAGATTGGCCGCGACGGATCGAATCCACATGCGTTGCTCGCCGATTGGCAATACGGCTCCGCCGCATGCTGCGGTAGTTGGACACCCGACGGCCGCTACTACATTTTTCAGGCGACTCAGAGTTCTCCGACCACCATCACCACTCTATGGGCGCTACCGGATTCCGCGCATAACACTAACTCTGGTTCGTCAGCGGTGGTTCCACTGACGAGCGGTCCCATGTCATTCGGAAATGCTTCCCCGGCCGCGGACAACAAGAATATCTGGGCGATCGGGGTTCAACCGTCCGTTGAGGCCGTGAAGTTCGACCCCGAAAGGAAAAAATTCGTTCCCGTAGCTTCTGGAGTTTCAGCCACTGACCTGGACTTCTCGTCCGATGGCAAATGGATTACCTATGTGGCAATTCCCGACGGCACATTGTGGAAGTGCCGTGCCGACGGCACAGAAAAAGTTCAGCTTACGTCAGCCCCCGAACGCGCAGCTTTGCCGCATTGGTCGCCCGACGGAAAGCGTATCGCTTACGTCACCATGCAGCCTGGAAAATCCTGGAAGATCGCAGTCATCCCCGCGGCCGGCGGAGCCTCTGAAGAACTTCTCGCAGAGAGTCGCAACCAGGTGGATGCCAGTTGGTCGCCGGATGGTACTCGCATCATGTTTGGATATTTCCTGCACGATACCGAGGGCCTCAACATTCGAATCGTCGACATTAAGACCCACAAGATCGTGACAGTTCCCGGCTCCGACGGGCTATTCAGCCCGCGCTGGTCGCCGAATGGGCGCTACATTGCCGCGCTCTCACCCGATCTTACGACAGTGAAGCTGTTCGATTTTGAAACCCAGAAATGGTCGGATTGGCTCACCGAACCGGCAGGCGCGGTCAACTATCCAGTTTGGTCCGCGGATAGCCATTACCTCTGCTTCGACGATTTAGTAACCGACGATGAATCGATTCGAAGAGTGAAGGTCGGCGAGAGTCAGGCTGAGAGAGTTTTCGTGCTTGAGGGCATCGACCGTTACCTCGGCCCGCTAGGCCTATGGACTGGCCGCGCCGCCGACGGCTCCTGGATGTTTGTCCGCGACCGCAGCACGCAGGAAGTTTACCGATTGACGGTGGAACTGCCGTGATCCTATTGCGAGGCCAGAACATGTTGAAAAGCGAAGTTGAGAGCTGTCGGGTAAGCAGTGGATGCAGGTTTCTCGTCACGCTGAGTCTGCTGGTGATCAGCGTGCTTCTCAGCGCAGTGCCTTTCGTCGCCCAGGTTCAGGAGGAAAGTTCCAAGGACAGAAAGTTGATCACGCGGGTAGAACCTGAATATCCTGAAACTCTGAAGCGGCTTTACATCGGCGGAGTGGTGCGAGTCGAAGTTGAAATCGAACCCAGCGGAGTGGTCAAGAGCACAAAACTGCTCGGCGGAAGCCCGATTCTTGGTCAGTCCACCATGAAGGCAATCAAGCAATGGCGTTACGTTCCCGCGGCATCCGAAGAAACTCTGACCGTAAAAATCGAATTTGATTCCCACCGCTGAGGGCAATCAGCCGGGTCAACGCGACCGCCGCAAATGCAGCAGCTGCACCCAGTGCTGCAAGGTGCGGGGACGCCGCTCAGGCGGCTGGTTGCCGTACCACAAGATGCACGCGCTCAGTCCCAGTAGAACAAGCATCGTCGCGTCCAATATCCATCGCCTGGAAGCGGCCGCCGCCGCTGGATCAACCGCAACGACCTTAACAACTGGCGCCTCGCCGGGTTGAGCCTCAGTGATCTCAGCGGACGCGCTCCCTTCCACCGGCGCATTCGCGGCCGCATCCCGGCTGGCTCGCAAGCTCCCCACCACTACCATCACGTTCGTCACCAGGATCACGGCAAAGGCCAGCGCAGAGAGGAAGCTGGCTTCCCTGCGCGCCGCGGCTACCTGCAGCGCCAGCACCACCGTGATCAAGCCACGCGGCATGATCCACAACATCAGCTCCCGCTCTTTTGCTTCAACGTTCCGGAATGCCAGCCGGCTGACCTGCAACGCAAGCCAGCGCGCCGCGAACAACGCACCCAGCGTTCCCGCGATCAGCAGCGTGTGGCCGCGAAAACTTCTCACATCCGCAATCGCCCCAATCAGCACGAAAAAGAACGAGCGCACCAGGAAGGCCAGTTCGGAGTGAAAACTCAGCAGCGATTCCTGCGACTGCGACGATACCGACTCTTCTTCCACTTCACGGAACCGCGGATCCATCCCCGGAAAGTTCGACAGCGTCAGCCCGAAGGCCAGCACCGCGATCAGCCCACTCGCGCCCAGGGCCTCGGTACCCGCATACAGTACCAGCACAATCGAGAAAGTCATCACCTGCCAGAAGCGGGCCTCCGCCATCACCGGCAGCAGACGCGACCATAGAATTCCCGCTGCAGTGGCGAACACCACCGCCACTCCCACCTGCGTCGCCAGGCTTTGCAGAACATGTTGCGCCACCGCGCCGCCCTGGCTCCCCGCGCCCAGCAACAGTCCCACTGTCAGCACCGCGAGCACGTCGCCCCAGGAAGCTTCCAGCATCAGCGTGACCCGCACCGGCTCACGCGCCCCCAGTTGTTGCAGAACCGGCAGCACGACCGTGCTGCTGGTGCATCCCAGCACCGCTCCCACCGCCAGCGCCGTGGTGAGCGGCAATCCGAAACCCTTATGGACTATCAACCCAACCAGCGCAATGCTGAAGCCATACGCCAGCACCGCCAAAAGCAGGCTGCCGGCAAAATGCCGCAAGGTGCGACGCAAGTCCAGGTCCAGGCCGCCCTCGAACAGAACCAGGATGATGGCTAGCGTGCCCAGAACGTTGGTGGTCGAGGAAAGATGCGCCGGATCCACGAAACCAAGAACCGGACCCAGCACCAGTCCCAGCGCCATCAGCACCAGCACGTCCGGCACACGGGTCACCCGGAAGACGCGATTCGCCAGAAACGCCAACATCAGCAGCGCGCCAATCAAGCCGAGGATGAGTGCAGTAGACACGGTTCGAGGGAGAGTTAAAGCGCCGATTGTCGGACGCGCACCCGCGACCTGTCAAACGGGCCTCAGGATCTGGAACGTCCGACTTTGCAGCTCAAATACTCTGGAGAAGACGGAAGCCGGAGTTGCATTTCCCCATGTCTACTTATCGGCGCGCAGGGAGGTAACCGGATAGCAATAGGGTGGGGGCACCCGGCAGAGTCGGATTCCGGGATGCCCCAACCTTGGACGGATCGATGGATCAACAACCCATGGATCAACAAGCTACAGATCAACAACCCATGGCTCAACCACCGAGCAATGGATCAATACGTCAGGATTACCTGCTTCGGCGTCGCTCCGCCATAGTTGCATTGCGGAGTCAATCCAGAGGATGAATTGGTTACTTTCCATCCCGGGCTGGCGATCACGTCAAACTTGTCGTTTAAGACAGACTGGTTGAAGAAACCGATTCCGCCAGCGTAGTCGGGGGCGGGATAATCGCCGCACTGCGCGATGTTATAAACCTCCAGAACGCCACCAAAGGCCCAATTGAAGGTCTGGCCAAAATTTGAGGTGTCAAGCAGCTGAGAAAAGTGTCCGTTCGATACATCCACGATAACGATGTCAAACGAGGAGCAGGTCTTGGTTCCGGCAGCACAGTTGTCGAAGACATAGCCTTCGAGATGATCTCCGGGATTGACCGTCGTTGGCGTGGCCTCAAACACCGTGCCGCTCTCGCAGCAATTCCAGGCGGCGATGCCCCACGCGGAGGCGTAATCGGAGTTCCACCCCAAAACCGGCTGAATGATGGTCACAACATCGTTGAGGTCTTCCATGCCATTGAAGAGGAACACGGTTTGGCCGTCGTTGTCGGCGGGCGTCGGAGGAACGTCCCATTCCGAATAGATCTGGCCATAGGCGGTAGTCGTCGTGATGCTGGCATACTCAACCCAGGCATGGCTGATGTCGGGCTGCTGAGCGGCCTTCTCATCCCCGGTTACCTGTTCCCCGTCGGCTCTGTAATGCGCATACGCGCATACGTGCATGCTTTCGGAGGTTCCATTCTCGTGTTGGATCATCTTTGTATCGTGGTTCAGTGCATCCCCCTTCGCCAGGTGCGTGACGCAGCTGGGATCGTAGTAGCCGAAGGGTGTGATGACATAACCTGCCGGAACTGTCGCTGGACGCTTTGCCCCAGCGGAGGTTAGAGCTTGAGCCGCGGTCAGGCCAGCCACAAGCATGGTGAGGGCGATCGACTTTAGAAGTCGAGAGTACGCTGAACTGCGAAACATCATTTGAATCTCCTGTGGGAGACAGGGGTTTGGCGCGCGCTGCGTGCCGAGGAAGAATTCATCAAGCGAATTCGCCCGCCCCGTCAACTTTCCCGCTCTAATAGTGGGGCGCCACGGGAATTCGTATCATGCATCGTGGAAAACAGCCGGAATACTCAGCGACCGTTGCGACCGCCGCTCTTGTTATGGATGAGCACGCACAAACGAACGTCCAGCTTCGAACTTCCTGCTCACTTCCCGGCAAGCAGGCCGCGGAGCTTGCGAACAGCGTGCGGAATCTCCGCGACATCCGTGCCGCCAAAACCCAGAATGAATCCCGACCGCGTCGCCTCGCCCAGGTAGTTCGGCGACAGAGGCCATAACCATAGATTCTCGCGCGCAGCTCGCTCGGCGATTTCTACATCGTGAATCTTGTTCGGCAGGGTCACCGTCAAATGCATGCCAGCTTCCCCGCCGAGCACTTCCACCATGGTCCCAAGTTCTTCGCGGATGCTTTCGACCAGCGCGCTCCTGCGTTCCCGGTAGAGCACCCGCATCCTGCGAATGTGTCGCGCAAAATGTCCTTCGCCAATAAAGTCCGCCAGCACTTCCTGATAAAAGCTGGGCGGGCCAAGATCCATCGCCCAACGCACGGTTAGAAAGGCTTCGACGAGATCCGGCGGAACCACGATATAGCCAAGGCGCAAGGACGGAAACAACACTTTGCTGAACGTCCCCACATAGATCACGCGAGCGCTGGCATCGAGCCCCTGCAACGACGCGACCGGCAGGCTCTCGTATCGAAACTCGCTGTCGTAATCATCTTCAATAATCCAGCTTCCCGTTGCCTGGGCCCACTCCAGCAGTTGGAAGCGGCGCGAAGCGCTCATGGTGACGCCCAGCGGATATTGATGCGAGGGCGTAACAAACGCGGCCCGCGCCTCGGGATATCTACGGATTCCCGCGGCCACGTCCAGGCCCTCCTGGTCGACCGGAACCGGAGCAAGACGGCAGCCATTCAGGGCAAACGCATCTTGTGCCAGGCGATAACCGGGCTCTTCCACCCAAACGGAACTCCCCGGATCGAGCAGAACACGGGCCGAAATCTCCAGCGCCTGCTGCGACCCGGCAACGATCATCACTTGCTCTGCTTCGCAATGCAGCGATCGCGCCGTTCTCAGATAGCTGGCGAGGGTTTCCCGAAGAAGTTTGAAGCCGGTCCGGTCGCCGTATTGAAACGACTCCGCGTCCATATTTCGGCAGCGGCGCGCCACCAGGCTCGACCATACATGCAGGGGAAACTGATCATAAGCCACTTGCCCCACGCCAAAGGCACCCCGGCGTCGGAACCATGGGAACCTTTGAATGCGGCGAAGATTCGGATGACTCGCCACTCGTCGGGGTCCCGAGCGTGTCGCCGCGAAGCGCGCATTCGTGGGTCCACTCGATCTAAGCTGCTCTGGAATGAGTTGCTCTGGAAGCAGACTGGAAACCACCGTCCCCGCGCCCACTCGGCTCTCGAAGTAGCCTTCCGCCAGAAGCTGGGAATAGGCATTCAGCACCGGGAACCGCGACACTCCCAGCTCAGTTGCAAGCACGCGGGTCGAGGGAATTCGCTGCCGGGGGCGGAGGCTGCCGCTAACGATCGCGGTGCGATAAGCATCATAGATTTGAGTGTGCAAAGCCTTCGCAGCCTTGCGGTCGATCGCGATCACGGGAACAATTCCGGAGGCTGCTCTCTTCATGTGGGCGGATCATAATGGCTATGTCTAAATCACGTCAAGTGGGTATTGTGTCTGACCACTTTGAGGGTCCACTATGGCATCAATGATCTTCGAAGTCAGTGATCGTCTCTGCCCCGTGCAGGGCTGAACAGGAAACCTATGGGAGTCGCAATTGTTCACAAGAACACGCCTGAACAACCGCCGAGGTTGGTAGAAGCTTTTCCCCCGTTGCAGGAGTTCGCAAACCCCAGGGCGCCGCGCATCGCTTTCAAAGTAAAGGGACGGATTCTCTTCATCAATCCCGGCGAAGTGGTCGCAGTGCAGGCGGAAGGCAACTACGTGTGGCTGCGGCTGGAATCAATTTCCCATCTGTTGCGCGAGTCGCTCTCCGTCGTAGCACAGAAGCTCGAGCCGCACGGGTTCATTCGGATTCATCGCTCCGTGCTGGTAAACGCCTCATTTGTAGAAGAGATCAGGCCTTACCCGACGGGAGAATATGGTCTCCGAGTGAAAGGTGGGAAAGAATACACGGTCACCCGCACTTACAAGAGGAATCTCAAGTCCCTGGCAGCATTCTGGCTCGGCACTGGAGCCTTGTTTTCCGACTGACAAAACTGGTGCCGCGTGATTCGGGCTTGCGGCGAAGCGCCGAGTCGGGCGATCATTTGCCGGGATCAACTTCTCTGTCAGGGAAATAAACCCGATGTCGACCATCACCCGACGATCTTTCCTGGAAATGGCCGCCGCGATTGGGGCCACGGCCGCCTGGGGCAGTCCGCTCGGATCGAAGTCGCATATCGCATGGCGAGAACGCCGCGATCTTTTTCCCGAGGGAGTCGCGTCCGGAGACCCCGACAGCAACAGCGTTCTGCTGTGGACCCGCCGGCCACCCATGGGTGACAAGTCCAGTGAAAAGTCCGGCGAAAACCCATCTCTGAAGCCGAGCGTCATAAAACTGAACGTCGAAGTCGCCGAAGATGAGCAGTTCACCCGCGTTGTAGCAACGGCCGCGGCTACGGTGTCCGCGGCATCCGACTGGACGTGCCGCGTGCTGGTGGGCGGCCTCAAACCCAGCCGCGTGTATTGGTACCGCTTCACCGATTCCGAAGGCCTGGGCAGCCGCGTGGGCCGCACGATCACCGCGCCCGACGTCGACGACGCGAAACCGGTTCGTTTTGTTTTTGTGAGTTGCCAGAATGCGAACCAGGGCGCGCAGAACGCGTACCGCAGAATGATTTTCGAAGATGAGCACGCTCCCGCGGCGGAGCAGATCGGCTTCGTGCTGCACCTCGGCGATTTCATCTATGAAATTGTCTGGTATCCCGAGGACCGTCCGCAGGGAATGTACGACCGCCGCCTGCGCGATATTGTCCGCTACCCGCATGGCGAAAAGATTCGCGACTTTCATATCCCAACCACCGTGGAAGATTATCGCGCCGTCTATCGCGGGTATCTGAGCGATCCCGATCTGCAGGACGCACGCGCGCGCTGGCCCTTCGTCAACATGTGGGACAACCACGAATTCAGTTGGCTAGGCTGGCAGTCGCTGCAAAGGTTTGGAGGAAAAAATCTGCCCGCGCAGACCCGCAAAGTTGCGGCCAACCAGGCGTTCTTCGAATACCAGCCGGCACGGATCACGAAACCCAGCGGGCCATCGCTCGATCGCTTCGATCCTCCGCCGGTGGTGGATGCGCCGGTCACTCGTTTTGACGAACACGGCCTCGGCCAGGAACCGAACAACCTTGCCGCCATCGGCAGCCTCAAGGGTTACCGCGCCTTGCGCTGGGGCCGGAACGTGGAGCTGATCGTCACCGACCAGCGCAGCTATCGTTCCGAAACGCCGACCGATCAGCCCGAGTCAAACCCGCTTTCGAGCGACGACTTCCCCGAGTTCATTCCGGAAGAAGCCATGGAAATTCTCGATGCCGGGCGAACCTACAACAGCGGCCGCCCGCCGGCGTCCATCCGTTTCGGCAATGTCGAGATGGAGAACTCTTGGAAAGACCGCCCCGCTCAAACAATTCTTGGCGCCGAGCAGAAAGCATGGTTTCTGGAGCGCCTGCGCAACTCGACAGCGACCTGGAAGATTTGGGGCAACACCACCGCCACGCTCGACATGCGCGCCGATCTGCAAAACCTCCCCCAGGGAACAGGCAAGCCGTGGCCGATGAACGGCTACGCCACTTCCCCGCTGGGAGATCACGGCACGGCCTACGTAGAGCGCGGCGAGATTTACGACTTCGTCCAGACCAACGGCATCACCGGTTTCGCCACGATCGCCGGCGATCGTCACAGCTTCTGGGCGGGACTCGCCGCGACGTCTCTGCCGCCAAAACCTTTTGTTCCGGTTGGCATCGCGTTTGTGACCGGCTCCATCTCCGCCCCGGGAATCGTCGAAGCGCTGGAACACTCTTTCCCCAAAGACCATCCGCTGCGATCACTCTACGTCGGCCAGGGACCGGGCGATCCCACTCCGCAGCCCACGTTGAACATGCTCATTCGTCATGGCGTGCGCTCCTGTCTCGAGTACACGCAAAGCGGAGACATCGCGAAGGCGCGAGCCCTGTCGAATCCCGACCTCTCGCCGCATCTTTCGTTTGTCGATATGGGAGGTCACGGCTACTCCGTGGTTCACGCCACCAGCGAATTCCTCGAGACGGAATTTGTCTGCATTCCCCGCCCGCTCGAACGTAGCGACCGTGCCGATGGAGGCGCTCTCAGCTATCGCGCCAAATTTCGCACCAGCCTTTGGAAAAATGGTGAGGCCCCAAGACTCCAGATGCAGATTCTCGAAGGCGACCCGAAATTTTCAGTGTGATCAGCGCGGGATCTGAATAGCGGTTATCATGCTGTCCGGCCTCTTGACTCCGCCACAAACACAATCAGGAACTTTCAAAATGCCGCAAAGTAACCGCTTCACTGCAATCCCCCGCTGTCTGAGAATCGCACTTCTGGTGACCGCGTTTATCAATCCGGCATTCGGCCAGTCTGCTCCGCCAGCACAACACACCGAACGCCCCGCTCCGCCAACCCGCGACCCGAACACTCCCGGCTATGTCACCGCGAAGGAATTGCCCGACGGGTCAGTCCCTCCCGCGAATGTGGACGGCAACTTCATCATTGGCCCGACCCATCCTGGCCCTCCGGAGATGACGATCCCTAACGGCGTCCCCAAAGGAACCGTGATTGAGTTCACCATGAGCTCGTCCGACAGCAAGATCTATCCCGGCATCGCGCGTGACGCCAATACGTTCGGAACCGCCGACCCTGCAGATCCCGCCAAGCTCGTGGTGACCACCAGCCATCCCGCTCCCTACACGCGAAAAGTAGCCGTCTATGTTCCGAACCAGTATGTACCCGGCAGCGTGGCGCCTTTCATCGTCGGAGCTGACGGACCTGACGGCCTGCTCTTTTCCGCTCTCGACACGGTGATCGCGCAACACAAGGTCCCGGTGATGATCGCCATTTCTATCGGAAACGGAAGCGGAGACGCACAAGGAAGTGAGCGCGGTCTTGAGTACGACACCATGTCCGGCGTCTACGCCGAGTTTGTGGAAAAAGAAGTTTTGCCTCTCGTCGAAACCCAGGCTCACGTGAAACTCACGAAGGATCCGGATGGTCGGGCAACTATGGGCGGCAGCTCAGGAGGCTCCTGCGCCTTGATCATGGCGTGGTATCACCCAGAGCTATACCACCGCGTTCTCACTTACTCCGGAACATTCATCAACCAGCAGTGGCCTTACAATCCGCAAACCCCGCACGGCGCCTGGGAATTTCATGAGCATCTCATCCCCAACAGCCCCGCAAAGCCGCTACGAATCTGGATGGAAGTTGGCGACCGGGATCTTTTCAATCCCAACGTGATGCGCGACAACATGCACGACTGGGTTGTCGCCAACGAGAATATGGCGAAGGTGCTCGCCGCCAAGGGCTATCACTACCAGTTCATCTTCGCCCGCAACGCCGGGCACGTGGACCGGGCAACGAAACAGCAAACTCTTCCCGAAGCCCTCGAATACCTCTGGCAGGACTACCGATCTTCCGCGGGGCAGTGATGCAATTTGATTGTCATTCCGAAGAAGCGTTCTTTGCGCAGTGAGGAATCTGGGCGAGCCGCGCGTTGCGGCGCGGTCTTTGCGACGCAAATAATCGCGCGTTTGGCTCGCTTCATTATCGCACCGCATCGCAAGCCCGCTTACGCGTTTGCCGCTTTGAGCTGTTGCAGAAGCCGGATCGCCAGGAATGGCAGAAACACGGCCGAAACCAACCCAAGATAAGTATGTGCCAGTATCTCTTCGGCAAGCCGAGCCTGCAGATTCGGCAGACCTGCTGAGAGCGTGTAACTCAAGGCACTTCGCAGAAGAATGCTGAGTCCTCCAACCACCAGGATGGGAAGCGACCCCAAACAAGCCGCCGCCGCCGGCCTCGGTTTTGCCGATTGCAGGTACGCCACTCGCAGATAGAGACAGGTGTCGAGCAGAAATGTAAATACCATCATGATCGGCATCAGCTGCGCATGTTGCCAGCTTCGCACGATCATCCGCGGGAACGATTCCGGAAAAAACACCAGCAGCAGGCCAAACACTAAGGAAAGAATCGCCACCGCTCCGGAGGCATCCGCCATGCGCACGACTGCAATCTTGCGCGGCGTTTTCGCCGGAGCCGCCAGAGCTGGAGCCGGAGCGCTCATTGGCCCACCACCTTTGCGAAACGGTCCAAGAGAATTTCCAGCACCGCGGCCATACTGAAGACCAGAAGCGCCAGGTTCCGCGAGTCCCGCCAGCCTCGCTCGGGACGCTGGTCGCCCCCGCTGGATTGCCGGCAATAAGTCTCCACCCACACGCTGACCGCCATGATTCCGCTCAAACCCATGATGACTGAGCCCAGCGCGATAGTGTGCGGCGTGAGCTGAGACTGAAGAAGATTCCAGATCACCGAGCAGGCCAGCACCAGGCTCGGAAGCCCCAGCTCCCCGCGCTGGAAAAGCTGCTGCGGCTTGAGATGAAGCTCCTTGCCGTGTTGATAAACCCACGTGCGCGAGATCGCCCACGGCAAAAACACGACTGGGATCAGGTATAAGCTAATCCACAGCAGCCACTTGAGCGAATTCCAACCCGGCATAATCTTCTCCCGCGAAAAGCATTCAAAATTGCAATCTAGCCGCCCGTTTAAGCGGCATCAAGTTACCCTCGAGCTATTGCTGCACCCACACGTTTCCGCTCTGGTTATAGAGCCGCCACCCTCGAATTTTTCCGCTCGGCCCAATCACCGAAACCGCCCGCGAGCTGTACATGTCGCTGGGACGAGTAAGGTAAATAACGCCGCTGTTGTAGTTGCCCATATCGTCCTGGGCAGACCCATCGGGAAAGAAAATCAGGCAAGACTGGCCAGACTCGACTGCCGTGCACGGATTAAACGCGACCGCCTCCGTTCCGCTGCTCACGCTCTCCGGCCCGGGATTAGGAAAACCCGCTTGCACTGCGAATTGCATGTCGGTAGGCAGCGTGTACGTGGCCACGGTTGTGGGAACCGGCGACGCATTCCCTGACCAATACTGCACCGTGATCGTTCCCGGAGCCGAGAACAGGAGAATGTAGCGCCGCGTCTGCGTGATCGCCAGGCTTCTGTAGTTGCTGATCACCGAGAACGTGGTGTCGTAGGCAGCGTCCACATGGCTCGCGTTAAGCAGAGGAGTCAGCGCCATGAAAGTCACGCCCGCCATGGTCAAGACGATAGCGACCGTGACCACCAACTCCATCATGCTGAAACCGGTATTTTTTCTCGAGGCCATAGATCGCTCTTGCGGGACGGGACGACAAACGACGACAAAACGGCGCATACCGCCGATCGGACGCATTCCGCCACTACGCGGAGGGTCACGCTGGGGGATACTGCTTATTGCTCCGTGATAATCCTAGGGGCCGGGTGGGGACGGGTCAAAGTACCGTGGTTCAATTCCCGTATTGCTACTTTTTCCCATCTTCCGGCTTGGACAAAGTTACTTACGTTCCATTCCCTGCGATTGACCGGTGATCAACCGCCTTCGGAAATCAAGGGTTTTTCAACAATCGCGTTCGAGCATGGCAGAACGATGCCGAATCAGACCATCGAATTTCACGGTTCGGCGTTCCACGGCCTTGAAGTTTTCAGTCCTGATTTCGAAAGTCTCGGAGGGAGAGACTAGTCCGACCCTTCGTTAGCCCCTGTTCAAGTGCCGGCTGGTTTGGTCGAACATGTTTGACGGCAGGTCAAAGCCGGCGGCTTTGAGCCTTTCAGCGAACCTGGGCCTTACGCCGGAGGCGTTGAAAGTTCCCAGCACTCGGCCCTCGGAGGAAACTCCTTGCTTCTCGAATACGAACAGATCCTGCATGCTGACCACGTCACTCTCCATGCCAGTGATTTCGGCAATCTGCGTGAGACGGCGCGTCCCATCGCTGAAGCGCGCAATCTGAAGCACCAAGCAAACCGCCGACGCAATCTGTTTTCGAATCGCCTTTTCGGGCAGGTTCAGGTTCGCCATCATGGCCATGGTCTCCATGCGGGCGATCGCATCGCGAGGGCTGTTGGCGTGAATCGTGGTCATCGATCCGTCATGGCCGGTGTTCATCGCTTGCAGCATGTCGAGAGCTTCCTCGCCGCGCACCTCGCCGACCACAATGCGGTTCGGCCGCATGCGCAGGCTGTTGATCACGAGTTGCCGCGCCTGCACCGCGCCCTTGCCTTGCGCATCGGCGGGCCGGCATTCCAGGCGGACGACGTGGCGTTGCTTCAGCTGCAGTTCCGCCGAATCTTCAATCGTGACGATGCGTTCTTTCGACGAAATGTAACCAGAGAGCACATTCAGTAAGGTGGTCTTGCCGGAACCCGTCCCGCCGGAAATCACAATGTTGAGACGCGCCGCCACGGCAGCCTTCAACAACGCCAGCATCGGAGCAGTCAGCGTCTGATTCGCCAGCAGGTTCTCTTCAGTGATCGGAGTGTGGCCGAAGCGCCGGATCGAAAGATGAGGACCATCGATCGCCAGAGGCGGAATAATCACATGGATGCGCGATCCGTCGGCCAGCCGGGCGTCCACCATGGGCGACGATTCATCCACGCGCCGTCCGATCGCGGAAACAATCTTATGGATGAGGCGCATCAGGTGCGCGTCATCCTTGAACGTGATCCTGGTCTCTTCCAGAATGCCGGCGCGCTCCACGTAAACCAATTTCGCGCCGTTCACCAGAATGTCGCTGACAGTCGGGTCTTGCAGCAGCGGCTCAAGCGGCCCCAGGCCGAACATTTCGTCCAGGATCTCAAGCGATAACTGCTCCTTGTCCGGACCACTGAGCGGCGCCTTGAGTCGCGACACGGCGTCCTGGATTACGGCAAACACCTGCGCCCGCGTTCGCTCGTCCGGGGCGGCAGCAATGCTTTCCAGATCCACCTTATTCAGCAGGTAGTGATGAATAACGTTCTTCAGCTCGAGATAGACGCGAAGATCCGCCCCGCCATACTTTCTGGTGACGGTCGAGCCCGAGCTTGCGTCACGCGAGTTCGCATCGCCCGAGCTCGGTTTGCCCGAGGCCAGAGGGCTAAACACGGTCGACGGAAGTCGATTCGAAGCAGCCATTGAACCCTCACCATCTCGAGGCAAGAATTATAGGAGTCGCTGCGGCGGAAAACAATCAAGTGCCACTGCAGGAGAGTCGCGCTTAAACAGATCGAGTCCAGCACCTGTGCCGGCAACCTATTGGCTCAGACTGCCCTGATCACCCATTTCGGCGATATTTTCGATGTAGTACTCATCGGTGTCGGTGATCAGGATTTTTCCTTTGATATTGAACTCCGGGTGGTGTCGCTTGAGTCGCTTGTGCACGTTATCCTCCCCGGTGGCTTCCTGGAGGGACGAGTCGGCGTCGTTGCAGGCCTGGTTGGCGATAAGCCTCAACTGGTCGCGGTTTTATTCAGCCCTGTTCGCCGCATCGATCAACCAGCATCGATCCCCCGTTTGCCAGATTGATTCGGGGCAGACTGGTTTGCTAAGGTCGTCGTCATGTCCGAGCCTGTCATGTCCCAGCGTTCCCCCGAGCAGATCCATGATCAGCTACGCGACTTGCTCGACTCCCTTTATCGCGTGGATTCGGGACGAATCCTGGCGACTCTGATCCGCTTGCTTGGTGATTTTGATCTTGCCGAGGAGGCGATGCACGAAGCCTTTGCGGCTGCGCTGAGCCTGTGGCCGACAAGTGGAGTGCCCGGCAACCCGCGACCATGGCTGATTTCGACGGCCCGATTCAAAGCCATCGATACGCTGCGTCGCCGGGCAAGATTTGATGCGTCTCAAGACGAGCTCGTGCGCTATCTCGAAGCGCAAGGGAGTTCGGCGGAACGGTCCGATCAAGAGGGCTCCCTTGAAGACGACCGCCTGGAAGACGATCGGCTGCGCCTGATTTTTACCTGCTGTCATCCATCTCTGGCGCCGGAAGCGCGCGTTGCGCTCACCTTGCGTGAGGTGTGCGGGCTGACCACCGAGGAGATCGCAAAGGCCTTCCTCACCACTCCGCGTACGCTGGCGCAGCGCATTGTGCGCGCCAAGGCAAAGATTCAAGAGGAACGGATTCCCTACGAGGTGCCGACGCCGAAGGAATTGCCGGAGCGGCTGGGCGCGGTGCTTCAGGTCATCTATCTCGTCTTTAACGAGGGTTATTCGGCTGCGGCGGGAGCGGAGGTAACGCGCGCCGAGCTAACCGGCGAGGCGATTCGACTGTGCCGGTTGCTGACCGAACTCCAGCCGGAACCGGAAGTCATGGGTTGGGAAGTGATGGGTTCAGAAATCATGGGGCTGCTTGCCCTGATGTTGCTTCAGGAATCCCGTCGCGCCGCGAGAACCTCTCCGACCGGAGAGCTGATTTTGCTGGAGAATCAAGACCGCTCGCTCTGGAACAAAGAGCAGATCGCGGAGGGAGTGGCATTGCTGGAGAAAGCCCTGGGGTACCCTGATAAGTCCCGGCAGAAGTCCCGCCGCTTCGGCGCCTACACACTGCAGGCTGCGATTGCGGCCGTTCATGCCGAGGCGGAATCGGTCGCTGCGACCGACTGGCGGCAGATTGTTGCGCTTTACGACCAATTGCTACGAACTCAGCCTTCGCCAGTTGTAGAGCTCAATCGTGCCGTGGCCATTGCCATGCGCGATGGTCCAGAGGCCGGCCTGACGCATATCGACGCGGCGTTGGAACATGGCGAACTGGCAAATTATTACCTGGCGCATTCCGCCCGCGCCGATATGTACCGCAGGCTCGGCAGGACAACTGAGGCCCGTGCTTCGTATGAGAAGGCGCTGGCCCTGACCCAACAGGAACCAGAGCGCCAATTCCTGCAAGAGCGGATCCGCCAGTTGAAATAAAGACTCGTCAGAACAAGTCGGGGGTGGATTCCGGCCGACCACCCTCCCCACTGGAGGATACGTCGTGAATGGGAGATGTGGGCCACCCGCCCGCTGAAACTCGGCCGTTTTTCTCTTTTCCTATAGGATTGAATGCACCATCTCAGCAGGCTATTCTGTCTGCATTCTCGGGAGAACCTCACCATGCGTTGTAACTTCGTTGTGCGCACTTTTTACTTCTTTTTTTTGGGCCTGCTGCTACTTCCATCGTGCCTGGCGCAAACTCCGCCGGCGAGCAAATTTTTCTCCACCATAGCCGAGGAACGTTTCTCCAGCTACCAGATGACGGGGAATGGCGATCTCTGGCCCTCGTGCTGGGCAGGTGACAACAACCTGTATGCAGCCAACGGCGATGGTACAGGCTTTGGCAGGGTTTACACCGACATGGCGGTAAGTCGCATCAGCGGTACGCCGAGAAAGTTGACCGGCACCACGATCGCGACCAACGTCGGCACGAATTGGAGCGGCAGCGTCTATACCCGCAAACCGACGGGGATGCTCTGCAGAGGGGGAGCTATCTATCTCGCGTTTCAGAATCTGAATGAATCCACCTTTGATGACGCGCCGGCTGCCTCAATCGCCAAATCCGTCGATAACGGAGTCACCTGGACCTGGGATGCAAACGCGCCTATGTTCGGCACGCCCACGAATGCCGCGAGCCCAAAGGCCTACAAGTTCACCACTATCTTCTTCCTCGATTATGGCGAAGACTCTGCGAACGCGATCGACGGTTACGTCTATGCCTACGGTCTCGACAACAACTGGCGTTCTCAAGAGACGATGTACCTTGGCCGCGTGCCTGCCGACAAGGTGCAGACGCGCAATGCCTGGGAGTTTTATGCGGGCACAAATGGAGATGGAGCGCCCGTCTGGACCACGGAGATCACCCAGAAAATTCCCGTGCTCACCGACACGCGCCTGCTCTATCCCGTCATGTTCGGACCGGATTGCCCGCCCTACCAGCAGGTGATTGCGCAGGGCGGCGTCACCTATGACGCACCTTTGCAGAAATATATTTTTGCGTCATGGTCATGCAGCACGCATGAGCTCTATGAAGCGAGTCAGCCCTGGGGTCCCTGGAAGCATTTTCAATCCACCGACTTCGGCCCGCTTCGTCTGAAGCAGAATCGCGGACAATACGGCACCAGCATCCCCTCGAAGTTCATCAGCGCTGACGGGAAGACGTTGTGGTTGCAGAGTAACGTCTGCTGCGGTGGAAACTCTTATCGGTTTTCTTTGCGCAGAATCTACCTTCAGCCCGCGCAGCCCTCCTCGCCCAGCAATGGCCCATCGACCGATAATCTGGCGCTCTCTCCCGGTACGCGCGCCATCAGCAAGAGCACGCATTTCGGAAGTCTCTGCGGCCGTGGCTGTTCCGACCAGCTGAATAGCGGAGATGCGACCGTGAGCGAAGACGATTACGACGAGCAGGTAAAAACGTCGGACTGGTGGGGCTACATCTGGCCCCAGGCTTACAACATCAACCAGGTGGTTTACACCACAGGGACCATGTTCCCGAACGGTGGTTGGTATGAGGCGAAGCTGCGCGTTCAAGTGCGGCGGAACTTTGAATGGGTGAATGTTCCGGGCGCGACCGTAACGCCCTCGTATCCCTATACTGCCGACGCAGGCAGCTTTACTGCCTACACCTTCAACCTGCCGAACACATGGGGCGATGGCGTGCGCATCATCGGGCAGCCGGGAAGCACCGGCTACTTCACCTCTATCAATCAACTCGGCGTCTACTTCCAGGCGCCGGATTCACTGCGTTAACCATTTACCCTGCGCCGGATCAATCTGCCGGAGGCGGGTAGGCCTCGTCGCTCACGCGAAAAGCCCCACCCTTCGACTTCGCTCAGAGGGCTGGCCCCTTTCGTAGATTCTATTTCGCTCGCGCCATTCGAACGATTGGCTGCCCCACTCGTCGCGGTTTTCGACGAGTGGGTACCACAGACCCGACCTCTCGTTCCATCTCCTATTCGGCATTGGTCGATGAAGCGGGGAGATCTGAACTGCGCGTGCGCACGATCGCATGATAAGCTCTCCGCAAAAAAAAATCTTGGACGAGTTGTCGAATTCCGGTCACCCGTTCGACTAGTAAGTGGAGCAGCACTGCGCACTGGGCGCCTCGCAACTCGCAACTTTCTGTGCCCAGGGCGGTCCAGGCTCTTCTGTAAAAGCAGCGGCCCGGATACGGTGTCCGCACACATTCAATACTCGATACCCGTTACTCATTACACAAGGAGAACACCATGCGCTTCATGATGATCATGTTTCCGAAAGAGTACGAAAACGCAAAACCCGGCTGGGCGCCCGACCTCAAAAGCATGGAGGCAATGGGCAAGTACAACGAGGAACTAGGGAAAGCCGGCGTGCTGCTCGCGCTCGACGGGCTGACCCCGCCCGCGACAATGAGCGCGCGCGTCACCTTCAAAAGCGGAAAATCAAAAGTGACCGACGGTCCGTTTACCGAAGCCAAGGAAGTGGTCGGTGGCTACTGGATCATCCAGGTGAAGTCGCGCGAAGAGGCGCTCGAATGGGCCTCGCGGATCCCCGGAAAGGATAACGAAATGGTCGAAGTTCGCCGGATGTTTGACATGACCGACTTCGATCCCGAGGCCCAGAAGTATATCCAAGAGAAGTTCGGCGACGACGTCGCCGCTGAGATGCGCCAGTAGTAAAAAAAATCCGAAAACAAGCCACCAACCATCGCTCAACCCAAAGGAGATTTCGCAATGCGATTCATGGTTATCGTCAAATCAACCCCAGAGTCAGAAAAAGAAGGCGCCCTCCCCGATCCACAACTGTTGCTCGAGATGGGCAAGTACAACGAAGAGCTCAGCAAGGCTGGCGTGCTGCTCGCTCTCGATGGCCTCCATCCCAGCTCCAAAGGCGCACGCGTTAAATTCTCGGGCAAGTCTCGTACTGTCATCGACGGCCCCTTCACCGAGGCCAAGGAGCTCATCGCCGGCTTCTCGATCTTGCAGGTCAAGTCCCTCGAAGAGGCCATCGAGTGGGTCAAGCGTGGCCCCAACTGCAACCCCGGCGGCGACTACGAAGTCGAAATCCGCCAGGTCTTTGAGATGGAAGACTTCGCACCCATCCTGTCCGAAGAGCAGATCCAGCACAAGGTAGCGAAACGGGCTCAGCTGCCGAATCAGACCGCTAGCAAATAGCCGTACTTGTGAGCACTGGTGCACAAAAGGGGGCAGGACAATCCAATGAGAAACTTGATCTACGCAATCAACATTAGCCTGGATGGCTGCTGCGACCACACCAAAATGAGTGTCGATGAAGGAATGCTGGAACACTATACGAACCTCATACGAGAGGTTGGCCTGTTCGTCTATGGGCGCAAAACCTATCAATTGATGGTTCCTTATTGGCCGGATGTCGCAAAAGACCCGTCTGAGACGAAAGGATCGATCGACTTTGCGGAAGCATTTGTCTCCAAAGACAAAGTTGTTTTCTCACGAACCTTGGAGAGCGCTGAAGATAAAAATACGAGAATTGTTCGTACGAACCTTCGCGACGAAATACTTAAATTGAAGCAAGAACCAGGCAGGGATATTTTAGTCGGCGGTGTGAGCATTCCTTCACAACTGATAGAGCTTGGCCTGGTGGATGAATATCGTTTTGTGGTTGTGCCCGTCATCGCAGGAGAGGGGAGACGATTGTGCGAGGGGGTCAGTCTGCCGGAGAAATTGCGATTAAAACTTGTCGAGTCGAAGGTTTTTGAATCAGGATATGTCGCGCTTCGTTACTTGAAACAGTAACGGAAAAATCTCTGACAGCCGGGCTGGTGGCAATGTCCAGTCAAGCGAACTCAGGGTGGTGGCTCAATTTGAATTTCTTCGCGAGCTTTGCGGTTTTGCTCTGCGAGTTTTGCGCTTAAAAGGTCTTCTTGTGGTGCGAATCGAAAAGACTTTAACCGCAGAGTACGCGGAGAAGGGCCGCAGAGTACGCAAAGAAATTCAAATTGAGCCACTACTGAACTCAGCCCCGTGGCGAATTCAGGGTCGAGGTCGGGGTCCGTGCCTCCCACCCATCAAAGAACGATGGGTGGGGCAGCCCCAGCGGTGTTAGCGCACGTAAGAAGGCGAGGCTGGGCCAGCCCAATCCCCACTCAAGCCAACGGCGCGCTTGAGTGGGCCACCTTCACCCGAAGGAGGAGAACAATTGAGATACATCTGTCTCGGATACTACGAGAAAGCCAAGAACGACCGCATGACCGAGGGCGAGCTACGGGCAATGCTCGAGACATGCTCTGAATATGACGACCATCTTCGCGCCAACGGGCATTGGGCTGGTGGAGAAGCGATGCAGCCCGCGGACACCGCCCTGACCCTATATTGGAAGAACGGCAAAGTCGCAACCACGGACGGTCCCTTTGTGGAAACCAAGGAACAACTCGGCGGCATTCTCGTCCTCGAGGCGCGGGACATGAACCATGCGGTACAGCTCATCGCGCAGCATCCGGCGCTGAAGTACGGCAGCATCTTCGAAATTCGGCCAGCGGCGGACGTGAACGACATCATGAAGGCAAGCGCGGGTTAGTTTGGAAGACAGGGGACAGGGGTCAGGGGATAGATGATTTGAGCCGTTGGATGAGAGGAGCGATTGCGAAAGGATGCCTCGCGATGACTCTTTCCTGTCTTTGCTTCCTAATCTTTGCTTCCTATCTTCGACGTTCATCGACTACGCGGTCATTTATTTTCATTGTCACTCTCACTCTTACTTTCACTCGTGCTCGTCTCCGGCGGCGGCGGGAAGCGGTTTTGAATCCAGGCTTGCCAGAGCGGGGTCTCGCGGGCGACGGTCGCGGCCGACTGATCGCCGTAGAGGTAGAAATTTAACGTGACCATGCTCTGGCCGCCGAAGTTGACGGCGCCTAGCGCGGCGGTGCCCGGGCCCGGCTGGTCGAGGCGCAGCAGGGCGTTGTACGGACTCTGGCTGACGTGCTCCACCACGCCGCTGAGACTCGGGATGCCTGCAGGCGTGGTCCAACGCTGGCCGGCGCTCACGCCTTTCAGCGCCAAGGCCGCGGTCAGCGTTTCCCAGGCCTCGGCTTCGGTTCCCGCGGCGGGGGCTAGCCACTGCATCATCGCGGAGCGTTGGCCGCGGAAGTGCGTGAGATAGATCTTCAGGATGCGGAAGAAGGCAGGCCAACCGGATTCGGTGCCTTCGAGCTGGTTGTCCCAGTCGTCCGTGCTTGCGAAGAGGCTATGCACGATGCGGACGACGCAGATGCCTCCGCCGCGCGCTTCGACGCTCCACTCGTCCGCGATGGGCGGCGAGCCGCCCCAGCCCTCGCCCTGGGCGGCAAACCTCCGCGGCGGATCCCAGGCCGTCACGACGGAACGGGACTCCATGCCGGGGCCGAAGTTCAACGTCACCGCAACGGGCTTGCCATCGCGCTCCTCGAACTCAGTGGGCACGAACCAGGACGAAATGCCCGGCCCCGTGGCGATGGCTTGCCAGACTTCCTCCGGCGTGCCCGGCACCTCGACTTCGACCTGGACGAAACGGCGTCCGGAAGCTTCTTTCTTCACGCTCATGATGGCTCCTTGGAATCGGACTCGGGATGATCGGACTTATCAGGTCCGGGCTTATTTGATTCGGACCTGGGATTAGATTTCTGCGGCAGAGGGTGCGCCACGATTACCAGGCGATGCGCGCGGCCGCCGGGGGCGGATTCATCGTGGTACTTCGAAACCAGTTTCGTGATGGCCTCGGCGAGTTCGTTGCTGAAGGCCGCACGGTCGGACGGCGAGCGGAAGCGAACCTCGGTATCGACCGCCAGGGTCGCGAGGCGTTTGCCCGTCTCTTTCGCGCGACGGACAAGATCGCCCACCTCGCGGACGACCCGCGCGCCCAGCGCGATGAGATAGCTCGCGGACAGCCGGTCGATTTCGCGATTGGGATCCGCGGCGACGGGACCCAGGGCGCTCGGCGAAACCACGTAGGAAGCGGCCGTCGCCACGAGCAGCCGCTCCGTCAGGCCGCCCCACTTGCGTTCCTCGGAGAGCCGCACCAGCCCGTGGGCCTCCAGCGCGTGCAGGTAGTAGTTGACTTTCTGACGAGTCAGGCCAACTCGCGTGGCCAGCGTCGCCGCCGACGCGGGCACGACCAGTTCGGATAGGAGTCGACCCCGCATGGGATCCAAAGCCGCTGTGGCCGCTGCCGGATCATCGATGACCTGGAGGTCGAGCACGAGGAGACGGTAGCATTGACAAGTTTTATTGTCAAGGACGATGTAATGCTTTTTGTTGCGAATTTGCAGCGTCGATGTCGTCCCGTGGAATTGTGGGGTTGTGGCGAGGTATTTCGGGCGTGTCGGAGCGAGGGTGGCAGTTGGATTGATCTTGGTGGTGCCGGGAGGGGGAATCGAACCCCCACAGTCCTTTCGGACCTGCGGATTTTAAGTCCGCTGCGTCTGCCAATTTCGCCATCCCGGCTCGCGCCCATTCTATCCCACACACTTTCTGCGCTCCCCCGAATCAAAAGCGCCCGCACGCTCTGTAGGTCGGACACTCATGTCCGACGCACTTGACGTTGGCTGATTGTGGTTGTGAGGTGGATCGTGGAGCGAGGCCGAGATGGCTTACGCCGAACCCGCAGTGGCAGCGAGTCCCCGCTGCTTCTTTAACTCTTCGTGGAATGAATCGCTGGGAACCGTACCCTGCTTGCGGAAGAGATTCAGCAGCGGATCTTCGGACTCCGCCATTTCGCCGCTTCCCTTTTGGCCGGGCTCGGTGTCGGATTCCAAACCTTCGGGCTCTACCATCAGCTCCGGCAAAACGTCCCGGTTCTGCGTGAGCACGCCGAGGAATTTCTCCACCGCCTGGCGATGTTCGGGAGTGGTCTGCGAGAATTCCACACCCATGCCTTTTTCCGGGTGCATCACTCTCACCACACCTTCGGCCCGCATTTCCGCGCTGCCCGCGCGCATCGAAAGAGTCACGCGCGTGGACACTGGGAACGGCGACGAAATATCCAGATAGCAACCGCCCAGGCTCAGATCGGTCAGCTGGCAGCGGACCGGCGGATCATCCTGCTCGGTCTCGGGCGAGTTGCGCTTGAGCCAGTCGCACAATTGCCGCGACGCCTCCGGAGCAACATCCACAAAGCGCAAACCAGCCTGGGCCATGTTTCCTTCCCAAGCGAACTCCGACGACAATTCGAACGAGGTCTGAGTCCCGGGAAGGGTAAATGCCACCTTCCACACTCCGGTGGGCCGCTGGCGGCCTGGAATCCGCACCGCCATGCCGCCCTCGCTGAGGTCGGTGGTGGTCACGCGCAGGGTGGCGTCGGAATCCACCTTGCGGATGATCACAGGAATTTGTACGGGAATGCGGAAATTTCGCCGGCGCTCACGCTTCATCAACGCGCGCGCCGCCCGAAAACTTGATTTGGCGCGTTCGGTCGAAACCGGTTTGTAGAGAACGAAATGCGCTCCCAGATCGAACACGGACCGCAGTCCGGTCGCCGCGTCTACCACTGCAACCGCAACGGCTCGCTTGTTGCAGAGTGCGCTCCGGGCACTGCGCAGGACCTCTGCTGAGCGCGGATCGGCGCAATCCACAATGATCGCCTCAAACCGCTCGCGGGTCAGCTTGCGCAAGGCGCTGTCGGCGTCGGCACACAGTTCCACGCCAATCTCGAGGTCGCCCAGGGTCCGGCGCAGCACTCGCACGATCTTGTCATCGGAGCAAAGCACCAGCGATTTCAGAGTCATGGCTCGCTCTGTCCCCGCCCCAAACGTTCACAGGTCGGGAACAGCTTGTGATCCAGTCGAGGAAGAAGTCCTCATTGAACTTTACGGCTTCCCGTATCTCGTGGGCAATGGCCCGCAGCCCCTATGAGTTACGACCGTAACTCATGCTGGGGCCGCATCCGGAACGTGCCCGCCAGCTGTCGCCAGCCTGGTCATCGCCAGCTCCATTAAGCCGCGATACTCTATGCCTGCGTCGTCGAAGTTCTGGTTCCGAAATTGACTAGACACCACGGCCGTTCCCGAATCGGCACCGTCGTCAGCCCAGAACCATCCTGTTTACAATCATTTACAATGATTTCATTCAACCGCGCCCGCAGAAATTCCGTTGACTTTCGGCGCAAAATCGCCGTAAGATACTGAGTCTCCACTTCAGTGCCTGGGTCAGACAGCGGGATACCTAGCCGTGTCTAGTTGTCCCTGGGCGGGTTCTGCTCTGTTTGAATCCAGAGGAGAGCGTGGAGAATCATATAGTTAGGCGTATTACGCATTTGTGGCAGTTGATTCCCCCGAGGCAGAAAGGCACTTTTCATGGCCAAGAGACGCGGAAATCCCAACTGGGGCAAGCCGGAGCCGATCGGCCCCATTGTCCCCACCATCACCGAGTTTGAGCAGGTTGTGCGTGAATATAAGCTCTCCCCCGACCAATACTTGCGCTCCACGCGCCTGCGGGAGTGGGCGCGCCGCAACAAGAATTCCAAGTACATTCCCGAGCCCCTTCTGGAAGCCTGGGGATTCGAGATCGAGTCCACGCTGTAAACCAAGCGTCAGCAAGGACTTGAGGTTTAGAAGCTTCGCTGGAAGTTCGAGGGTCGCTCGCAGAGCGGCCCTTTGTATTTACCCCAGTTGTCAGCGGCCAGTTGCCAGTGGTCAGTGCGAGCGCATAGGCTAACGTTTGCTCGACTTCGTGCAAATCCCGGCAGCTGAATTGTTTGCCTTCCTGGCGGCGATCGCGTTCGCTGCCGGGCTGAATGTTTATGCAACGGTGGCGTTTCTGGGGTTGCTCGGACGTTTCGGGCATATGCCGTTGCCTTCTGGACTGCATGTGCTGGAGAACTGGTTTGTTATCGGTGCCAGCAGCGCGCTTTTTTTCGTTGAGTTTTTCGCCGATAAGGTTCCGGCGTTCGATTTGGTATGGAATGCGCTGCACACGTTTGTGCGGGTACCCGCGGCCGCTCTCATCGCTTACGAAGCCACCAAGCCGCTTTCGCCGGAACAGCAACTGTTCGCCACTTTGTTGGGAGCCGTTGTCGCTCTCGCCGCCCACGGCGGCAAAACTGCAGTGCGAGCTGCGGTTACTCCCTCGCCGGAGCCGCTTTCGAATATTTCCCTGAGTCTGGGCGAAGACGTTTTGGCCGTGGGGCTGGCCTGGCTGGCTACGCGACATCCTTACATCGCTGCGACGCTGGTTGCCGTGTTGGTCGTGATCATTGCGGCGCTGACCCGTTGGGTGGTGCGAGCGCTGCGCGCGCTGTTCCGCGGGGCGGAGCGCGAACTGGCGGCTTGAGCTGCGGTTTACTTTGACTGGTAGACGGTTTTTCCGGCGACCATTGTCCATAATACTTTTGTGTCGCGCATTTCTTCGGGAGAGATGGTCAGGACGTCGCGGTCTAACAGAACTAAATCTGCGCGCTTGCCGGGGGCGATGGTTCCGATGGAATCGAGATTCATGGCGCGCGCGGAGTTGCGGGTGTAGGCGTAGAACATCGCTTCGCGGGGCATGTCCTGCGAAGCGTCCAGAACGCCTTCCGAGCCCTTGCGGGTCTCCGCCTGATAAATCCCGTGGAACACATTCGCGGTGGAAACCGGCCAGTCGCTGGCGCCGGAAATGATGCCGCCATTGTCGAGAATCGAACGCGCCGGATATTGCCACTGGTAAATCTCGGGGTCCAGATAAGGCTTCACAATTTCGATGGTATCGGGACTGGCCTCGGCCCAGAGAAGCTGCAACGCGCTGACCACGCCCAGTTCCCGGAACCGAGGAAAATCTTCCGGCTGCACGAATTGTTCGTGGGTGATGGTGTGCGGCAAGCCGGAATTTCCGTTGGCCTTGCGGGCCGCCGCAATTCCGTCCAGCGCAGCTTTCACTGCGCCGTCGCCGATCGCATGCACGTGAATGATCAATCCTTGCTTGTCGGCTGCAACGCACAGGTCGGAAAACTTTTTCGGGTCAAACAGCAAGTCGCCGTTGCGCCCCGTGTTCTTGTAGGGCCTGGTGAGATTCGCAGTTTGCGAGGGATACTCGACCACGCCATCGGCGAAGACTTTGATGCCGGTTACGTGCAGATTGGGAACGTTCTTGTAAAGTTCGCGCGTCTTCTGCACTCCGGCGAGTTCGGCCGCTGGATCTTTCGCGAACACCTGGGGAAACGCTACCACTTGCGAAACCAGCTCGCCGTGATCGGCCAGAAGCTTGTACGCCTGCAACACATCGTCAGAGGCCAGCGGATCGAGCCACGCGGTGATGCCAAGGCTGTAGTTATATTCGAGCGCGGCGCGACCCGCGGCGAGCAACTCGGCGGAAGTGCGCTGCGGCAAGAGCGGCTCGATTTTCTCGGTGCCGGCATCCACCAGGAATCCGTTTGGCTGCATGTCTCTGACGTTGTCGAAACCATAGTAGCTGCGTTCTCCGGCGGAAAGCTTTTTCAGGAAGTCAGCCGTGATGCCGGCGCGCCGCAACAGGGCGCGATTTGCCCACGCCGTGTGGCCATCCATGCCGCGCAGAAGGACGCTTTGCTTCTCGTATGTCCCGGTGCTGAACTGGGCGTTGAGCGCGTCGGTATGCGACCAGAACTCAAGCGGCATGCCGTAGATCTCAAGGACGTCGCCGCGCATGCCCCTGCCGGACTTTTTCGCGGCGTCAACAAAGGGCGCGAGCTGCTCGATGGTGTCTACTTTGTCGCTGGCGTCGGCGCCAACCAGGCCGAGTCCGCCATCGATTGAGTGGCTATGCGAATCGATCAAGCCGGGGAAAAGAGTCTTGCCTTGCAGATCGATGCGTTCGGCGCTCGCGGACGCGGACTTCACAACTTCCGCCAGGCTGCCCACCGCGATGATCCTGTCGCCGCGAATCGCCACCGCTTCGGCGTAGGGATTGTCTGGGTTGCCGGTGAATACTTTCGCGTGAAATAAAATCCGTTCCCCGGAAGTGCCTTGCGCCCGGAGCGAAACACCTGTGAGAACAAATAGGACAAACACCGCCAACAGAGCCATCCAACCTCGAGAGAAGCGTCGCACTGAGTTACCCTTTCTCAAGCCAATACACTGGATTCACCAAAACAGGCACACCAATATACAACCTTGCCCGAATAAACTGTGCGGGTGCGATGGATAGTGGCGCCGTTGGTTTCGGACTGCAACGGCGACTTCGCTGCTGGGGGCGGGCAAGACGGACAGGAAAGCCTTTAACCGCAGAGATCGCGAAGGAATGCCGCGAAGGTCGCAAAGAAAAGCCCTGGGCTTCGTTGCGACCTTCGGCTTTTCTGTTGGTTTCGTTGGTATGGAGGGCTTTGCTACAATCGCCTTGATATGAGCTTCCAGCCGCCATTTAGCGACGTTCCCGATGCGCTTGAGGAAATCCGCGCGGGACGAATGATTGTTGTGGTCGACGACGAAGACCGCGAAAACGAAGGCGACCTGACTCTTGCCGCAGAAAAAGTTACCCCCGAGGCCATCAACTTTATGGCCAAGTACGGGCGCGGCCTGGTGTGCCTGGCGATGACTGAGGAGCGGCTCGACCATCTGCGCATCGGGCCAATGACCGCGGAGAATACTTCACAATATGGCACCGCATTTTGTGAGGCGATCGACGCGCGCACTGGAGTGACGACGGGAATTTCCGCTTATGACCGGGCGCGGACGATCCAGGTGGCGATTGATCCGGCGACCAAGCCCAGCGATCTGGCGCGGCCGGGGCACGTGTTTCCGCTGCGCGCGCGCAAGGGTGGAGTGCTGGTGCGGGCCGGGCAGACTGAAGCTTCCGTGGATCTGGCACGGTTGGCGGGGATGGTGCCGGCCGGAATCATCTGCGAAATCATGAAGGACGATGGCAGCATGGCGCGCGTGCCCGACCTGATTGAATTTTGCCGCGAACACAATTTGAAGATGTTGACCGTAGCCGAGATTATTCGTCATCGCATGGCGCACGAGCGTTACGTGCACCGCGTGGGCGAAGCGCTGGTCGACACGCGCTTCGGCGAGTTCCGCCTGATTGCCTATGAAAGCGAGGTCGACGGCGGGGAATCGCACGTGGCCCTGATTCGCGGGGACATTGAGGGCAGCGCGACTCCGGTGCTGGTGCGCATGCACGCGCACTGCCTGCTGGGCGACGTTTTCGGGGCGACGGGATGCGAATGCCATGCCACGCTGGAAGGCGCTCTGCGGAGAATCGGCGACGAAGGCCGCGGGGCGCTGATTTATCTGCATCAGACTTCGCAGGGATTTTCGATTGAGAAAGTCGGCGAGCGCTCGGCGCTCAGCTTTCACCGTGGCCGGAAATTACCCGCGCTGCTGGACAACGAGAGGCAGACGCAACGCGAGATCGGAATTGGCGCGCAGATTTTGTCCGACTTGAATCTGCGGCATATTCGATTGCTGACGAACCGGCCAAAGAAAGTGGCGGCGCTGGAGGGATTTGGAATTGAAATTGTGGAGCAGGTTCCGGTGGAACTGGAAGCGAAGCGGGTGAAGTAAGAGCAGGGATCAGGGATCAGTAAGGGCAAGTGCAGCCCCGACATATTAGAACGGTTTGCGGACTACGACTTCGTTGTCACGAATAAAAAACTGCGCCGAGCAGGCTTCGGAACCGCAAATCACGGGGATCAAGCCGTTGATCTGCTTGCGGGTGATGAGTCCCAGCATGCCGCACGAAGGGCAGGAGAGCACGGCCCAGTAGGGATCTTCTTTTTCGCCGATCTCGCCGGCGTTTTCGAGCACGAAAACGGTGCCGGGCTGCATCTGCTCCGGGATCCACTCATTCAGAATGTCCAGTTCGCTAATCATTCGTCCCCCTGCTCCTCTCACTGTTAAACCAAAACCTCCTGCTATGAAGCATTTTTAGCACGCCGACGCGAAACCGGCGATGTTACCGAAGTATTCGACTTGCGGGAGACGACCTCGGCGCGGACGTGCCGGATCGCGTCGCTCAGGCATACTCCCAGGATCGGCTGGTTCGAATTTTTCAGAATATCCACAATCTGCTGCGCCGATGTCTCAAGATAAAGATGAGTACCGTCGGTGAGCAGATGGTATTCGGAGCCGTGGCTCACGATTTCCGCCAGGCCCTTGCCGAATTCACGTCCGAGAAAACGCATTACCTTGCGTACACTTTGCAGGGAGAAACCTTTGCGCCGCAGCTCGCAGATCACGGCGACTTCGGTGAGGTGATTCATGGAATACATGCGGCGATGGCCTTCCCGCTCCGGCTTCACTACTCCCCGCTCGTCCCACCACTGCAGCTGGCGAGGCGTGATTCCGGTGAGTTCAATCACATCTTGCGATGTAAAACGGTCTTGCATGCGTCCCCGGTAATGTTTGAAACAAACTGCCAAGAAAATGTTTCAGCCATTTTAGGCATGAGTGGGCGGGAGTCAAGCAAAGAATCGGCGCGGGAGGGGTGACTAGGAGAGTTCCTGGTGAGGAGGCGGGGATGGCGGCTCTGAACCGCCGCCGACAAAGTGGACGATCTCCAGGCGGTCACCTTCGTTCAGCACAGTTTCAGCCCAGAGGTCGCGGGGCACGATGTCGCGATTGAGTTCCACAGCGACGCGGTCAGCCTTCATGCCGAGAATTTCCACTAGGGCTGCGAGGGTGCACGCAGCGGGAGCATCCGGGAACGCGCGCTCGTTGCCGTTGATCTGAAGTTTCATTTTCTTGCTTTCGTGCTCATTCTCTCACGATCGTTGCGTTGGAGAAGGGGCGACGTCGTGCGTTTTTTCTGCTGAGAGTCCTGATGAAAGCGGCTGGAAGAAAAGATTTTAACCGCAAAGGGCGCAAAGAAAAGCCGCGAAGGACGCGAAGAAAGCCCTTTTCATTCGGTTTTGCGGAGTTGGAACTTTCGGGTGGCGGTTCGGCCTTCGTGGTTGGCCTGGACCATCAAAGACGCGTCGGGCAGGGCGGATTCTTCCACTTCGATTTTGATTTCCGCGGCGCCTCCCGAGTCGGTGACGGCCTGCGTATAAAACGGAGCGGAATCGGGACGGGCAAAACGAAACGTGAGGCGGGCACCGGAGACGGCTGCGCCTCCCTCGGTCACACGCAGCTGCATGGTGAGGTTGCGATCGGCGTGGACCGACTCGGCGTTGAGCCACTGCACTTCGAGTTGCTTGATTCCGGCGAGTGTTTCCGGTTCCTGGCGGTCGAGGACGCTATCGAGCTTGCCTTCCCGGATCGCATCGAGCACGTGCCGGTGCTGTTCGCGGAGCAGTTGCTCTTTCTGTTGGTCAGCCTGTCCCTGGCCGGCCGCGGCGGCATAGGAAACTGCTTTCTTGCCGATGCAGCGTCCACGGACAAAAACCTGCGTCTGCAGCAGCAGCTCGCCCTCTCGAGCTTCGCTCTGCACATGGTAAATCGTGTCCGCGTGCTTGACGTCGGTATTAAAGCCAAAAATCATAGGATCGCGAATTCTGCGAACTGACGATGCGACCGGTCGACGAACCACTGCTTAAAACCAATGCTCAATTGTGTAATCGAAAACCGCCGCGCGCAAGGGTCCGGGACCACCAGAGTACTCCCCTTGCAAAACTTTGCCACCGAATCATCTTCGAATTCGACAGCAAAAATTGTGCGCCCGGCGAATTGCGCAACCATCTTACGCAATCATGCTGCGCGGACGCGACACAGACCCGTAACCTGAGTGGCAACTCGCTTGACACTCTTGAGTGTAACCCCATAATCTAGAACGTTTACGCGGCGCTTGGCGAAAATTATATATACCTTATCGTATGCCCGACAATTACTTCGCGCGCTACCTCCCACTCCTGATCCATATTCTGCTGGCCAGCGGAATTGCGGGCGCGATTATTACGCTTTCCTGGCTGATCGGCGAGCGTAAGCCAACGCGCGCCAAGCTTTCGGCCTATGAATGCGGCATGACGCCGATCGGCGACTCCCGCGACCGCTTCTCGGTGAAGTTCTACATGGTGGCAATGCTGTTTATTCTGTTCGACGTGGAAGCGGTGTTTATTTTTCCCTGGGCGGTGATTCTGCGCCAACTGAAAGCGCAAGGCGAGGGGCATTTCGGGCTGTGGGAGATGTTCGTATATATCGGGATCTTCCTGGTTGGCTTTTTCTACGTCTGGAAAAAAGGCGTCCTCGACTGGGGACTGCGTTCTTCCAGTGAGCGGGGAGACGTGTAAATGCCGACGTCGCCTGCCATTACTAACCTAGAAGAACTGAAAAGCCATCCTGCCGTGGCGCGCCTGCTGGCGTGGAATTCCTCGGCTGTGCAAGGGGCGAAATTTGACCGCGAGGAAATGACGATCTACGTGGATCGATCCAGCATTCGCGAAGCCTGCGCTCTTTTACGGGACGATGCGGAGTGCGCATTCAACTTCCTTTCTGACATCACCTGCGTAGATTGGTATCCTTCAGAGCCACGATTTGAGCTGGTGTATCACCTGCTTTCGATTTCGAAGAAGGAGCGGGTGCGGTTGAAAGTGCGCTTAGACAGCGCCAGTCCGGCGGTGGAGTCGCTGACCTCGGTCTGGCCTGGCGCCAATTATTTTGAGCGCGAAGTTTTTGATTTATTCGGCATACGTTTCACGGGACATCCTTATCTGCGCCGCATTCTGATGCCCGAAGATTGGGAGGGCCATCCGCTGCGCAAGGACTATCCGGTGGAGGGCTATAGCTAGAAGATATGGCTCATCTAACGCCCACACCCGTGCTGGAACCCGGCCAGGATCGCACCATGATCCTGAACATGGGGCCGCAGCATCCGTCTACACACGGCGTGTTGCGGGTGCTGCTGGAAATTGACGGCGAGACCGTGATCCGCATGATGCCGGATATCGGCTTTCTGCATACCGGTATCGAAAAAACTTGCGAGGCCAAGTTTTACCAGCAAGTGGTGCCGCTGACCGATCGCATCGATTATCTCTGCCCCATGACCAACAATCTCTGCTATGTGCTGGCGGTGGAAAAGTTGCTGGGGTTGGAGATTCCACCGAAGGCGCAGTGGCTGCGGGTGCTGCTGAACGAGTTGACGCGTATCAATTCGCACCTGGTGTGGCTGGGCACGCATGCGCTGGATCTTGGCGCGATGACGGTTTTTCTTTACTGCTTCCGCGAGCGCGAGGAAGTTTTGCGGATGTTCGAGATGGTGAGCGGGCAGCGCATGATGACGTCTTATTTTCGGGTGGGCGGAATCGCGCTGGAGCCGCCGCTGGGATTTTTCGATCGGGTTCGCGATTTTGCCAGTTATTTTTCTTCGAAGGTGGACGAGTATGAGAACCTGCTGACGGGGAATCCGATCTGGATGATGCGCACCAAGGGCGTGGCGGTGATAACGGCGGAAGACGCCATCGCGCTGGGAGCAACCGGACCGACGCTGCGCGGCAGCGGCGTGGACCTTGACCTGCGGCGCGACATGCCCTACTCGGGCTATGAGAACTTCAAGTTCAAAGTTCCGGTTGCGCAGGAAGGTGATGTCTTCGCGCGTTACATGTGCCGGGTGCAGGAATTGCGCGAGTCGAACGAGATCGTGAAGCAGGCCCTTGCCGGCATGCCCGAGGGTCCGATCAAGGCCGATGCGCCGAAAGTGGTGCTGCCTGACCGGGAAAAAATGAAGACGGAGATGGAAGCGCTCATCTATCACTTTAAGATAATCACCGAAGGCTTCGCGGTGCCGGTTGGCGAAGTCTACCAGGCAGTGGAATCGCCGCGCGGGGAGATGGGCTATTACATTGTGAGCGACGGCACGGCTAAACCGTATCGCGTGCACATGAGATCGGCGTGCTTCGCGAATCTGCAGACGCTGCCAAAGATGTGCGAAGGAAGATTGCTGGCGGATGTGGTGGCGGCGATCGGATCCATCGACATCGTGCTGGGAGAAATCGACCGGTGAAGTTTTCCGAAGAATTCGAGACGCGGTTTAAGGAGATGCTCGGGAATTATCCGACAGAGCGTTCGGTCCTGGTGCCGACGCTGCTTTACATTCAGGACGAAATCGGCTATCTGAGCGACGAAGCGATTCTGGAGATTGCCGGACGCCTCGCACTGACGGAACTCGAAGTGCGCAACGTGATCAGCTATTACTCGATGTTGACCACCAAGCCCCGCGGCAAGTTCAACGTGCAGGTCTGCACCAACATCAGTTGCATGGTGCGCGGGGGCGAAGAGATCCTGGCGCACTGCGCCAAGAAACTGGGCGTGGGCCACAAAGGAACTACGCAGGACGGATTGTTTACGCTCGAGGAAGTGGAGTGCATCGGGGCGTGCAGCTGGGCCCCGGCGGCGCAGGTGAATTACGATTTTCATGAGAACCTGACGCCGGAAAAGATCGATGGGGTTCTCGACGAGTACAGGAAGAAGGCAACGCAGTAGATTTCAGATTGTAGATTTTAGATTGCAGATTTTGGACAAAACACCACAGGTTTGAAATCTGCAATCTGAAATCTAAAATCTTCAATCAAATGGCTGAGTTGGTTTCCCATCCCGATGAAGTAAGGATCGTCTCCCGGCGCTTTGGTCAGGGCGCGACAGAGATTGATCGCTATCTTGAGCTCGACGGCTACAAAGCCGTGCAGAAGGCGCTGGGCATGGGGCCGGACGCGATTATCAACGAGATCAAGAACTCGGCGCTGCGCGGGCGCGGCGGCGCGGGTTTTTCTACGGGGATGAAATGGTCGTTCGTTCCCAAGACGTCGGCCAAGCCGAAGTACGTGTTGTGCAATGGCGACGAGAGTGAGCCCGGCACGTGTAAAGACCGGCTGATCTTCGAGCAGGATCCGCATTCGGTGATCGAAGGCGTGGTGATCGCTGGACTGGCGGTGGGCGCGGAAAGTGGTTACATCTATATCCGCGGGGAATACCGGTATTTGTCGATCATCATGCAGAAGGCGCTGCGCGATGCTTATGCCCGGGGATTTTTGGGGGAGAACATTTTTGGCAGCGGACGCAAGTTCGATGTGTATTGGCATGGCGGGGCGGGAGCGTACGAAGTGGGCGAGGAATCGGCGCTGATGGAATCACTCGAGGGCAAGCGCGGCATTCCGCGCATTCGCCCGCCGTTTCCAGCGGTGGTCGGGCTTTGGGGCGGACCTACGGTGATCAACAACGCCGAGACGCTGGCGAACGTTCCGCACATTATTCTCGGCGGAGCGGATTGGTACGCCAAACTCGGGCCGGCGAAAAACGGCGGCACGCGCCTGTTTTGCCTGAGCGGGAACATTGCCAAGCCCGGCGTTTACGAGCTGCCCATGGGGTATAACTTAAAGAGAATGATCTACGATGTGGGCGGAGGCATTCCGGGCGGCCGGGCGCTCAAGGCGGTGGTGCCGGGCGGCGCGTCTTGCCCTTGCCTCACCGCTGATGAAGTCGACGTCAGTATGGATTTCGATTCCGTGGCAAAGGCTGGGTCCATGCTGGGGTCGGGCGGCGTTGTCGTCATCGATGATGCGCAATGTATCGTGAAGTTTGCCCTGCGCACGATGAAGTTTTATCGCCATGAAAGTTGTGGATGGTGCATCCCTTGCCGCGAAGGCACGGATTGGCTGGAAAAGACGCTTATCCGTTTTCACTCCGGCGGCGGGATGAAAAAAGACATCGACAACATGCAGTACCTGGCGGAGAACATGCTGGGCCGGACGTTTTGCCCGCTGGGGGATGCGGCGGCGATGCCCACGATTGCGTTTGTCAAGAAATTCCGGAAGGAATTTGAGGATCATCTGGAAGGCAGGCCGTGCCGGTATGAAAAAGAAGGCGCGACGGAGCGACTGCCGGTGATGGCGCACTAGATTCCCTATGGCTGATGTAAATCTCACCGTCGACGGCAAGAAACTCACCGCTCCCGCGGGGACGCTGCTCATTGAGGCCTGCAAGAGCGCGGGCATCGAGGTGCCGTCGTTCTGCTACTACCCTAACCTGTCGCTGCAGGGCGCGTGCCGCATGTGCCTGGTGAAGGTGGAGAAAATGCCCAAGCTGCAAACTGCCTGCACCACGGTGGTGGGCGAAGGCATGATTGTTAGCACCGACAGCCCCGAAGTGCATCAGGCGCGCAAGAGCATGGTCGAGATGCTGCTGGGAAATCATCCGCTGGATTGTCCGGTCTGTGACGCGGGCGGCGAGTGCGAATTGCAGGACATGACTTTTTCTTACGGCGCCGCTGAATCGAAGTTTATGGAGGCGAAGAACCATAAGGAAGAACAGCAGTGGTCTCCGATTGTGTTTTTCGACCGGCCGCGTTGCATTCTGTGTTACCGCTGCGTGCGCGTCTGCGGCGAGGCTATGGATGTTTGGGCGCTGGGAGTGCAGAACCGGGGCGTGAGTTCGATCATCGCGCCCAATAAAGAAGATCATCTGGAATGCGAAGAGTGCGGCATGTGCATCGACATTTGCCCGGTGGGCGCGCTCACCTCGGGCGCGTATCGCTACAAGACGCGGCCCTGGGAAATGAAGCATGTCGGCACCGTTTGCACCCACTGCGGAGACGGTTGCAAGACGACGCTGGGCGTGCGGCGCGGCGATACGGGCATGGAAATTGTCCGTGGCGATAACCGCGACAAGAGCGGCACGAACGGCGATTTTCTCTGCATCAAGGGCCGCTACGCGTTCGATTTCGCGAATCACGAAGAGCGGTTGAAGCAGCCGCTCATCCGCAAGAATGGCAGGTTGACTCCTGCGACGTGGGAAGAAGCTTTCGCGTTGATCGGCAAGAGGTTCGCTGAGGTTCGCGACAAAGACGGCGGGCAGGCGATCGGCGTCATCGGTTCGACGCGCACTACGAACGAAGAAGCTTACCTGCTCTCGAAGTTCGCCCGCGTCGTTCTGAAAACCAATAATGTCGACCACCACCGCACTGCGGATTTCCCTGCTTTTGCGGCAGCGGCTCGCGGTAAGGAAAACGCCACGGCGACGATGGCCGATGTGTTCACCGCGCCCGCAATTCTGCTGATTGGCAACGATCCCACCGAACAGCATCCGCTGCTCGCCTACCAGATTCGCAACAATGTTCGCCTGCATCGCGCGCGGTTGTACGTGGTGAACTCGAAGGCGATCAAGTTGCGGCGGCAGGCCACGCAGTTTGCGGAGATTGCGGCGGGAACAGAAGGCAAGTTTGCTGCATTCCTGGCGGGCGGAGACTCTGGCATTGATGCCCTGGCGGCCTTCTCCGCGACTAAGGGCGAGTCATTCGACTTCCTGGCGTTTCGTGCGAAGCTGCAGCAGGAAGAGAATCTTGTCGTCATCTTCGATTCCGAAGTCCGGGCTGACGACATCGGGAGCCTGGTGACCGCGCTACCTGGGGCCAAGTTCATCTGCCTGGCCGACTACTCCAACTCCCGTGGCGCGGCGGACATGGGCCTTTACCCTGACTTGCTCCCCGGCTATCACGCGACGGGAGGCACCCACCCGTTCCACAAGGAGTGGACCAACGTTCCGAAGGGCCCGGGCCTGGGGCTAGGCGGAATGATTGACGCTGCGAAAGCCGGTAAGCTTAAAGCTTTACACGTGGTGGGCTCGAATCCCGTGGGGCGTCTCGACATCGATCCCTTTGTTTTCTCGAAGAGCTTCGTGGTGGTGCAGGACATGTTCCTGACCGAGACCGCTGTAATCGCCGACGTGGTTTTGCCGGCGGCGAATGCCTACGAAAAATCCGGCACTGTCACTAACACTTGCGGCGACGTGCAACTGCTGAAGAAAGCAGGCGAAGTCACGGGAACAAAATCTGACTTTGAGATGATCGTCCAAATTGCTGATGCGATGGGCTTCGACGTCCACACTTTGGTGCCGTTCGGCGGTGGAACTCGGGCCGACATGGGTCAGTCACGCGGGGCGCAGTCGGGTGAAGCCGACCGGCACGCGGTGTGGCTTGAGATGCAGGGGCTCGAGCCGAAGCTCAGCCCGCTCGATCCGATGGCCATTCTCGACGAGATTCAGCGATTGGTTCCAGGCTATGACGTGTCGCGTGCGAATCTTCTGGCCGGAAATAGCCAGCATACTTCACTAGCCAACGCGGGTGGAGGCGTTCCGCAACAGAGGTTGGAATCAGCGGCGAGCGCGGTTGCGGTGAGCGATTCAGCGATCGATCCCGCCAATGACACGCTGTTTACGTCGGGCACGCTGGGGCGCTACTCGCGCGCTTTACAGTCGGTACTGGAGAGTCACGAGGTTAAGCCGTCGGAAGTAGCGGCCGACTGAGGGAAATCTGAGCGCGGAATACTGGCGCGGGAATTTGGAGAGGAAGCAAGAGTTTGCCGATTTGGATTTTCATCATCGTCTCGGTGTTTAAGTCATTGGTCCTGCTGATCATTCTGCTCACTGCTGTCGCTTATACCGTCTGGCTGGAGCGCAAGGTCGTGGGCCACATGCAGAATCGATGGGGACCCACGCGCGTAGGCCCGTTTGGCCTGCTACAACCGGCAGCCGACGGACTCAAGTTTCTGTTCAAAGAAGATCTCACGCCGCCCCATGTCTACAAGCCGCTGTTCCTGGCGGCTCCGCTGATTGCGGTGATTCTCGCGCTCACCTCGATCGCGGTAATCCCGTTCGGCAATTGGGTCTGGATTGGAGGCCAAGCCATTCCGTTCCAGATCACCGACGTGAACATTGGAGTGTTGTTGATTCTTGGCGTCACTTCAATGGGGGTTTACGGAGTGGCGTTGGCGGGGTGGTCGTCGAACAACAAATATTCGCTGCTGGGTGGCCTGCGAGCCAGCGCGCAGATGGTTAGCTATGAGATATCGCTGGGACTTTCGCTGGTGGGCGTGCTGATCATGGCGGGCAGTTTCAGCCTGCGCGAGATTGTGAAAGCCCAGGGCGGACACTTCTGGGGGTTTATTCCGCACTGGAATATATTCAACGGTCAGATCATCGGTTTTTTCTGTTATCTGATGGCCGCTTACGCGGAAACCAATCGCATCCCCTTCGATTTGCCGGAAGCGGAAACCGAACTGGTCGCGGGCTACCACACTGAGTACAGCTCCATGAAGTTCGCCATGTTTTTCATGGCGGAATACGCCAACATGATTACGGTGGCGTGCCTGGCTACGCTACTGTTTTTTGGGGGATGGAACGGGCCGATCTATGGCCGCGGCGTTCTCGCGGCGCTGTTGCCAGTGTTCTGGTTTGCGGCCAAAGTGGTTGCGTTTCTCTTCCTTTATATATGGGTGCGTGGCACGTTGCCGCGGTTCCGTTACGACCAACTGATGTCATTTGGATGGAAGTTTCTGCTGCCGCTTTCGTTGGCGAACGTTGTAGCCACGGCGATCGCTGTGGCGTGGTGACGAAGCAGTTCTCAGTTCTCGGTTCTCAGCGGCAGCACCTGCGAAGCCATCTGAGAGACCGCCTGCACAGCAGGCTTTACCGGAGAACTGACATCTGAGAACTGAGAACCGAGAACTGTTTTCATGAACATACATCTCATCCTATTTTTGGCCTTCGGAGCTGTCTGCGTAGCGGGAGCGATCAACCTGCTGGCGCAGACGCATCCCATCAACAGCGCGTTATCGCTGATCGCGGTGATGGCGGCGCTGGCCGGCGAGTATTTGCTGCTGGGAGCGGAGTTCGTGGCCGCGGTGCAGGTGATTGTGTATGCCGGCGCCATCATGGTGCTGTTCGTCTTCACGATCATGCTGTTAAACGCGGGAGTAGAAGAACGAACCCAAGGAAGCCGCGTCACCGTTTTGTTCGGCGTGCCCGGAATGATACTGGGAAGCGTCCTGATGGCTTGGGTGGTGCTGCGGCATTCGGGAACGGAATCCGTCGCAGTTGGTGCACTGCCCGGAAACCCAAAGACGATCGGCCAGTTGCTGTTTCACGAATTCCTGCTGCCGTTTGAGATTACATCGGTGCTGATTCTGATCGCCATCATGGGTGCAGTGGTTTTGGCGGGCAGACCGGCCGCGGGCAGACCGGCGACATCCGAGCAACTGTCGCCGGGAAAGAAGGTGAACTGATGGTGCCGCTATCGTATTACCTGGTGCTGAGCGGATTTCTGTTCGCCTGCGGCGTGGTCGCGTTTCTGATCAAGCGCAACATCATCACCATCTTCATGTCGATTGAGTTGATGCTTAACGGCGTGAATCTTTCGTTCGTGGCGTTTGCCGCGCACTGGCATGCGCTGGCGGGACAAGTATTCGTCTTCTTTGTGATGGTGGTCGCGGCGGCGGAAGCGGCGGTAGGGCTGGCGATCATTATCGCCGTTTATCGGACACGTGAGACGTTGAACATTGATCAGGTGAACTTGCTTAAACTATGAACCCGGCCCTCAATCTCTGGCTGATCCCGATTCTGCCGCTGGCTGGCGCGGCTATCAACGGCTTCTTCGGGAAGAAGTCTTCGCGACAGACAGTCAGCGTGGTTGGACTGTTTTTCCCGGGGGCGGCGTTCGCGTGGGCGCTGTGGGTTGCCCTGCGCTTTTCGTCATTGTCGCTCCCCTATCAGGAATATCTGGCCCATTGGATACGCTCAGGAAGCTTCGCGGTCGACTTTTCGTTTTACCTCGATCAGCTTTCCCTGGTGATGCTGCTGGTGGTCACCGGTGTCGGATTCCTGATTCACATCTACTCTGTCGGCTACATGTGGGACGACCCCAGCTACTACCGCTTTTTCGCGTACCTGAATCTGTTCATGTTCTTCATGCTCACGCTGGTGCTGGCGAATAACTACCTGCTGATGTTCATCGGTTGGGAAGGCGTGGGCCTTGCGTCGTATTTACTGATCGGATTCTGGTTCACCAAAGACTCGGCGGCTTCGGCCGGCAAGAAAGCATTCATCGTCAACCGCATCGGCGACTTCGGGTTTCTGATCGCGCTATTCCTTTTGATCAAGCACTTCGGGACGCTAAATTTCGCGCAAGTGTTCGACGCGGTTAAACCGATGTCAGCCGAGACGGCGGGCGTGGGCCTGCTTTCGACGATCGGAATTCTGCTTATGGTGGGTGCGGCCGGAAAGTCGGCTCAGATTCCGCTCTACGTCTGGCTGCCGGACGCGATGGAAGGTCCCACACCGGTGTCAGCGCTGATCCATGCGGCCACCATGGTGACGGCCGGGGTTTACATGGTTTCGCGGTCGCACATGATTTTTGAGCGTGCGCCGATTGCGCTGACCGTGGTCGCCATCACCGGTACGCTGACCGCATTCTTTGCGGCGACCATCGGCATCGCGCAAACCGATATCAAAAAAGTTCTGGCTTATTCCACAGTCTCGCAGCTGGGCTATATGTTCATGGCGTGCGGCGTGGGAGCGTTCTCCGCCGGAATTTTTCACTTGATGACGCACGCGTTTTTCAAAGGCCTGCTCTTCCTTGCGGCGGGGTCGGTGATTCACTCAGTCGGCGGCGAGCAGGACATGCGCAAAATGGGCGGCCTGCGCGTCTACATTCCGTGGACGTTTGGAACCATGTTGATCGCAACACTCGCGATCGCCGGAATCCCGCCATTTGCAGGCTTTTGGAGCAAGGACGAGATTCTCTGGCAGGCCTATCAGACGAGCTGGGTTTACTGGGTAATCGGGCTGATCACAGCCTTCATCACGTCCTTCTATATGTTCCGCCTGTTGTTCATGACGTTTTTCGGGGACTACCACGGCGTTCAGGTTGATGAACATGGACGCGGATCGCACGGGCACGGTGAGCCGCACGAGAGCCCCATGGTGATGCTGGTTCCGCTGATGATCCTGGCTTTGCTATCGGTGGTCGGCGGATTGGTTGGCATCCACAACGGCTTTGAGCATTTCCTTGCTCCGGTGTTTGGAACTGGCGCAAGTATCGACGCGGCGACAGGAGCGGCCGGCGGCTACACAGAATATCTGCTCATGGGCATCTCGGTCGTTGTCGCTCTGCTCGGCGCTTTCCTCGCCTATGTGCTCTACCTCAGCAAGCCTTACCTGCCGCAGAAAATCGCCGACGCGCTGAACGGCTTTTACACGGCAGTGGTGCACAAGTATTACATCGATGAAATCTATGCCGCGATTTTCGTGAAGCCGCTCATCGACGGTTCCACGCGCATTCTGTGGCAGGGTGTGGATAAGGGCGTGATCGACGCTACGGTCAACAACAGCGCCGACGCCGCGCGCAGCGTTTCCGATGAAGTGCGCCAGATGCAATCCGGCAACCTGCGCTCGTATGCTGCGTGGATCGCAGCCGGCTCGGCCTTGGTAATCGCTTACATGATCTGGAAATGGACGGGAGCTCGATGAACGCCGACAGCTGGAGCCCCTACATTTTGTCGCTGGTGACGTTTGCCCCGCTCGCGGGAGCGTTGCTGCTGGTGCTGTTCCCGCGCCGTGACCGCGACATCCGCATTTTTGCGCTGGTTATTTCGCTGCTCACGTTTGTTCTTTCGCTGCATCTTCCAGTTTACTTTCATCGAGCGCAAGCTGGATTCCAATACGACGTCAACCAAAAGTGGATTTCCAGCCCCAACATCCATTACCACATGGGTGTCGATGGCATCTCGCTGTGGCTAGTGCTGCTCACGACGTTTCTGACGCCGCTGTGCGTGCTGATCTCGTGGAAGTCGATCCATGACCGGGTCAAGGAATTCTTCATCATTCTGCTGATTCTTGAAACGGCGCTGATCGGGGTATTCACTTCGCTCGACCTGTTTCTGTTTTATTTTTTCTGGGAAGCCACGCTGATTCCCATGGCGTTGCTCATCGGGATGTACGGCCACGAGCGCAAGGTCTACGCGGCTGTGAAATTCTTTCTGTACACGATGATTGCGTCGGTGTTCATGCTGGTGGCCATCCTCTGGCTCTATGCGCAGACTGGCAGCTTTGACTTTGTGATCATCCGCGATCAGATCGCGAGCGGTGCTCTGCCGAACTTCTCCGCCGCGGCGCAGTGGCTGTTCCTTGGCTTCTTCATCGCGTTTGCGGTGAAGGTTCCGCTCTTCCCGTTTCACACATGGCTGCCCGATGCTCACGTTGAGGCTCCCACCGCGGGCTCCGTCCTGCTGGCCGGGGTGCTCCTCAAGATGGGAACTTACGGCATGTTGCGCTTCAACCTCGGCCTGTTTCCCGAGGCGGCCCGTCGCAATGCACCGTGGATTATGGTGCTCGCATTGATCGGCATTATCTATGGCGCGCTCGTCGCCATGGTGCAACCCAACATGAAGAAGCTGATCGCCTACTCTTCGATCAGCCACCTGGGCTTCGTGGTGCTCGGCATTTTCAGCTTCACGCAGGCCGGACTGAATGGCGCCATGTTCGTCATGCTGGCTCACGGAGTCTCCACCGGGGCGCTCTTTATGCTCGCGGGCATTCTTCACGAACGCCGTCACACTTACGAGATCAGCGAGTTTGGCGGCCTCGCCTCGACCATTCCGATTTTTGCCGCTTCTTTTCTTTTCATCGTTCTGGCCTCGGGAGGTCTACCGCTGCTCAACGGATTCATCGGCGAATTCCTGGTTCTGAGCGGAGCGTTTCAGGCGAACGCGTGGTATGGGGTTCTCGGCGCGACGGGCGTGATCTGGAGCGCTTGCTATCTGTTGTGGATGTATCAGCGGGTCTTCTATGGCAAGGTCACGCACGAGGTGAACAATTCTTTGGCCGATTTGTCTGGTTCTGAGAAACTGGCCGTTTGGCCATGCGCCGCGGCCGCGCTGGTGATGGGCGTGGCGCCGATCTTGTGGCTGGGCGCGATTGATCCCGCCGTGCAAGCGGCCCTTTCTCCGTTCGCGCAGGTGGTCAGCAAGGTGGTGGGCCAATGATTCCTGCACCCACCGTGCCAGCCGCTTTGCTGCAAGCTATTCCCCAAACTGAGGACTACATCCGCATCCTGCCGGAACTGGTGCTTTCCGCGTTCGGCATCGTGATCATGTTGCTTGAGCCGCTGCTGGATGAAGAAAAGAGCCAGAAGCTTTTGGGCTTCATCGCGTTGCTCGGCGCCCTCGCCGGAATTGCCGCGACGTGGGTTATGTCGGGATCGCCGGGCCTCGCCTTCTCCAGGATGGTAAAGGTTGACAGCTTCAGCGTGTTTTTCCATGTTCTGGTCATCGCGATCGCCGCTATCATCATCCTGATCTCTTACGAATACATGGCCGTGCAGCGCATTCGCGCTGGTGAGTATTACGCCCTGATTCTGTTCGGCACCGTCGGCATGGCCCTGATGTCTTCCGCCGTTGAGCTGGTCTTGATTTTCATCGCGCTCGAGATTTCCTCGATTTCTTCCTACATCCTCGCCGGATTCCGCCGCCACGAAGCCTCCAGCAGCGAATCTTCGTTGAAATATTTTCTGCTGGGCTCGTTTGCGACCGCTTTTTTCCTCTACGGCGTGGCACTCATGTTCGGAGCGACCGGCTCCACGAATATCGACATCATCAGCCAGAAGTTACAAGCAGGGCCCGTCCCATTGCTGGTCTACGTTGCGGTTGCGTTCATGTTCGTCGGGCTTGGATTCAAAGTGGCCGCGGCTCCCTTTCATATCTGGACCCCGGATGTTTATGAAGGAGCGCCCGCACCCATTGTGGGATTTATGTCCACTGCCCCCAAAGCTGCGGCCTTCGCGGTTTTGCTGCGGGTGGTGTTCACCATCAACGCTCCCGGACGTTTCTGGCTCGTATGGGTCTCGGCTGCGCTCTCCATGACGCTGGGCAATGCGGGCGCGCTATTGCAAACCAACATAAAACGCCTGCTGGCTTATTCTTCGATCGCCCACGCTGGCTACTTGCTGGTAGCTTTCGCGATGATCACTCCCGAGGATTCCGCCAACGGAGTTTCCGCCGCCATGTTCTACACCGCCGCTTATGCGGCCATGAACGTGGGTGCGTTCGCGGTGGTCAGCCATTTCGCCAACGCCGGCGAGCGCTACGTCACGCTCGAAGACTACGAAGGACTGGGCCGCACTTCGCCGCTGCTGGCGGCCGCGCTTACCATTTTCCTGCTCTCGCTGATCGGTATTCCCATGACTGGCGGCTTCTTCGCTAAGTTTTATGTATTCAGCGCCGCGCTGAAAGCAAACCTGGTCTGGCTGGCCTTGATCGGTTTTATGAACAGCGCCGTCGGAGCTTATTACTATCTGCGCATCATCGTCATGATGTATATGCGGGAATCGCGGCGCGACGTTCCCGTCACTCCAATTCCCTGGGGTCTCGGCCTAGCTCTGGCCATCAGCGTGGTGGCCACGCTTTACCTCGGCATCCTGCCTAACCGCGTCTTGCAATTCACGCGGCAATCGGCTCAAGAGGTTGTGCAGCAGCGTGTTTCATCGCCTTCCGAAGCCACTGGAGCGGTGCGCGCGCCCTTCTAGCCGAGTGCTCCGGTTCTGTGGAAATCAGCGAAAACGCGCGATTGACAAGCACCTTGGGCCCCGTGCATGATGTGTGGGCACAGAGAGAGTAGTTCTCCCGCGGGGGAGAACTAAAACCGCCCGGAGGATAGCAAATGTTTCAACTGGTTCGGAAACTTTGGTCGGAAGATGCAGGACAAGACATCGCCGAATATGCTGTTATGCTTGCTGTGATCCTGGTTCTGGTAGTGGGGACTGTCCGGCTGATCGGAACGAATGCAAACAACGCATTCTCGAATGTGGCGAGCTCCCTCCAGTAGTTGGAATCGAGTCAGGGTTTTTGACGCACGCCGGCAACGCAACTTTTGTATTGATTAGGAAAACACTGATGACGCGATTTACTTTGAGCACGGCATTCTTCCGCTACTGGTTTCCAGTCGCGGCTGCGGCCAGGCTTGCAGAGATCGACTCGGTGAAAATCACCTAGATCCAGACAAGTTTGAACCGTAAGCCGCGATCGGGATCGCGGCTTTTTGTATTTTAGGTCTTAACAATCCCAGAAAGAGAGTGCTTCCTATGATCGTTAACATGTCGGAGAAAGCTACGGAGCAAGAGATCGCGCATGTGATTGACCGCATTCGCGAAGCCGGGTACCAGCCTCACATCACGCGCGGCACGGAACGCACTATCGTGGCCGCCGTGGGCAGCGGACGCCGCCATGAGATCGAAGCGCTGCAAGTGGCACCCGGAGTCGACAATGTCGTGGCCATTGCGCAACCCTTCAAGCTGGTCAGCCGCCAGGTAAAACCCGAGCGTTCTGTCGTGCATATCGACGGCGTCGCTATCGGAGGTCCCGACGTCGTGGTGATCGCCGGTCCCTGCTCCGTCGAATCACGCCAGCAATTGCTGGACACCGCGCATGCCGTGAAGCGAGCGGGCGCCACCATGCTGCGCGGAGGCGCTTACAAGCCGCGCACTTCTCCGTATGACTTTCAGGGACTCGGCCTGGAAGCGCTGAAGATTTTGCGCGAGGCGAAACAGGAAACCGGTTTGCCGGTGGTCACCGAGGTGATGAGCACCGAAGACGTCGACATTATCTGCGAACACGTTGACATGCTGCAGGTCGGCGCTCGCAACATGCAGAACTTCGCGCTCCTGCGCCGTTTGGCCACGGTGAAGAAGCCCATCCTGCTTAAGCGCGGTCCTTCGGCGACGGTGAAAGAGTGGCTGCTGGCCGCCGAATATCTGCTTTCCGGAGGAAATTCTGAAGTCGTTCTCTGCGAACGCGGAATCAGAACTTTCGAAACGGAAATGCGCAACACCATCGATCTTGCCGCCGTGGCCCTGGCCCGCGATCTTTCTCATCTGCCGGTCGTCGCCGATCCCTCACACGGAACCGGCAAGCAGGGCCTGATTGCGGCGGTCTCGCGCGCCGCGGTTGCCGTGGGAGCTGATGGCCTGATCATCGAGGTCCATCCCTGCCCGGAGCGCGCCCTCTCGGACGGCCCGCAGTCGCTGGATTTTTCGGGATTCGAGAAGGTGATGCGCGCGTTAACCGAGCCGCTGCGTAGGACGGCAACAGTTGCCGCGCCCGCCGAAGCTTAACAGGAGCGCGGCGCCAAAGCGGCAGGACTAGGGTTCACTAATTCGCGGGCGCTCCCGGCACCGGCGGCTTCACCTGCATGGCGGGATCGCCGAACAGAATGTAAGTCTTGCGAACCACGGCGTCGCTGATTTGCGACTTCGCAGCGATAATCGCGTCGCCCAGAGTTGGCTGGGAAGAACTCAGCACACTCTTCACCACCAGCATGTCCAACTTCGCTTGCGGCGGCGCCTGGTTCAGGCCACTGGACGCCAGCACCGCAACACCACCGCCGTTCGGCGCCAGAATCAGCGTGACCGCCAGCGGTTGGGCGTACACGTCCTGGAAGAACCCGTTCAGGCAATCCATGATGAAAAATACCGGCAACTGGGAGCCGTTGGTTAGCGTGGCCACAGTATTGGTGTCGAAAATGTCTGAGCCCGACCATTGCTCCTCGGAGCCGTGGCCGAGGTAGTTCACCAGCAATTGCCCCGAGTTGATCGCGGACACAATCTGTTCCCGGGCGGCGACGACGCCCGCGGTCCCCGTGAATACGTCGGTCACCTGCAGCGTGGAAGGCATCGCACTCTGGACAGTCTGGCTATCCTGGGTAAAGTTGATCGAGTCGTTCTGGTCGGCCACCACGAGGCCCTGCCCCGTCCAGGTTCCGTTCGTGGATTGCCCTTCGTAAGCCACGATCTTCCCCACCACTGTATTCGCTTCATCGAGCGTGCTCACCGGCAACCGCCCGGTCGCGATTGTCGGCATGCCGCTGTTGTTGAAGTCGGAAAACCAGTCGTCGGAAGCAGTCATCAAACCCGTCGCCGCCACGATCTTCGTGGGCACAAAATCGAGATACCCAAATCCCAGATAATTCCTCGGATCCACCGATGCCCGCCCGTTCAGCAACAGATACTTCGGCTTGATCTTCCAGTTCTGGTTCGCAGTAAGCAAGAACTGCTTGATCACATAAGGGCTGCGTTCGCCGAAATTGAACTCGTCATACAAGTCGCCGATCGGGACCACGACGGAAGATTTCCCTGCCGCCTTATGCGACGTCACCAGCGAAGGCAGTGCACCCGCGAAGCTCTCGTGAGAGACCATCGCTATCTCAGCGCCCGGCTGTGCGCTGTGCCAGGCAGAAGGGTGGTTCGCCCGCAGGCCGGCGGCAACGGCGATCCGGTCGGCTGCAACTGCCAGCAGCGTGTGCCGAGCGGGCGTGGCTCCAGCGTTGGTCGTCCACGGCACCTGTGCAGCGAAACTGTACGTACCGTTACTGGCCACGATCTGCGGGGCGATCTGCACCGGCTGCGCCGGATTGGTGATATCCAGCACCGCGATCATCCCGTTTGTGAACCCACCCACACTGACTTCTTCCCCGGCACGAGCCGTAAACTTGAGCTGGTCGGAATCCGCTGCATACAGGTGCGGATAGGCAATCCGAATGTCGCTCACCAGGCTGGTATCGTATTCGCCGTTTTGCGCCGTCAGCGTGATCGTGTTGTTGTCCGCCTGCAGAACTCCCGGAGGCAGGCTCACGTGGAATTTCCCGAGTTGCTGGCCGGTGAAAGTCACGTCTCCTACCACCGTCCCGTTTAACGCAACGCTCACATCGTGTGGAATGCCCTTGATCACTCCCTGCAGCGCCACATCTAATGTCGCTGGCTGCGTCGAGGACGCATTGAAATTCGGCGTCTGCATCACTTGCTCTTCCGGAGTCGTAGAAACCAGCGGCCCGAAGAAGTTGTTGCCATCCGGCGTGATCAGCGCGGCGAAATAAATCGTGCGTGGTTGCAGTTCTACCGCGTACAGGAAACTCGCCGAAGGCTGGTTGGCGCCGGAAGTGGCTTGCAGCTGCGGAATCCGCAGGCCCGGCCGATTCCCCGAGACCAGCCAATACACTCGCGTACCTGAATACAGCGTATCGATCCCGGTGCCGTAGAAGCTGATAGACGCCTGCGCTCCGAAACCGCCCGCCGCTCCCGTGATTTGGATGGGTTGCTCGATGGCCTCAGCGTAGAGTTGCAGCGAAGCCGGATCCACGTTCGGATCAAGCCCCGCCTTCACCAGGTCCGGCTGCGCCACCGAATACCAGCCCTCGTGCGTAACCAGAATCTTCACCGCTGCACCAGCCGCCAGCTCAAATTGCTCCTGCATCTGGGTTGTGGTCGGTACAGAAGCAGACGGCAAAGTTTCCACCGGATGGCTTCCCGGACCCGCCGCAGACTGCGCCGGGTTCAACTGGCTCAACATCAGCGCTTGGGCCGCGGCTGATTCGCTGGTCGATGGGTCACTCGATGACGCGGTCGCGGCGTCATCCACCGACACCGGCCCGTGCATCGTGCGAGTGCCATTCACGTCCACATCTTCGAGCCAATACTCGGCGCCCGCGCTGCTGGCGTAAGGATCAATCCACTTGTAGGACTTGCCGGAATGTTTGGGCAGCGCGCCGCTCATCCATAGCGCCGAGCCGGCGATCAGCGACGAATTCAGGCGAACCCGGTTTCCGTTCAGTTCGCGGTAAATGTTGAACCCAAGATTGTTCGCCTCGCCGCCAGTCTTCCAGGTGAGCAACACGCGGTTGGCGCCGTTCCGATCCGTACCCGGCCGGGCCGCGAACGCCTGCAGCTGGATGCTGGTGGGCGCCGCAATCGTTTCGGTTTGCGTAGACGAGTTGTTCGCAGTATTCGGGTCGGTCTGGTCGGCAGTGACCGTCGCCGTATTCGACACAACGCCCGGCGTCCCGGCAATGGTCAGGACTGTGATGGTCGCCGTCCCGGCGTTCGCCATGGTCCCCAGCAGACAGGTCACGGTGCCGCCCGCCTCTGAGCAGGTGCCGGTGGTGGTCGTGACCGAGAGGTAGGTCACCGCGGTCGGCAGCGTATCAGCGACCGTCACAGTCGTAGCCGATGCTGGACCATTGTTCGTCACCACCAGCGTATAAGTCAGAGTCTCGCCTTGCGAAACTGGGTTTGGCGTCGCGGTCTTCACAATCGCCATGTCAGCGCTGTTGGCGTTCGCAACCAGAACCGTGGCGGTCGCGTTGTTGGTGGTCAAGTTCGGCACCACGTTGCCCGCCGAGGCCGTTGCCGTGTCGGGAATATTTGTTCCCGAGGGCGCGCTCGCACTTACCTGCATCACCAGGCTGAAGCTGGCCGTGCCGTTCAGCGCGATGCTTGTCCCCGCACCCGCTGTGCAAGTGATCGTGCCCGTTCCTCCCACCGCGGGTGTAGTACAAGTCCAGCCGGCTGGGTGAGTGATGCTCTGGAAGTTCATGTTCGCAGGGACGGTTTCAGTCAGCGTGGCCGTGGCCGCGGTCGTAGCGGCCGGTCCGAGATTCGTGATCACCTGCGTATAGGTAACGTTGCTCCCCGCGGCAGTTGAAGATACCGACGGCGTGTTTGCCATCGATAGATCGGCCTGCCCCGCTGCCGCAACCACGTCGGTCGCGGTCGCCGAGTTGTTGGCGGAATTCGGGTCCGTGGTCGCTGAGGTCACCGTCGCCGTGCTGTTGATCGCCGTGCCAGCTGGCGTTCCCGTATTCACAGTCACCACATAAGTAAAGGTCGCGGTCCCAGGCGCGAAACTGGCGTCAGTGCAAGTACCAGTAGCCGCCGTACAAATCCATGTCCCGCCCGGACCGGTGAGCGACACGAGCGTCGTATTCGCCGGCAACGTGTCGGTCAGCGTGACGCTGGTGGCCGCGCTCGGTCCCGAATTCGTCACGACTTGCGTATACGTAACGTTCGCAGTCGCGGCCACCGGGACCGGAGACGCGGCGTTCGTTATGCTCAGGTTGGCCGAGCCTGCCACCCCAACTGTGGCAGTGGCGCTGTTATTGCCCGGGTTCGGATCCGTAGGGATCGTATCCGCCACCGACACCGTATCGCTGATAGTTCCCGTTACCGCCGCGCCTACCGTAACCACAAACGTGAAGATTGCCGACGCGCCCGAAGCTAACGGTGTGTTCGCGTTGTTTTTGCAGAGCAGCGTGCCTACGTTGCAGGTCCATCCCGCAGGCCCGGTCAGCGACACCGCCGTCGTGCCGGTCGGAAGCGTCTCAGTCAGGATGATCGTGTTCGCCGTGTTCGATCCGGCGGCCGCCGGTCCCAGGTTCTTCACCGTTTGCGTGTACGTAATGTTGCTGCCCGCCGTCACCGGACTCGGGCTGGCAGAGTTCGCCATGCTCAAATCGGCGTCCCCGGCAACCGTCACCGCAATGTTCACCGTGACCGAATTATCCGAGGTATTGCTGTCCTTTGTTGTGGAACTCGCCGTCGCCGTGTCGGCGATAATCGTTCCCGCCGCCGTGGGATTGTTTACCTTATACACAGCGGTAATTGTTGCTGTAGATCCGGGTGGGACGCTCGGGTTCGTACACGCCACCGGAGTGGCGTTCGGGCAGGTCCAGGTGCCGCCGCCGGTCGTAACCACTGCTACCGAGGTGAACGCTGTGTTGTTGGGATTCGCTTCATTGAATTTTGCCGTCACGCAATTGCTGGGGCCGTTATTGGTTACCGTCTGCGTATACGTGATCGTGCTGCCCTGCGTTACCGGATTCGGCGTCCCGCTGCTGGTGACGGTCAAGTCGCAAACCATGGTTACCAGCGTCGCCGTGGTCGTGGTGCTGGTGTTCACCGCGTTCGTCGCCGTGACCGACGAAGTTGCGGTAATCGTTCCCGCCGCGATCGTCGGCGCGACGTTCAGAACCACAATAATGTCTGCCGCAGTTCCCGACGCCACGCTTGGGTCTGTGCAGTTGACCGTCCCAGTCGCGCCCACCGCCGGAGCTGTGCAGGTCCACCCCACCGGCGCGGAGACCGATGCGAATGTGGTATTGGTCGGCGTCACTTCTGTGAAGCTTGCCGTTGTCGCTGCGGCCGGGCCATTGTTGGTTACGGTCTGCGTGTAGGTGATGTCATTTCCGGAGAGCACCGTGCCTGGCGTTGCCGCGGTCGTGAGCACCAGATCGGCCTGCGTGGCTGCGCCGACAACGTCGGTCGCTGTTGCCGCGTTCGCGAGGAACGCCTGGTTCGCCGCATTGACTGTGGCTGTATCACTGATCGTCGTTCCGTTGGCCGTGCCCGCAGTTACTTTATAAACAACCGCGAAGGTCCCCGAGGCGCCTGCCGCTACGCTCGGATTTGTGCACTGTGGAGGAAAGCCCGTGCAGTTCCACCCTGCAGGAGGCGTGATGGAGACGAACGTAGTATTCGTGGGCGTGGTTTCGTTGAACGTCGCGGTCGTCGCCGCCGCCGTTCCCGTATTCGTCACTACCTGCGTGTAGGTGATGGGGCTTCCGGCTGCCACTGGATTCGGCGACGCCACGTTCGTCACTGTCAGCTCGCCCTTTGCCGTCGTGCCAACGACTGTGTTGACGGTCGCTGTATTATTCGCCGTATTCGGATCGCTTGCCGATGAGCTGACGGACGCCGTTTCCGTGATCACCGTCCCATTGGCCGTTCCGCTGGCCACTTGCATCACCAGCGTGAACGTGCCCGATGTGGACCCCGCCATGTCCGAGTTCGTGCACACCAGGCTCCCCGTCGCTCCCGGACCAATACATGACCATCCTGCCGGAGGCGAAACCGACACCAGCCCCATATTTGCCGGAATCGGCTCGATCAGTGTGGCGTTGTCTGCCGCACTCGGGCCGTTGTTGGTCACCACCTGCGTGTAAGTAACGTCGCTCCCTGCCGCCACCGGATTCGGCGTTCCCACGTTCGTCACGCTCAGGTCGGCGCTGGAGACCACGGTGGCTACGTCGGTCGCGCTGTCATTCACCAGGTTGATCTCTCCCCCACCCCCCACCATCGCCGTATTGGTGACGGTCGCGGGTGCAGACTGCGCCACATTCGCGTTGACTGTGATTGACGGATAACTGCTGGCGCCGGCCAGCGTATCTGACCGCATGCAACTGACCGTCTGCGCCGCAATGGCGCATGCCCATCCGGTCCCCGTCGCGCTCGTCGGCGTCACTCCCGTGGGCAACGTGTCATTGATGGTCACCGCTGCGTTCGTCGCGCCGTACGGACTGACGTTCGAAACCGGAATCGTGTAACTCGCAGTCGAGCCGCGTACAAAATTTCCTATATGGCTCTTGCCCAACGTCATGTCCGGCGTACATTGCGCGCCCGATAGTGTTCCCGAAGTCGATGAGATCGACGCATTGGTCACGCTGGAGCCGTTCGCTCCCGCTGTGGAGCCGTAGCTCACGCCCGGATTTTCCGTGGTTCCACTCGCGGCTCCGGCCACGCTTAGACTCGCCGGAGTCCCCGAAACAAATACCGCACCACCACCACCGCCACCGCCTGGGCCATGACGATTGCCCAGCGTGTAAGCTTCGCTCGCCCACGCATCTCCGCCGGTGCCGCCGTTGGCGTTGAGCGTGAGGCCGCTCTCGCCGCCGGTCGCCGAAAGCACCACGATGCTGCCGCCCGCTCCGCCGCCGCCACCCGCATCGTTCGCCGTTCCGTTATACGCCGCGACGCCGTTGGCGGTAAGGGTTGCCGTGCCGGTCAGCAAGTTGGCGCGAATAATAATGATTCCGCCGCCCGTTGCCCCTCCGCTCGCCTGGTTGTCGCCGTCAGAGTTGTTGCGTGTCCCCGCTCCGCCGCCGCCCCCCATCGCCACCCGGTTGATCGTCGCCGGAAACGCCGTCCCACCTTCGCCGCCTACACTCAGGTTTGTGTCCCAGGAGTCGCCGCCAAATCCTCCCGCTCCGCCATTGCCGCCGCCACCGCCTCCCGCGTTCTCAGTGTTGCCTCCCTGATCAGAGTCCGTACCGCCGCCGCCGCCATTCCCCGGCGCTCCGCGCGCGCTGCTGCCGTCGGTGCCCGCCGTCCCGCTGGGATAGCCCGTCGTGGTTTTCACGTAAGTGCCGCCGGTTTCAACCCACAGCGGCGTTCCCGCAATGCCTTCCCCCTTCACCGCGTCCACGCCATTTTCCACGGCGCCTGTATACGCCGCTGGAGCCGCGTGGATATAGTCCGTGTTGTTGCCGCCTACACCGCCTTGCAACTGCATCCCAGCCCCACCGCGGAAGCCCAGGCCATCCATCGCCACCGTCGCGCTGTTCAGCGTCAGCGTTCCCGAAGTATCCAGCGCCAGAACTCCACCCGTGCTTCCGTTCCAGGCGCTGGCCGTCAGCCCCGAACTCAGCGTCGCACTCGTATATTGCGGCACCACAATCACCTGATAGGTGCTCTGCCCCGCAGTAGCCGTGGCCGCCGACGCGTCATAGGCAAACACCAGGCCGCCGCCCGTTCCCGATCCCGCTACCGATACCGATCCGCCGCCGCTGCTCGCCGAAGTCGCAGTGACAAATTCGTAGTTTCCCGCGCTGTTGAGCGCCGTGAATCCCTGCCCGGTGTCACCGTTGCCATAGGCAACGCTGTTGACGACGTCAATGCTGGCGTCCTGCATCTGGATCACGAGCAACAGGTTGCCTGCGGCGATTGCACTTCCCGCGCCCGCCGCGGTCCCGATCGGGATGGACGTCGCGCCCGCCGCCACGCTCGCCGTTCCCGGATAGTACGTATTGATCACACCCGTCAGCGTGCCTCCGGGCGCAGCTTGCGAAACCGTTGCGCATGCCGCAGTCTGCACCGTCGCAACCGCCGTGTAGGAATTGTTTCCTGTGTTGGGATCGGGCGGCGTCCCCGAGTCCGTGATGGTCGCGGTATTGGCATACGCTCCCGCAGCGCCGGCCGTGACGGTCACCGTGATGGTCGCCTTCGCTCCGCTGGCCAGCGGCGTCGGCAGCGTGCAGTTCACCGGCCCCGTCCCCGTGCACGTGGTTCCCCCGCTGGCAACCGCGGAAACAAAAGTTGGCCCTGCCGCCAGCGTATCCGTGAGCGTGACTCCGTTGGCCGCCGACGGGCCGTTATTCGTCACCGTGATGGTGTAAACCGTGTTCGACCCGAGAAAAACCGCGCTGCCCACGGTGGTGCTGACTGCGATGTCCGCAGTCGAGGGATTCACCGAAATCGCACCCTGCGACCAGTTGGAAGTGGCGCTGAAAAGTTCGGAGACCGGCACCATCGGCGCTCCCGTTCTCGAGCTTCCCGTCCCCGTCACATCGCGATTGTTCGTGCCTCCGGAAACCACATTCCACTGCTGAACCTGGGGGTTCGACATCGTGACGGTCGGTGCCTCGCCGGTCGCCAGCGTGTCCATCACCATCCCGTTGACCACGCTCGGCACATCGAGTTGCGAATTGCAAGACGACGTCGGATTCCCGCTGGTCACGCACCCCGCCACCGCGCCGTCCGCCGAAACAAATGTCCCCATCGGCACGGTCTGGTCCACTCCCGTAAACGTGGTCGCGCCCACCACGACACCCACCGTCGCGTTTGTCGGGACGTTTACGTTGACCACAACATTAGCGGCTCCGCTGGCCGGCGCCAGCAGGGACCACATCTCCACCCGCCGAGTCAGCCCCGCATCGTTGTGAAACCCCTGCCGAGTAAGAGCGGTCCCGCCGTACGTCACACTGCTCACCGTCGTGCCCGTACTGTTGGTGAGGTTGATCGAAACCCCCACGATCAACAGACGGTTGCCTGTGGTGGTCGTAGTGTGGGGGACAGTAACAGCCACAGTTGCCGTTCCAGCCGCATCAGCGGACCCGGAGGTCGTCGCATCCACCGCCACCTGCGCCCGAACTGCCGTCGCCGCCAGCAATACCAACAACAACCCAAAAGAAATCGGCGCGCGCGCACCGGCCCTTGCTCCTCCGAGCAACTTTTTCAAAACCCTTTGCCCCCTGGCAGCACATCGCGCCATGCGCCCACGAACTCCCTTGAGCTTCGCCCGGACCATTCCGCGCCCCACTCGCACTTCCTTGGCTTCTGCGACCCCCAGAACTTCCTCCCCACTCACCGCCGGATCATCCTGCAGTCCGCGGTCTCCGCGCGTAATAAACACATCGCGCTCCGTATCGGCAACTACGAGCCGATGCAGGCACAGCCGTCCCTCCACCTTGATCAGGACAAGATCTCCCCTGCGCAGATCACGCGGAACCGCAGGCCTTACATGCACGATCTCGCCATCGCGAATCGCCGGCGACATGCTGGCCCCGCGCGCCTGAAAGCGGATTCCACTTCCGCCCGCCAGAAGCTCCCGGGCCAGTTCCCCAAATAGCTTCGACTGCGCCCGGTCCCCAATCACCAGATCGCCAACCGCGAAATCGTTAATCGCGAAATCCAAGAATCCTCTCCACCGCGCGTTCATCCGGTTCGAACAAGTAGCGGTAACAAGGGACTGTGTCCGCCACATTCTGCAGGAACTCGAGCGCCGAACTCACATACTCATGCCGGTGAAACGGCACAAAGCTGCGCGCAAATAGATTCGCCACCGCCTGGCTGGGGGAAAGCCGGGTCAAAACGTTGCCGCACCCATGCTCCAGAAACAGAATCCTTGCCAGCGGTGCGCTCGCCGGAGATGCAAACGCCGCCTCACCATGCCACGGCGTTCCATACATCACAACTTGCCCGGACTCGCCGCGAACCGCGTCGCTACAAACTGCATCCCGACGAACCGGATTCTGACGAAGAATAATCCGGTCGTCGCTCAGCACTTCGACACCCTCGCGCGCGCTCCACAAACGGGCCGTCGTGCTCTTTCCCGCGCCCGAATGCCCGACGAACAAATTGCTGGCGCCATCCGGACCAACAATCCCGCACCCGTGCAGTTCAATCGCTCTCTCGTGCGCTAGCCGGTGCGTGATCAGAACTTCATCCAGCGGATACTCCAGGGGAAACGCCACGTTCCGATTTTCGAAGCATTCACGGCTCAACAGCAGTTGAGCCCGCCTGACCTGCTCATCTACGATCAGCCGCTTGTAAGGCAACTCCCCAAGCACCGGCGTACTAAAGTCGAACTGAAATCCCTCTTCGCATTCGTACAGCCTCCATACCGACCCCGAATCGAACAGGCGACGCCCGCGCGCCGCCGGAAGTCTCCCAGCCCAGGCTACTGAGATACTAATGTCGGAGCAGTCAGTGTCGGCACGAAAGGGCAGAAGATTAGGAACCAAAGTAACGTCGGCGCCGCACTTCCCCTTCAGCGCCACCGACACTCCGCCGACTCGAAACTGGCTGCAGTGAGCAGATTCCGACTCACTCAACGGATTCGCTTGTCCCCGTCCAATGTCGGCCCGCATCCCGCCCCTTAGGATTTTTCTTGTCTCAGATCCGTTCCTACGATCCGACCGTCATGCAGTTCAGGGCTACGCAGGTCGAGGTGACCGGCCCCGCAGACGTGGCAATCTTGCAATGCCCCAGCACTGCTTCTTCCGGACGCAGGTTGATCGTAACCAGGTGTGGCGGCTCGTACCTTTTCTTGGGTTGACCTGGCATGGTTTCGGCTTGCATAGCTTCGTTATTCATTCAGCCTTTCACCCCTGCTTTCCGGTCGTTGTTTCCCTGCGCTTCCCTGCTAATGACCACCGCAAGCTCCGCACGACACCGTCGCGCTTGAATTATTTAAGACTGGAAGTATCGGGAGAGTCTGCCGCGGCCCCACCCAGCTCTCCACATCGATCTCCCGGTTGGCAATCCTGCGAGCCGATTGCAACAGTGCGCCGTGCCCGCTTCCACCCGCACAGAATTCGCACTCTCCATGGGCCGGAACCTCCGCCCCAATCGCCGCCGCCCGTAGGTGTGCAACATTGCAGAGAAACTCCACCGGACTTTCCCGGTCCCCGTTTTCCATCTCCCCATTCGCCGGACACATCCCGCACAGGGACTGAATCCGGCATTCGATGCACTTCGTCACGCGCGTCCGCTTGCGATTCCGCAAATGCAATAACGCGTCTTCCCAGACCTTGTTCGCTCCGCCCTCGCGAATGCTGAACGTCTCCTGCTGCGAGATCACGCAAATACCCATTTCCCCGTAAGCATTGATGGCAAACGAATTCACTCCGCCGCCGCAGAAATATACGGTTCCGTTCTGCGCCAGATTAGGCGGGTTCTCCGCATCATGCCTGGCCAGCCGCCGGTATTCGCTTGCTGCCTGAGGAGAGTGCAGGTCGAGCGCCACAACCTCTTCCGGCGTAAGCCTCACCGCCAGCGGACTCTGTGAGCAATCAATTCGAGGATTGATCTGACCGTCGAATTTGAACTCCAGCCCGAGCTCCTCCTCGACGAATTGTTTCATCGCGAAAATCTCGTGCTTGTTGACGCTGGTCGCCACCGTCTTCAACTTCAGCGGCAAGCCCCGCTCCCGCAGCAGATTGATTCCTCGCAGACATTTCTCATAGGATCCGGGTACCTGGGTCAGCGCCTCGTACGTTTCCCTGGTGCGCCCGTACAGCGTGATCTCAATTGCAAACGGCGGCCACTCCACCAGATAGTCCGCAATTTCTGCTGAAATGATTGTCCCGTTCGTGAACAGCGTGATCAAAAATCCTTTTTGCTTGGCGTAGGTGTAGATCTCGAGGAAATCTTTGCGCGCGAATATCTCGCCACCTGTGTAAAGCAGCCAGAAGCAGCCCATCTCCACCAACTCATCCAGCAGCCGGAAGTGTTCATCTTTACTCAGTTCCCGGCGGCGCGCCTCCACATCACCCATGGGCAAGTTGTTATAGCAGTGCAAGCATTCCAGGGGACAACGTCGCGTGACTTCGATCGACGCCTGTAATGGCGCGCGCTCGCCAAAATGCCGCTGGTGCATTCCTTCACTGAATGCCCCGTAGGTTAACTGATCCATGCACCCCCTCGATCCTGAAAGCGGCGGACGCCCCTCACCGCGCGTCCGCTGCCGCCAGACCTTCCCGCCCCACTGGCCCCTCAGTTCCAGCCACTACCGCCGATTCCGGAACCTCGGCCAGACCACTCTCAACTGCACAATCCTCGGTCGCGCCCATCTGCATCCGAGGCATCCGAGCCTGCGAGATTTCAATCAGGCCCACTCCCCGCATCTCGCCCATAAACCGAAGCACGTCCTGCCGCACCTGCTCCGGATCAACCTGATATTCTTCCGCGACCGCGCCCACGACTTCCCCAACTGTCCGCGGCGCATCCAGAAGTCTCCAGATCAGCGAACCGGTTTCGTTAAAGCTGTAAATCGAAGCCAGGTCACCCACTTTTCCGCGCACCGGCACAATCAGCGTTTCCCCGGCAACCACACGGGAAACCACCGCTCCCGAGCGCACGAAAACCTGCGCGTCCGAAATCACCATTCGCTCGTCATTCGCTTTTTCCGGATTTCGTAACATCCCACCCCTTCGAAACTCCCCAGCGTTTCGCTATCAAAATGAGACTACGATAAAACCGCCCCCTCAGAGCAATGCGTCTTCGGGGTAGGTATTGCATTGGTTATCACCCCGCGTGGTTCCCAACTATCGACAAAAACAGGAGTTATTGGGCAACCGCCAGACCCGCTTCCGCCTCGCAAAGATCCTCAGTTCACTAACCCGGCGACCAAATGGCCTCGCCCCAGGTCCCGACTTTTCCAGTGGACAAGCGAAACAAAACGCTATAAAAAGAAATGCGCCACAAAAGCTCTCTGCCGGGCCGTAGCCCGAACCGAGAACGCCCCCAAATCAATTCCAGTGCTCAACGAAGAACGTCGTCGCGCTATCATCGAGTTGCTCAACCGCCAGGGCCGGGTCTTGGTCGCCGAACTCGGCCGCCATTTCGAAACCTCGCAGGTTACGATTCGCAAGGATCTCGAAGTCCTGCATGCCCACGGTCTGGTGCACCGCACTCACGGCGGCGCTCTGCCCGCGCGCGAGAGTGCGCTCGAAGACCCCACGCTCCGAGAAAAAGAAAAACTTCACCGTCAGGAAAAAATGCGGATCGCCCAGAACGCCGCGTCCAGAGTGAAGGAAGGTCAGGTAGTAATCCTGGACTCCGGCACCACCACCACCGCCGTCGCACGCGCCCTGCGTAATTTCAAAAACCTCACCATCATCACCAACGCGGTGAATATCGCCGCCGAACTTGCCGGCACATCCGTCGAAGTCATCCTCACCGGAGGCACGCTGCGGCAGAATTCTTTTTCGCTGGTCGGCCCCATCGCCGAGGAAACTCTGCGCCGTCTCAGTGCCGATCTTCTTTTTCTCGGCGTCGACGGCTTCGACGCGCACTTCGGCCTCAGTACTCCTAATCTCTTGGAAGCAAAAGTGAATCGCGTGATGGTGGAAGTCGCCAAGCGCACCGTGGCCGTTTGCGATTCCAGCAAATTCGGCCGCCGCAGCCTCTCGCTGATCGCGCCACCCTCAGCATTGAAAGAAGTAATCACCGATCGCGGCGCCCCAAAATCCGATATTCGCATCTTGAAGCAGGCCGGAATCGAAGTAACGCTGGTCTGAAATCATGAACGTCACGCAAGATAGAGCTGTGATCAAAACGGGTTTGTCATCCTGAGCGCAGTCGAAGGATCTCTAGCGCCACCACCGATTGTCGCGACGGCCGTGTTTGCTTAATCAGCACCACTTTCGCGACTTTGGCCCAACGATCTCTCATGCCCCTCTTCGACGTCACCATCGCCGGCGAACTGAATCTCGACCTGATCCTCTACGGCCTCCCCGAGCAACTCCCGCCCGAGCGCGAATTGCTCGCCGACCGCATGGCACTCACTCTCGGCTCCTCTTCCGCCATCGTGGCTCACAACCTCGCCGCGCTCGGCAGCCGTGTCGGCTTCCAGTCCCGCATTGGCGACGACGAACTCGGCCCGATCGCTTTAGATCGCCTGCGCCACGCCGGAGTGGATGTCTCGCGCGTGCGCGTCGTTCCCGGCGCCGCCAAGACCGGACTCACGGTCATCCTCCCTCGCACCGGATGGCGCAACATTCTCACCTACTCTGGCACCATCGCCGAATTCTGCTGGGACGATCTCGACCTCGACTACCTCGCCAACTCCCGCCACTTCCATCTCTCTTCTTATTATCTGCAGAGCGCCTTGCGCCCCCGCGTCGGAGAATTGTTCCAGCGCCTCAAGAAGTCCGGCCTCACCATCTCGCTCGACACGAATGACGATCCCGCGGACGAGTGGCAAGGCGGTCTGCAGGATATTCTGCGCTACGTCGACATTCTTCTCCCCAATGAACGCGAGGCGACAAAGATCGCAGGCACAGAAGACCTGGAACCTGCAATAGAGAAGCTTGCGAAGTTAGTACCGCTGCTGGTAGTAAAGTTGGGCCGCCAGGGAGCCCTGGCGCAAAGAGGAAACGAACGCTTCGTCAGTCCCGCCCAAGAAGTGGACGCGGTTGACCCTGTCGGCGCAGGCGACAGCTTCGACGCCGGATTCCTTCATCAATACGTCCGCGGAGCAGATCTGCCAGCTTGCTTAGCCGCAGGCAACCTCGCCGGTGCACTCTCCACCACCCGCCCCGGCGGCACCGAAGCCTTCCGCGACGCCGAACACCGGGATAGATTTCTTCAAAAGCACAGAAAAGCTTGACCGCTCATGAGGCGACAGTTGCCTCGGCCGTCCCGCCTGGGCGCAGCCCGACGGAAATTCTCGACGCACTCGTCAGTGCCACTCACTTCGCACTAGCCTCCACCAGCAAATGCTCCTTAAATTCCGTTTTCAGTTTCGCCACGCCACTCGCGCCAGCCTCCACCGACCCCAAATCCTTCCCCTCGACATAATCCACCACCTGATAACTCCCCGGCTTCAGACCGCGCAACTCCACCTCGCCCTTGAATGTCCCATTCCCCGGCGCAAAAAACGCGTAATACATCTTCCCGTCTTTCTCAATCGCGTACGCCTCCGGCGAGTCATACCCATAGGTATACAAATCGAGAAAGTTCCCCTTCGAAAGCATCTTCTCGTTGTACAGCCCAATCCATTTCTTCCAGTGCGCTTCCTTCTCGGTGGTCAAATTCACGGGCGCATACTTCGGCCCCGGATCAGGCCACACAAATTTTGTCCCCGGCACCCCGCCCACGCCCAGGGTCGACGCGAAATCATCGCCATGCTCGCTCCAGTTTCCTCCGCCGGTCGGCGTCATCGCCGAAAGTTCCACGTGGTCGCCATACACCGCCGACTGCGGCCCCAGCAGCGCCTTGTACATCTTGATTCTCCGCCGCACTTGCACCGCGCCCACCGGATCGGCCGTTACCGCCTGATCGATGAACGGCAGCCACGCCAGCGACGGCGGCGTCCCGCACGGACAGGCCTGCGTCACGCTGTCCGGCTTGATCGCGCGCGTCGTCTCGAAAATTATTTTGTAGACGGCGCCCATCGCGTTCACCGAATCCTGCGGCGACTTGTGATGATGCGCCGGGTTGTAGCACGCGGGCACCGTATAAATATTGTCCAGCTTCGACCCGTCAAATCCCCAGTCGCGAATAAATTTCTCCGTCAGCTGTTTGTAGAACGCCTGCACCTCCGGCAGCGACGGATCGAGTACCGCCAGGTCCCGCGTCATGCGCGCATGCTTCCCGTTCTTATCCAGAATCAGCCATTCCGGATGTTCCTGCGCCACCTTCGACATCGCATATTTGTGAGACTCATATTTTCCTTCGCCATCTTCCACGCCCAGCGGCAGCCACCACAACTGCACCAGGATTCCCTGCTTATGGAAGTCATCCGTCATTTGCTTGATCGAGTCCCCTGGAAACGTATCCTTCCGCGGATTCCAGTCGCCATAGGTATCGAACCACCGATCGTCCAGCGTGGCCCACTTGATTCCCAACTCCTTCAGCTTCGGGACCGTCCCCAGCATCTGCTTCGGCGTCACGTTGAACTCATATCCCCATCCGCACCAGCTCACGTTATATGCTTCATTCGAAGGCTTCGGAATATCCCATCCTTCTTTCTGCAATACGCTCGACCACATCCGCAACGGTTCGTAATAATCTCCGCTATACACCGCCACAAAACTCCGCGGCCCCGCATAACTTTCCCCGGGCTTCAACGCCGCATTCACCGGGATCGTCACGCCCGCCTTCACTCGCCCGTCGGCCTCGACCTTCACTGGAATCGAAAGTGTCCACGGCAGCGTCTCGATGTGCCCGATCGCTTCTCCCACCGAACCCGTCCAGAACGCAACCACCGGAATCCCGCCCCCATAGCCGTCCTTTACGATGCCCCCCATCGCATTCGGTTGCGCGGAAGTTCGCGTCAGCTTCTGCACATCGTCTTTGCCCCAGTCGTAACTCGATCCCTGAAATGACCACATCTCATACGGCTTCGCCTTCCCGTCCGCCAATCCCGCGTTGAAGCGATGCTGCTGCATCACTGCCGAGTCGATGGCGAAATCGCTCGTCCCCACATTCTTGTACGCCACCGAGACCAGCGCGATGTTCGGAAAATCGTCGTACGCTTCCACCTCGAGCGTACCTTCCACTCCCATTCCGCTCGGCGCCAGCGGATGCCCCGGAATCTCCACTCGCTTCCCTCGTCCCAGCTTGCCCGTCGCTTCCAGCACTTTGGCCTGTCCAAAGTCCGGCGTGAACTGCAGATCCTGCCCATCGTGGACAATGTAATCGCCACCCGTCGTCGAGCCGACGCCAGGTTCGTCCAGCGTCAACTTTTTCCCATCCTTCAAAAGAAACGCCTGCACCGATCCCGACGGCAGAATCTGAAACTCCGCTGCGCTCGTAGTCAGCACCACCGGGCCTCCATCGCGAACCTCCACCTTAATGTCAGATGGCCGTGACGCGCCCGCCTTCGGCTGCGCCGGCGTCCGCGCGCAACTCAAACTCAGCCACGCCCCTCCTACCAGCAGAATCATCGCGACACATGCCGAGAACCGATTCGCAGTTTTCATAGTCCCTAGCCCTTCCAGATAGCGAAAGATACCATAAGCGAACGAAAGATAACAAAAGCTCGCGGGAAAGTAAGAAAAGACTATGTGGCCGCGGGCGCCTCGGCCGCGAGCTTGTTCTCAATCAGGAAAGCGCGTCCATTCTGCCGTCAAAGGCAATCCTGCGCAACCTCTTTCTGCCCCGCGATATCGTGGCCTGTGCGCAGACCCACATCCCTGCAGCGCTCCGCGCCGCGAGGTCGACTCGATTTATTTGCTAATATGAAGGAAGCTAATCGAAAGGCCGCCGATGCGGCCGTGTGGGGCGCGTAGCTCAGTTGGTAGAGCAATGCCCTTTTAAGGCATGGGTCGAAGGTTCGAATCCTTCCGCGCTCACCATTAACCCATTTAGGGTCATTGGATTGCATCTCCCCCAGACTTTTCTGACAAGAGATTCTGACCCACCCCCAACCCACAGCTGGCGAACCACCGCACTTGAACATCGTGCATTTCGCCCGTGACCACCTGAGCATACTTCCTCAGCATGATCTCCGGTCCGGCATGGCGCATGTTGCCTTGGGCGGTCTTAACGTCGGTTTTATCAATGGACACCATCCATGTCGCCATGCTGGAGCGTAGTGAGTGGAGCCCGAACCTCTGCCCGTCAGCAATCTGGACTCCTGCTTTCAGAGCAGCAGGTCGCAGGTGATCTGTGACAAATATTCCGGCGCACATGGGGATTGCCCCGCGCATCTTGAACGAAGGAAAAACCCAGTCTTCGTCGTTTGCATAGGGGGTCATTCGACGCCATTGACGCAGGAACCACTCCAATTGAGCGGACACTGCCACAGGAGCCTTCGAAGCTTTTGTTTTCGGCTTATCGATACATGCGGCTGTCCAACGACGCTCGATCATGATCTGGTTGTCATCCCAGTTGATGTCGCACCATTTAAGGCCACAAGCTTCGGAAGCCCGGATCGCCGTCGAAGCACAGATCAGCACAAGCATCTGGTGCATCGGACTCGGTAGCAGCATGATGATCTGCTTTACTTGTTCTGGCTTAACGATGACAGGAGCATAGTCCGATCCCACATCCTCCAATTTCCAACCACGAGCAGGGTTCGTGGACACCAGACCCTCGAATTCTGCCCAATTGTAAATCGTGCCAATCATGGTCTTGATCTTGGAAACCGTGGGTCCCGCGAGCTCCCCATCATCCCGGAGCAGGTATAGCCAGTCGCGGAGATTGCGTTTTGTGATCTCGTCCGCGATGCGGCCTTTCCATTGAGGCATAATGTGGTTCTTGACATAAGACTTGGTGCTGTCCGTGGTCGTCTTCGCCCGACGAGAAGTCTTGACAGACTTCCAGTTTCGGGCGGAAAGATCGTACTCAAGGCCGTGCACCTTGTTCATGTACTCAATCAAGACTCTCGTCATCGTGCTCTCCGGTCCCGCATCCTTATTGATGAATGCGCGCACACCAAGCCGATCCACTCCCTTCCAAGCATCTTCCTTTGTTTGAAAATCCAAGAGCGTACCGATTATGGTTCCATGCTCGACTCTCCGACCCTCCTTCCTAACGCGGAACCGCAGCAACCACATTCGGCACCTCTTGCCGTCTTTCACGCGCCAAACCTTCTTCAGACTCCCGTTTTGGTATGCCATCACTGGCCTCCTTTTCGAGAGCCGCCTGTCGGTGATGGTACGACCTTGACGCCATTTCGGCCAAGGCCACTGAAGTCAGCATTCAGCATCCACGTGCGGAGTTCGCTGAGCAAAAATCGCCATGTGCGCCGTTGACGCGATCCGGGCAATGGATGGGCGGGAATCTTGCGAGTGATTGAGAGCTTCAGAACATGTTTGCGAGAGCAGTGCAGGAATTCGGCCGCCGTACTCGCATCCACGAAGAATTCTTCCTCGGGAGGTTTGGGATTTGAGTTGTCGTTGCCGAAATTAGATTGGGTCGAGAAAATTGAAGAGGTTCGCTGTTGATTTCTGTACACGGGCGCACCTTGGCAAATGAAATCACCAAGAACGCACCCCCGGAACCTTTTACGTCGTAAATCCGGCTCTACGATTTTGGGAACCGCACGCCGCTGACGCCTGACCCCGGTATTAGTTCGGCGGCTAGAGGCGTATGCCGGGGATCAAACCCGCACACGTCGCATCCGCACAGGCTGCACGATCTGTTTGGTCACACACATTCTACCGCGCTCTGAGGTTTCCGAGCAGCACAGCGAAATCCCCCACTTCTCCGTTTAGTGTCTCCTGCCGATCCGTGACTTTGAGATTCCAATCAGCTGGGTGGAGAGATCAGTTAACCGCCAACCGCCAAAGAGGGCTATTGACAAGGGGATTCGGCGGTGAGTACACTCCGCGTGACTGACTTAACTCCGCTGTCCCGCTCTCAGCGGGTCGCTGGGATGGGATAACTCCGGTACCCATCGCACATGGCGGACGATAGCGACTGCGCTCCGGAAACGCTTAGACGCGATTGCGTTCAGTATGCGTTAGCGGTCGGGATTTGATCGGGCATACCTGATCCCACTCCAGTGGATTCCACGAGGGTGACGTTCCCCGGTGATACCAACACCGAGGGAATTGTGTGCCCAAGCTTCCGGCGACACCACCACGATTAAACTCACTACGCACAAACTCACCACGAAAACAGCAAAATGAGACCTACCAGCCTCATTTACTCAAACAACCCAACACAAAAATCATCGTCCCATCCGAGCCGTTCTACGGCGGAAAAACTAGATTAGGCTCCTTCATTCTTCCGCATGCCCCCATCAAAGAGGGCAGAAAACTTATCGATCTGTGTGCGGGCCGGGGGAACTTGCTTTGGCAGGCGTTGAAACTGGATTTCAAGTTTAAGCAGTGGATTTTGAATGATCCTATTCAACTGCCGTTTTTTGAAGCCGTGCGTGCCATCGGGGACCAAATCAAAGTACCCCCCCGATCCCGTGAGGAGTTTGAACGCCAGCGGGAACTGGCGAAACAAGGAGATCAAAGGGCCATCGCGTTGGCCCCTTGGCTCTGCTATAACGGCGGAAACTATGGGTGCGGGGTCAGCGAATTTAACAACGGACACCGTTCGGCGGGCGGTCGGCGTACACCTGAATCTGAAGAGCGCAATCTGCGCCTGATGCACAACTTTCTCAACGATAAAAAGATGCGCCTCAGTGGGTTGGATTGGCGCGATTGCGTTGAAGTGGAGCATCCGGGGCCGGAGGATTTGATTTTGATCGATTGGCCATATGTCGATTGCGAAACCGGGGCCTATGATCCGGAGAATGTTTTGCCGATAGAAGGTATCGATTATCTGAAGTCTCACCCCAGTTTCCATTGGCTGTTCTGTGAATACCGGGAACCGATGTATGAGTATGCGTTTGGGCCGCCGATTTTCTCGAAGGAAATGCAACTTAGGAGCACGAATTTCAAAACCGCAAAACAGAAACGCCGTGTGGAATGCGTTTGGACGAGCGACAGCTATAAGGCGCATATCGCCGAGACTGGGCCGACAGTGCCCCAAGTGTTGCATGCAACACTTAGGGACCCAAAGGAGTACCCGAATCTCACCAAAGAGGAACTACTGCTGGAAATAAAGGCGGTAGCCGACAAAATTGAAGGATACCGCCTACGAGTGACCGCCGAGGAGCGCGAACGATTGTTGCCCCTGTTGATCATTCTGAGGCGGTTAACAAAAGGGAAAAAACCGGGATACCACGAGTCGCTTGACTCCATAGGTTTAAATGCCAGCACAGTGCGATCTTGGTTTTACCGGGGCTACCATACGGACGAGATCATTGCGATGCTCGAACCGGAAGCGGAGGAAGTCACTTCCACTGTTCGGCGCACGTCTGACAGCACGCGGCCGGAAAGTGTCGAGCCGGGTTCCAGCGAAGACAAAACGCGCCCGATCTGGATGGATCAGGGAATTAAAGTCAGATACGACACCAAGCATCGTCGGATGGAGGCCGAGGCCAATTACGTCGAGCGGGAAAAGAAAGTGGGGAAGGTTGGTGATCCCCACGAGGATCGCGTCATCTCTCGGATCACCGTCTGGCAGGCCGTCTACGTGGAGACGAAGGGAAAGGTAGACAAATCCGCGCTTACGAAGGCCGTGCTGACGAAGCTAGTCGCTGCGGCAAAAGATACTGATTACTTCGACAACGTTGCTATCACAAGGGAAGTTAACGAGTTGTTGCATGCGGTGAAGGCATGAAAGCCCACCAACGCTTGATCCGGGAAATGAAGGCTCTTATGCCGGAACCGGACGAACATCTGAAGCGGGAAGCGGCTATGTCTTTCTCGAATGCGCATGTCATCGAGATTTCGAGGTCGGAAGCTGAGTCCGTCATTTTGGAATATGAATGGTTGAAAAACATGGGTTCGAGCCGCCACTACTACGGCTTATTTTTTGGTCCATACCTCGCGGGAGTCACGTGCTTTGGAATCACGGCTGGGACGAATGCCCACGCCTCCGTGTGCGGCACGGAATACGCGCATCTTGTGAGAACACTTACCCGCGGTGCCTGTGTGCACTGGGCTGATCCGCCACGGATTTCATCGGATGGGAGAGTACACAATGGTGGTGCCGCCTCCTACCTGATTAGCCGTGCCTGCAAACTAATGTCAGAGCGAGGCTTTCATGCGTTCATTGCATACGCTGACCCCGCCGCAGGGGAACAAGGAATCGTCTACAGGTCCAGTAACTGGCTTTATTGCGGGCAAACGTCGGCGACCGAAGAGTTCCGCTGGACGAAAGACCCAATCGAGGATGACGAAGGCAGAGATTGGAAAGACGGAGAATGGCACAATTGTCGGCGCATTCATTGCTACACTCGCAAACGCGACAACCGCAGGCTGCTTCGCTCCTTGATCCATCATGGATTCGCTGAGGATCAGGGAAAAACAATTCGTGGAGGTCGCAAACATCCCTACATTCAGCACCGCACTCGTTCACAGCAACGAGCCGAGATGATTGCCGAGGGATTTGAATTCAAGATGGGACACTCGAAGGGACGTTACGTTCATTTCGCGGGCGGCAAACATCTAGTCCGGGAACTGCGTATAGCCTTGAAGTGGAAAGAGGAGGCGTACCCCAGTGGGAGATGACCCGGTAATCCGCGAATGAGATCAAGACGCCATAAACGAGTGGCACAAGAACTATTTTCATCGACTTGACGTAGGTCAAGCGCAACCCGAACCTCCAATCGGCAGAGAGCCAATCGCACCAATAAATAAAGGCGCACTCCAAAGAGGAAGCGGCGATTCGCCTCCGTCGCCGCGTTTTTGGCGTTCCAAGGGGTTTCATCCTTCGGCAGCCTTCATTCGTTCCCGCCCCAGCACGATTCTCACCCCCCCCCGAGAACCCAGAATCAGTGCGCTACGAATATTTCCCCACGGCACTGTGCACCAATGTGTTGTTCTCCAAAGGAAATTCACATCAGGCGCGAGTCGGCCCTCAGTATTGACTGTCATGCGGCGGAAAAGAGGCCGCATGGCCAATAGGAGAATGATGAATAATTTACTTGTAATGCCGCCACAATACACCGATGCACAGGCCCGCCGCTGGGCACGCAAAGCGGATTACCGTGCCGTCAAGGCCCGAGGGAAACAGCACATCAACAACCGAGGCGGTTACCAACTCGTGGACGATTGCAACAATGTGGTCGCCGGGGTCAACTTTGACCTGACAGCGACGGAGGTCGTGGAGTTCTGCAAACGGGAACTGCACGACGAAGCCATGACCGACGATGGCTCCGATGTCAGCATCCAACCCGTTGTCTCGCCTGAGGAATGGGCGGAACTGATTACCGATGTAGCGGTCAACTTGATGGAGTCGGAGCAGTAGGCCCGATGGGTGACAAGTCCAGACGCAACCTTGCGTCCGAAAACTCAGGCAATATGCTAGGCAAACCGCTCATCAAAGCTATTCTGCAAAAATTGGTAACTAATCTATGAAAGGCTAATACACGCAGGAAAGGCTCCCCTCATCCTTCCTGTAAAAACAATGAGTTTAGCGCACGATATTTTCGCGATGAGCAAAGAGATGCAAAACGAAGCAATCCGTGTCCTCGCCACAAAAAGCAAGACACGGAAGGAGTTTGAAAAGATGACCCGCCCCCTTCTTCACGCGCATTACAGCGGCGGCGCAACGAAGGAAGAGTCCAAGCAACTACGGCACGAGTGGCGGCAGGTTTACCAAAGCACAAAAACAGGGGTGCAATAAAAATCGTGAACATCATAGCAGTTCGACGGACATTGGCTCCCTCACCCGCTGTTCATACGGGGGCTAGAGGAACGGAGTCCAGAGGCCCCAGTAGAGAGAACTGATAAATACCCGTAACCGAGGCTGCGATATGGCAGGTGGCGACACTTCCCGCAGCCTTTCCCCTTAGCATTTCACTTCTTCTTCACCCGGATCGTCTCTTTCCCGCCACGCCGTAATCGCATGCGTACCCGCAAGCCCAGCAGAAGCAAAACGAGTTTCTGGCGGCGAGTCGAAAGAAAGATGCCGACGCTATGACGAAAGAAAAACAATAATGAAGCAACCGAAACAGATTTTATTGGCATTGTCGGACTACGAGTGGAGTTGCCTTCGCTACGTCACGAACAAATTTCTCCGCACAAAAGCGGGGCAGTTCAGGAAGGCAGCGACAGCGGTGGTGGTCGTTAAGGTCTTGGGCGAAGCCATGACAGCAACGAAGCACAAACATCAGTGCGAGGCGTGCGGCACAATCTGGCAACATGCGGACGCCGTTTCCGCATGGTTGCACGATGAGGGAATGGAGGAAGCCCACAAGTGCCCAAAGTGCTATCAAAGTCGCCATCGCACGTATTCAGGACGACGGTCCCCACAGTTTGAGACGCAATTGGGACTAAAGACGGTACCAATCGCCCGCCGCAAGAGACGCTAACGAGCCGACGCACTTGGGCAGCGAGGATTTTATGAGTACATTCCGATTGTGGGATGAAAATGGTAAGCGCATTAAAGGCGTGTCAATTGTCTCTGGTCCCCAAGGACGATGGCACGGCATGGATACACAACACCAATCGGTAACTTGCTCTTGGGTTCCTGTGGTAGGAAACTTCAAGGTTCACAGACGCCTTGCACGCATTGGGCATCAACAGCATCTTGGACAAGGGCAATAGCAAGTTGCAGACCGTGACCATCGGATGCGATTTAATGCCGTCGCCGCACGACTACAACATTGAATTCACCTTTGATGCCGAGGGCAACTTCGCGTTATTTGAGCTCTTCCCGGGCGGCAAGCAGCGAGCAAGCAGACTGAGCAGGGAGACCGAAAGCCCGCCTCACTTATCACAACGACTCTTCGGCAGGCTCATCCCTCTCCCGCCATGCCGTAATCGCGAAAGTGCCCGGATAAACCTCCTCAATGTGGACTCCATCGCAAAGTTCGGTTAGTACTTCGTGGGCCTCAATTTCGTTGACGCTAAACTCCGCTGCTATGACAGCGGCATCCCCAGTCCACAAGCCATCATCGTCACAGTTGTTCCACACGAATGCGAACACCTCTTCTTCACTACAACATTTTTTCCTCATGGTCGGGCCTTTCTGTGTCGGGCATGACTTCCAGTTGCCTTCTAAATCCACATTCGTATTGGGAAAACTGAGATTGATTCACGGGGTGCACTGATTAGGTGGGCTGTATGCAAATAAAGCTGCGACGGGTGCGAGCGAAAGAATCAGCGGCCCTGAGTATTGAAAGAATAAGCGGCCGAATTAGAAAGGCGCACCGGAAGGCTTCGCTCCGTATTTCAACGATACGGAATTGGTAAGTAGAAGCAAGACAGGCGAGGGGTCGTCTGGAAAATCGGGGAGGTTGGTTATCACCATGGCCGACCTCCTTCACCGATACCCCACTACCTCGACATGGTGACGGTGAAGGAAAGTTCATGGTGAGCAATGGAAGTCCCTCGTAAGCCCAAGCGGGTTCCCCGCAAGCAACTCTTCGTTTATCAGATCGATCAAATCCTCAAACTGACCGAGGCCCAGCTCAAGGTCTGGCTTTATCACTATCGCCGGGAGGGTGGGGGTGAGGAGCGCAAATCGTGGGCTAGCCGGGATACGGTTGGCGAGGCGACGGGCTTCTCCCGTCCTACCATCACTCACGCCCGCACATGGCTGGTGAAGCATGGCTGGTTGACAGTAGTAGGCTTCAGACCCACTCGGCATGGAGGAAATCCCGTGAGGGAATATAGGTGCCTGTTTCCGATGGCTCAAGGTAAAGCCAGCGATCCCTTGACCGTTTCCCAAGGTAAAACCAGCGACACATCGACCAATTCTCAAGGTAAAACTAGCGATCCGTTGCAAGGTAAAGCCAGCGATCCTAGCAAGGTAAAGCCAGCGGCACCTGAAGTAAAAGGCCCTTTGGAAGTAACGGCTGCGCCTATACCAGACGAAGTAATCCTCACTACAAATTCGTTCGGAAACAAACAAACAAACGAACAAACCACTGAGCCTTCGGCTCCTCGTGTTACGGATGAGAAAAACTTTTCTGAAGTCAACGCAGAGGTATGGTCACTGGTTCAACATCTGAACCCTACGGCAAGTGAAGGGGTATTGAGCCCCAAAGCCCAGAAGGAAGTTTTCTATGCTGAAAAGGTAGTGGCCCACTTTGAACCCACTGGGGTATTGCCGATAGACCTCGTGGAGTATACCAAGGCGCACTATCAGAATAAACCCGGTAAGAGGGGATTGGTCATAAGGTCATGCCAATACTTTTGGGTTACGGTGCTGAATGATGGTACCAGCGACACTTTGGTTAATGACTATTGCACTCATGGCACGGCCCAATGCCCAGATTGCAAGGCTTGGAAGATAGAGAGCTGGGAGATCAAGAAACGACGTATGGAGCAAGCCATGGCCCAAGCCCGTTGGGTGGACGCTGAGAATCAGCGATTAGCCCAGTTGGAAAAGTTTGATTTCCGGGCAGCCACTACGGAAGATATACAAGCCTTCAAACCCCTGCGTGAAGGATGGGCAGAAAATTGTTTTAAAGAAGCGATCACTCCCAAGAAATGGGGTGACGTAGTGACGCATCCTGCGATTATAAGCCAGAGACATGCTAGTGCAGCGATTCTGTTTTGCTTACAGCAGGGGACGCCGATTAGTTGGGACGGGTTTTGTATCTTGGTAGAGCAAATCAAAGAATTAGATACCCCATGCCGATTGGAGAGCTACCAAGCAACCCATGCTTAATTTACGCAGAACGCCACTTTCTCGCTAGTTCCAAAGGCGAGAGCGACCTTCTGAGTCCAATCAGGAACACGCTCGCGGCACATTCAGGGCCTTTTCACGGACTTTCGGAACCACTGGTAGGGGGCGCAAATTCGCACTGTGCCTTCAGGGGTCGGTGAACAAATTGCGCTTAACACTGGCAAAATTGACACCGGATCAAATTTGCCGACTAGCAAGTTCGACCCAAAACGGAGGAAAACTATCAACGGACGGCCAGAAATTCGTGAAATCCTAATTATCAAAAAGCTCCGTTATTGGCAGTCAATCTCTCGGTACCGATGCATCGAGCCCTCTTATCCACGAGCTAGGGCACGCCGAAACTACTGGCGCTTGCTCCGAAAATACCCGGAGATTGCGGGAAAGATTGGGCTCAAGGCGGCGTCGGTGTACTAGTCACGTCTTCGCTTCCGGCCAGCTGCGGTCAACAGGGCCAATGGCTTGCTTACAACGGTTAGGGTGTAAACTTCTGCCATGCGGCGCACCAAGGTGCTCAGTTTTGGAGCTTGCATTATTGGTATTCTCGCTGCTTTCGTACCAAGCTACGGGCGTACCACCAGCAGTGATTACTCTCACGAAACGATCACCCAACTCATTGATGACCTGACTCAGATCGACTCGGAGTCGCCGGGAATTAGCTTCTCTGTCATCTACGTTGGATTCGCGGCAGAGGACACCTCTGCTTCTGCTTGGATGAACACTCGGGGTGTCGCTCCTCCCGAGGTGCCACCACAAATGCGTGAGTTGATTCGTCGCGGCCCACTAGCCTTGCCGGAGTTGATTAAGCATCTGGAAGACAAGAGGCCGACGAAACTCGAAGTTGGCGGTTACCCCCACGTCTTTTCGGCTAAGGTCTTCGGCTATGAATATGACCCTCGTGTGCGCGATCCGGAGCCAACGCCCTTGGGCTTCTCTCAATGGACGCAAAAAGGCTTTGCGAGCGCGTACACCGTGAAGGTTGGTGACGTCTGCTATGCACTCATCGGGCAGATCGTAAACCGGCACCTAAATGCCGTCCGACTTCAGCCGACTGGATTTTTAGTAGTCAACTCCCCGATTGAGGTCCCGGACCTTATTGAGAAGGTGAAAAGCGACTGGGGTAGTGGGGATGCAGAGACGCTCAAGGCATCCCTTCTAGCGGACATTCACGGTGCGAACCGTCTAGTAGGATTCAAACAAGACGCATATATCGAATGGGTTGCGAATCCGGCGCTGCGACGGTTGAAGCTGTATTTCCCTGAGGACTACCGTGCGCTTCCGAGTGGTAACCTACCAAGAAAAGCAGATTTTGAGAGGTCAAGATAGTGCACGGAATTACTTCCAGCCGGGCTGTGGAGCGTAGGGGACTTGGTCGCCCTCTGGGGAAGCCTACGAGCAGCGGAGGGCAGAAAGAGCGGCGTGATTTACATTAAAAGCACAGTCGCAGGGCTTATATGCGCATGCGTAGCATCTTTCTTGATAACGGAAGCCATAAGCCTCTACCTGTCAGTTGTGTACCACGTGGAAACCGGGCCTATAGGTTGGGATTCAAGTTTTCTTACAAGTTCAAGAGACTTGATCTTCACGGCTGTGACGTTTTTGGTCGGCTTCTTTTGGGAGTTCCGCCGCGCTCGCTCAAAGTAGCCACTACCGAACAATCCAGTGAAGCTATCTGATCTTCACCACCCGCCGCCACTCGACCAGACGAAACAACCGTAGCCGTTGGGGTTTTGGGCGCGACGGCCCGTTTCGGTTTCCCATTCAGCCGCCCGGTCGTTGCGGAACATCCAGCGACAAACGCCCAGACGTGAACCCAATCGAAAGATATCGGAATTTGAGTGAAATCGTCTGTCAACAGGAGCTACGGTTGGAATGCTAGTGTGCCGGAGGCGTCAGTTTGAAGCCCAACTGCTCTGCGAGAGAAAGGCTGTCCGACTGATACCAATTCTCGACAATCTTGCCGCCCACCACGCGATAGAAGTTGGTATAGGTCACCGATATATCCTTGTCGGCGACAGCCGTTCCTCTCACCGTACCTGAGTATTTTCCGCTCCAAGTAGATCGCACTGCTACCATATGGCCCTCGGCAATAATCAGGTCGATTTTGATTTGTCGATTGCTTAAGGCGGCGCACATGGGACACGAATCCTTCAGTTCGGCGAACGGGCCGCCTTGGACTTTATCCTGACCTCTTCGGCCGTGGATTGGACCTTTCGGATCGAATACGTCGTTCAAAGTCTTGAAGTCGCCCTGATTGAACGCCTGAAAGGCGCGTTGTACGAGAGCTTTGTTCGCCTCGGCGTCGTTCGCAGCCGATTGCTGACCGCACACGGACAGGGCGCTGAGCAACATACTGATAATGATTCCAGTAATACGCATGGATTTCTTCTCCACCAACTTGACCTGAGACCCACCACTCCGCGACATGCGTCCAGTCAAACGACGCTAATCATACCCTTGCGGTTGATGCTGACGGTTGTAGCTGGCGAAATCGTGCGCCGTGAAAGGCGCTGGACTTCAGCGGGTGCAACTCCCGCCCGCAAACTGGTTCGCTCCGCCCGAAATCGCGGCGGCTGCGCCACATGCGTCCAGAGAACATCCTTAATCTCCGAGTTCAGCACCACGAGGGCAATGGGCATATCGGCAACTACTGCGATGGTCGCAACTCGTTTCACGAAGAGTCCAATCAGGCAAGCGATCAAGCCGGGTTACACAGTAGACTGGCATCCCGCCCAACGGTCAGATTAAAAGCGTAGTCCCTCCGAAAATTGTCGGCGCTCAAGGTCACGACCATCCTCCAATCGCCCAGCGTAATCTCGCCGACATTCACAAGCTCGAACCGGGTGTAATTCGTTGCCGGGCCGATGTCGTTGACTGCGAAATTCTTCCCATCCTCTGTGACGGCGATGATCAGATTTTTCGTATGTCCACGAGGAATGTCCATAATGGGCATGTGTTCAATCCATCCGCCATAGTCAACCAAGAACTTCTGGCTGGACGATTTGCTGCTGTATCCGATGTGGGCGATGACGTTCGTTGCACCTGCCCGTCCTTCATTCCTGAACGAGATGATGAAGCAATTCCTGCCCGTGCCGAGGCCTTGGGCGAATGCTGCCTTATAGGTGAGAGCCTTGATGTCGGGCTCCGGTTGAGGCGCTGGATGCGCAACTTTATTAGACGATGGCTGGTTCTGGGTGTTCGACTGATTTGGAGAGAACGATGGTGAAATAGTCGGCGACACGTTGATGTTTATGCCAGACGGTGGATTGAGTTTATCTCCGCTGAACAGCTTTTTGATCAACCACCACAGCACGATAATCGCCGTGACACCGATGCCAGAGAAAACCCATTGCTTGTTCTGCACGATCCAATCCCACACAGTATTCATGTGCCTCCGACGCTCTCCGAACTCTCACTCAGGCAGTTGAATGTCACGAATCTCAATGGATATGGGTTCGTGATCCGCATCGAACGACACCCTACCGTAGACCTTAACTGTTCCTCTAGAGGCATACGCACGCAGAAGCGGCTGAATGTCTTCTGCCGCATATTGATACCGTATTCGCTGCCCCGAAAAAGTTTCGAAGATTCCACGGTTATTCTGCTTGCTGTGGCTCCTAAGCGTTCCCTCGAACCAGCCCTCTTCGCTGGTGCTTCTCCTACGTTGGCGGCGTGGTGGCGCAGGTAGGGCAACGGACTCTTCCGCTAAATAATCGGTGGGCTCTTTTAGGTATGGTCGCTCAGTGGCGGATACCTTTATCAGTTCTTGATCTCCCGTCTTCAACTCAAATGCGTTTACGCCACGGTCTTTTTCCAAAGGTGCCGTCATTCTGTCCAAGTC
>Ga0302326_10000889_pt1 | contig 78534 bp, 73 predicted proteins | sample Palsa_T0_3_FD_202264 | JGI IMG/M metagenome (GOLD analysis project Ga0302326, IMG submission 202264) | Peat permafrost microbial communities from Stordalen Mire near Abisko, Sweden - Palsa_T0_3 | ecosystem: Environmental > Terrestrial > Soil > Palsa > Peat permafrost | place: Sweden: Abisko...
GGCCAGCGGCAAAGAGATGCTCACGCTCAAAGGGCACAGCGAGGTCGACGGAGGATCCTCTTTCGGCAGCTTTGTCAAAGAGATGCTCACGCTCGCATGGAGCATCGAGGGGATTAACTCTGTAGCCTTCTCCCCGGACGGCCAGCGGATTGTCACGGGCCGTGGGGATGGGACAGCCAAGGTGTGGGAAGCGGCCGACGGCAAAGAACTGCTCACGCTCAAAGGGCACAGCAGCATGGTTTCTTCCGTGGCCTTTTCCCCGAACGGCCAGCGGATTGTCACTGGCAGCGTTGATAAGACGGCCAAGGTGTGGGACGCGGCCAGCGGCAAGGAATTGCTCACGCTCAAAGGGCACAGCGAAGTGATTACTTCCGTGGCCTTTTCCCCGGACGGCCAGCGGATTGTCACGGGCAATGAGGATGGGACAGCCAAGGTGTGGGAGGCGGCCAGCGGCAAAGAGATGCTCACGCTCAAAGGGCACAGCAACGTGATTACTTCCGTGGCCTTCTCCCCGGACGGCCAGCGGATTGTCACTGGCAGTTATGATAAGACGGCCAAGGTGTGGGAGGCGGCCAGCGGCAAAGAGATGCTCACGCTCAAGGGGCACAGCGCGGGGATTTCTTCCGTGGCCTTTTCCCCGGACGGCCAGCGGATTGTCACCGGCAGTTATGATACCACGGCCAAGGTATGGGACGCGGCCAGCGGCAACGAATTGCTCACGCTCAAAGGGCACAGCAACGGGATTTGGTCTGTGGCCTTCTCCCCGAACAGCCAGCGGATTGTCACTGGCAGTGAAGATAACACGGCCAAGCTGTGGGAGGCGGCCAGCGGCAAAGAGATGCTCATGCTCAACGGGCACAGCATCGTGATTTTTTCGGTGGCCTTCTCCCCGGACTGCCAACGGATTGTCACTGGCAGTTATGATGGAACGGCCAAGGTGTGGGAGGCGGCCAGCGGTAACGAATTGCTCACGCTCAAAGGGCCACAGCAACGTGATTACTTCCGTAGCCTTCTCCCCGAACAGCCAGCGGATTGTCACTGGCAGTGAAGATAACACGGCCAAGCTGTGGGAGGCGGCCAGCGGCAAAGAGATGCTCATGCTCAACGGGCACAGCAACGCGATTACTTCCGTGGCCTTTTCTCCGGATGGCCAGCGGATTGTCACAGGCAGCGATGATGCCACGGCCAAGGTGTGGGAGGCGGCCAGCGGCAAGGAACTGCTCACGCTCAAAGGGCACAGCGGAGAGATTTCTTCTGTGGCCTTTTCCCCGGACGGCCAGCGGATTGTCACTGGCGGTTATGATCGGACGGCCAAGGTGTGGGAGGCGACCAGCGGCAAGGAACTGCTCACGCTCAAAGGGCACAGCAATTGGATTTCTTCCGTGGCCTTCTCCCCGGACGGCCAGCGGATTGTCACTGGCAGTTATGATGGCACGGCCATAGTCTGGCAAGCGGCTTCACCGGCGCAAGTGGCGGCCTGGCAAAAGGAAGAAAACGCCGCCGCGCATCCGTAGCGAAGAACAAAGAACTCGAAAGGTTGAAGCGCGGCCATTTAGGCAGGGCGAAGAAATAACTTGAGCAATTATGGCGCAGGGATTTTGACCGCTGGCAAGGCGCGAGCGAGGCGCATATCCGAAGGGATCTGTAACGAGCGAGCAACGAAGCCAGCGGTCAAAAGAACCAGCCAGAATTGCTCAAGTTGTTTCTTCGCCCTGCCTTAACCCCGGAAATCCAGGTGGGACGTCTGTCATTTCGCGCCACACGCTGAAAATCCGGTTTTTCGCCGTTTCAATTTATGGGTGGATTCTGGCGAGGCGATTGCCCCGTCACGACCCCCAATCAATCGCCTTTGCCGCCTTACGCACCCGGCTGCCGGGCGCATCTCTTTTTAGCAGCGCCGTAGGCGCGACCTATTTGTAGATCGCCGTCTCCTCTAAAGAGCAAAGCCTCGTAGAGGCGGCATCTGCCCTGGCTCCGCCCCGGATATGCCGCTCCTACGGTGCTAATTTTCCATTGGATGTGGTTGATCTACAGAGATTTCGCTCCTAGCGGAGCTGCGAATCAGAGGTGGACACGAATCCGGCCATGTCCTCGGCCTGCACATGGAGGATAGTCAATCATAGCCAAGGCAAAAACGCGGAATCATCAATGATGACAAGGGCTTGCCATCATTGCCGGAATTATCTGGAATTATCATGGAAATCAACGACTTGCGTGAGTTTTCATGCGCTTCACTTTTTTTTATTTTCATTTTGGTTGAATCCACCTGAATCCACCTGAATTGGGTTGAATTCACCTGAATTTTCGGACCCAGTTCGGCCTGCAAATGCCACTTTTCCAAGAACCCTTCCTGCCGACCCTTATTTCAAAGAACAAGCGCGTCAAAGCGCCCCACATTGGCATACTACCACCGTTAGATGGGATTGCAAGTGCAAAAATTCAAAGCTTTTCCACGCCGGGCGATGGTTCGATTCCGACCCTCGCCTCCAGCCGAAAATAGCCGCCGCCTCCTCCATGCCCACGCACGCCGGACGATTGCCATGATGTTGTTTGTCCGTCGTCATGTCAGCCAGCCTCATTTTTGCAATCGCTGAATTGTGCCTGCCGCCCGCCTAATTGCGCCTCATATTCCTGGAGCGCATGACGAATGCGCAGCAACAAAGCCAGGTCCGCCGCCGTTACGCGGCAAATGGTTGAGATAGAGGTGCTGTACGGGCACGGACAGTCGCCCGTTAGTTCACACGCCGCCGCCGAGGTAGGCGGCGCGCACGCGGGGATTCTCCCGCAAGGCGGCTGAGTCGTCGCTCAGGATGATCCGACCCGTTTCCAATACGCAGCCGCGCCGGGAGATTTCCAGGGCCAGATTGGCGTTTTGCTCCACCAGCAGGATGGCCAGCCCCTGCTGCCGGTTGATTTCGACGATCTTCTCAAAAATGGTTTTGACAAGGATGGGCGCGATGCCCAGGGAAGGCTCGTCGAGCATGAGAAACTTGGGCCGGCTCATCAAGGCGCGCCCGATGGCCAGCATCTGCTGTTCGCCGCCGGAGAGGGTGCCGGCGACTTGCTGGCGGCGCTCGGCCAGGCGGGGAAACATGGCGAAGACCAGCGCGCGCTCCCGCTCGATGTCGGCCTTGTGTTTTTGCAGGTAGGCGCCCATGTCCAAGTTCTCCGCGACGGTCAAATTGGCGAAGATCATCCGCCCTTCGGGCACGTGGGAAATGCCCGCCGCCACAATTTCATGCGGCGGCCGGTTGGCCATGTCGCGACCCTGGTAAAGAATCTGCCCCCGGGCCGAAACCAGCCCGGAGATGGCGCGCAGGGTGGTCGTTTTGCCGGCCCCGTTGCTGCCGATGAGGGTGACGATCTCGCCCGGGCCGACTGTGAGGGAGATGCCGTGCAGGGCGGTGATGGCGCCGTAGTTGACAGTGAGGTTTCTAATCTCAAGCATGGCCGGCGTTTTTCAAATGATCGTCACCCAGATAGGCTTCGATGACTTTCGGGTTTTGCCGCACCTGGGCGGGAGTTCCTTCGGCGATCTTGACCCCATAATCGAGCACCGCGATGCGCTGGCAGATGCCCATGACGACTTGCATATCGTGTTCGACCAGCAACACGGCGATCTCATACTTATCCTTGACGAACTGGATGAGTTTCATCAATTCCACCTTTTCCGTCGGGTTCATGCCCGCGGCCGGTTCGTCCAGCAGCAACAGTTTGGGCCGGGTGGCAAGGGCGCGGACGATTTCCAGGCGTCGTTGGTCGCCGTAGGGAAGGCTGGTGGCCGGCTCATCCCTGAACTTGGCCAGTCCAAAGAGTTCGAGCATTTCCATCACGGTCTTCGTCACAGCTTCCTCGGCCTGATAAAAGCCGGCCCCGCGCCACAACGCGTCGCGCACGCCGTGCGGCCGATGAAGCTGGACGGCGGCGCGGACATTGTCAAAGACAGTCAAGCTGCCGAAGAGCCGGATGTTTTGGAACGTGCGCGCCAGGCCCAGCCGCGCCAATTGCGGCGCTTTGAGCCGGGCGGTGGTTTGGCCGTCGAAAGTGATCGCGCCTTGCGTCGGCGCATAAACGCCGGTGATCAGGTTGAAAACCGTCGTCTTGCCCGCGCCGTTGGGACCGATCAAACCGAGCAATTCCCGGCTCTCCACCCGCAGGTTTAAGTCGGACACGGCGGTCAACCCGCCGAAGCGGATGGTCACGCCGTCGAGCACCAAGCCGCCGCTCATACGCTGGCCGTCGTCTTTTTGCCGACGGAGAACAGGCCCTGCGGACGCGCCATCATCAGGCCGATGATCAACAGCGAGTAAATGATCATGCGGTAGCTGGCGAATTGGCGCAGGAATTCCGGCAGCAGCGTCAGCACCACGGCGGCCGCAATCACGCCGCCGGTGCGGCCCATTCCCCCCAGAATAACCATCACGACAAAATCAATGGAGCGGATGAAACCAAACCCGTCGGGCTGCATGACGCTTTTTTGGTGCGCATAGAGCGCGCCCGCCACGCCGGCAAAGAAGGCCCCGGTCACAAATGCGGTCACTTTGTAGCGGGTGGGATTGACGCCGATGGCCGAGGCCGCCACTTCATCGTCATGCACACAAATGAATCCGCGGCCGTAAGTCGAATTGACCATGCTGGTGACGACATAAACCGTCACCGCGGCCGCTCCCCACACCCAGAAGATCGTCGTCAACCGGGGAATGCCCGTCAAGCCGGTGGCCGCGCCAAAAGCCTGCGAGTTTTGAAAGATGACGCGAATAATCTCACCGAAACCAAGGGTGACAATGGCCAGGTAATCACCTCTGAGGCGCAAGGAAGGCACGCCCACGATCAAACCGGTGATGGCGGCCATCAAGCCCCCGAAGACGAGGCTCACCGGAAACATGGCATCGGAGGTGACCAGCGTCAACTTGGCGGCGGTGAACCCACCCACCGCCATGAAACCCGCGTGGCCCAGGCTGAATTGGCCGGTGTACCCGTTGATCAAGTTGAGGCTCACGGCCATGATGATGGCGATGCCGACATCCATGGCCACACCCAGATAATAGCGATTGTAGTGAGGGGAGAAATAGGAAATGACAAAAGCCGCCGCCAGCGCCGCCAGCAGCCATCGCTTTGTTCCTCGTGCCTTCATACTTTCTCCACCTGGGCCTTGCCGAGCAGACCGGCGGGTTTGAAGAGCAGAATGAGGATCAAAATGGCGAAGGAAATCCCGTCGCGGTAATTGGACAACCCCGGCACGCCCCCGGCAAAGGTCTCCAGCAATCCCAGCAAAATCCCCCCCAGCGCCGCGCCGGGCAGATTGCCGATGCCACCGACCACCGCCGCCGTGAAGGCCCGCAAACCGGGTTGCACGCCCATCAACGGCTCGATGCCCTGGGCGCGCATGGAGAAAAAGACGCCCGCCACCGCCGCCAGCGCCGAGCCGAGGCCGAAGGTGAAGCTGATGATGCGGTTGATGTTGACGCCCATCAACGCCGCCGCACGCTCGTTAAAGGAGACCGCCCGCATGGCCACGCCGACGCGCGTGCGCTGCACAATCCACCACATCCCGGCCAGCAACAGCGCCGTCACGATCAGCACCCCGATGTCGCTGCTGTTGACAGACAATCCCCCGAATTGAAAGTCGCGTTCCGGGATCAACTTGGGAAACGGCCGGGTGGCCGCGCCGAACACGGACTGGTGCTGGCAGGTGTATTCAATGAACAACGATACGCCAATGGCGGTGATGAGCACGGTCAGCTTGGGCCGCCGGCGCAACGGACGGTAAGCCAGGATCTCGATAAGTATGCCAATAATCGCGCAAATGGCAGCCGACAGCACCATCACGGCCAGAGCGCCGGAATAGGATTGGGCCGAAAACACTTTGGCCATGGGCGGCGCCAGAAAATAGGCGGCAAAAGCTCCCAACATCATCACGTCGCTGTGCGCGAAGTTGATGAAGCGCAAGACGCCATAGACCATCGTGTAGCCCAGAGCGATCAGCGCGTAAATGGAACCCAGCGCCAATCCGTTGATTGATTGTTGCAAGAACCAGTTCACGCGCGCGGAGATGGGCCTCTATGGGTTGACGGTCTCGATGTATTTAAACTTCCCGTCCTTGACTTGCAGAATGACCGCGGGCTTGGTCGCGTCGCGTTGCGCGTTGATGCTTGTCTTGCCCGTCGCGCATGCAAAATCCTTCGTGGCGGCCAGCGCGTCGCGGATTTTCGGGCCGTCGGTGGTTCCGGCGCGTTTGATCGCGTCGGCCAGAATCATCACCGAATCGTAACCCAAGGCGGCCATGGCGTCGGGCACCTTGCCGCCGTACCGTTTTTCGTAAGACGCCACAAAACTCTTGCTCTGCGGCGTGTCCACGTCCGGGGCGTAATGGGTGGAGAAATAATCGCCTTCCACCGCGTCCTGGCCGATCTTGACCAATTGGTCGGACTCCCAGCCGTCGCCCCCGAAGAGCGGGGCTGTTACGTTGAGCTGCTTGGCCTGGATGCAGATCAGAGCCACGTCCGTGTAATACCCGGGCACGAACACCGCGTCCGGCCCCGCCGACTTGATCTCTGTCAACTGCGCTTTAAAATCCTTGTCGCCGCCACTGTAATCCAGTTCGGCGACGACCTGGCCGCCGTTGGCCAGAAACCCCGCCTTGAAGAACTTGGCCAATCCGATGCTGTAATCACTTTTAACATCTGTGAAAATGGCCACCTTTTTCGCCTTGAGCGTCTTGGCCGCAAAGTTCGCCATGACCGTCCCTTGGAACGGGTCAATGAAGCAGACTCGGAAGATATAATCGCCCGTCTCCGTAACCTTGGGGTTGGTGGAAGAAGGGGAAATCATCGGAATCTGGCTTTGCTGGCAAATCGGCGCCGCTTCCAGAGAACGGCTGGAAGCGACTTCGCCCAGAATGGCCACGACGCCATCCCGCGAAATGAGTTTGTTGACCGCTGTGGCCGGTTCGCCGGCTTTGGATAGATCGTCTTCGGTGAGCAGTTCCAGCTTTTTGCCCAGAACGCCGCCCGCCGCGTTGATTTGCTCCACGCCCAGCACCGTGCCTTCGTGTGAGGAAACGCCGAAGGTCGCCTCCTTTCCCGTGAGCGACGCGAATTCGCCGACTTTGATCTCACCGCCCTCGCCGGACTTTTTGCAGCCTGCGGCCAGCAGAGCGCACAGCAGGCCCACGCAAGGCCAGAGCCATCGTCGAATCGTCCGTCCTGTATCAGTCAAATAAACTTTTTGCATGCATGAGCCTGTCTTTTTTTGTTATGATGCCAAAAGCCGGCGCCCGCGCGCTCACGGCGGGAGCCAGCATAAGGGAACAACGCGCCCGTTATCAACGAAGAATCAGTGTCCATCTCCGACCGGGCCGCATCCCAAGCTCTCCGGCAGGCGCTCTTCATTTTCCAGGTCAGCCTCGCGGGCACTTTTCGGCTTTCCAATTTCTCTCTTTTCTTGATCATGTTCCTCTATGTTCCACAGTGCCTTGAACATCCAGACCGCCATGGTGATCGCGCTGCTTTGCTCGCATCCCGCCCAAGCCGGAAACGGAGCCCCGCCAGTGCCTTCCGAAAGTGAGCTCTACAACGCTGACCCAAACCATCTCTGGAATCGGCTCCATCGCGCGCTCTTTGTGCGGCGCGGCGCCGATGGAACAGAGTACGGGCTTGATCAATTGGATCCCTTGCTGTGGTTCCATACGAAGCACCTGGTCGAGGGGCCATCGCATGAGAACGCGATCAAGGTCCTGGACGAGTTTCTCGCCACGCACGCAGAGAGGTTAGTTCAGGACCCGCTCCGCCGCGCCATCTTGCAGCGTGACGTCTGGGCCGTCTTTGATTGGACGGCACGTTGGTCGGGCACGGATTTGCCGGGAACCAAGGCGTTGCAGGATTTGCAACTGCGGCTGGCCGCCGTCATCCAGCGGCTGGCCTTAACCAAGGAACAAATTGACGCCTTGCCCGATAACTATGCGGCCGCCGCAAAGTCACATGGGTTTGAAAATTCTTACCATGATGATAAGCCAACAGTTCCTTTCCTCCCGGACTTGTTCGCCGCGAACGACCCCTGGGTTTGTGTCGGTCTCGGCGGCGAAGATCGTATTGCGCCGGTGCATGTCTCCCGGTTCGGCGGACGATCCGCCTTTCTTGTTTTTATGCGAACGCCGGGCGGCTGGCAGGAAACAACTCACTATTTGGAGCAGTTCCGCGAGTTTCCGCAGCCGTATGTCTATGAAACCAACAGATTCTTCACCAATCACATAAACGCCGTGCATAGCCCGAATCTGCCTCAGTTTCCCGCGGGAACGATATTTGCCCTGGTGCGTCAGATGATTTTAGTGGATCAAAACGGTGACCTTCGCCCGACTCATTTGACCGAAAGCGTGCAAATCCGCCGTTACAACGACGTGCATCCGAAACGCGGCGCCTATGGCAGGCCTCCGCCCGATTCTCAAAGCATGATTGAATTCTTGCTCAGTCGAAAGCAACTGTTCGCCGGAAAAGCCGGAGGTCTGCGCGCCGTCGCGCCCGATGAAACGGAATTTCGTCAATTCATGGATAAAGGTTTTGATCCATTTGAAGAAACGGAACGGAAGCATCAGCCCCTTTCGTCCTGGTTTCACCAGGCCTTGGATTGCAGGGAGTGCCATGCGGGACCTGGATTGTCCTCGGTCAGCAGCTTTCTCCAGAGTTTCCAGAAGCCAACAGCGACTCTCCCGCAACTAGCAGTTGTTAACGATCAGGAACAGCGCGATGCGGCGCGCATCTGGAAACAAAGCCAATTTAACTGGGGACTTCTCCAAGGCCTGTGGGAGCGCCCTTGACCAGCCTCAAAACTCAACGACCCACGATGCGGTGGATGGCCGACGCCTTGGGTCACAGCGTCTTCTTCCCTTCCGCCTTCGCCTTTGCCCATCGAGCCTTGGCCGCCGCCGCAAGCTTGGCCCTGACCGCCGGACTGCTGCGGCGATCTTTCTTCTTGGCCGCTTTCGGTGCGGCGGTCGTGCCTTTGATTTTGGCCCATCTGGCCTTCGTGCCAGCGATGATGGCCGCCCTGCCGGCCGCGCTTAATCGCCTCTTGCCTTTCTTCGCTGGTTTGGAATTCGCCTTCCTGTTATAATTGGCCCACCGGGCTTTGACCGCGGCACTAATCCGCGCCCTCCCGGCACGCGACATGCGACGGCGACGCTTGGGGGCGATCATTGGAATCGGAACATCACTGCCGTTAGCGATGGAATCGAGCTGGCCTTGCAGCTCTTCGATCTGTTCCTTGATGGCAATGATGCGGTTAAGTTGGCTTGTTGTTAATTCTGCAATATTCATCATGGGCTATTAGTAATGCGGGCGGGAGTTTGGAGTCAAGCACGTAAAAAGCGATTCCTGAAAAACGAAAAAGCGCGCAACCCGATCTGGAAACCAAACCAGGAATTGACTGCGACACACACTTCCAGATTTGATCGAGTAGAATCTATTCTCGAGGCTCTCATCCATCCGGACTTTGGTTCTTTGGCGGGGTATTCTTTGGAGACTGGGCTTTTGGAGGTGGAACGTGCGTTGCCCAGGTCATGCCTGATTGCGGCTGGTACTTCACCGTCTGGCCAGGAATGGACGGAACTCGAATGAGATGATTACAGGACGGGCATTGAATCTGCCGTCCTGAAAACGCCTCATCGCGCTGCAACCGCTGACCGCAGTGGGAACATGTAAATTTGAATTCGCTCATGAGGTTTTCATTGCCAATAGGACGGATTCTCAGGGGAAACGACGAACTCGTCCAGCTTTTTTTCTATTGCATGGCCTCCGCCATTGTTCATCACGAGTCCAAGGACGATTGAACCGCATCATGCAGCCCCTGCCATGATCCTTGGAGAAGGGATCAATGAGACCTGCTCACCCGGCCACCTTGACATATTTTTCCACGCGACACTCAAAGCCTCCCATATCAACCGTTTGCTGAAACTGCAACTTCAGCCGCGGAGGCGGCGCTTTCAGCGATAATGGATTGACTAGGACCAGCCTGCCGCCGGGCTTAAGAACTTTCCCGGCTACGTGAAAAAGGTCCTCGATCAACTGCCGAAGGTCAGGCACTGGCACGCGCATGCCCATGGGAGGATTGGTGATGATCAAGGTGACCGTTGCAGCCCCCAGGACCTGGCTTGCGGCAATGTCGCGAAAGTCTCCGCGCATGAACTTTGCCGGAACGGAGTTCACCTTCGCGGCCGCAAAATTATTCTGCGCAATGGCGATAGCCTCCGCGCTGCGATCTGTCCCATACGCGCTTCGCACTCCGCCTAGCAACGCGCTCTCAATCAATTCCAAACCTGAACCGCAAAACGGGTCCCAAATCACTTCTTGCCCGATCCTTCCGGCCAGCCGGGCCAGACACGCGGCCAACGGCGGATGCGACGACGCTGGAACATCCTTCTGGCGATATGAAAAACGCGGATCAGGCGTCATGTTTGGCCGCAATTCCACCATATATCCGCGGCCGTTTGGATAAATATCAACGGTCCAAGTCACCTTTTGGCCGTCATTAAGAATGTCCGGGCATCGGGCGTAAACGCGATTGGCCAGACTGCTGACAGCGGCTCTTTGGTGGCCTTTGGAAACAAAATTCAAGCGATAGCGAATCGCTCCTTGGGTAAAGGTCTGCAAAAGAAGCCGAGCCAAGGACGACGTTATCACCGTCGCCAGGGCCTCGACGGAATCCGTCTCGTTGGCGTGGTCCGTATTTCCCAAGACGAAGGCGGCCGTGCCGAAGCATCTCATGGCATAAATGTCGGCCAGGGAAAATGGTGCTACGGGAACAATGGCCACCAGGCCGCTCTGGACCTCTGCCACGCGAAATCTTCCCTGGTTCCTTTGGTATTGCTCCACCTCCTCGCTGACGATTCGCTCCAATCCACGGCGCCCTCGCAAATGGATTCGCAACGCCGTGAAATCCGCCAGAAGACCCTGGATTCGAACCACGCTTGGACTTTCCCGGCGCGCGATGGCGGCTTTAACTTTCTGCTCGGCGTCCCCCAGGGAACCCTGTTCCAGCGCGGCTGGTCCGCCGATCTTGCCCAGAGTTCGCGCCAGGAATTTTTTCTCACGCTCCCCTGTTGACGCGCGCAAGGCGGAAAGCAGTTTCCCTTCTTCCTTCGCTCCCGCGCCGATCTTGGGCATCGCTGCCACAGCATAGCGCCGGACCTTCTCAGACGGGTCCTGCAACAAGCCCAGCAGCCATTCCCGCACTTTTTCGTTTTCTTCCGCTGGTCCCGATTCCGCGAAGACAACTCCCACCGCGCGAATGACCGCCACGCGTTCGTTCCTTTCCTCCGGTGAGGCCGCACCGAACCGCGCCACCTCCCGGCTCCATAGCTGCCGCCAGGACAAACCGCGCAACTCTTTATAGATCTCCTTGGCGCTATTATGCTTTGACATGACAATTGGTAACACCGGGGCCGGTCCCATCGAGTCGGCCCATTCTTTTATGTACGAAACGCATCGAACATTGAATTCTCGCCATGAACATTAGCAGCCCGTGGAAAAAAGGCGACTCCCGCCGAAGATTTCGGTGCCAAGGCCAGCCGAACGAACTGCGCGAACCAGCAGCGTCACGCAACCAAATCAAGAACCAAAGGTTGACTCCAAAAGCTCCCATCGGCGCACTTGTGTTTGCCTGCGAGAGCGCGGACAGTTATCCTTGATCGGAATAATTGACAATGGCATGAAGATAGAAACCCACTCGGAATACACGCGCGGCCATCTGGACCTAGAGCAACTCAAGCCAAGCCCGTTGGACCAGTTTGCCCTTTGGTTTCAGGAGGCGATGGACGCCAGAGTCGTAGAACCAAACGCCATGAGTCTGGCGACCACGGGGGCGGATCAGCGTCCTCTAGTGCGCACGGTCCTGCTGAAGAGTTATGATGAGCGCGGGTTTGTCTTTTTCACCAATTTCCAAAGCCGCAAAGCCCGCCAGATCTCAGAAAACGCCAATGTCTCGCTGCTTTTCCCCTGGCTGGCTCTGGAACGCCAGGTCATCGTTTGCGGCTCTGCGGAAAAAGTTTCCACCGCCGAAACCCTGGCCTATTTCATCACCCGCCCGCGCGGGAGCCAACTGGGCGCCTGGGTGTCGGCCCAAAGCTCGATCATCACGACGCGTTCGCTGCTGGAACAGAAATGGGAGGAAATGAAGCGCAAATTCGGCGAGGGCCAGGTGCCGCTTCCGTCATTCTGGGGCGGCTACCGCGTCGTGCCTCGGGAAATCGAGTTCTGGCAAGGCCGGCCCAGCCGGTTGCACGACCGCTTTCTTTACACACGCCAGACAGACGGTTCCTGGGACATTGATCGCCTGGCTCCGTAATCCGGAGCGATGCGGTTAAAGAACTGAATTTTGACAGGATTAACAGGATTCACAGGATGGAAAAGTGGATCTTGCTTCAGAAATAATCCCTCGCCGTTTAGTGAGAGTTTCATGCGCTGTACTTCATCCTGTAAATCCTGTCTCAAAAATCTTCTTGTCTCGTCCTTCACGGCATTTGCGCCACGTCTTTCTGTTGCAGCCAGCCGATGTGCCGGGCGGCGTCGCTGACTTGCAGCCAGTCGCCGTCGGTCCCCAGCACCATCATTTCCGCGCCGTCGTGCGCCGTGAACGCGCTTTGCGATTCGTCCAGCGGCCCCCGCCGCACCACCGCCTCGGGCACGATGACAATGGAGGTCTTCTCCAGCAACCGCTGGTCAACGGACAATCCCAGACAGATCAGCAACCAGATGGATGCCGCCGCCAACACCGCAGCCAGGCCGCCGGAGGATTTGCCGAAGGCGGGCGAAATCTGCCGCGCAGTCAAGACGAAGAAAAACAAGGCGGCGGCGGCCGAGGCGGCGCAGGCCCATTCGTTGAGCGTGACGCGGCCCACCCAGCGCGTCCAGCGGCTGCCCGGCAGCGCTGCGGTGCTGGTCCCGGCCCGGGTGCGGGCGATTTCGAGGTTGGCGCGGATGTCCGGATCGCGCGGCGCCAATTGCTCGGCGCGGCGGTAATCGTAAATGGCGCGTCCGAGCTGGCCGGCTTTGAACCAGGCATTGCCGGCGTTGAAATAAGTGGCGGGCGAGACCTGGCCGGCCCGGAGAAGGTCTTCATAGATCGCGGCGGCCTGGCTGTATTTGGCTTCCTCGTAAAGTTTGTTCGCCTGAAGGAAGTTGTTGGAAGCCGTTTCGGCCCGCGCTCCGGCCGCGCCAGCCAGCAGCGCAAGGACGATTCCGGCGCTCTGCAACACTTTTTTGCCCGCGGCTTCGCCGGGGTCGGGCATTTTTTGCAAGGCGGCCAAAGCCGTTTTGACTTTTGGAATCAGCGAAGCCAGGGCTTGGGAGGTGTGGTCCGGCGTGTAGCGGTATTGATCGCAAGCATGGAATAATTCCCGCAGCAGAGTCCGGTCGGCGGCGTCCAATCCCTTCACCTCGTCCAGCACCGCCTCGGTGATGGCGGGCGCGGGCAGGTCCAGGCGTTCGCCCAATTGCTCCTGCAACAGGCGCAGGATGGTCGAGTGGAATTTTTCAGCGTCGTTGGCGGCGGCGTGGGCCGGAAGTTCCGCCAGGCCCTCCCGCGCCAGGCGCGCCACTTCACGGCGGCGGCGCAGCCGCGGGCTGTTGGCCAGCATGTCCTTTTGCCGGCGCCACACCAGCGCGCCGATCCACAGCAAGAGCGGCAGCGCCTGCAACGTCAAGAATAACGGTTGCCGCACCAGCGGCGGCGCGGGCCGTGCCACCGTTCCGGCCAGCGGTTTGATGTGGACGATCTCCTGATTCTGCTGCTGCGCGTCCGGCGGCGTCGCGGTGGAGGCGATGACCGTGGGCTGCGGTGTCGCCGCTGTGGGATGAACGGCCAACGGGATGGGCGGGTGGTTCAAAGTGTGAAAAACGCCTGTGGCCGGGTTGAAATAACTGAAGGCAAAGGCCGGCAGCTCCTTGATTTCGGCGTTGAGCGGGGTGATGACTTGCTCGAAATATTTAGAGCCTTGGATTTGCAGTGGGTCCGTGGTTTCAAATTTGCTGCTAGGCGGATAGGTCTTGAACTCCCGCCAGGCCTGCTCGTTTGTCGGCAGCGCGACGGTGTCGAAGGAACCGCTGCCCGCGATGCGGATTTTCAGCGTAATTGGGTCGCCCACGCCGACCGAGGCCGGTCCCGCCTCGAACTGGGCGAGGGTAAAATCGCCGATGGCGCCGTTAAAGGAAGGCGGTGCGCCGTTGGTGGGGATGGGCAGGACGTTGATTTCGGGGGCATCGCTCGTAACGTTGAGCTGACGCTCGCCGCCGGTCCACCCAAAAAATGTTTGCTGCCCCAAAAAAACCGCCGTGTTCCAGGTCGCGGGACCGAGGCGCTGGGGCCCTGTCCGCGTCGCCGTGGCCGGCACGCGAAAGTTGAGCCAATTGTAGATGGCGCTGCCCTGCCGGATATGCGACTGGGCCGGATTATTCGGCAAGTTGCCGATTATAAAATTGTCGCCGCTGATTTGAGGCAGTTGAGTGTGGTGCCAATCCGCAGGGTCCATGACGTAGCATTGCACTTCCACCGGTATCACCTGTCCAAGATAGACAATGTTGGTCGAGGGAACGATGCGAACAAAGGCCGTTTCCGGCGTTCCGTTGGCTTGAGGCAAGTTTTCTCTCGAAATGGTGTTGTGAGAATCTGCGCTTTTTTCCGGCGCTCCTTTGGCTTGGGGCGAGTTTCCTTGGACAACCCGTAACTTCAATGGACCACTGGAAAGGCGGGTTCCACCAACGTCTGCGACCAGGGTGGGGATGATGAATTCACCAGACCGTGTCGGGATCAGTTCAATCATGTAAATGGTCACGCTGGTAACTTGGCTGCCTATGATGGACATCTGCTCGGAGGTTTTGGATCCGCCGAACCGGATGCCGGCGATGGGGGGCACATTAGGCTGAGCATCCGGCGAGCCTTCAGTGAATTTCATCGAAAGGGTGGCTGATTCCCCAAGGCTGATAGTGTTCCGGTCCAATGATGCTTGGAACTGCGGGGCCGCTGCGACGGGCAAAGCCAGTAGCCTCAGCAAACCGGCAAGCGCCAGCCCGCCGTGGAATACACGGCGCAAACATCGGCCTGGCGCTGTCCGGGCAAAATGACTCACCATAAGCAAGACAGCCAATATTGCCTCTGTTCATCGCTCAGGCAAGCGGGAATGCCTTCTTCCAGATGGGGACAACCCGTTTCATCTCCGAAACGATGAATTGGCAGGCGGCAAAAGCCTCCTCCCGGTGCGGGGCAATCACTTCGATCCACAACGAGGTTTCCCCCGCCGCCACCCTCCCAAGCCGGTGGACCAGCCGCACCGACTCCAAAGGCCACCGTGTTTCGGCCTGGTCGAACACCAGATGAAACTGGCGTTCGGCCATCTGCCTGAAGGCCTCATATTCAAGCGCCGCGATCGGACCCCCTTCCTCCGCGCCACGAACGATCCCCAGGAAATAAACCGCCGCCCCCATGCCGGCGGACATGGCGCGGCCTCCCAACAACGCGCGCTCGTCAATGTTCTTCTCGGAAATGGTCAATTCGCGCCGCATGGCTCGCCCCTCCTATCCGCCTTGCACGGGAGGGAACAACGAAACCTCATCCCCTTCGGCCAGGACGTAATCACCGGCTTGGTAATCAACGCCGACAGCGACCAGGGCCGACCTTTGCATGGAGGCCAGCTTGGGGAAGCGAATAAAGAGCTTCTGGAGAAGTTCTTCCAGCCGGGCGCCGGGCGCGACGGTTTCCGTGACCTCGGTCGAACCGGCCAGGTCTTTAAAATAGGAATAAAAATGGATGCGCACTTGCACCAGACACTGATAATAAGAGAATTCGCCGCAAAAGCGAGCTTAATTCGGATAATGCTATGATTGACATGAACATGACCCTGTTGCAGTGCGTTTTTTGTCACGAACGGGTTAAAAACTTATCCACCAAGACCCTTTTTGCGGCAGGAGCGCCGCCCAGGACGGAGGGGGTGCTGAAGCGCAAAACCATTGTCAGCATTGGTTTCTTTCGCTGTTTCGAGATTGTGAATAAAAGCGCGGGAAAGTGAATAACCCTGTGGACAAGATTTGATAGGCAGGGGGCCAAACTCTGCTATGATGTTCGCAGTTCATTGAAAGAGCTGGAATGCAGGTGGTGGACGAAAGAAAATCGCCGGTATTCCAAGGATAATCCCAGGTGACTGGGGAAAGGCTGAGTCAGGCTGGTTGGCTCAATCCCTCTAAGTCCGCTTCGCAAGGAGCGGAGACCGGAGGCAGGATTCACCAGTTCCTCTGGTGGCGCTCGCACGCTGTCAGTGACGCGAAGCAGGAACTGAGCGGCAAAGGGCTAAACAGAAACAGCTCTAAGCCGAGTCAAGTAACTCAAGACGGTTTCGGGCTTGAGTGAATCGCAGTTACCCAGAGGGTAAACGGTTGCTACTGTGGATCAGCACGAGGCGGGTGACTCTGGCGGTCTTGGCGACAAGGCCGGCCCAAAGAAAGACGCCGAAAGGCGGCACAAAGTGAGCACACGCAGCGGGAAGGAAACACAGCCTGGGCAAGGCATGTAAAACCCTTCCGAAACGTCGGCGATGTTAAAAACAGCACCGCTGGCTTGTGATAAGAAGCAACCTGAGAGATAAGAGGTCAGACCCGTAGCACTGGGCCAACGCATCGCCAAAAGCGGTGGCCGTCCCAGCGCAAACTGGTCAAGACGCGGAGACGCAGTCGCAAACGTGTCTTGACCTGGTTCGCAAGCCGGCGCTGCAAACGCCAGCCCAAGCGAGCTAAGAGGCCTCACTCAATAATTCAGTGACCGCAAGGCGCTGAACGGCCCTGCTATGAGGCCGAAAATTCCGCTTGCCGTGGAGAATGGCGTCGGGAAGCTGGCAGCCCCGCGAGGGTGCGCCTAATGTCAGCGTGGGAAAGAGAGAGTGGCGAACTCCCAGCCCCCAATTTGCCTCCGTCTGGCCGCAAGGCCGGGCGGGGGCTTTTTGTTTATTTTCACGGAGTTTCTGGCCGCAGAGTCCGTGGACCGCATTTCTCACTACGGCTGGGTGGCGCTGTCGTAGAACTTCGCCAAGTCGGCGCGAAATGTTTTCCGCGCCTCAGGATTCAAATAGACCATGTGCCCGGAGGGATAATAACTGAAAATGACATGGTCGCGCAGACTCGGATCCAGCTCCATGTGATTGAGGTCTCGCTCCGTGGCAAAAAACGGCGTGGCCAGATCGAAGTAGCCGTTGGCGGAAAGCACCTTGAGATGCGGGTTTTCCCGCATAGCTTGGCCCAGGTCGTCAACTACATAGGGCAGCGGATAAGGGGTCGAACCGCCCAAAAAATCCGGCAGCTTGTGCTTGAAGTTCCAATCCTTGATGTCGCTGCCTCTGATTTGGTATGGAGTATCATGGCTGTAATTCAGTTCATTGGCCAGGTAGCTGTTGAATGAAGCGGTAAAAGCGCCCGTGATCGCCGTGCTCGACGGATCGGATGCGGGCGCTTCGCCGGCTGCATCAACATCAATGCCCTCGAACCGCCCGTCATAGCGTCCCACCGTACGGCGTTCGTCTCGCAGCAATTCTTTTCGAAACCGGCTCGCTTCGACGCGGAGATTGGCCTCTTTGAGGTATTGCACGCTCAGGCCGGTGAATTCATGCATCTTGGCCGCCACGGCGTCCACTTGGGCTGCGGGCAGCGTCTGACCCTTGGCCAGCGCCTGCGCGTATTCGCCGGCGGCGAAATCGCGCGCCTGCTGTAAAAATGCGCCCAGGTCGGCAGGCTTCCGCGGCAGTTTGTCATGGAACCAGGCAATGGCCGCATAACTGGGCAGGAAGTTCACGAATGGGTCATCCAGCCCCGGGGCGCGTGCCGCGTAGTTCAGGATCGAAGAGAGCAGCACCACACCGTTGAAGTTCATGCCTTGCGCCTGCAGGTAATACACGAGCGCAGCCGAGCGCGTCGTGCCGTAGGACTCGCCGAAAAGAAATTTGGGCGAGTTCCACCGGTGATTGAGCGTGACGTAACGGGTGATGAATTTGCCAAAGGCCTCCACGTCCCCGTCCACGCTCCAAAAGTTCGTGCCTTCGCCTTTCCCCACCACACGGGAAAAGCCCGTGCTGACGGCATCTATGAAAACGAGGTCGCTCCGGTCCAGCAGGCTGTCGCCGTTGTTCACGAGGCGGTAGGGCGCCGGCCCGGTGGCCTGGGCATTGGCGGTCTCGACGATGCGCGGGCCAAAGGAACCCATGTGCAACCAGATGGTCGAGGAGCCAGGGCCGCCGTTGTAGAAAAACGTCACCGGACGCTGCTCCAGATTCGTCTCCCCGTCCCGGTTGTAAGCGACGTAAAACATCGAGGCAACCGGATCGTCGCCTTTGCGAATGAGCAGATTTCCCGCCGTGGCGGTGTAGGCTATTTCCTGGCCGCCGATGTTCACCTGGTGATTGGTGACGGAGGATTCCTCCTTGGGGATTGGCAGTTCAGCTTTCTTGCTGGCAGCAACTTCATTTGTCGGCGCCGCATTGTCCGCGGCCGTTACCGCCGCGTTACCGCCGGTGCATAGGACAACACAGAACAGACACGCAAGCTGGCCTGATAGGAATTTGTTTTTTGACGCTCCACATTTGATGGAGAATTCCTTTTTCACTGAAAGATCGTTTCCTCGTTTTCGAGGAAGCCTTGCAGATGGCGCAGGCGCGTCGGGTGCCGCATCTTGCGCAATGCTTTGGCCTCGATCTGCCGGATGCGCTCGCGGGTGACGTTATACTGGCGGCCGATTTCTTCCAGCGTCCGCTCATACCCATCCACCAACCCGAACCGCATCTCCACAATCTTGCGCTCGCGTTCCGTCAGCGTTGCCAACACGTCGCTCAAGGTGTCCTTGAGCAGGCTGTAACTGGTCACATCCGAAGGGTTCGCCGCCTTCTTGTCCTCGATGAAATCGCCCACGCTGGCATCGTCGCCGTCGCCGACAGGGGCCTGGAGCGAGACGGATTGCTGGGCCATCTTGAGGATCGAACGGACTCGTTCGACCGGCAAGTTCAATTCATCGGCAATTTCCTCAGGCTCCGCTTCGCGGCCCAACTCCTGCATCAGACGCTTCTGCACGCGCATAAGGCGGTTGATGACTTCGATCATGTGGACCGGAATGCGGACGGTGCGGGCCTGATCGGCCACAGCCCGCGTGATGGCCTGGCGAATCCACCATATAGCGTAAGTGGAAAACTTGTAACCGCGCTGGTATTCAAATTTTTCGACGCCTTTCATCAGGCCCATGTTGCCTTCCTGGATGAGGTCCAAAAAGGAGAGGCCGCGGTTGGTGTGCTTCTTGGCGATGGAAATGACCAGGCGCAAATTGGCGGCCGCCATTTCACACTTGGCTTCATCGGCCCGGCCCGCCGCTTTTTTCATCGAGGCATGGGCGGCAAGAAATTCTTCGCGCGGCAGGCGGACAAATTTTTCCAGCGCGGCCAGCTTGCGCTTCTCGGCCGTTAACTGCGTGGTCACGGAGGCGGACTTGCGCCGATGCTGCAATTCCTCGATGGCGCGCACCGTGGTCTTGATCTGGTCGGCCACGTTGTCGGACACGACCATGATTTCCTCGGCCACTTTGGGCTTGTAATAGAACTTGGGAAAGTTCGCCTGCAGGGCCTTGTCCAGCTTCCGGTAATTGGCCAGGATGCGCGGGGCGGGAGGCTTGCCGCTGGCGTGACGAAGTTGCTCGTAAGCCTTGTCCAGCTTCTGGTCCAACTCGCGCGCCCTCCGGATCAGGCGCCGCAAGATGCTCAAATGGGCGGCCCGGCTCTCAACTTTCTTATCAACAATGACGCGGTCGAACCGTTCCCGCGGCGGATCGCAGAGAAGTTTTTCCGCCAGGGCGACGTGCTCCTTGCCGGTGAAGCCAAAGCCAAAAAGGATGCGGCGGGCTTCGGTTTCGCCTTCCTCAATGCGCTTGCAGATTTGCACCTCCTGTTCGCGTGTGAGCAAGGGAACCTTGCCCATTTGGCGCAGGTACATTTGCACCGGGTCGTCCAGGATATCGAGCCGGCCTTCGTCTTCTTCTTCCGGTTCGGCGTGCGGCGGCGGCTGTTGCTGCTGCTGCTTGGCTCTGTCGAGATCGGGCGCTTCAACGATCTCGACTTCGAAACCGCGGAGCTTGGAATAAATGGTGTCCAGGATTTCCGGCGTGACAAATTCATCGGGCAAGGCGTCGTTGATGTCGTCGTAAGTCAGGTAGCCCTGGTCCTGCGCCATTCGAAGCAACTCCTTGACCTTCTCCGCGATGAGAGGGGACTCCAACGAGACGGGTTGGTGGGCCAGGGCTACGGCTGGGGCCGGCGGCTGAGGCGGTTGCAAGGCGCTCTTGGAATTGGAGGAGCCATCCTTATGGGATGCGCCTTTGCCGTTCGTTTGGAGGGTAAAGTGCGCCTCCTTGGCCCCGCCCTTTTTTTCCGGCGTGGCTTTGGGGTCAATCCTTCGAATGTCACCCCGACAAAATCTCTTTCTCAGCATACTCTTAGTCGGACAACTTTCCAACGTTTAGGTTCATTAAAGTGTGCGGCTTTATTGGCCGCGTCTATAGACACGCGGGCTTTTCTTGCCTTTCAGTTGCTCATTCGAGCGAATTCAGAGTAAGAAGACCGCGCTCTCCGACATAGAATACATAATCAATGGTTTCTGTCAAAGGAAGACCACCAGATTTTGCATAATTTTTGTCGAATAAGATGCAACTTGCTTGTTATAAGCAACTTGCATTTAGCATTTCCATGTGCCTCGAACGCTGGTCAAGCTGTGCCATTTTGGCGCACGGTTAGAGTTTTCCCGCCAGAGCCTGTCCGGTATGGCTCTCCGCTACACCTGCCACCTCTTCGGGCGTGCCTTGGGCCACAATTCGTCCGCCCTCCTCTCCCGCTTCAGGTCCCAAGTCAATGAGCCAATCCGCCGACCGGATGACATCCAGGTTATGTTCAATGACCAATACGGTATGGCCCTTATCCACAAGCCTTTGCAACACTTTGAGCAGGACGCGCACGTCCTCGAAGTGCAGCCCGGTCGTCGGCTCGTCGAAGACGAACAATGCGGGCTTGGTCCCGGGCGCGTCCGTGTTTTCCCTGGCTTGGGCCAAATGGTTGACGAGCTTGAGCCGTTGACACTCCCCGCCTGAGAGGGTGTTGACCGGCTGGCCGACCCGCAAATAGCCCAACCCGGTATCCTGCAATAATGTCAGACTCTCCACTGCCCGGACGGCAGGGCGGGACGCGGGAAACCCGCTGAAAAAATCAATCGCCTCATCCACCGATGCCTCCAGAACATCGGCGATGCTCCAGTTCACCGGCCCGCCGGATTTCGTCTGGCCAGCCACCGTGACTTCCAGAATGTGCGGGCGATAACGGCGTCCGTTGCAATCGGGACATCGGACGAAAACGTCGCTCAAAAACTGCATCTCGATTTTTTCAAAACCGGCCCCTCGGCAACGTTCGCACTGGCCCTGGCTGGAATTAAAGCTAAAGGCGCTGGCGCTCAATCCGCGTTGCCGCGCCGCCTCGTCCTGGGCGAAGAAGGCCCGGATATCCTCGAAAGCTCCGATATAAACCGCCGGATTGGACCGGGGCGTGCGGCCCAAGGGCGATTGGTCCACCGCAACTACCCGCCCCAGCTTCTCCCATCCCTCGATTGCAGTCAGTGGGGCGTTGGTTTCCTCCGGCCCCGTTTCATCTGCATCGTCCTCCTCGTCGGCAGCCACGTTCGGATTTCCAGGGTCCTGCAATTTGGCTTTAAGCGCGGGCGCAAGGACTTCAGTGATGAGTGTGCTCTTGCCTGAACCGCTGACGCCGGTTACGCAAACAAGCCGTCCCAAAGGAATCTCCACTGTCAGGTTTTTAAGGTTATGAAGGCTGGCGCGGCGCAACGTTAATTTGTCCTTGCCGCCGGCGGCAACCGGACGTCGCGGGGGAACTTCGATTTGTTTTCGTCCGGCCAGATAGGCGCCCGTCAACGAGTTGGGGGCGCGTAAAATTTCCGCGAAGGTTCCTTGAAACACGACTGCCCCGCCCGATTCGCCGTGTCCGGGTCCCAGTTCGATGATTTGGTCCGCCGCGCGCATCACGCTGGCTTCGTGTTCGACGACCACCACCGAGTTGCCGGCGTCGCGCAATTGCCGCATCAAGCGCACCAGCCGGGCCGTGTCACGCGCGTGCAGGCCGACGGTCGGCTCATCCAGGACAAATAGAGTATTGACAAGCCGCGATCCAAGGCAGGCCGTCAGGTTGACCCGTTCGGTTTCACCGCCGGAGAGCGAACGCGTCGCGCGGTCCAGACTCAAATAGCCCAACCCGGCGGCCTCCAAATACGCCAGGCGCGATCGGACTTCATCCAGCGCCAGTCCGGCGGGGTCCGAAGCTTTGGCCCGATTCCATCGGGCGTCCAGCGACTCGATGAATTGGAGCGCCTGCCGCGCGGTCAGCCGGTAAAAATCCGCCAGCGTCAATCCGCCGGCGCGGTAAAGGAGCGTCTCCGGCTGAAAACGCGCCCCGCGGCAATCCGGGCACATTTTGTAGATGCGGTAACGCGAGAGCAACACGCGCACGTGCATTTTGTAGGCCCTGGATTCGAGCCAGCGGAAATAGCCTTTGATGCCGTACCACGCCCGGGGCCATTGGCGCTCCGGGTCCTGGCCGTAACCCTCATCGCCGTCAATGACCCAATCCCGCCACTTCTTGGAAAGGCGACCGAAAGGGACATCCGTCGGCGCGCCGCGGCGGCGGGCGAATTTCATTAAATCGTCCTGGCACTCGGCATTCGCCTCCGTTTGCCACGGTTTGACCGCCCCTTGGGCCAGCGTCTTGGTCCAGTCGGGCACGGCGGCGGCGAAGTCTATGGCAATGATGCGGCCAAAACCGCGGCAGGCCGGGCAGGCCCCGATGGGATGATTGAAACTGAACAGCGCCGGGGTGGCTTCCCGATATTCCAAATCGCATCGGGCGCAGTGCAATCCGCTGGAGAACAAGGCCGGCGTGACGGTGGTTTGGCGCGCGCCAGGCTGGATGAGCCGTATGGCCAGTTTCCCCTTGCCGAAATGATACGCCTGCTCGCAGGCCAGCACGAAACGCGCACGGTTGGCCGGCGTCATCTTCACGCGGTCTTGAACGACACACAGGCGTCCTGGGAGAACGCTCCTGAGCCGGTCGGCGACATCCTCCAGCGCCACAATGGTACCTTCCATCAATACGCGATGATAGCCTTGCCTGGAAATCAGGGCCAGCGACTCCTCCAACGAAAACTTTTCGCTTAAGGCCAGATCAAAAGTGATCAACGTTTCACTTTCGCCAGCCCGGTCACGCATGGTCAGCCAAATCGCCGCAGGGGAGTCCTTCTGCACTGTCTGACCGCATTGCCGGCAATGGAGCTGCGCCAGCCTGTTCCAAAATGCCTTGGTGTAATCAGTGATCTCGGTCATTGTGCCAACCGTTGAGCGTGTGGATTTTACGGTGTTGCGCTGCTCAATGGCGATGGCCGGAGGGATGCCCTCGATGCTCTCCGCCTGGGGCTTATCCATTCGATCCAAGAACTGGCGGGCGTACGGGGAAAAGGTTTCGATGTACCGCCGCTGGCCTTCGGCAAAGAGCGTGTCAAAAGCCAGAGAACTCTTGCCCGACCCGCTCAAACCGGCCAGGACCACCAGTTGACGCAGCGGAACATCGAGACTGACGTTTTTAAGATTATTCTGCCGCACCCCCCGCAGGCGGATGCTGGCGCGTGAGCGGGCGCACATTGGCCAAAGGTGAATCCTGCCTGGCCCGGTGTCAAACCCTTCATGGATAAGGGTTTCCCTTGCAAAGATTTTTGTTGCATTAACTGGGCAATTTCTGCATAGTTCTCATTAAAGACGATCCACGACAACGGACGCTTATGGCGATGCCCTTTAATCGCAGAAAGAACGGTCGAAAAACCGCCGGTTTAACCTTGGTGGAATTAGTGGTTGTTATGGCCATGACGGCGCTGTTGTCGGCGCTTCTTTTCCCTGCTCTGTCCACGGCCAAAGAAAAATCCCGCCGCGCCGTGTGCAAGGCCAACCTTCACCAGCTCGTCATGGTGATGCAAGAATACTCCGACCTTGATCCAAATCAATACCTGCCCAGTTACGCGGACAACAAAGGCTATTACCACTCGATCGTCCTGTCCGACGCTGTTTTCACAAACGTGGTTGAGTTGGCGGGTGGAAATTCCAACCTTCTTTATTGTCCCAACATTGTTTTTGGCTCCGGCACAAATGCTGTGCCGCAGCATAATCCGAATTTTGGTTACGTGATCGGCTACAGCTACCTTGATATCGGCGCCGACACCGCCGGAAGCGATAAAGCCCCGGACTATACGATACTGCAAAAGAAATTCCCGATCACTTCCACCAACGAGTTGCTGGCCGACGCGAACTATTACACAACGAGCACCGCTGGCGCACTGTTTCCCGCGCAGATGAAGGTGGCGCCACACACGCCCATGGGTGCGGCCATCTCGATGGGTTCCACCTTCACCATTGGTTTGCCTGGCATCAGCAGTGCCAGCATCGGCGCGGCGGGCGGCAACATCGGATTTGTTGATGGGTCAGTTATTTGGCGCAATCTGCCGCTGATGCAAACCAACTACGCTTCCTCCAGTCTCGACGCTTACGGTAATTGGTAAGCGTGAATATTCGATTTGGCACTGATGGATGGCGGGCTGTGATCGCCGAGGATTTCACTTTCCAAAACCTGGAGCGCGCCGCCCAAGCCACCGTCGCCACGTGGACGGCCCAACAACCTCCCGGCTCCAACAAAACAATCATCGTCGGTTATGACCGCCGCTTTCTTTCCGACCAATTCGGACGCCGCGCGGCCGAGGTCTTCGCCGCCAATGGATTTCAAACCGTCCTCTCCGTTTGCCCGGTGCCCACTCCGTCCGTTTCGTATGCTGTCAAACAAAGGAAAGCGGCCGGCGGCGTCATGATCACCGCCAGCCATAATCCGCCCATTTTCAACGGCTATAAAATCAAGGCCCATTACGGCGGCTCGGCCGAATCTTCGCTCTGCCAGGAGGTGGAAAGTCGGCTGGACCAGACCCAGACGCCCGCGCCGGGCGGCGGCGCCGGCCAGATCGTGCTGGAGGACCTGCGCCCGGCCCATTTCCAGGCCATCAAGAAGCTGGTCAATTTCAAACTGATCGCCCGGTCGAAATTGCGCTTCGCCCATGAGGCCCTCTTCGGGGTCGGCGCGGGTTGCTTCGACCAACTGCTCCGCGACACCACTTGCCGCGTGACGACTCTGAATGGCGCGCATGATCCCAATTTTGGCGGCATCAACCCCGAACCGATCGCCGCCAATTACGCCCGCAGCGCCGCCTGGCTGCGCCGGCATCCGCACGACCTCTGTCTGGTGACCGACGGAGACGCGGACAGGGTCGGTGGCATGGACGGGCGCGGCCATCCGCTGACGACGCACCAGATTATATGCCTGTTGCTGCATCATTTCGTCGTCAACCGCCAGGCCACCGGGCGCGTGATCAAGGCCCTGACGACGACCTCGATGGTGGATAAAATGTGCGCGCATTACGGGTTGGAATTGGTGGAAACAGGCGTCGGCTTCAAATATATCTGCGCGGAGATGCTCAAGGGAAACGTCTTGCTCGGGTTCGAGGAAAGCGGCGGCATCGGCTTTCCCGAATTGATGCCCGAACGCGACGGCATCGCCGCAGGCATGATGCTGCTGGAACTGCTGGCCACGGAACGCGCGCCGGTCAATCAATTGCTGCGTCGTTTGGAAAAGCAGTTTGGCCCGCACCACTACGCGCGGCTGGACACACATTTCCCTTTGGAGAAACGGGCCGCTTTGATGGAGTTTTGCAAGAGCCATCCGCCGCAAAAGCTGGACGGCTCGCCCCTGGCCGATATCAAATCCTACGACGGCGTGAAGTTCGTGGCCCAGGATGGCGCCTGGCTGATGTTGCGGGGTTCCGGCACCGAGCCGATCCTGCGCATTTACGCCGAGGCCAAATCCGAGGCCGCCGCCGGCAAGCTCATTCGCGACGGCTTGGCCATGACCAGACGGGTGACAAAATGAGTCAGGCAAAGCCAACGGAATTTCGAGAATTAATCGAGACAAAGGAACCGGCTTCGCTTGGTCCCGAAACCCGCCCCGGCCGGAAATCCGTCGCGGAACTGGAGCGCGCTCTGGCTCCGCTCTTTGAGCGCGGCCCATATCCGGCGGAGCGGAAGGACCTGTTGCGGGCGCTGCTGTTTCTTTGGCACGATCACTTGGGCGAGGCGCACGACATCGCGCAGAACATTCACACGGCCGAGGGCAGCTACATTCACGGCATCATGCACCGGCGGGAGCCGGACTTTGGCAACGCCAAGTATTGGTTCCATCGTCTCGGGCGGCACGCCGCGTTTGCCGTCATTGCGCAACGTGCCGTGGCGATGGCGGCGTCCGATGCGGAGAAGCGGCTATTGGCCCGGATCAATCCAAGGCAGGAGTGGGACCCGTTCGCGTTCATTGACGCTTGCCAGCGCGCGCGATTGCGCGCGACGGAAGATGAGCCATTTCTGCGACAGTTGCAGAAAATCGAATTCGCGGCGCTGCTGGAGCACATTGCGTTAAGGGTGTGAAATAGGTCAACGATTCGGCAAAACCGCAAGAACTTCAACGCAAGGGCGCAAAGACGCCAAGGCGCAGCGCGGGCAGCCGCAACCCAGTTTTCACCACGAAGGACACGAAGTTCACGAAGAAAAGGCGTACAATTATTCATATTCAAGACTTCGTGTCCTTCGTGCTCTTCGTGGTGAAAACGTCTTGGCAGAAATGCGCGAATTCGGTTGGCCCGTTTTCCCGCCGTCACTGAGGCACTACTAAAAAAAAATAAAATTTTTTGGTTATATTTGGTGCGATTTACTTATATTTACCTGCATTTGCCTATATTAACCTCAAAGCGCATCAGGGATCCCGAGGATTTCCCTGACGCGCCTCCTCTCTATTTCCTCCTCGTTCTGTTCCGGCGTGAGCAGCTTTTGTAAGCCGGAACGGTGAAGTTGCTTTGGGGAGCGCGGTCGTCTCGACCGCCATTTTCGGCGTCTCGCCGAAAACCCTCCCGTCCTTCGGTCCCGCACCTAATAGTGGTGGCAGAATCATCGTAGGACTGGCCGGCGAGACGCCGACCAGGGCGACCGAGACGGTCGCGCTCCCAGATCCGTCTGAATCGTTCCGGCTAAGTTCAATAGTATTTTCACTATTCATGGGCCGATTATGTCATAAACGGAAAAAAACGAAAAACCTACCGTAGGTTTTTAGGCACGATTTTTTTGGGAGGGGTTTGATCGCGGCTTGTCCTTGAAGCACAACGGCTTGCAACGCGCAAAATCCCAAAAACCCGAAAAACCGCAAAAAAAAGTGTGAAATATTTTCCGACAGACCCCTCTTTTTCTGCCAAGGAGAGCCTTTTTTCCGCCAAAAAGAGCCATCGTTAAGCTACGACATTTGTAAGTTGCTGCCGTTGTGATGTTTAAAAACGACTCGGAATTGGCAGAGGAACCCCGAAAGTGTTCGGGGGAGGAATGGCAGGAAGAGTTTCCGGCTTTATTGCTCTGACAATAATTCCTCTGGCAAAAGCCTTCGTTCGGCCGATGGCTGAAAGGAAAAGAGATGCCGATATCAAGAACTGAATCCTTTTATGGCCACCCCCATGCACCCACCTGACTTTTCCCTCGATTCCAAGATCAATCCTGTGCAGAATATCGCCTCAATAGAATTAGCGCTTGAACGAAACGACTCTAAATTATGTAAAATGCGCCTGCCAGCACTGCGAAGGTCACATCGAAGTTGACGGGACCCGGCTTGACCCAACAGAAGTACAAACCATTCCTTGTCCTCACTGTCGAGCGAACACTGAAATTTCATTTGCGACGAGCGAGGGCGTACGCCATTTGATGGTTCCAGGTGCAGTCCTTGGCAACCCTGATTCACGAGTAGATTTCGTCACTTTGGCATTGAAGGGCGCGAGCCGTGGCGACGCCAAATCTATGGGGCTTTTGGGTATCGCATATTGGTTCGGCATTGCCCGAAAGCACGACGCCACAGAGGCGGCGCGATGGCTTTACCGAGCAGCGAAGGAAGGGGATGCCGACGCCCAGTATTATCTTGGATGCATGTACCACTTTAGGCATGCAGTGTCCCAAGATCCTTTGCAGGCGTTTGCTTGGTGGCTCAAGGCGGCTGAGAAAGGGCATTATGGCGCTCAGAATAATGTCGGTCGTTCGTACTGCGTGGGCGAAGTCGTTCAACGGGATTACGTAGAGGCTTATAAGTGGATGAGCTTAGCGGCCACAGGCGGATTCGAGGGTGCCCAAGAGCATTGCGACGAGCTCACCGCCAAGATGACTCAGGAACAAAGGGAGGAGAGTTACGAGCGCGTCCAGGAATTCCAGAATTATCTAGCCGAGATACCAGCGCAGCCGCCCTCTTGGTGGGATAAAACCATGGCCGAACGGCGCGAAAGCAATGAACGCCTTTTGGCCGCGATGCAAATTGCCGAACGCGAACCAAATTACGAGCGGCGGCAGATTCCCAGCGAAGTCCGAATAGAAGTCTGGCAGAGAGACGGCGCTAGGTGCAAAAAATGCGGTAGCCGTGAACGGCTTCATCTCGACCATATCATTCCAGTCTCTAAGGGTGGCAGCGACGCAGCGCAAAATCTTGAGTTGCTCTGTCAACGATGCAATCTGGCAAAAGGAGCGAGAATTCAGTAGGAAGCGGCCGTTAGCGTCAACTTCACTCATGCTAGAATTCAGTCGGCGGTGCCCGAATTCGGATATTTCCAACGCGAAGAACTACTTTGAGAGGGTAAAGGGTCCTCGGGAAGTCCGACAATGGTTTGCACTTTCAATCTTGCAGTTCGGCAGCATTTAGGATTCTATACACCCCATGCCATACAAAGTCACAGCATTGAAAGACATTAGAATTCTCGCTAATGTTCCGACCCCAAATGGGCCGAATCGTGAGGAGGCAATTTGGATTTCGCTCAAGGCTGGCCAAGTGCAAGACGGTCTCGGAATGGTATGGGGACTACATCCATCTTACGGGCTTGGACAACCTACGCAGCGAATGAAAGGCTATGAAGTTTTAATGGAGCCTAGTTGGAATAGCTCAGAGTTGCCCAAAGAGTTCTTTGGCATGTACCGACTGGAAATTTCACCAATCTCGCCCGGAGTATAATCCCAGGGCAAAGAGTCCTCGGAAATTGGCACAAAAAGCAACGATTACCATTTCCCAGTACTGACCATTTTATTGTCACCGCCTCTGGTCATCGTGGCGGTCAGGCGGACCGCCATCTTGAAAAGCGAATTGCATAAATCTGGACGCATCTCTAAAATACGTCCCATGCCGAGCATCGTCTGGAACCGCCACCCCGAGGAGGCGTACCGTAATCCGTACGAGTACGCCGCCCAAGAGCAGTTCGTGCGGGAGGCGCTTAACCTCTTGAATTCCCTCTTTGCATATTACGAGGGTTTGAGCATGGTCTTTCCTCGTGACGACAAGTCACTGCGAAAAGCGATTTGGATGCTTCAAATTGACGCCTTGGATTCTCTCCGCGACTGCCTGAAATCGCTCACCTTAAAACACCACAGGATCGCTGGTCGTTTGTTCCGCGATACAATTGAAACCCTTGACCTTGCCGCCTATTTCCACTCCGATTCGCCCGTAGCGAAAAGGGACCTCCAAAAATGGTTTGAAGACAAGGTGATCCCCCACAGAATCTACAGAGATTATATTCGGAAAACGCTCGGAAAGAAGGCCGCTGCCCAACGCGCCGATTATTACGGCCAGCTTTCAAAATTCACCCACCGAACATATCGTGCCCTCCAAAAAGGATATTCACTGGGACGAGACAATTTAATGGTGTACAACAGCAACCCGTCTGATTCTCTGCCCCAGACACTTGCTGCTTTTCACGCGATACTGGCCGACCACATCGGGATTTTCTGCGCCGAAGCTTCAAGCCGCAGTATCCTCACCCGAGATGAGGTTGACCGTGCAAAGAAGGCCAGTTTAGAGGCCGAGACGGTTCCCCGCCGATTTGCTCAGACATGAAATTGCCCTTGGAATCAAGGCATCCAAGCCGACGGGCCTTGGTCGGCGCAATACGGACAACGCCCCTGGCCAAGGCCCTAAACGGGTCTTGATAATCGCGTATATATCGTTTTCTTCCCGCACCGCGTAGAACGTTCGGCATGGAACCGGCCACGCTCAAGCTTAATCGCTTGGCCAAGGCCGAGGCAGCAGGCTTCCCCTCGCCCAACCGGCCGCCCGAATTCGGGGAGATATAAGCTTTTATCTGTCGGGCACCATTTCCTTCTGCAACCTTTGCGTCTTGGCGTCTTTGCGACTTTGCGTTAATTCCCAACGCCACGCATACGGGCAGCGCGCTAAAACTGCCGCAGGAACCGCACGTCGTTCTCGTAGAACAAACGGATGTCGGTGATGTTGTAACGGATCATCGCCACCCGCTCGATGCCGAAGCCGAACGCCCAGCCGCTCCACTCCTCCGGATCGTATCGGACTTGCTCAAAAACCTGCGGATGCACCATCCCGCAACCGGCAATCTCCAGCCATTCCTTGCCCATTCTCCGCGTCAGCGGACTGGAGAAATCAATCTCGAAGCTCGGCTCGGTGTAGGAAAAATAGTGGGGCCGAAAACGGATTTTCGTGTCGTCCCCCAGCAACTCTTTGAAAACAAATTCCACCGTCCCTTTCAAATCGCCCACCGTCACCTTGCGGTCCACGTAGAGGCCCTCAATCTGGTGAAACGTCGGGTTGTGCGTGGCGTCGGGATTGTCCCGGCGATACACCCGCCCCGGCACGATGATGCGCACGGGCGGACGCTGCTTTTCCATCACGCGGATTTGCACGGACGAAGTATGCGTGCGCAGCAGCAGCCGCTGGCTCGTTTGCAAATAAAATGTGTCCTGCAAATCGCGCGCAGGATGGTCCGCGGGCGTGTTCAGGGCGTCGAAGCAGTGATATTCGTCCTCCACTTCCGGCCCGTCGGCGACGGCAAAACCGATCTTGCGGAAGCTGCGCACAATGTCTTCTGTCACCTGCGTCAGCGGATGGAGCTTGCCCAACGGGCGGCGCCGCCCCGGCAAAGTGAAATCGGCCGCTTCCTTCGGCAACGCGGCTTTGAGTTCCAGTTCTGAACGGCGATCGGAAATGGCGGCGTCCAAATCAGCCTTGGCCTGGTTGATGAGTTTGCCGGCGGCGGGACGTTCCTCCTTGGGCAACGCGCCCAATTGCTTCATCACCGCGGTGAATTTTCCATGCGGGCCAACCCAGGACCCTTTGGCCTGGTCCAGCGCCGCCAAATCGGGCGCTGCTTTGAATTCGGCCAGCGCGGCTTGCTTGAGCGGTTCGATGTCCATGGCGTTTCGGGACAGTCCCTGGCATCGCCGATTGGCGGGATTTATTGCGGTGCGGCGGCCTTGGCCTTGAGCGCGTTTTGGGCCAATTGCACCAATTCGCCAAAGGCGGCGGCGTCGCGGGCGGCCAGGTCGGCGATCATTTTCCGGTTTAAGGCGCACTTGGCGGCTTTGAGGCCCTCCATCAAACGGCTGTAAGTGATGCCGGCGGCGCGGGCGGAAGCGTTGATGCGCACCTGCCAGAGCGCCCGGAAGTTCCGCTTCTTGGTTTTGCGGTCGCGGTAGGCGTATTGCATGCCGTGATCGAGCGCGTCGGAGGCGTAACGATACAATTTGGAGCGGCGCATGCGAAAGCCCTTGGCGGCTTTGATGACGCGAATGCGGCGCTTGCGGGAGGCGGGTGAATTGGTGACACGCATAGTGTTAAGAGGCGGGTTGGTTAGTGGCTGAAGGGTAAATTCTGCAAAATGCGATAGGCATCGGTCGGATCAATGAGCGTGGCGGCGCCCAGGCTCCGGCGGCGCTTGGGCTTTTTGGTTTGCAACAAGTGCCGTTTGCCTGCGCGCGTGCGCATGACCTTGCCTGTGGCGGTTATTTTGAACCGCTTGGCCACCGCTTTCTTCGTCTTGATGCCTTTGGCGCGTCGCATATTAGTCCTTTTCTTTCGAAAGGACGCGCAATATAGAGTGAAGCGCCCCTTGTGCGCAAGTGGTTTTTTAGTGTTGCCCTAATCCTAGCCAAAGATATTTGAAATTTGGGCGTCGCGGCGCTCCGCCCTCCCGAGGCGATTTCGGGAGGGGCGAGCGCCGCAAGTCCCTGAATATTTGAGAGATAAATTGACGAGATTTCGAGTTTAAGAATCTAAAATGTGAGTGACAACTTTGCAGATGCCGCCCTGGTGCTCGTCGGCCACGGCTCGACGCTCAACGCCGACTCCGCCACGCCGGCTTGCCAGCACGCCGATGAATTGCGCCGGCGCAACCTCTTCGCGCAAGTGCGGGAAGCCTTTTGGAAGCAGGAGCCGTACGTCTGGCAGGTTTTGCGCGGCGTGTTCGCCCCTCGTGTGTTCATCGTTCCCCTGTTCATCAGCGATGGCTACTTCACCGAGGAAGTCATCCCCCGCGAACTGGGCTTTTGCCGTCCGGGCGAAACGGCCTTTGCCCGCCGGCAACAGCGCGGCGGCCAGACGCTCCACTATTGCGGCCCCGTCGGCACGCACCCCAGCATGACGGAAGTTTTGCTGGCCCGCGCGCGCGGCATCGTGGAGAAATTCCCCTTCCCGCGCGCACCCAAGCCGTCCGACACCGCCCTGTTCATCGCCGGCCACGGCACCGGCAACAACGAGAACTCGCGCAAAGCCATCGAGCAGCAGGTGGAACTGATCCGCAGCCGCCGGCTTTACCCGGAAGTCCATGCCGTTTTCATGGAAGAAGACCCGCGCATCGGCGATTGTTGCCGCCTGGCCACCGTCAAAAATATTGTGATGGTCCCCTTCTTTATCAGCGACGGCCTGCACTCTTACGAAGACATCCCGGTCATGCTCGGCATGCCCGAACGCGTCGTGCGCGAGCGAATGCAACAAGGCCAGCCGACCTGGCGCAACCCGACTGAGCGTGAAGGCAAGAGAATCTGGTACACCGCCAGCATCGGCAGCGAGCCTCATCTTGCCGATGTCATCCTGGAGCGCGTCCGCGAAGCGGCGGGATGCTGAGGATTATGTGCCCTGGTGTGGACAACAACGCGTTGACTCTGCTTTATCTGTTTTACAGCGAGAAATCGTTCGGCTACTCTGGCCGTATTATGAATTATAACGCTGCCCTTCTGCCACGCTTATTCTGGCTGACTGTTTTATTGGGTTCCATCAGCGGCCTGCGCGCTGACGAACATGCCACTTTCCCGGTCGGGGAATTCACCTTTACACGGCCCGCGAAATGGGAATGGGTCGAGACCACCTCCAAAATGCGCAAGGCGCAGTTGAAGGTAACCGATGCTGCGTCCACGGCGAGCGCTGACGTGGCGTTCTATCATTTCGGGACAGGGGGCGCCGGGACAGTGCAGGCTAATGTGGACCGCTGGCTGGGACTGTTCGCCGAGCCGAGCGACAAGATCAACGCCAAGGTTGAGCACGTGACCGTCGGCAAAACCAAGCTGACTTATGTCCAGGCGGAAGGGACTTACAAAAGCGGCATGCCCGGCGGTCCAACGACACCGATGCCCGGTTATGCGCTAATAGGAGCCATCCTTGAATCCGACGATGGCAACGTGTTTGTTCGTATGACGGGACCAAAAGCATGGGTCAAGTCGCTGGTGGCGGATTTCAAAAAAATGATCGAAGGCGGTCCGAAAAAAGAATGACGATTCGCATTCCTGATTTAAAGCACCAGCGCTTGCGCCTGTTGGCCGAACGCGCGGGCGTAAGCCTTAACAAGCTGGTTGACGGAATGGGCCAGCATGGCGCTCGCACAATTTGACGCGGAAACACGCTTTTTGGCCCGGTCGAAGCGCGGCAACCTAAAGCGCGGCCTGGCTTTGCTGGACAAACTCGACAGAAGCATTGCACGGAGGAGACAGACCAACGGCAAAAACAGGCGACAATGAGTCAAGACGGCGATGCTTTAACTTGGAGTCTGCGTCAGGTTATCTTTTGACTCCATGAAAGCTTATACAGCCGTGGTCGAGCGATGCCATGATACGGGGTATTATGTTGGCTACGTGCCGGGTTTTGCCGGAGCACACTCCCAAGGGGAGACTCTGGACGAGTTGCAGCGCAATTTGCGCGAGGTGATTGAGATGCTTTTGGAGGACGGCGAACCTGATTTGGATGCTGAGTTTGTAGGAACACAGAGTATCACGGTTTCGGCGTAGAGTATGCCCAAGCCGCCGGTTCTCAAGCCACGCGAGGTTTGCTCTCCTCGTCTTTAGTCAACTTCAAAATGGCGGCGGCAGCTCGTTGGGCCGCGCCTGGACCGCCTAATGTCGAGATGACGCGAGCCAGCTTGGATTGGGTCTCCGCGCGCCGGGCCGGGTCAGCAAGCAACTCCAACGCGGCCCCCGCTATTTTGGCGGCGGTCGCCTGATGCTGGATGAATTCGGGATAGAGCGCCTCGTTGGCCAGAAGGTTCGGCATCGCAAGATATTTCACCGTGACCAATTGGCGGGCTATCAAATAAGTCCAAACCGAAGTCTTATACAGCGCGACGGTGGGGACGCCCCAATAAGCGCACTCTAATGTCACCGTGCCGGTGGAGGCAATGGCCACGGTGGCTTCGGCCAAGGCCTCCTCCAATTGACCGATCTGAATCTCGATCTCTGGCCCGGCGCCAGCCGGGAACGCGCGCACCAGAGCGGCCATTTCTTCATTGGGGGCCACGAGTTTGAATCGGGCCGGTTGCCGGGCGGCAATCAGCCGGGCGGCCCCCAGGATGACGGGGAGATGACGCCTGAGTTCGGCGCGACGGCTGCCGGGCAGCAGGACGACGACCGGGACCTGTCCCGTTTTTCGGACAGGCGCGGGGTATCTATCAAACATCGGATGCCCGGTGAACTCGACGCGCAATGCGGGGAAACGCCGCGCATACCATTCTTTTTCAAACGGAAACAGGCAGAGTAACAGGTCGAAGTCTCGCGCCAATTGGGCGGCGCGGCCCGGACGCGAGGCCCAGACCTGCGGCGAGACGTATTGCACGATTTTGGGCCGCCACGCGGCCCCCGCCCGGCGGCGGATGGCGCGGACCAGCCGGCTGTTGAAGCCGCTGAAATCAACCAAGACGATCAACTCCGGTTTTTGTTCTGTGGCCAGTTGCGTGAGTTGCCGCTTGTGGCGGAGGAAGCGCGGGAGCTTTCGCAAAACGTCACTCAAACCGATCACCGCGTCTGCCGTCAAGTCGAAGGAATTCGCGACGCCCGCCCCGGCCATGCGCGGCCCGCCGGCGCCGATGAACCGCGCCGAGGGCAGCGCCGCGGCCAGCACCCGCACCAGATCGGCGGCAATGGCGTCGCCGCTGGGATCCCCGGCGACCACCATGATGGTCCTCAGGTTCATTTCAATTCGGCTTTCACCTTCTTGAGGAACTCCGCGATTTTGAAAGGAATGAACGGCGCGGCCAGGCCGGTCAAAAAATTGGCCGCCGCCCCCAGTACGGGCAGCGGCGGGGGCGGCGTGGTGCGCGTCCACGTGTTTTCGTCAAGATGAAGGAACGCCACGGGAATGGGGAAGCCCTGGACGCGGAGCCTGTCGCCGCTGCTGTATTGGACGAAGAAAGCGAGCCAGACCGCCAGCAGCAGGCCGGCGGCGGCGGCGGCGGCCAGATGCCGCCAGTTCTTTTGCGCCTTCCATTCGGCCAGTTGCCGCTGGCCGGTGGTGCAGGCCAGCCAGAGGTCGAAGGCCACAATGGGAAGGATGAGAAGCAAGCCGCCCATAAGCCGCTACAGGGCCGACTGGCCGGCTTGAATCTGGCGCGTGATTTCAAAAGCCAGGTCCAGGGCGCGCTGGGCCGAGGCGCCGCTGACTTTGGGCGTTTGCCGGGACTGGACGCACTCGATGAAATGGCGCAATTCCAGCTTGAGCGGTTCGTCTTTCTCGATCGGCACCGGCTCGCGCACGATCTTGCGCCCGGCAAATTCGCTGACGATGGCGGAGTCCTTGCCGCGCAGCAGTTTTTTCAAAAGCGAAGACTCTGCTTCGCCCTCGCGCGCCACGCGGTAAATAAAGCCTTCCTGCGCGCGGTAATCCAGCGACACGTAGCTGGTGACTTCTCCGCGGCTAAAAACGCGGATTTTGCGCATCCGTTCAGGGCTGACGCGGCTGACGGTCAGATTGGCCACGCAACCGTTGGCGAACCTCAGCCGCGCGTTGGCGATATCTTCGGATTGGCTCAGAACGGGTATGCCAACGGCATCAACACTGGCCACCGGCGAGCGCACGAATCCGAGCACGACGTCAAGATCGTGAATCATCAAGTCGAGCACGACGCCGATGTCGGTGCTGCGACTGGGGTAGGGAGACAGGCGATGGGTCTCGATGAAGCGGGGATCGGTGGCGACTTTCTCCAGGTAAGCGAAGACAGGGTTGAAACGTTCGACGTGGCCGGCTTGGAGGACGGCCTTATGCTCCCGGGCCAATTGCACCAATTCGGCTGCCTGGGCGGCGTTGTTGGTCATCGGCTTTTCCACCAGCACGTGCTTGCCGGCGGCGATGAAGCGGCGGGCCAGATCGAAATGCGTGTTCGTGGGCGTAACGATGCTGAAAGCCTCGGCGCCAGCCAGGGCCTCTTCCAATGTGCCAAAACACGGAACGCCCAATTTGCCGGCGATTTTTGCCCCCTGGGGAGCGGCGACATCATAAATTCCGGCGAAGACGATTTGGCCGGCGGCGGCGAGGTCGGCATAAATGCGGGCGTGTTCCTTCCCCAGGGAACCGACTCCGATGACTGCGACTTTGAGTTTGGCGGACATGATGTCGAATTGCGATTGACGATTTACACAGCGCGGCAGAGCCACAACTCAATTTTCACCACGAAGGACACGAAGATCACGAAGAAAAATCGTACAATTTGTCATAATCAAGACTTCGCGCTCTTCGTGCTCTTCGTGGTGAAAAAGTTTTGTCAGAAATGAGTGAATTCGGGATATTGCACCGCAGCGCGGCGGCGGGGCAAGTTAAAACTTCGGGATAGCAACAGCCCTCTTGCGCAAAGACGGCGCCTGGGTTAATCGTACAGGATGAAAACGAAATTGCGTTTGCTGCTTGGTTCCATGCAAGATTTTGGAGGATCGCCCGTATTGGGTAATGTGAAAACGATATTAAGTTTGCTCCCTATTTCACTGGCGCTGTGCCTTTGCGGCTGCGGCCCCGGTTACAACTTCTCGCCTTATCTCGGCCAACAGCAGAATTGGACCACCGGGCCTGGTGGTTACGTCCGGCTGGTTGACAACGTGCCCTTGTTTTCTCCAGGACAATTCCCGTCCAGGCCCTATGTGGTGCTGGGCGGAGTCAACACCGACAACGAAGACAACCTGGCCAAAGCCGCCCGCGAACAACATGCCGACGCGATATTGCTTGTGAGCGAATCGGTGGTTCGGACCGGTTCGGTGGCATGGGCGGCGCCCGGGGTGTATGGGGTGACGCCGTTGACCAGCAAAAGGATTACGGCCAATTTGATCAAGTATCGCTAGCCTTGCAGGGAGGCGGCGGACAAGCCGACGACCATGAATCGCACATGGTGGCGCAGCAAAGCCTCCAAGAGTCGGAGTTCACCTTCTGAAAGCGGCAAAACCTCGGCCACGGCGCAAACTCCGATTTAATCTCTCCAACGGGGGCGATTGCAGGGAAATCAACGTTAAGCGCACGACTTCAGGGTCCGCCTCCGGATGCCGGGCGAGGACGAATTGCACGTCCGCCGCCAGCCGCCGCCCCCAACGTTGTGTCCACGTATCCGTGCGCACTATGGACTTACGGCTTGACCCGCGCTTTCTCGCAGTTTTTGCGGCAACCATAATAGAATCATAACGAATCGCTCTTTATTCGTCGAGCAGAACAAGCCTAAACCAACGATGCAGTTAAAGAACTGAATTTTGACAGGATTAACAGGATTTACAGGATGGAAAAGAGGATGTGGCGTCAGCAATAATCCCTCACCGTTTGGAGAGATCTCCGTGTGCTGTGCTTCATCCTGTTAATCCTGTCTCAAAATCTCCCTGTGGTGTTCTTCGACTGCATGGATGCGGCTAAGCAACGCTAATCGCTGGGACGAGCTTCACCCCGAGCTCAAGTCAGTCTATAGGTCCTCCGCTTCCAGTGTGTTCTTGAGGAAGGAACGGATGACCTCCTGTTCGCCGGTTCCGAGCCTTTTGCCGACCTGGACCAATCCGACGCCCACGATGGCCAGCAGGGCCAACCCCGCGAAGTACCAGCGCCGGTCAATGCCGCTGGCAGGGTGTTTCGCCGCAGGCACGATAATCGCGGCCAGGCCGAAAATAAGGAGAAAGGCGAACCAAAAGACCATGAAGAGCCTGACCAACGGATGCAGACGAAACGTTCCCTCCAACACGGTTCCTCCGTCCACTGACGACAGTCCCCCGTAGAAAAACGGGGTGAAGGCATTTTGGTAGTATTTCGGGGTGTGCAGCCGGAACGCCGAGCCGCGGAATTCTCCCACCACCGTGCCCGGCCCCGCGGTATCCCACGACAAGGCAATCCCCCCCAAGTCCGTCGCTGAACCCAGCCGCGACCGGCATTCGGCAATGGACAGCTTGGTGCGCAATTTCATCCGCTGTAGCAAAGCACAAAACCATGAGGTTGCACAACTCAAAGATTGACTTCGCCTCCACGCCGGCGCACCACTGCCGTGAAGTAATGACATGAAACGAGTGGTTCTTCTTGGTTCCACCGGTTCCATCGGCACGAGCACCCTCAAGGTGGCCGAGGATTTGCCGGACCAAATCCGCCTGATCGGGCTGGCGGCCGGCCACAACAGCGAATTGCTCCTGAAGCAAACGCTCCGGCACCGGCCAGAGGCCATCTCGGTTTGCGATCCGCGCAAGGCCGGCGAACTGGAAAGCGCGCTCGGCGCCGCCACCCGCGTCTATGCGGGCGAGGAAGGTTTGCTCAAGCTGGCCACTCTGCCCGCGGCCGACATTGTGCTCATCGCCATCGTCGGCACCGCCGGGCTGCAACCCGCGCTGGCCGCCATCCGCGCCGGCAAAGACATCGCCGTCGCCTCCAAGGAAATTCTGGTCATGGCCGGGGAAATCGTCATGCGCGAGGCGCGGAAACACGGCGCGCGCGTGCTGGCGGTGGACAGCGAGCATTCGGCCATTTTCCAATGCCTGGACGGCAAACCGCCGTCGTCGGTGCGCGCGTTATGGTTGACAGCGTCCGGCGGCCCCTTTCGCAACACGCCCAGGGAGGAATTTGCCGCCATCACCGTCGAGCGCGCCCTGCGGCATCCCTCCTGGGTCATGGGCCGGAAAATCACCATTGATTCCGCCACGCTTTTCAACAAAGGCCTGGAAATGATCGAGGCGCGCTGGTTATTTGACATCGAGATGGAGCGGGTGCGCGTGCTGGTGCATCCGCAGAGCGTGGTGCATTCGATGGTGGAGTTCGTGGATGGCTCGATGCTGGCGCAGCTTTCGACGCCGGACATGTGCCTGCCCATTCAATACGCCCTGACCTACCCGGCGCGCGTGGCCAGCCAGCGGGTCCAGACCAATCTGGCGCAACTTGGGCAATTGACCTTCGAAGAGCCGGACCGCGAGAGATTCCCAGCCTTGGACCTGGCGCGCAAGGCGGGAGAAATCGGCGGCACGCTGCCGGCGGTCCTCAACGCGGCCAATGAAGTGGCCGTCAGCGCCTTTGTCCAACATGCCATCAACTTTCCTCAGATAAGCGAGCGGGTGGGCCGCGTGATGGATCGTCATAAGGTTATCGCCCATCCCCGCCTGGAGCAGATTCTGGAAGCAGACGCCTGGGCGCGCCAGGAAGCGTAGGCTTGGCCGCCTCCATGCAGTCGAAGAACAAGACAGGAAGATTTTGAGACAGGATTTACAGGATTTACAGGATGAATTACGGCACACGGAACTCTCCGCCAATCGCGAAGGATTATTTGTGATGCCACATTCTCTTTTCCATCCTGTTAATCCTGTTAATCCTGTCAAAATTCAGTTCGTTAACTGCATCGTTCCGGTTTAGCCCTTCGCGCCCCGCTATGAGCTACCGCATTGAAAAGGGCGAAAGTCTGGCGGCGGCTTTCGGCCGCATCGCCGCGGAGGAAATGGACCTGGCCATGGCGGAGTTGCGCCGCCCCGATCGCGGCGAAGCGGTGCATAACGCCCGCAAGGCTCTGAAACGATTGCGCGCTTTGTTGCGCTCGTTGCGAGTCGCCTTTCCCAAAAATCTTTTCCGCGCGGAAAACCGCCGCATCGCCGCCGCCGGCCGGACAATTTCGCCCATCCGCGACGTTCACGTGCAATTGCGCGCGCTCGTCAAACTCAAGGCCGCGACCGGCCCTATTGGCGCACAAGTCCGCCGCCAATTGCTGCGCCGGCAAAGCTCCTACCGCCGGCGCATCCCGGCCCTGCGCAAAACGGTGCGCTCAATGCTGGACGTTTCCCGGCAAACCCTCGCCTCCCGGCCGTTGCGCAAAGCCACCGCGGAAGACCTCGCCGCCGGTCTTAAATACATCTACAAGCAGGGGCGCGCCGCCTTCAAAACCGCCCGCGCTTCACCCACGCCCGTCCTCATGCACGAATGGCGCAAGAAGGCCAAATCCCTCGGCTACGGCCTGGAGTTGATCAAGGGCCTCGGGCCGGCCAAACTGGCTGGGATGATTCGCAGCAGCGACGCCCTGACCGAAGCGCTGGGCGACAATCACGACTTGTTCCTGGTGCTGCGCTCTCTTCGCCTGGAGCACCGGGCTTTTCCCGCCGGCGATTTCGCTCCGCTGGCCCGGCGGATTGGTCGCAAACGGGCCAAACTGCAAGAACGCGCCTTCAAACTGGGCCAAAGACTCTACGGCGAAAAGCCGGGCGGCTTCGAACAGCGCCTGGACCGCTATCTTCGCCCTAAAAAAGAAAGGAATGTGTTTGCCAATTGAATTCCGGCCGCGCTTTGGCTTTAATACGCCGCTTGAACGTGTCTCGCGCAGTTTTTTTGGACCGGGACGGGACTCTCATTGAGGAGAGGGAGTATCTCTCGGACCCGGCCAACGTCGCCCCTTTCGCGGGCGCGGCGGAGGCCTTGCTCTCCCTGCAAAAGGCGGCCTTCAAGCTCTTCGTCGTTTCCAATCAATCGGGCGTGGGCCGGGGATTCTTCACCATGCGGGATGTGGAGCGCGTCCAGGACCGGATGACGCAATGCTTCGCCCGCGATGGCGTGCGCTTTGAGAAAATGTATATCGCCCCGGAAGCGCCCGGCCAGCCCAGCCGCGGCCGCAAACCTTCGCCCCAGTTTCTCCTGGACGCCCGCGATGAATTCGGCCTCGATCTCGCGTCCAGCTACATCATTGGCGATAAGTTGAGCGACCTGGAGTGCGGCTGGAATGCCGGCCTCAAAAAGAGCATCCTGGTCCGCACGGGCTACGGACGGAAACTCGAAGAGGAACACCCCGGCCGCCTGGCCGCCTCCGTGATCGTGGAGGATTTGCCCGCCGCGGCCAAGTGGATTCTCGGCGCCACGTGAAAATTTTCGGCATCATACCCGCCCGCTACGGCTCGACGCGTTTTCCCGGCAAACCGCTGGCGTTGATCGCCGGCAAGCCGTTGATCCAGCACGTCGTCGAGCAGTGTCAGAAGGCCAAGTCGCTCAGCGAGATCATAGTCGCCACCGACGACACGAGCATCTGGGAAGTGGCGCAGGGTTTTTGCCGCGCGGAAATGACTGCCCCCGATCATCCCACCGGCACCGACCGCATCGCCGAAGTGGCCCAGAACTGCCGCTGCGACGCCATCGTCAATATCCAGGGCGACGAACCGTTGATAGACCCGCGCGTGATTGACGCGGTGGCCGGCGCGTTGTCCAAAGAGGAAATGTCCACCGCCGCCACGGTGATCCAGACGGAGGCGGAGTGGGAGAATCCGAACGTCACAAAAGTCGTTGTCAACGCCGCGGGCCGTGCTTTATATTTCTCCCGGCGCACCATACCGTATGTCCGCGACGCCGCCACGGGCGCAGAGCAGTTGGCGGCTTTTCCGTTTTTGAAGCATCTGGGCATTTACGGTTATCGCCGCCAGACGCTTTTGCGCCTGGTGAGGTTTCCGGTCTCTCCGTTGGAAAAGGCCGAGAAGCTGGAGCAGTTGCGCGCGTTGGAGAATGGCATTGCCATCGCCGTGGTCAAGGTCAGCTATGACAGCGTGGGCGTGGATGTCCCGGCGGATGTCAAACGCGTCGAGTGGCTGCTCAAGAAAGGGCGCGGTTAGAGTTTATTCATGAAATTTATTTTTGTCACAGGCGGCGTGGTCAGTTCCCTCGGCAAGGGGCTGACCGCGGCCGCGCTCGGCACGCTGCTCGAAAACCGCGGCTTGAAGGTCTCGCTGCAAAAATTCGATCCCTACCTCAACGTGGATCCCGGCACCATGAATCCTTATCAGCATGGCGAGGTCTATGTCCTGGACGACGGCGCGGAAACCGATCTGGACCTCGGCCATTACGAGCGCTTCACCAACGTCAAGCTCTCCCGCATGAACAACCTCACCAGCGGGCAGGTGTACCAAACCGTCCTGGACAAGGAGCGGCGCGGCGATTATTTGGGCAAAACCGTCCAAGTCATTCCCCACATCACCGATGAGATTCAACATCGCATCCACCTGCTGGCCGACCAGAGCAAGGCCGATGTCATCATCACCGAGATCGGCGGCACGACCGGGGACATTGAAGGTTTGCCGTTTCTGGAGGCCATTCGGGAATTTGCCCTGCGCGTCGGCTACAACAACGCCATTTTCCTGCACGTCACCTACGTCCCCTTCATCAAGGCCGCCGGCGAGTTGAAGACCAAGCCGACCCAGCAATCGGTGGCCAAGCTGCGCGAAATCGGCATCACGCCGCACATCCTCGTCTGCCGCTGCGAGCGTCCGTTGGGGCGCGATTTGCGCGAAAAAATTTCCCTCTTCTGCAACGTGCCCTACGAAGCCGTGGTGGAGGAAACCGACGTCGAACACACCATCTACGAACTGCCGCTCATGCTCCAACGCGAGCGGGTGGATGATCTGGTTTGCCGCTTGCTCCACCTGGACACCCCGCCCGCCAACATGGCCCATTGGCAGGAGATCATCCGCAAGCTGCTGGCGCCGCGCCATCGCGTCCGCATCGGCGTCGTCGGCAAATACATCGAGTTGCACGACGCCTACAAATCGGTCTATGAAGCCATCACCCACGGCGGCGTGGCCAACGATTGCGGGGTGGAAATCGAAAAGGTCGAAGCGGAGGCCATCGAAAAATTTGGCGCGGAGAAAATGTTGAAGGGGCTGGGCGGCATCCTGGTGCCCGGCGGCTTTGGCGAACGGGGCATCGAAGGCAAGATCGAGGCCGCCCGTTATGCCCGCGAACAAAAAGTTCCCTATCTGGGCCTTTGTCTGGGCATGCAGGTCGCCACCATTGAATTCGCCCGCAACGTCCTCAAGCTGGAGAGAGCGCATTCCACCGAATTCCAGCCCGACACACCTCATCCGGTCATCGCGCTGCTGGACGAGCAAAAGAAAATCACGGACAAGGGCGGCACCATGCGCCTGGGGCGTCAGGCCTGCCAACTGACGATGGGCACTCACGCCAACCGCCTCTACGGCGCCTTCATCATCAACGAGCGCCACCGCCACCGCTACGAATTCAACAACGACTACTACGACGCGTTCGCCAAGGCCGGATTTTGTTTCAGCGGATGGTCGCCCGACGGCAAATTGGTGGAGGTGATCGAATTGCCCGACCATCCCTTTTTCATCGCCTGCCAATTTCACCCCGAATTTCAAAGCAAGCCCGACCAACCGCATCCGTTATTCAAAGGCTTCATCGCCGCCGCCCACGTGCGTCTGCATCAAAAGCCGCTGCGGTAGTCTGAGCACCGTTCCAGCGGAACGCGCTTCAGCCAACCAAAAAAAACGAGGACCAACCGACATTCCTTGCCGTTTATCCCGCTGATTTCCTTGCGACACCCGATCGTACTCTGGCATGCTCCTTTGGTTTTATGAGCATTTTGAAGACAGAATTTAGTCCCCGTTTTCACACCATCCTCTTGGTTGATCAGGTGCCCGCAGGGGCGATCATCGAAAAATGGACTTCTGTAAATTGTTCAAAATCAACATTTCCACGACGCATCCGTAGCTCAATTGGATAGAGCTTCTGACTTCGGATCAGAAGGTTGCAGGTTCAAGTCCTGCCGGATGCGCCAGCAATATAAATGACTTACGTGAATCCAAGCCTTTTTCAAGATTCCCTATACTAGCCACTTACTAGCCACTTTTTGAGGCACGCCGCCAAAGGATCTGGCCGACGAAGATCCAGTCGGCTTTCAATACCAACTTGGGCACGCCAGCCACAGCATCAAGGCCACTCGATGGTCGGGGTCTGCCGTGCCGGTAAATTCAAAAAGATCGAACTTCCATCCCCGAAGTTTGGCGCTGCCCGGGTCCCAGACGCAGACGATGAACATGGCGCACAGGAGTTCACCGTGCGACCATCCGTTCGTGAGCGCCAGAAACTGCTCCGGGTCGAATTCTGCTGGATGCCAGCCTTCGAGCTTCCGTGCCAGGCAGGGAAATGATTTCGCCAGTCGCAAGATTCGTTCTGTGGATTGGTTTGTGTATCTCGGTTTCGTCACTGGTATTGACTACTGGTTGATTGCGTGAGTTCTGCTGGAGAGTTGGCGGCGGTCGAGTTCAAGCGGTGCGCTTGTATTGACTTCGCATTGCGGCACCGGTTCGCCGCTTCTGGGTGTTGTTTACCACAATCTCAAGTGCATCAGACAAAGGAGAGCGGCGGCGGCAAAAAACCATCCCACCAGAGCGATGATGTAAGCCGGCCACCTCCATTGAAACCGACGCCAATTCTCCATAGATTTCATGTTCCAGGAGCGCCACAATCGGCGGTCCAAAAACTCACTGATCCAAACCAGCAAGACGAACGGCAGCAAGTAGAGCACCCGCAAGTCCTGTGCAACCTTACGGATGAGGTGCTTAAAATCGTTGCGCATGGGTCCTCCGTGCCGACCGCGTGTGGCTTGCTGCATCAGAAAATTTGTCCTCGAATGCATACACGTTAAGAATGCGCACCTGATCCCGTGGCTTGAGCTTTCTCCAGCGGCTCGGGTATAGGCAGGCATTCACCGTGAAACGAATGCGGTCCAAATGGTGATGCGCGACTCCGGTTCTGCAAGCCCCCCCAGTTGCATGAGATGAGCGGCATGCTCCGGCCGGAATTTGTCGGCGGGGTGCCTTGGATAATCGCCTAAAACCGAACTGAACTTGCACCGCGAAAGCGGCCCGATTTTGACGAGTGAGTTACTGTTCCTATGAATATTTGACTGTCTATTTGATTGTGTCATCTTCGCGCTAGCGCTCATCGCGCCAACGTCAAAAGTATGTTTGACGCCATTTTCCCAAGGTGGCTGGATCTGCACTGTGGCTGCGTGACGCAGCGATCGGAGATGGTCGTCGAGGGTGAGGCCGTTCCTCTTGATGCGGAGCAGATTTGCAACTGCAGAGGACAATTGCTCCTCGGTCAGGAGGACTGTGGTGAATTGCTGGATGTAGCGTCGCAACTAATGAAGTAAAATGCGGCTACGTGCTGGTCGCCTTCGTGGCCCAAATGAACCGCCTGGAGATCGGGCGCCTGGGCGCTTACGACATCGTGCCTGGCTATTACGCCTACGTGGGCAGCGCTTTTGGCGCAGGAGGACTCCGCGCGCGCATTTGTCACCGCCTGGAGTCCACGGCCACCCCGCACTGGCACATAGATTATTTGCTGGGAGTGGCTCAACCCGCTGAGGTCTGGTACACGAGGGCCGATCAGAAATTGGAGCATCACTGGGCCGAACTGCTGGAAAAGGCACCGCGTTTTCGTGTGCCGATTCGCCGATTTGGTTCGTCGGATTATCACCGAAGCCGGTCGAGCCATCTGTTTTTCTTGAAGGGAAGGCCTTCTTTCCCATGGTTCCGGCAAACGGTCGCGGAACACTTCGAAGGCGTTGAGGCCGAATTGCTGTACCGAAATTAGTTAGTCTTCGAAATTGAATTGAGTTTACGAAATCTAATCGGGTTCCCAAGCTATTCTGGCCATGCACCAACCGTTGCGCGTTTCCCGGTCCCGCGTTGGCCGCCTCAGGTGCGGTGGAGTCTAATCACCGAAGGCCAAAGATTCGAGACGCAGGGGGCGACTTAAAGCGATATTTTGTCTGATCACTCGCCCTCGGACGGGATTTTTTTTATTCGTTAGCCCATTGGCCCGGCCGGCGAATTTCTTGTCGAAGCAAGGGATGGCCGGCCCGCATATGGCCGGTAACAGCTTTGCATATCGTTGCCTCAGACGCTCCGATACGAAATAACGTTCCGTATAAAAGACGCCCCTCGACATTGCGTCCTCAATAGAGGACGCTAAACACATGGCGAAAACAAGCTCCATTCCATTGCCCGCCGCTCACGCGCTTCGCAAGCTGGGACGCGACCTTGCTCTTGCGCGGCGGAAGCGTGGAATTTCCACAAGCGACATGGCGGCGCGATTATTTGTCGCTCGCAACACTCTCTGGCGGTTGGAGCGGGGCGACCCGACCGTCGCGCTCGGCACGTTGGTGACGGCCGCGTTTGTTCTTAACCTGCACGACCGTCTGGCGAACCTGGCGGCACCGGCCAGCGATGAACTGGGCCTTAGTTTGGATGAGCGTCGTTTGCCAAAACGCATCCGCCGCAAAAGCTCATGAGCATTGAAGTCCATATTGACTGGCAAGGAGAAGGCTGTCTCGTCGGACGGCTAGACGCCGCCGAGCGCAGCGCTTCAGTTTCATTCGAGTATGCGCCCGAATGGCTTCGGCGCGATGATGCCTTTGCCATTGATCCGACTACGCTGCCACTGCAACGTGGCGTGCAGCATGGCAAGGCATTGTTTGGCGCGATTCAGGATTGCGGACCTGATCGATGGGGACGGATTTTAATCGAGCGCGCTGTGCGCAAGAAGGTTTTGGCGCAAAAGCCATATCGCGACATTGATTATGTGCTTGCGCTGGACGATATGGCACGGGTAGGCGCGCTCCGCTTTCGGCTCAACGCGGAAAGTCCGTTTCTCGCGCCGACGATTGGCAAACTCCCGCCGTTGGTGCGGCTCAACGCTCTGTTGCGCGCCATGGATGCTATTCACAGCGAAACCGAAACGGCTCAGGATTTGCGTTTTCTTCTGGGTGCTGGCTCGCCGCTGGGCGGCGCGCGGCCCAAAGCGGTGGTGAGCTTGCCAGACGAGCGACTGGCCATTGCGAAATTTCCGAAACCGGATGATACGCGGGATATTGGCGCGGGGGAGATTCTTGCGCTCAGGCTCGCTGAGCAGGCTGGCGCTCAAGGCGAACCCGATTCAGTGCGGCTTGGGAAAATGGGTGGACGGTGTATCCAACATGCCTGGCATTCCGCCGAAACTCACCGTCGGCGACTTGCGCCCGTGCAAAGTCGCCGCCAGCGGCGCGTGGCGGGACGAAAACACTTTTGAAATGATCTGGCACTTCTACGAAACGCCGCACTCGGACATCGTCACCTGCCATTTCGACGGTGACAAAGTCAAAGTCGAATTCCTGAGCAGCATCACGCAAAAGACTGCGCGGCATCCGGAGCCTACATCGTCCTGCAAGGGGTTGCGGTATGAGAGGTTCCACGCCAATTTTTGGGGTGATAGCTTCCGTCTCCTAATCATAATCCTACTCCTAATCTTAATCGAATGAATCGCCTCTTCGATCATGAAAAACTGGAAGTTTATCAAGAATCTCTGGCTTTCGTCGCTTGGCTGGAACCATTGTTGCAAAAGCTCCCCAAATCAATCCAGGATCGTTTCTATGCTCGTCGGTCTCACCAAAGCCAATTCGGATTACCGGTTGCACGAAGGAGATTAGGAGTATGATTAGGATTAGGATTAGGAGCGGCTGGCACAAAAAGCGAAATGATCCAAGGTAAAGCGATGGCCACGATTGTTCTCGCCACCTTGAACGCCAGGTATATCCACGCCTCCTTCGGGTTGCGTTACTTGCTGGCCAACCTCGGGCCGTTGCGCGCCGAGACCTGCATGCTGGAATTTGACCTCCAGCAGCGGCCCGCCGATGTCGTCGAAACCATCCTGGCGCGCGATCCGAAGATAGTCGGCTTGGGTGTCTATATTTGGAATGCGTCGGAAACCGCCCAAGTCGTCGCCACCCTCAAGCGCGTCCGACCGGAACTCATCGTCATTCTCGGCGGGCCGGAGGTGAGCTATGAAGTCGAGGAACAGGAAATTGTCCGTCTGGCCGACTATGTTGTCACGGGAGAGGCCGATTTGAAATTCGCTGAAGTCTGCCGGCAGATTCTGGCCGGGACACCGCCCGTCGGGAAAATCCTGGCCGCGGAGACGCCGGACTTGGCGCAATTGGTCCTGCCCTACGATCTGTACACGGACGAAGACGTGGCGCACCGCGTCATTTATGTGGAGGCGTCGCGCGGTTGTCCGTTCACTTGCGAGTTTTGCCTCTCGTCGCTGGACGTGCCGGTGCGGCAGTTTGCGCTCCCGTTGCTGCTGGAGGAAATGCGGTGGCTGCTGGAGCGCGGAGTGAGTCAATTCAAATTTGTGGATCGCACTTTCAACCTGAATATCGCCGCCAGCAAAGCCATCCTGCAATTTTTTCTGGAACGCTGGCGGCCGGGATTGTTCATCCACTTTGAGATGATCCCGGACCGGCTGCCGGAGGCCCTGCGCGAGGTCATCGCCCGCTTTCCGCCCGGCGCGCTGCAATTCGAGGTCGGCGTGCAGACCTTCAACGAGGCCGTTTCCAGGAACATCAGCCGCCGCCAGGATTATGCGCGGCTGGAGGAGAACTTCCATTTTCTGCGCCGCCAGACGGGCGTTCACGTTCACGCCGATTTGATCGCCGGCCTGCCGGGGGAATCCCTGGAAAGTTTCGCGGTCGGCTTCGACCGATTGGTCGCGCTGAGGCCGCAGGAAATTCAGGTCGGCATTTTGAAACGGCTGCGCGGCACTCCGATAGTCCGTCACGATCAACCCTGGCAGATGGTCTATAGCCCGCATCCGCCCTATGAGATACTGCGCAACAGCCTGCTGGATTTTCCCGCCTTGCAGCGCTTGCGGCGCTTTGCGCGCCATTGGGATCTGGTTGGCAACAGCGGCAATTTCATCGAAACGACGCCGCTGTTGTGGAGCGGGGGAGCGTCCCCGTTCGCGGCCTTTATGAAATGGAGCGATTGGCTGCACGCGCGCTCCGGCCGGCCGCACGGCATCGCCCTGGCGCGGCTGGCGGAATGGCTCTTTGAGTATTTGACAACGGAACTTGGCCAGGCTGCGGCGGACGTGGCGCAAAGTCTGTGGCGCGACTGGCGCCGCGCCGGACGCCGCGAGAAACCGGAATTTCTGGCGCCGCACCTGACAGACGAGCAGGTTCGAATTGAACGCGCCCAGTCCGTCGCCCCCAAGCGGCAAGCTCAACATCTTGGCAAGGTGGCGATTTCTGGTTGCGAATCTTAATGGAAATCACAAGCGTAACCTCCCTGTGCAAATCCTGCGAGCCAAACCCGAGGATGCCGCGACGCTAACGGAGATTGCTTTCGCGGCAAAGCGCCACTGGGGTTATCCAGAGCAATGGATCGAAAGTTGGCACGATATACTGACTATTCAGCCGGAATTCATCGTCAACCATGAGACGCATGCGGCGATTGTTGCCGGTCGTACCGTCGGTTTTTATGCGCTGGGGCGCAAGGATAGCCGGCTAGACTTGCTGCACATGTGGGTGTTGCCCGATTGCATGGGCCGGGGTGTGGGACGCTCGTTGTTTCACCATGCTCTTGAACGCACCAGAGCTTTGGGATTTCGAGAATTGGAGATTGAGTCAGACCCGAACGCAGAAGGCTTCTACAAACACTTGGGAGCGCGCCGTGTCGGAGTGATCACCAAAGAGGTGGATGGGCAGCAACGCAAATTGCCGATTTTGATTTATGAAATTAATCCTGTGCCTTAACTTATGGGCTGATTGGCCGAATACTGTAAAATCCACATGAGCAAATCCATTCTTGACCGAATCACCGATGGCCGCACCGACTTGGTGTTTGATTACTTTTCCGCAGGTCATGCCGCCACTTCAACGGACGCGGATGGAGTCTCTCTTATCCAGTGGTGCGCTTATTACGGCGATGTCAGTGGCATCCGGTTTCTGCTCGCCCACGGTGAGTCGCTCAAGTCTCTGGGAGAAAACCTCAATCTCAATGGAGCGGCTTTTCATGGGCACTGGCGCTTGTGCCAGTTCCTCATTGAAAATGGCGCGGACGCGAACCGTCCTCTGCCCGAATCCGGAGAAACTCCGCTGCACGCCGCATTATGCAAAGCCGATAGTCTTGCCCATACCCAGGTTGTCAGTGTCCTTCTGGCCGCGGGAGCGAATCCCAATTCCGTCACCAAAGCATCCGTGGAAACGGATGGTTTCATGCGCGACTGCCGGACCAAAGCCGAGACTCCTCTGCACCGCGCCGCCGCCTTCGGCACAGAGGAGTCCATTCAATTGCTTCTGGACGCAGGCGCCGCCAAGGACGCCAAAGACATGAATGGGGATTCCCCGCTGACCTGGGCCAGTTGGCACCTGCGCCCGGCTTCCGTTCTCAGGAAACTTTGCTATGGTCCCTTCCGCATTCGCCCGGATTACCGCGGCATGGACGCCAATTTACTTGGCAAACCAGATGTTTGACGTGATTAAGGAGTCTGCACATGATGCCAAAAATTGAAGGTCTTTGTCCCCTGATCCAAGTGTTCGATATGCCCAGGTCGCTTGCATTCTACCGCGATGTGCTGGGGTTTGGAATCGTCGCGCAAGCGCCGCCCGGCACCGACGATTGCAATTGGGCGTGGCTCAGATTGGGCCAGGCTGAATTGATGTTGAATACGATGTATGAAGCGCCCTACCGCCCGCCCGCGCCGGACCCCGCGCGCGACGCCGCACACCTCGATACGGGGCTCTTTCTTGGCGCTCCGGACGTGGACGCCGTGTACGCGTACCTTCGCGCAAAGGGTTTCGACGTGAAGGAGCCAGCGGTCGCGCCCTATGGCATGAAGCAATTGTATATGAAAGATCCAGACGGTTATGGCTTATGCTTCCAGTGGCGGGCGGCGTGACAAAAATCTGTGAAGCGAAACGCCGCTTGCCACGGGCCAGGAAGATTCTCCCCTCTCGCGCAAACTGATCCGTTCTGTCTGAGATATCAGTAGAGTAGTTCAGGATGAGGCTGATGATCTTTGTTCCATCGAGCCAAAGATGTGGAATTCGTCAAACTGAAAAGGGAAGCCGCCTTGGGCGACTCAACATGACCGTCGCAAAAAACGACGTTCACGCAGCCATTGTGACGATTTAGCACTCGTGGTGTGTCATTAATCCGTTGAGGCGGGCCGGCCCCCGCCGACACTCCGACTTCGTCACTGCCATCGCGATAGCTTGAGCCCCAGCCAATGATCCCGTCTCCTGCTGCGATCATGTCGCTTGGCGAAACCACATCTTTGTCAGGCGTTGGCCTGTAATCAAGCCGATTGGTTGAACCCTTAATCCGCCCCAGACCGAGGCTTATATCGAAGTGATCTCCCACGCCATACTCATTGTAGCCATATTCCACCCAAAGGAACCCTTTCCTGTAAAAGTCCTGATCCCAAGCAGCGGGCCGCTGTGCTGAGGGACAATGCCACACGCCAGAAATAGGGGGTATAATAAAACCGATCTTGTTCTCCTGAAGCGGAGGCAAATGAAAACAATTACGATTTAACGCGTCATACCAGCAACTGCCACATTCCGGATAAAGTCCTTGAGAGAATCCACGTTGGTTTTCACCCAGCGGATACTCATTGAAATCACTGACAAATTCAGAGATGCCAATGCCCATCTGGCGAAGGTTGCTCTCGCAACTGACTTTGCGCGCAACTCCTTTCGAGCCGGAAAGCGCCGGCAGCAAAAGAGCCGCGAGCAACGCGATTATCGCGATGACAACCAAAAGTTCCGCAAGCGTAAAGCCGCCATGGCGCTGCCCGTTGCGAGACGCATCGCTCGGCCCTCTTGCCTTTAACCACGGTTCGTAACGCGCAGGTGCGCTTTGGCGCCTCGCGGCCAAGAATGGCATGGCATTCTCGCCTAAAACACTCATAGTAAGTATGACAGACCAATGCTCAAATCGTCACGGACAATACTTGAAGAAATGGGCGCGTGCCTTGCCAGTTTAGGCCACGCTCCTCGATGAACCGTCGGTGGGAGAAAGAAATCAACTATTCCCCTGCGCGGCAGCCAGTTCGCGGCGGGTGAAGAGGATGATGCCCACCACGCAGAAGAAGCCGCCCAATAACAACACAATTTGCGCCCCAGCCAGTCCCAATTGACTCCAGGTGATGCTGCGCCCGGAGCTGAGAGAGTCAATGGGCGAAAAGTTCTGCACCAGATTAATGATCTTGAGCGTCACTGTGAAGATGGGCACTACCACATAATCAACTACCGAGTGGCCGTATGAGCTGGTGGCGGAGTTGAAACCCGTGATCGTGCCTTGTTCCACCACCGTGGACACGGTGGTGCTGGACAAGCCGATCAAGAGCACGGCCAATGACATGAAAGCGGCCACCGGAAACGAAAGAAAACTGGCCGCCGACAGGCCGATGGAAGCCAGCAAAGCCAGCCAGCAAAAAACCACCAAAAGGCCGCGTATGAAATTGATGCCGAAGCTGCTCTCGGGATAGAGCAACTCCATTCCTTCCCCCAACGGGAAATTCATTTCCACGTCGTTTGGGTTTCCAATCTCGACGAAGAGCAGTCCTCTGTCGTCCAGCAAATTGGGCGGCAGCGGAAATTCCTGGAAGGAATCCGCCGGCATGGATTCCGGAAAATCAACCCGCCGGTTGGAGTTGGTCGGGCCGACCCTCCATAGAGTGACGTATTGCACATCCGGGTTGCCGCTGGAGGTGTGGAACTTGACGCGCAACTGCAATGGTATGTCGTGCAAACGGTCCTTCAAGGTGCTCAAGTTGAAGCCAAACAGCCGCGAATGGTAGGGCAGCACGGCTGTATAGTTTGTTTCGATTCTCGCGGTGAGCTGTCGGCGGATTTCCGCCAGATCGAAGCCGGAAATCGCCGATGGGTCCTTGACCGCTTTTTTCATTTGCGCATCCACCATCCGGCTGAAGTCCGGGCGCGGCTCCCGCACGGAGCCGCGGGAGACAAAAATTTCCTCGCGCAGGATTTTTTGCTGGTCGGGCGGAAGCCTGTCGGCGCGCCATTGCAAAAGGACGAAAATGGCGGCGCCGGCCAGGGCCAGCAAGACGGCGTCAAGAGAGAGAAGGCCCAGCCACTTGCCCAGCCAGATTTGCCAGCGGGCGATGGGTTTGACGGCCACCATCTGCATCTGGCCTTCCTCCACGTCGCGGGCCAGGGCGCCGCAGGAAAGCCAAAGTGTGGCGAAACCCAGCAGCGCCGCCGTGGCGCTCAAGGTATATGTCAAAAGTATTTGCACCAACCCCTTGGCTGTGCCGTCGGTCTTGAGCACCAGCGGCAGTCCCACCACCGCCACCGCCAGCAAGGCGGCGAGCACCCAAAACACGCGGTAGCGAAAAGCCGATTTCCACGTCAACCACGCGATGGTCCCGATTTTGTTCATTTTCCGTCCGGCTTGCCAAGCAAGCTGGAAAGCTTCTCATTGGCTTGCTTGAGATCGGCGGGGGCCAGCGCGGGTGTCGGAGATGGGGCCGGGGCCGGCGTTTCGACCGGTTTGGCCAGCGAAGCCAATTTAGTTTGGTCAATCTTTGGCTCCGGCGCGGCGGCAAAGGCAGGCGCTTCGAGTTTGGGCGCGTGGGCCATGGTCAGCCGCTCCAGGAGCTTGTCTCCCGCGGGCGTGGCCTCGGCATCGCCGCGCAAGTAGGCGGCGACGCGGCTGCCGGAGGTCGCGCCGGAGGTTTCGGCCATGGATTCCTTGGCTTTGCGCACCACTTCCAGAAAATAACTTTCCAAATTCTGCATCGGATTGTCAATCTGGACCTTGTCCGCAGCGACATCCTGGCGGATGAGGTCCAATATCTTCTGCATACTCTCCCGTCCCAGCGCCGGCATGGTAATGCGGATGGTGTCGGGCTTGGCCAGTAATTGGCGCAACGAGCCTTGCGCGTGAATACGGCCGCCATAATAAATAACGACCCGGTCGCACACATCTTCCACATCGGCCAGGATATGGCTGCTGAGAATGACCGTCTTGCCGCGTCGGGCCAGCGCAAGGATCAAGTCCTTGACTTCGCGGCAACCGATGGGATCCAGGCCGGCGGTCGGCTCGTCCAGGATCACCAAATCGGGGTCGTTGATCAGCGCCTGGGCCAGGCCGATGCGGCGCTGCATGCCTTTGGAGAACTCGCCCACGACCCGCGTGCTCACCTGGCTCAGGCCGACCATCTCCAGGAGTTGGCTGTTGCGCTGCTTGCGTTGGGCCGGCGGCAGATCAAAGAGGTTGCCGAAAAAGTCGAGCGTCTCGCGCGAATCCAAAAAGCGGTAGAGATAGGATTCCTCCGGCAAATAGCCGATGTGCGCCTTGCTGGCCACGTGGCGCGGCGAATGGCCGAAAACCTCGATGTGCCCGTGAGTGGGATAAAGCAAGCCGAGCAACATTTTCACGGTTGTTGATTTGCCGGAGCCGTTGGGGCCCAGCAAACCGAAGACTTCACCGCGGCGAACCTCGAAATCCACGTTATCCACAGCCTTGGCCTTGGGCCGGCCCCAGAAATCCTTGAAGATTTTGGTCAATCCACGAACGGCGACGATGGTCTGGCCGGCCTTGGGGGCGGCTTGGACAGCGGGAGATTCGGCCACGGCGCTCATGCGGTGACGGCCACGGGCGTCAACCGCGCCGGGGGCGCGGGCGGCGGTTCGGGCGCGGCTGGCGCCAGATGCGGTTCCAACTCCTCACCTTGCCGCACCAACCGGGCGCTGTTGAAGACCACCAGGAGCGACCCTACCACGTGCAGAACGGCGGCGACGATGGGGTCAATGAATTTGAGCGCGGCCAGAATCAAACCGCCGATGACAAAGAGAATGCCCAGGAGAAAATTCTGGTTGATGACCAGTCGCGTCTGGCGGGAGAGCCGCACCAGAAAAGGCAATCGTCGCAGATCATTGTTCATCAACGCAATGGTCGCGCTGTGGATGGCCACTTCGCTCCCGGCCGCGCCCATGGCGATGCCCAGGTCCCCGGCCGCCAGGGCCGGCGCGTCGTTGACGCCGTCGCCGACGACCGCGACGCGGTAGCCCTTGGCTTTGGTTTGCCGGACGAAATCAACTTTATTTTGCGGCAGGCATTCGCCCAGGACTTCTTCGCATCCGATCTCGCGGGCGACGCGGGCCGCGACCGGCTGGCGGTCGCCGGAAATCATGGCGATGCGGCGCACGCCGGCCGCCTTCAAGCCGGCCAGCGCTTCGCGCGCCTCGGCCCGAGTTTGGTCCTGCAATCCGATCCAGCCGAGGCAACGACCGGCGCGGGCGACAAAGATCAGGCTGAAGCCTTCGGTTTCGTTCAGATCAACAGACTTGAGGAAATCATCCGGGACTCCCTGGTCTTTGAGCCACTGGGCGCGGCCGACGAGGATTTTGGCGCCGTCAATCGAAGCGCCAACGCCGCGTCCAGCGGTTTCGGCGAAGTCTTTCGGTTCGGACAGGGGAACGCCGGCCTCGCCTGCCAATTGCGCCAAGGCCTTGGCGGCGGGATGATTGCTGTATTTCTCAGCGGAAGCGGCGATGCGGAGCAATTCAGCGGGTGCCGTTCCCCCGAGGGGCGCTAGGCGGCTGACGGCCAGCTTGCCGGTGGTCAGCGTGCCCGTTTTGTCAAAGACAAAGGCGTTGATGCGCGCCGCCAGCTCGATGTCGCCCACGTTCTTGATCAGAATGCCGAGGCGGGCCGCGGCCGAGAGAGCGGCGACCATCGCGCTGGGAGTGGCCAGGATAAAAGCACACGGGCAACTGACGATGAAGACGGCAATCACGCGGCTCAAATCATGGGTGAACGCCCAGACCAGTGCGCCGATGACCAGCACCAGCGGCGTGTAAAAGCCCATGTACTGGTCAATGATCCTCATGATGGGCAGCCGCGTCCTCTCCGCCGCCAGGATCAATTCGCGCACCTTGCCTAAAGTTGTGTCCTGTCCGGCGCGCGTGACCTTGATCTCCAGCGCGCCGGTCAGGTTCTGCGTCCCGGCGAAAACCTCGTCGCCCGGCTTCTTGTCCACCGGCAACGATTCCCCGGTGATGGTGGCCTGGTTGAATGAGCCTTGGCCGCTGAGGATCACGCCGTCGGCCGCGACGTTGTCGCCCGGGCGAACGCGGATGACGTCACCGACAGCGAGAAACCTCGTTTCGACTTCCTCCTCACCGGTTGCGGTCACGCGTCGGGCTTTGGGCGGCGTCAGTTTGATGAGGGATTCAATGGAGGCGCGCGCGCCTTCGGCGGTGCGTGTCTCAATAATTTGCCCCATCAACATGAAGAAGGCGATGACGCCGGCCTGCTGATAACCGCCGACCGTAAAGTTCGCGGAGCCGAAGGCCGCCAGCACCGCCAGGGCGACTAGTTCATTGGTCGTCAGAAGGCCACGCCGCAAATCCTTGATCGCCGTCCAGACAATCGGGTAGCCAAGAATGATGGCGCCGATCATGGCGCTGCCGGCGGCGATGGGGTTGGCGCGGTCGGAAAAGACCCAGGTGATGACGAAGGAATTGATGACAAAGACCAATCCGATCAGCGTTTGCGCCAGCGGCAGAACGGCATGGTCGTGATCGTGACCGTGACCGTGATCGTGTTCGTGGTGATCGTGATCGAGACTGGAGCACGATGGATCGTGTTCATCTTCGCGGCGGCTTAAGAGAGAGGTTACTTGCATACAATTAGGGCGTTGTGGGGATATTACTGACTGAGGGTTCCTGCGGCTCGCGGTTGAGTTGAAAGCGCAATTCACGCGAATTAGGCGGCACCATGATTTTATCCTGCGCGTTGGTATAGATAGTCTGCAAAACAGTCATCTGGCGGATGCGCTTGAACAATTCGGGGTCGCGCTCGTATTGGGCCAACAGCTTCTTGAAAGTGTCCGCCTGGGCGGCCATGAGGTCCACTTTGCGTTTGCGCGCGGCGTCGGCAACCAGCACACGATTGGTAGCCTCGCCTTGCGCCCAAAACACGTTGGAAGTGGCGTAAGAATTGGCCTGATTGATCATTTTATCGCGTTTAAGCATCGTCTGGTCAACTTCGCTGAACCTGCTCCGCAAATATAGGGGCGGGGAAGGCTGAACATCCACCTGCTCAATGCTCACCCCCAAATGTTCCCCGTCAATCAACTCGCGCACCCGCTGCTGCACCCGCTCCCGGAAGGCGGCCTGGTTGGTGCCCAGGATGTCATCAACGCGAAATTCGCTGGCAGCCAGAAGCAAGGCGTTATTGAGGGCGTTGGTAATAAGGACAGGAGCATCGGAAAAACCGAAATGAAAAACCAGAGGTTCGGTGATTCGGTACTGCGCCACGGCCCTCACATGAATGATATTGGTGTCGGCGCTTAACGCGTATGTGTTGTTGGCCGGACTGAGCTTTGAGAGAGCCGCCGGCAACGGCGCGTCCGGTGTGCGCCTGGCTCGCTCTTCCGGCGTCTCATACCAACCAACGGAGGAGTCGGCATTGGTCAGCGAGGTTATGTGGAGCTTGACCACTTCATCAATAGGAGCGGGCCAAGCCCAGTGCGCGCCCGGATTAAGCAACCGCCCGCCTCCCACCGGTTTGCCCATGCGCAAAATGATCGCCTGTTCCTCAGGCCCGACCGTGAAAAAACCGGAGCCGAGAAAGACCAGCACCAGCGCCACCATGACGACCTGGACAATGACAAAGCTGCTGCGCAAGGCTTCGGCCAGCGCTTGCGAGCCGGCATCTTCGGCGGGCGGCGCGGCCTGAGCCGGGGGCGGCAGGTTGGGATCTTGGGGGTTCATTTGTCCGTCTTGGCGGGTTCGTCCATTTTCAGCCACTGCAAGGGCGATGTGCTCAAATCCAGCACCAGCGTGGTTTTCTTTTGCAGGAATTGCTCCATGGCGGCGATCTGCATGTTGAAGGTAGCCAGGCTTGGGTTCTGTTGCAGAACCGCGAGCGAAGCCATCATCTGCGCCTCGCCTTCGCCCCGGATGGTCAAGGCCTGGGCATCCGCGTCGGATAACAACTTGGACGCCGTGCTGTCGGCGACGGATCTGATATTGTTGGATTGAAACTCGCCGTCCGACTGGATCTTGGCGATGTAGAATTGCCGGTCGGAAGTCATGCGGTCGAACACGTTCTGCGTCACGCTCTCGGGCAACCCAATTTTTTGGATCTGGACGAATTTGATGTCCACCCCGAAGTGCTTTTCATTGACCCGCTTCTGCACTTCAGCGAGGATTTCATGCTCGATTTGCGTGAATTTCATTTGCCGCGGGTCGGCGGAGATGAAATCGGCGAAGTCATGCCGCCCGGCCACTTCGTTCTTGCAACTGCGGACCACGTCGCCCAGCGACCTTTCCGCCGTGGCAATGGAGCCGTAATTCCACTGGAGGAAAAAGTTGGTCGGATCGGAAATTTGGTAGCCGACATAGACGGACAAGAGGATGATGTTTTGGTCGGCCAGCTTGATTTCCTCAAATTTGTCGCCTACCTCGAAATTCTGGATGCGCTGATCCAAATCATAGACCTGTTCAATTGGATAAGGCAGGCGCAGGCCGGGTCCGGGAGTCGTTTTAACTTGGGCGATTTTGCCGAAGAATGTAACGACGGCCACTTCGGAAAGACGCACCTGATAAACAAACAGCATCAAGCCGAAGATGACCAGAAGCACAATGGCGACAGCCAAGGTTAGAGGAGTTCGTTTCATATCATTTGGAATTGGGCGATGGCAACTTGTCGGTCAATAATTCCGGGCGGATTTTATCCTCCAGATTAAAAATGAGAATGTTCGAGGAGTTGGTGGTGCCAAGGATGTATTTGCGGTCGTCGGCGCTGTTTTCCATCAGCGCCGCCAAAAAAGCCTGCTGCTCATATACGCCTTGAGGCCCGGGAGCGGCCGAATAGGCCAGCGCCTGGTTGGAAAAAAGCAGGGCGCGCGCGGTCGCGTTGGTGATGGCCCCATACCGGTCGGCCTCGGCGGTCATCACTATCTTATTACTTTGTCCTTTGGCCCAGGCATTGGTGGATATTTGATGGGCCAGTGCCTGCAAAATCCTTGCCTCGCGCGTTTCCGACGCCCCCACCACCTTCTCAAATACTTCCGCCACTTTGGTCGGCGGGTGAATGTCCTCCAAACCGACCAGGATGATCCGCGCGCCTAGATTCATCACGTCCGCCTGCCTTTGGATGCTTTGCCGCAACGCCTCGGCCGCAGCGCCGCGCCCCCGCGACATCAGGTCATCAAAGTCCGCGCTGGCCAGGTACTGAATCACCTCGCGCTCGGCGATGTTGGTCAGCAGTGTGACTGGATCCTCATTTGTGTAGGCCCATACCGCAAGATTGGTGATTTGGTACTGCACGGGTATGCTGACGGAGACCAGACTGACCGGAGGGCTTTTCGAACCGGGCTGCTGGTTGGTCTGGGCTTCGGTATTCAATCCGCGGCTGGCCACCAGGAAATTCTCCTCTTTGGCGTGCGCGACAGTCCAAGCGATGGTTTGGGTAGGCTCCGGATCAGCGCCAACAAGAAAAGTTTGCACCCGCTCAGTGTGATAGGGGATCGTTCGACCGATCGGCCAGGGTGGTTTGAGATGCAGACCGGGACCGATGACTCCATTTTCTCCCATCGGTTTGCCGAAGCATTCCAGCAACGCCTGGTCTCCCGGCTCGATGATGACAAAGCAAGTGGAAAGAACCAGGATGCCTAATTGCACCAGGACCAGCCAGCCCAGCGCCTTCTCCAGAAACCGGTAAAACCAAGTGTCCGAAACCTTGAATCCGAATTGATAATCCAGCGCGTGCGCCGCCGTGGTGATGATCGCCTCCGGTTGGCCCAAAAGACCGACCAGCCGGCTCTCATACAACAGCCGCGTTTCCCGCCCTTGAACGCGGACGCGATACCCTTCCAGCACCAGCGCCAGCAGCGTTTCCACGGCCGCCAAACCGGAAACAACGCACAGCACGCGGGCGACGATCAAATCCACTTTGGGAACTCCCCCCAAAACGGCCGCGATGGCCCCAATCACGGCCACGCAGGCGTAGGCGCTCAACTGCATGTAGGCCGCGCCCGGACGCAACAGCCTCAATCCCTTCAAACGGGCCAATCCGCTGGAATATTTGCCCAGCAAGAACAAGATCAGCCCCATCAGTCCCAGCAAGGACATCGCCAGTTTCGCCCGGTCAGTGATCAGGGGCGGCATGGCCGCCAGTTTTTTCCAGGGCCAATAGGCGGCGGCGGCTTGCAGCAGGCAGAGCAGCGCAGTGCAAGTCGGGATGAAAAACCGCTCAAATTGTTCCCGCGAACGCTTGGCCGGAAAGGTGTCCGCTGCAGCCGTGACGAACAGGGACTCGCTGCCGCGCGATTTGCTTAATTCTTCCAGTTCCATTTTCTCGAACTGTTCCCGCTCCAGCAGGCCGATATGGAAATAACTCAACAACGCCACCAACAGGCCGAAGCCGGTCAGGATGGTTCCCATGACCGCCGCGGCCGAATTGATATAGCTGGATATCAGCCACATGCCGATGGCCGCGCCCAGCAGAACGACCCAGTTCATCAACCCAGTTCTTTTCGTGTTTTGGTCCATGTCAGATTCGAGTCTAATCTACCAAGTTTAGTTCAATTCAATTCAATTCACGATCTTCAAAAAACACCAGCGCAAGCGACAGGATCGCTCCGATATAGGCGCAAGCGTAGCCCAACGCCTGCGCCAGATAGCTTAACGGAATCGCACTCTTGCTTTCCAGCGCATCCGCCAGCCAGAACAATTGCCAGTTCGGCGTCACGCCGTAAAGAACGGACGCCCACCAGGAACCGGCCTTGGCCCGTTCACCCCAGAAATAATCCGACATCAGACCCATCAAAAACAAGGCTGAACATATCGCCAGCGTCGGGATCACGTCCACCCGCGTCGAGCAGGCCAGCGCCAGGGCGGCCAGGATGAGCAAAGCCATCAGAATCAACGCCGAAGCGGGAATGACCCGCCAATCAATCCCCTTGTAATCCGCCCCCATTCTCCCGGCCTCGCGCGGAATGTAATGCAAGACCGCAAAGGCCACCACTGACATGATGACCACCGCCACTACTGCGTCCGACACAAAAGGCCGGCGCAGGAAATAATTGGTAAACCCGGCGATGACATAAGCCAACACTATCGAACCGCAATAGACTCCCAGCCCGGGATAATCAATGTCGCCGTAAGCGTCGAAAGCCATGCGGGTGGCCAGAAGGGCGGCGATGCAATTTACAAAGGTCAGGATGCCCAGGGAAACGGACAGACCGGCGTATTTGGCCAGCAGGAATTGGGCGCGCCCCACTGGTTTGGCCAGCACCGCCAAGGCCGTGCCGCTGCGGATTTCCCTCCCAACCGAAGACGAGGCGCTGAGGACGGCCCCGAACAGGCCGGCCAGGAACATAACCGCCAAGGCGCTGTTCTTGACCAACTTAGGCTCGTCTCCGAAGCCGAAATAGTTGACACAGGAGAGGAAAACCTCAAACAACGAGGAGAGCGTCATCAGCAGCAGGAAAACCGGCTGCCGAATCAACTCCATAAAGGCGTTGGCGGCGATTGTTATAAATTGTCGCATGTTGCTTTGGCAGACATAGCTGCCGGGAACAGCCCACAGAATACGCAGACTTGGCTGATTTGCAACGGCTTATTGCTTCGATTGATCTTCCGCCCATTTGACCAGTTCCGCCCGTTGCCGCTCATCCAACCTCGCCTGGCGGTGTATCCAGGTGTAGCTGGGCAGCGGCATTTCGCCGTCCTCGACTGCGTCGGCGATATGCCGCCATCGCTTGCGGGAGCGCTTGGGGTCGTCGTGGGGCCAGTCGGAAAAGTTCATGTTGGAGCGGGCAGCCTGGATGTCGCGCGCCACGTACCATGAAACCGGCGCGACGTAGCTGTACCAGGGCCATTTGGTTTCGAACGAATGGCAGTCGTAGCAGGAATTGCGCAGGAGCGCGGCCACGGGCGGGGGCGGCGCGTTGGTGGCCAAGAGGTCGTGTCCGGGCAGGACGGGTGGATTCTGGTGGGACGGATTTGCAAATTGCAAAGCGATGGCGGCGAGCACAATCATGCCGCCAATCCATTTAAGCCGTTTTCTCACGGGGCCAGTATAGCGTACTTTTGCGCCGGGCCAAGATATTGCCTCTTTAGGCATTTTTAATGCGATCTTGGGGTGTTTTTACTTCTTGGGTTGGGACCTTTTGTAGGTGAAGACCTTTGTCGGGTTTGCGCCCGGCACGCCTCACTATACGGCGCCCGAGCGTGTTGATGGCAAACGGGGCGACGGCCGCACCGACATCTACGGTCTCGGAGCGATGCTCTACGAGATGCTCACCGGAAAGATCGCCTTCAACGATGACGACATTTCGGTCATCATGAACTCCCGCGTGGCCGGCGATCCTGAACCGCCGCGCAAACTCAATCCCGAGATTTCGCCGCAAGCCGAGGAAATCGTGCTCCACGCCATGGAACGGAATCCCGCCCAACGTTATCAGACGGCGGCGGAAATGCAGGCGGAATTGGAGTCGCCAGAGCGCGTGATCTTGTCCGGCCGGCGGAATCGCCTGAAAATATCCACGCCGGCCCGGCGGCGCTGGCGGATCATCCGCAAAGTGGCGTTCTGGACCATCGTGCCCGTGGCCGTGCAAGTGCTGCTTTTTTTCCTCCTCTGGCGCTATCTCGCCAAAAAGTAGTGGTCATTTCGGTTTATCTCAAGTCCGGCACTTGGCTTTTAAGAAGCAACCGAAGCCACAGATTGACACAGATCAACACAGATTGTTCCGAGAAGAGTGTCGCACTCGTTGGGTGACTCCTTCTTATCTTTGTTCATCTGTGTTCATCTGTGGCTCAAACTTTACGTCTATTGACGTTTAAACGTGCCCATCAATTGGCCTTGCGCCAGGATGTGCCCGCGCATGGCTGCGACCAATTCTTCCTTGCTCGCTTTGCCCTTGAGGTCGGGCGCGGCGTCCAGCGCGTACACTTTAAAGAAGTAGCGGTGCGCCTTGCCGGCGGGCGGACATGGCCCGCCATATCCAACATTATGGAAGCTGTTCCGGCCTTGGGTCGCGCCGTTGGGGAGAGTTTCGGATTTCGGCGTGTTCTCCGACAACGAAGAAGCGTCCGCGGGCTGGTTATAGATCACCCAATGCACCCACGTTCCGCCTGGGGCATCCGGATCATCGCAAACCAGGGCGAAACTCTTCGTCTTCGCGGGCGCGCCCGCCCATTTGAGCGGCGGCGAGAGGTCCTCTCCCTGGCAGGAGTACTTGACGGGAATGGGCTGGCCGGATGCAAACGCGTCGCTGGTGACGGTCAGTTTGGCCGGCTGGCCCAAGGCGACATGCGCCAGGCCCAGAGAACAAAGGGCGATCAGCAATCGGTTCATTTTTGTGCCGTCATGCTACAAAAACCGCGCCCGGATTTCAAGAGGCAATCCACGCTTAAATTTTCTTCGGCGCGCCTAGGCCGAAGCGGTGCGTGGCTTGCAAGTGCGCCAGCGCGATGGCCAGGGCGTCGGCGGCGTCGGGCGCGGGCGGTTCGGGCAATTGCAGAAGCCGCTGCACCATTTTGCCGACGGCTGATTTTTGCGCCGCGCCGTAACCGACGATGGCTTGTTTGACTTTGCGCGGGGCGATTTCAAAAATCTCCAACCCCGTTTCGGCCAGGGCCGCCAGCGCCGCGCCGCGGGCTTCCCCCATGATCAAGGCCGTTTGCAGGTTCTGCGCGTAAAACAGCCCTTCGATGGCGCACACCGTTGGCCGGTGGCGGGCCACGACCTGCCGCAGCGTTTGGGCGATCCTGGCCAGGCAGCGGGAATGTTCCCAGCCCGCCGGACAGACGATGGTTCCGTGCGCCAGCGCCCGCGCCGAGGGCCGGCCCGACTGGATCACGCCGTAGCCCGTGGCCCGCAACGACGGGTCCACGCCCAGGACAATCTGATTCTTGCCGGACGCCGTCCGTATGGCAGTTTCGAAGATGGGCGCCGGTTTGCGCTTGGGACCGCCCAAGCGGGCCTGCATCTGCTCGAATTGTCTGGGCGTGATGGCCATGAGGCATTCTGCGCGGAAACCCGGCCCCGTTCAATCCCCGTGAAAGCGCCAAGTTGCAAATGCCTGCAAATACCTGCAACTTCTGGCGTGAAAACCGAATGAAACGGAGCGGTAACTGCAACTCAAGGGGTAGTATCCCCACCGCAAGTTACCGTAACTTACCGTAACTTACCGTAACTCGCCGCGTCCGTGAGGGGCGGCAACCCTCAAACCGGCAATTGATTTAGCCGCAAAAGAACGCACAGATCGCATAGATAAGAGCTTCTGGGTTTCTTCAGGCTCAAGCAACAGCCTCTTTGGGCTTCATTCCACCGGACCGCCCGGCAAGCCTGCCCTATTTCAAAGAACATTCCCTTTCGGGAGATGCGCCATTATACCACGTTTAAGTGGTTTGTCTAATTTATTTGTTGCATCGCTTTTAATTTGTGTTGTTTTATGGATATGAAGGCTCGCCCAGATGCCTTGCGGGCCGCGCCCACCACGATGGACGGCGCGGCGTTTCCGGACCAGCGGCGGGACAGCCCGCAAAGCGGGCCGCTCTTGTGTTGTTCCGCATCCGCTGCCACCTTGGGGTAGTGTCCTCATTTGAAGATTAGGGACCAACGGGGACGCTTTTCGGGGAGCATGCGCGCCCGCGCGTGTGGTCAGCGACGCCCCCGCCGCTGACACCTGCAAAGAGGGTTCAGCGAGGGCGCCGAACCCGGCACGCGGGAGCGCGTGCGCTCCCCAAATTAGGACACTACCCTGCGTTTGGACTTGTGTATCGTCCCAGTCTGTTTTATTTTGCTGGGGAGATTATGCCAATAGTGTTTCCAGATTTTAAGAATGCCCACCTGTTTTGGCTGACGGTATGCGGGGAGTTTTCATTAAAAGAACAAGAGCTTCTGAAATGGATGAAGGGGCAAAAGGCCCAATTTTGTACTTACGCAACAGAACGTGGCATTTGCCATGTGCGGCTCGCATTTGAAGAAGAGTCTGGAAATTATGTTCACTTCGATCTTTTTGCCCCCCACCCGGATTTTAAAAAGATTGCAGATAATGCAAAAGCGATTCATACGAAGCGCCTTCAAGAGTCAACGAGCAGATTCTTGGGAAAGCCATTCGATTCAACCGCGCAGGCGGGTTTCAAGGTAAAATTAGATGAATTGCCGGAAACAGGCATCATCCGTTCCATGCTTTTCCAAACAAAAATGGGGAATGTCGCCATCAAATTAAATGGCGCTAATTTTTTAATTAGAGGAGCGCCGATTCAAACAATTTCGTGGCGAGAGCCGGAAGGTGATGATATTTTTGTCACACTTGCATCTGATTCCATAAAGACAACTTTTTCTGACGATTATTTAACGAGCGCGAGCAAGACGATGGAACAAGCATTCAACGTTTTTGTACTGGGAAAGGGGTAAAATGAATCGAAATAACCCATTGATGCAGCTAGTCGAATCAGACGATCCGATTAGAATGTGCGAGTCAGAAGAAGTGCCGGGCTGGTTCAAGTCCCTCGGCATCAATAAACTTGAAATGACAGAGCTTATGGGGCATTGGGGCGTAATGCGCTCCATAAGCCCCGCTCAGGTTCAATACTCCTCCGACTGGGCAAGTTCTGTGCCCGATCTTCTCAAAAATGTTGTGGCGCTGCTTACCGAAAAAAGGAAACAGGAACTTCGCTTTGCCCTTTTGGAGATAACGAACAACGAATTTGAAAAAAGAATTAACAGGCTTGAATCGATACAGACGCAGATTGTTCCTATAGATAGTTTTGGCCCTGAACCATATATTCTTTTAAAACCTATACTCGTCGCTGTTCATTCCGTTGAAGGAGGATTTGACGCTGGCTGGTTTGATGCGAACATGCATTTTTCTGGCGATAATGAGGAAGAGGCCGTGAGCAATCTAAAGGGTTTCATTCTGGACTCTTTTGAGAGCTTTTCTGATAAATATCCAGATAAATTAGGCCCTGAACCAACAAGGCAATTGGCGATAATGAGGGAATATATCCAAAAAAAGCCATGAAATGGGTATTCACGGCAGATGATGCAAAGGCAATTTCTGATAAATTGGGTGCGGTACATGAGCGTGGTCGATCAGGCCGTGAGGGGGTTGAGTTCTATTATAATGGAAAGGTGATTGTCCGATTTGGAATTCGCAGAGGGTCGGGAGATCATGGGCATAATTTCATTCCACGCCATATGCATCTCTCGCAAAAGGATTGCCGGTTATTCAGAAAATGTGATATTTCTCTCGAAAAATACATTCAAATCCTTAAGGAAAAGCAGGTTATAATAGATTGAGCCGGGCGATTGTGTTTTAAGATTTCAAATAAGGACACTACCCACCTTGGGCTTGCCGGGACTGGCCAAAGGGGATAAAAGCAAACTGGCGCTGGGGCGCCGATTGCGACAAGAAGATGGAGCAGGTTGGACTGGTCTTGATTTCACAAATCCGGCATGGCTCAATTCTTGTTGTTGAACAAGCACAGCGCAGATTATGAAATCGGCCGTTCCATTCAGAATCTCAAATGTCTTTATGGGTTTGGGGGAAACCGAGGGCATTTTATCAGCCGATGATACCGACCTCAAATTAGAGTTCCGGACCGTTGACACGTTGGCCGGGATTTTAAAGTCAGCGGTGAACGAGGTTAAGCTCCCGTTTGATGGGATCGAGGAAATCACGTTTCGGAAGGGCTGGTTTGATTGTTCCTTGCTCATTCGGGTGGCTGAGATGCGGCCAGCTTCTGTCATTCCCAATTTCAAAAACGGAGAAATCGTGCTGTCGGTTGCCAGGAAGCACAGCAAAGCCGCCGCCGAACTTGTCTCCTTCGCCCAATTTCGACGATCAGCCAGCAAAAGAAAAAAGTAAAGGCCGGACCGGGGCCAGTGAAAAGGAAGCCTGTCTGAAGGGAATATGGCGGACAGGGCGGCGGAAAAGACGCGGGCCAGCATGGGCGGATTTTGGGCGGATAACTGAACAAATTGTTGGTCTGACGCTTTCGCCTGGGCCAGGCGCAAGGGCGATGCGGTTTTTTGCGGTCCTGCGGTTAGAGCGACCAAGTGCCAAATCAAACGTAAAACCATTTATGGTCCAGTTCCCTCATAAACCAAATAGCCGGAGCAGTACATCATCCATGGCGTCCAGGCTTTCCGTTGGCAAGGGGCCGAGCATTCTTTGGATCTTGGCGTTGTCCACTCCCACAAGCCCAATGAGGTTGACCACGGACTCTTCCGCCAGCCACTTTGGCTTTGGGAAGGACACTTCACATTCGCCGCCTCGGATCTCCGTGGTCAAAGGCGCAACTACCGACATGTTGCGACGACGGTCAGCATTGGGGATGGAGATGACGACGCAGGGACGCACTTTGGCGACATAACCCAGATCCACCAGGACCACGTCGCCGCGCTTAAAGCTGGTCATAAAGGACGGTTGGAGCCGGTCCGAGCTTATCCCAAGTTTCCGCCGCCGCCTCCGCGAGATCGGACTCTCTGGATACCCCCTCTCGAATCTGTGGCAGACCGAGTTTAATGGCCTGACACATGGCGTCCGCCATTGAAAGATGAGTGCTCGCCGCCGTTCGCTTGACTTCTTCCAGGAGTTCGTCGGGCAGACCCAGTGGATAAGTTGTCATACTCATGAGGAAATGATACCTGGTCATGCTGTTATTTCAAGCACGCTTCCACGGGCCTGTGGCAGGCCTGACACCTGCAATGGTCGAGCAGGAAATTCACGGCGTCGCCGCTGCCATCTGGCGAGCCACGAGCACATCAATCTCATATCAAGCGAGCCTTTGATATCGGCGGTTTGGGTTTTTCCCGCCGTGCCGCGGCGTTTGACCTCCACCTCGATTTCATTTTTCTTGACGAATGTTATGCGGGCGTCCAGGGTGAATTGGCAAAAATGAAAGCGCTAAGAATAGCCTTGGCAGCCCTCGCGGCATTTGCATCCGTGGCCGATGCCCAGAAACCGGCTGATTATGAAATTAACCTTCCCGGTCCGCCGTTTGGCGTGGTCGTTTCGCGGGACCAACAGTGGATTTTTGTCTCGCTTGCCAATGGCGGCAACGGGCCAGGCGCAGGGATCACAGTGTTGCGGAACAAGGATGGGCGGATCGAAATCGCCCGGACCATTCCGATGAAGTCTTCGCCCGCCGGAATGGTTCTGACATCCAATGACGACATGTTGATCGTTGCGGCTAACGACTCCGTCGTGTTCTTTGACACCCGTCGCCTGGAAACCGGCGAGAGCAGCCCGGCTTTTCAATGGGTCAGCGACGGGCCGAACGCTGGCAGCATCTACGTCAACGTAAGTGCGGACGACAAGACCCTCTTTGTCAGCGACGAAGTGTTGCAAACGATTACTGTGATAGATTTGGAACGCATCCGTTCCCTGGGCCGGGATTCGACCGCGAACTGGCATAGAGTCAATACTAAATATGGGGCGTTTTCCGCGATCATCGGGAGAATTCCCGTTGGCATCGCGCCGATCGCCCTCACCTTTTCGAAGGATCAACGCTGGCTCTTCACCACCAGCGAGATTTCTCCGCCAGCATGGAAGTGGCCGCGCCTCCTGGAGCCTGAGGGCCGCCAGCCGGGTCGGGAGAAGGTTCCTGAAGGCGCCGTGATTGTGATTGACGCGGCCAAGGCCAAGATCCATCCAAAGGACTCCGTGCGCGCCCGAATTCCGGCGGGTGGAAGCCCGGTGCGTCTGGCGCTTTCCCCGGATGGCAGCCGCCTGTTTGTAACGGCTCGCAACAGTAACGCCCTTCTTGCTTTCGATACGGCCGAGTTAATCAATGACCCGGACCGTGCCAGACCGATGAAAATACCCGTTGGAAGCAGCCCTGTCCCGGTCGTTGTAGTCGAGAATGGAAAGTTGGCCCTGGTTGGCAATTCCAACCGCTTCAGCCCCGATGCGACCAAGAAGGCGACCTTGACTGTTTTGGACACTTCACGCATCGGCACAGAGCGCAACCCCGTTCTCGGCCAGATACCATGCGGCGCATTTCCCAGAGAATTTCATGTGACCGAGGACGGACAGACTTTGTATTTGACAAATTTTAGATCTCGCACCCTTCAGGTCATCGCCATCAGTCGTTTGATGGAAATCTTGGAAAAGTGAGCCTGCGAAGGCGTTTTGGAACTTGCCGCTGACGGACCATTCAAGTAGAATTGCCGTGATGTCTGAGACAGACCAGTCTTTGCGTGACACCGCCGTCCGCCAGCACCGGCTCGATTTGGCCAAGAAGGCGTTTCGGGAGTTTTACGCGCAATGCTTTTGGTCGTACCGCGAGGACGCAGAGATAACCGAGGACAAAATCGCGTTCGTCATCAGAGGCCTTCGCGAACACGGCGGACTGGCGGGCTACAAGGTCGCCGCCGAGTTTATGCCATTAGGGGCGTTTGAGCAGGAAGTGCTGCGGTTGCTTGCCGTGAATCGGAATCCCTGTCAATCCTGTTAATCCTGTCAAAATTCCGTTCTTTAACCGCATCGTTGGCTTAGTGCTAGAATGGACGCATGAATAACGCGAAAACAATGTCAAATCCGGCCCTCCCGCCGGAACTTTTCACCGGCAACCGCGAACGCCTGGCGCGCTTGCTGCCGCCCAATTCCCTGGCTGTTCTCAACACCAACGATATTCCCCCCACCAATTCCGACGGTTCCGCCGCCGCCATCCCAAACTCCGACTTGTTCTATCTTACAGGCGTGGACCAGGAACAATCCATCCTGCTGCTCTACCCCGAGGCCGACGACGAAAAGCAGAGGGAATTGCTCTTTCTGCGCGAGGGGACGCCCGAAAACGAACGCTGGGAGGGCCATAAACTCACCAGGGAAGAGGCCCAAACCAGGACCGGCATCCGTCATGTCCATTGGCTCCCGGAATTTCCCCGCCTGTTCCACCGCTTGATGTGCGAGTGCGAACACGTCTTCCTTAATTCCAACGAGCACAAGCGCGCGGTCATCGAAGTCGAGAGCCGCGACGCCCGTTTCGTGGCCGAAACCATCCGCCGCTACCCGCTGCACGATTACCGGCGGCTGGCGCCGTTGCTGCATCAACTTCGTGCGGTCAAGTCGGACGTGGAACTGGGTCTGCTGCGGCGGGCCTGCGACGTGACGGCTTCGGCCTTTGCGCGCGTGCTCCGGTTCGTCCAACCCGGCGTGGGCGAGTGGGAGGTGGAAGCCGAGTTCGCGCACGAATTTATCCGTCACCGCTGTCGTTTCGCCTACCTGCCGATCATCGCCTCCGGCCCCAATGCCTGTGTGCTGCACTACGTGGCCAATGGCGCCGTGTGCCGGAAGGGCGAACTGCTGCTGCTGGACGTGGGCGCCTCCTGCGTCAATTATAACGCCGATATGACACGCACCATCCCCGTCAGCGGACGATTCACTCCGCGGCAGAAACAAGTCTATAACGCCGTGTTGCGCGTTCTCCGGCAATCCATCGCCGGCCTGCGGCCCGGCAAGAAAATCAAGGATTGGCAGAAGGAAGCTGAACAATTGACGGAGAAGGAACTGGTCGCTCTGGGCTTGCTGACGACGCGCCAAATCAAGCGGCAGGATCCCGACAACCCGGCGCTCAAGAAGTATTTCATGCACGGCGTCGGCCATCCTCTCGGGTTGGATGTTCACGACGTCGGCCTGACGACCCAACCCATCCAAGCCGGCTGGGTCATGACGGTGGAGCCGGCCATCTACATTCCCGAGGAAGGATTCGCCGTGCGGCTGGAAAACGACGTTCAAGTCACCGCCAGCGGTCCGGTGGACCTGATGGCCGGCATACCCATTGAGGCTGGCGAAATCGAGGCCCTGATGGCCAAAAGAAGATGAGCGATTATGATTATGAGGAGTCTGCCCCCCCGCCGCGCCGCCAAACGCTGACTTGCCTCGGCCTGGCATCGGGTTAAGCTCCCGTCTGTGAACCTTCTTTTTGTCGGCGATATTGTCGGCGAACCGGGGCGGCACGCTTTGCGCAGGCTGCTGCCTGGGCTGCGCCTGACTCATCACGTTGATGTCATCATTGCCAACGGCGAAAACGCCGCCGGTGGCGCCGGCATCACGGTCAATACCGCGGGCGAAATCCTCGACGCCGGCGTTGACATCATCACGACCGGCGACCATCTATGGGATCAGAAGGAAGTCACCTTGTTGCTGCAAACCGAACCGCGGCTGCTTCGTCCCTGCAATTACCCGCCCGGCACCATCGGCCAGGGCAGCACCGTCTGGCGCTCCGAGGGCCTGCCGCCCGTTGGGGTCCTCAATCTCCAGGGCCGCACCTTTCTGGCGCCGCTGGACAACCCATTCCTCTGCGCCCGCGCCGAGGTGGCCCGCCTGCGCCAGATGACTCATCTCATTTTCGTTGACATGCATGCCGAGGCGACTTCGGAAAAAATCGCCCTGGCCCGCATGTTGGACGGCCAGGTTTCCGCCGTCGTCGGCACCCACACCCACGTGCAAACGGCCGACGAGCAGATCTTCCCGGGCGGCACGGCTTACTTGACAGACGCCGGTTTCACCGGGCCGCATGAAAGCGTCCTGGGGCGCGAAATCGAGCCGGTCATCCAGCGCTTTTGCACCAACACGCCGCAAAAATTCGGCGTGGCCAGCGGACGCATCCTTCTGCAAGGGGCGCTGGTGCGCATTGACGACCAGTCCGGCAAGGCCCTGGCCATCACGCGCGTCTCCGAGCCGCTGCCCTGAACACCCGCATGCCCCGGCCAGCCACATCGCAATGGGATTTCGGCGGCGAACTCTTTCCCAAGGAAGCCACGCGCCGCGTCTTTTCCGTGAGCGAATTGACAGCCGACATCCGGCGCCTGTTGGAACGGAGCCTGGGCCAATTGTGGGTCGCCGGCGAAATCACCAATTGCCGCGCCCAGAGTTCCGGCCACGTCTATTTCACCCTCAAGGACGCCGGAGCGCAAATCAGTTGCGTGCTCTTTCGCGGCGATTCCGTCTCCGGCCGGCAGGCGCTGCAAGACGGCCAAAAGGTGATCCTCAAAGGCGAACTCACCGTGTATGAACCGCGCGGCCAATACCAATTGCACGTCCTGGCTGTCGAAGCGCAGGGTGTGGGCGCGCTCCAGGCGGCCTTTGAACAGCTCAAGCAGAGGCTCGCCGCTGAAGGTCTCTTTGCTCCTGAACGCAAGCGCCCTTTGCCGCGTTTTCCGCAACGCATCGGCCTGGTCACGTCTCCCACCGGGGCCGCCTTGCGCGACGTTCTGCGCGCCGTGCAACGCCGCCATCCCGCGTTGCGCATCATCTTCGCCCCATGCGCCGTGCAAGGCCCCGGAGCCGCCGCGGAAATCGCCGCCGCCATCGCATTGCTCAATCAATGGTCGCAAGGGCCGGGCCAAAAACTGGATGCCATTCTATTGACACGAGGCGGAGGCAGCCTGGAGGATTTGTGGGCCTTCAACGAAGAGGCCGTCGCCCGCGCCATCGTCCAGTCCTCCGTGCCGGTGGTCTCCGCCGTCGGACACGAGATTGACTTCACCATCAGCGACTTCGCCGCCGACTGGCGCGCCGCCACGCCCACCGCCGGGGCGGAGATTCTGACCGAAGGCGCTTTCGCCGCCGGCCGCTGGATTGTTGAGGTTCTGGGGCGCATGGGAGACGCCCTGCGCCGACGCGCAACGTCGGAGCAGCGTCATCTGGGGCAGCTCGCGCAACGCTTCCGGGCCTCGCATCCGCGCCGCCAAATCAACCGCCGGCTGCAACGCATGGACGATCTGCAAAGCCAGTTGATTCGCAGCCTCCGGCGCGGGCTGCGGCAGCGCAAACTGGCCGCCCGCAATCTCGGCTTGCGCCTGGGCCGGTTGCATCCGAGCCGCCTGCTGGCCCGGCGCCGTGAAGGCCTGGAGCAGCAGCGCAACCTCTTGCGCAAGCAAACGAAGAATCGCCTGCGCTCCTTGCGCCAAAACTGCGACGCGCTGGCCGCGCGCCTTCGCCTGCTTGGCCCCGAGCAAGTGCTGGCCCGCGGCTACTCCATCACGCTGGACGCCCGCAGCGGCAAGATTATCCGCGCCGCCCGCGACACGCGCCCCGGCCAGAAGCTAAGGACGCGCCTCAAATCTGGGGAGGTTCAAAGTGTGGTCGAAGCGAAAGGCTCAATGGAAAAGGCTAAAGGCTAAATTGGCCTTCATGCTTCAGCCGGGAAAATGTTCCGCAATTCCTCGTCTGACAGCGAATGAAACTAATGTGAAGATTATGATGAAAAGAAAAACTTCCCTTTCTGTTCTGGCAGGCTGTGCGAAGTCGCCCATTGTAAAAACCTTCGCCTTCTTGCTTCTGCTCGGCTGCATTCCATGTTGTTTTGGACAGGTTGATACCAACCTCATTGCCATAGGCGATTGGTCTGAAGCGATCAGCAGCCCCCCCTATCCGGCACTTCGCGGCCGTTTGCTAGTCTATGACGAACACAGTCCGAGTGCGGGAAACCACGCCAGAGTGTATCTTGAACTACAGCATGTTTTTCAGGGCGGTTGGGCCAACCCGGTCGAGGTTTATTTCGAGTTCGCCTCCCGGAACGACCTGCATTTTGAAATGCGCAACCAGCTCGATCAACCTATTCGTCAGGAACTCGTCGCCATAATAGGACCCATGCCTAATTCATACTGGGTGACGTTGCCTTGCGAATCAACCGTACGGGTGCGTGCAGACATGCTTTTAGGGCCCCAATCAAAGCCCGCCGGTCTGGAAATACTGGTACCGGATGGGTGCTGGATCATACCGCCAAATGCTACCAACGACTTTTACTTGTCCGCCACATTCACTCCGCCGAAAGACCATCCCAGTCCGCTCCATTATCACGTCTGGCAAGGAACGCTGAAATTGCCCAAGGTGAAGATTCCAGTCAAGAAGCCAGGATGACGCCTCCATAGCGAACGGTTGCCTGATTTCGTTCCGGGACTCTTCTTGACTGGCGTTATCACTTGGGAGCCGATGGCGGCTGATTGGTACCACCCTTTTCTGGCTTGGGCTTGGTCGCGGGCGGCTTGGATTTGGCGGTCGGTTCCTTGGAATTCGAGCCAGTGCCGCCGGGATGAGTTTCCGGGGCATGAGCCGCGGTTCCGCGTTCGTTGGCTGTGCCGCGCTCATTGGCGGCGCCGCGCTCGCTGGCGGTGCCGCGTTCGTTGGCGGCGCCAGTCGTGCGTTCGCGCGCCTCGGCGTTGCGGTTGGCCTCCGGGCGTCCCGGTTCTTTCCCGCGTACGGCAGCGTGCGCCAATTCCTTGTGCTCTGCCGTCCGTTTTGCGAAATCATGGGTCTCTTCCGCCCGGCGCACTTCACTCACCTTCCGCACCACAACTTCATGGTGCGTAATTTGCGCGACACGATCGCGTCCCAAACCTTCGGCCATCAGGTGGCCGCCTTCCATGCGGTAGCCCACGTTAAACGTGCTATGCTCGAAAAATACGCGCGAACGTGCCTGGTCAAAAACGTAGAGGTTGTAGTTACCACCCCAAAAATGGTCGCTTGCCACAAAAGTAAATGCGCCGAACCCCAAACCGAAATCAACCCCGGCCACCACCGCTCCGCCATGCCAGAAAAGGCCCCTGCCCACTCGGAATTCCACGTCCCAAGGCAGCGGCGCCCAGCCCATTCCGCCCGCGCCCTCCCGCCACGACACCCAAGACGGCGCCCAATCATAACCCGGCACCCACCCCCATCGGCCGCCCGTAGAACCGTTATTGACCCAGCGCCCATAGTGGAAGGCCATGTCGCCCCAAGGGTAATCCGATTGCCAAAACCAGCCGGCGTCGGTGAATTGCCAATGGCCCGCGTTCATGTACGGACGCCAAAGAGGGTCGTTGGCCTCGGCCGGGATCCAGGCCGCGCCGACGCCCGGCACGTCAACCCATTGGCCGTAGGGCGTCAAATGCGCGTGGAAATAATCAATCGTCGGCGTTTCGGGAGGCCCCGGCGCGGGCGCGGCCACGGGTCCCGGGGACGATCCAGTGGCGAGCAATGCGGCCAGGACCGGTTGGGAGACGCCCTGGTTGTTGAGGTAAAGTATGGCGTCGCCGCTCGTGGGATACGCTTTGCCGGAGGTTTTGATGTAGGTTATGATGACATCATCCGACATGTGGGCCTGGGTGAATTTAACAATTTCCTGCAAATTCCCCCATGTGTCCTGTGCGGGTTGAGCGTAACCGCGGGTCCCGGCCGCCAACAAGGCCAACGCCACGATAGCGGCGGCCCAAGTGCTTGTTCTGCAATTCTTTCCGGCAATGGAGTTCTTCATATTCATAATCATTCCTCAGTTCGCTTCAGCCTCCCGCCTGCGGCGTGACTGCTGCGCGTTACCTCATTTCGTTCACCTGCCAATACGCCGCGATGGACTGCATCTTGCGCGATTCCTCGAGACATGGCCCAGCTTGAGTTCATTGTTTCCGAATGTCGAGGCGCATCTGAATGAATCTAAAAGCAACATGCGGGTTTCGCTGTGGGGTGTAGTGCCCATTTCTGCCAGAAAGACGTGATTCGACCAGAATTCCTGGCGGCCCCATAAAATTGTCAGTGCTCTCCTCAACCATTCTTGCCTCACAATAACATGCTCTGGGGCTGTTTCTGTAAGGGTTTTTGTGGATTTTCCGGTAGGGTATTCCCTCGCAAAGACGCCGCCTTGTCGTTTAGCGGGAAGAATCAAACCTTAAAAACGCGGTTGGAGCCACTGATGAACACAGATTTACACAGATCAGAAGGAGTTAAGAAAACAACAGGACTCATAAGCGGCGAAACAGTCTTCTCTTAAATATCTGTGTTCATCTGTGTCAATCTGTGGCTTCCGCTGCTTCTTAAAATTCAACTTAAGAAACAAGAAGGATGAAGTTTGAGCCTGCCGGTTGTCAGTTTCTTCCTTCTTCCTTGACCGCCTCCTTGGCCCATTGCAACGCGCCTTCCAAATCGCCGAAGACGCCTTCCAGTTGGGCCTCGTAAGCTTGGTCAAGAATGGCTCCCATCCGCGGGCCGGGCGCCTCCCCCATTTCCAACAGATGCCGGCCTTGCAAAATGGGCGGCGGCGGCTTTTGCCGGACCTCCAACTCGTGCGCGCGGGCCAAAAGTGTCTTGACGTTCTTCGGCGCCACCGCCGGACGCGGCGGGCGGCCCATGCTGTCGGCGGTCATCACCAGGCAGAGGCCCTCGATGCTCTCCGGCGCAAGACGCCGGGCCAGACGCCGAATGGCGCGGTCAGTGACGGTTTCCATGTGGACGAGATGGTTTCGCACCAGCGGAATGATCCGTTGCCCGAACACAAGCGGGGCGCGAATCCGTTCCAAAAAAGCTCGCGTTGGCTCCACGCCGGCCTCTTCGTGTCCGGGCGAAACGATCCGTTCCCGGCCGTCCTTGACTGCGCGATGAGTCGTGGCCGGTTTGCCGAAGTCATGCGCCAAAACCGCCAGCATATAGACGGCCTTGGATTCCGCATCGGCTTCGCGCCAGGCGGGCAGGCGCGCCAGGGCATCGCAACAGTGGCAAGTGTGCGTGAAAACGTCTCCTTCCGGGTGCCATTCCGGTTCTTGCGGCGTGCCCATCAACGCTTTGATCTCCGGGAAATGATCCATCCATTCCGTCTCGGCCAGAAAGCGCAGGCCGGCCGAAGGCAGACGGCTGCGTTGCGCCCATTTCAGCCATTCCTCCCGCACGCGTTCGACGGCCAATTCCGCGTAACTCCCTTTCATGCGGCGCGAAAGTTCCACCGTCTCCGGCGCCGCGCGAAGCTCGAAGCGCCCCGCGAACTGCATCCCGCGCAGCACCCGCAACGGGTCTTCGATGAAGGCCGCGCCGGTGTGCCGCAGAATGCGTCCCTGCAAATCCGCCTGGCCGCCGAAGAAATCGAGCACCTGGCGCGCGCGGGGATCGTACATGATCGAGTTGATGGTGAAATCGCGCCGCGCCGCCGCCTCGCGCGGTGAGATGGCCGGATCAAACGCCACGTCAAATCCCTTATGGCCGGCGGCCACCTTGGAATCCTTGCGCGGCAGCGTGAAGTCGTAGCTATGGCCGCTGTTGGTGGAAAGTTTGACGACTCCAAAGGAACGTCCCACCAAATCCGTCCTTCCCCAGGGCGCGAGCGCGGCGAGGAGTTGTTCGTAATCAAGGCCAAAGACTTCGACATCAAAGTCTTTGGCAGGGGGCAGCCCTGCCAGGGCGTCGCGCAGGCAGCCGCCGACCAGGAAGGCGCGTTGCAATGCCGGCGTTTGCCGGAGAATCTCCTCCAATTCTGACGGCACAAAATTCATCAAATAATCATGCCTTTCAGCGCGTGCTTTGGGCGAGACTTATTGCGCTCCAGACCGGCCTGGGGCGCATCTCTTTTTGGACAGGGCGCTCTGGTTCGTAGCTCCGCTAGGAGCAAAAACTTTGTAGATCAACTACATCCAATGGAAAATTAGCTCCATAGGAGCGGCATATCGGGGCGGAGCCAGGGCAGATGTCGCCTCTACGAGGCTTTGCTCTTTAGAGGAAACGGTAATCTACAAATAGGCCGCGCCTACGGCGCTGTTGAAAAGTGGGATGCGCCCCCGGCCTGGCAATTGCGTTCATGGGCTTCTTCCATCTCGATAGCATTTTCTTGGATTAAAGGATTGATTTGGATGATGGCAGCGACATGCTCCTCGGCGAGAAATGTTGAAGACCTTTTCAGTCCTTGGTCTCCTGGTCATGGTTGGCGGCCTGTACGGTTTGCTGGCGATAAAGGATCTTTTCTCGCCTTCTCCGCTCATCATCGCCTTGCAGGCGGCGGCCTTTCTGCTGATGATTTGGGCGCGGATCACCTTTGGCCGGCGCAGCTTTCATGCCGTGGCGAATCCGACGGGAGGCGGTTTGGTCACCAACGGACCCTATCGGCTCATCCGGCACCCGATCTACGCGTCGGTGTGCCTGTTCACTTGGGCGGGAGGGGCCGGACACTGGTCCTGGATCGCCGGTTTGTGTGACGGATTGGTTTTGGCCGGCGCGGTGATGCGCATTCTCTGCGAGGAGAAGTTGGTGACGGCACGTTATCCCGAATATACCGCCTACGCCGCCAAGACTTGGCGCATGATGCCGTATATTTATTAAGCCGGAGCGATGCCTTTGAACATGAGATAACAGAGGGAACAGAGAATCGCACGGATGACTCCGGATTGGGGAGCACACGCGCCCGCCTTAGGCGAGGATTTGGCCTAATCTGCTTCCCTTGACGCCCATTTGGG
>Ga0302326_10000890_pt1 | contig 78527 bp, 67 predicted proteins | sample Palsa_T0_3_FD_202264 | JGI IMG/M metagenome (GOLD analysis project Ga0302326, IMG submission 202264) | Peat permafrost microbial communities from Stordalen Mire near Abisko, Sweden - Palsa_T0_3 | ecosystem: Environmental > Terrestrial > Soil > Palsa > Peat permafrost | place: Sweden: Abisko...
TCACACCGCCGCCGACGGATAAATTAGTCCATCTTGATATTGACGATAATGCGTTGAACGTGATCGGCCGCTGGCCCTGGTCTAGGTCCACCCTTGCGGAGTTGATGAACGAAATTCATCTCGCTGGGCCCAAGGTCGTGGCCATGGATATTGTCTTTTCCGAGCCGGATAAGGTGCGATACGAGCCGATCGATCCAACACGCAGCGATAGCGCAATGCAGCGGATCGATCCGGATGCACTGCTCACCGAGGCGTTCAAGCGCTGCGGAAATGTCATTGTGCCCGTGACTTTGGGCAGCTTCGACGTTCCAAACCCGATCGATCAGGCCATCGAGTCGTTCTATCGCACCGATTTGGAAGCGGACGATGCGGCCGCTACCGAACATCTCGCTGCAGCCGGATTCAGCAAGGCGGATATATCCAAGGCGGTTGGGCACGGCGATCTTTTGCAGGGGCGCAGAAGTGCCGCCTATTCCTTGGTTCGCCAGGCACTTTTTCAAAAAGATGAACCACTTAATAATATCGAATCGCGGTTGTTGAAATCACTTTCCAGTCATGCCGTGGCCCGGTGGAATTCCGCAACGACACATTTGCTGGAGGATGCATACACTGCGTCGGTTGCCAACCGCACGGCACTTCGTTTTGCTATACCATTACAGGTGAAAGAGAGCGCGCTCACTGTTGAAAAACTTCAGAACGCTCCACTGGACTGCTTCGGTCAGGTAGTGACGGGTGCAGCGTTTGTTGACCACGATTTCGCCGGTGAAGCGGTGGTGCGCGACAGTGCATTGCTGATCGCACAGGACCAACGAGCTTTTCTGCAGCTCGGTCTGGCCCTTGCATGCAAGATGCTCAATGTTGATTTGGCGAAGGTCCGCGTTGAAACAGATCGTGTCATTCTGCCGCTTCCTCCGGACGGCAAGGACCACATCGATATTCCCGTGCGGACCGTAAAGTCGCTGCACAATGTACCCGCAGTGATGTACATTCCGTGGTTTGGGACTGGCATGTGGGAGACCATGTACGACTGGCCCGATCACCGGGAGAAGCGTCAGCATTTTTCGATGAACGAGGTATGGGAAGGTTGCCTGACCCGTCACAAAATCGAAGCCAACAATAGAAACATTGACGATGCCTTGTTCGAGCTACTGGATAGTTCGAGATTAGGATTGGATCCACAGGTCGCTAAAAAATATTTCAACCCCTCGGTGCCGCCGGCCGATCAATTTGCACCGCGCCGCGAACTGGCGAGATTGGCTCTGAGTGAACTGCAAAAATCCGGCAAGGAAAAGAGTTTTGCCGAGCTGGCCAAGCTTCGGCCGCTCAGTCCAGACGAAAGTTTCCAGCGTGATGGTATTGAGGCCGCCAAATCCGCGCTTGCTGAAATTCTCCCTGAAAGTGAAAAACTCGAAGAGCAAGCTGATTTTCTCCGTTTACGTTTACACCAGGCGATCGGTGACCGCGCTGTTCTGATCGGCCTTGCTCCCAGCTCGTCAACTGCCGACGTGGTCACCACAAGCCTGCACAATCGCACGCCTGGCGTGGTCGTACATGGAACTATTTTTAACGCGATCCTGACCCGCCATTTTTGGAAGGCCGCGCCGGCTTACGTCACTATTCTCCTGACGCTGCTCGCCGGATTTGCCACGGCTGTTATTACAGTTTGGCTTTCGCCGGTTCCTGCCATGCTGCTTTCCGTGCTGTTATTGTCGGGCTATGTGTTGCTGAACGGTCTCCTTTTTTTCGATCATTATGGATTGATCGTCGGCTTGGCCGGTCCGTGCGTGGCGATCACAATTGTCTGGGCGGGATGCGCCATGCTGCAAACAATCATCGAGGCGCGCGAGCGGGCGTTAATCACGCGTCGCTTTCAGCAGTACGTTGATCCGGCTCTTCACAATTATTACATGGAAAACCCCAAAAGAATGGACATCAAAGGGGAAATGAAGGAGCTGACCGTCGTTTTCACTGACTTGGCCAACTTTACAAAAATGGCAGAAAAGCTGGGCGAAAAATCGGTCGAGCTGCTCAATCGTTATATGGGTTTGATGGTTCCGATCATTCGCAGGAACAGCGGTTACCTAAACAAATTCCTGGGCGACGGCATTATGTTTTTTTACGGCGCTCCAATGGATAACCCTGAGCATGCCCGCGATGCAGTGGCCACGGCCCTGACAATGCAGCAAGCCATGGCGAAGTTCAATGCTGAATTGGTGGCCGAGGGATTGCCGGAACTTGGTGTTCGCGCCGGCATCAGCACCGGCCGGATGGTAGTGGGAGACGCCGGATCGAGCGATGCTAGCGATTACACGGTTCTCGGCGATGCGGTAAATCTCGGCGCCCGGCTTGAATCCGCCAACAAATATTTGGGCACACGCATCCTCATGACCGCTCGAACCGCGGAGCTGGCCAAGGATAAATTTATATACTGCCCCATAGGCAAGCTGCGAGTAGTCGGCAAAACCGAAGGCGTTTTCGTGTTTGAGGGTGTGGTGCCTGGCGAGGGGCCAAATGATGTCAAAGATCGCATTCAACTCACCACTGCCATGATCCGGGCATATCAAGCCGGTGAATTCGCTGTTTGTATCGTCGCCGCCGAGGAGTTGGTGGAGCGATTTGCGGCCTCCGGGAAATTGGCTGCGCTGTATCATGAGGTCTGCCAGCAGTATCTCCGGGACGGAGCGCCGGCTGACTTTGACGGATCGATAACCCTTGCGGAGAAGTAAAACGGAGGGCAATTGCATGTAGGGCGACTCCACTGAAGTAAAATCGGCCATTTTTGTGCCGTTTCCTGCCAGCCATTTCGCAGCGTAAAATAGCGGTCGCATGTACATCGCGCTTCATTACCTTTTGCTTGTCTGTTACAAAGTTCTGCCGATCGCTGCGCTGGTGCTTGCCAGCTATCAGAGCCGGCGGTTTCGCACTTTGCGGCCGATCGGGGCGTTTCTGATCACCTGTTTGTCCGGCATCATTCTGGGCACTTGCGTGGTGCTCATTTACGCCGTGCTGCTGCGCGGCCAGGTGCAATATGATCAGTTTCTCATCGCCTGCTATTTCGTCACATCGCTCTTGCTGATCGTGGCGAGCCTGCGATGGTTCTTCCGCTGGTGCGGCCGGCGATTGGTGCGGTCTACCGCTGATCCATTGACGCCCCCCAAACTGACAGTGGGCAGACTCATCGTTCATGTGCTGCAACCGGTGGTGATCGCATGTCTGGCCTTGCCGTTTCTCGTGGGAACGATGCTCGTCAATCGTGTCCGCATCCATGAATCGCAAACGCCGCTGACTTTGGTGGGATGTGCTTGCGAGCGCGTCTCGTTTCCAGCGATTGACGGTGTTCGCATCAGTGCATGGTGGACGCCTGCACAGGTGGACTTTTTCCCGCGTTTCGAGCGGGAGCGGCGTCAGTTTGCTTCCCGCACCGTCCTCATGTGCGGCGGTCTGACCGATGATCTATCTGATCAGGCCGGCCTCGTTGGGCTGCTCGTTCGCAGCGGTTACAACGTTTTGTTTATCAGTTTGCGAGGCCACGATGACAGCGCGGGGCAGTGGACGACTTTCGGCGACGCCGAGCGGTGGGACGTCCTCGGTGCGGTGCGCTGGCTGAAAGACAATCATCCCGCGGAATCCAAGCGCATCGACGGCATCGGCGGCGGCATCGGCGGGGCGGCGGTCATAGCTGCGGCGACGGATTCCAATCCGCTCGGCCAGGATATCGATGCGGTCGCCGTGTACGGGACTTATGCCCATTTCAATTCGTTCGCGGCGAATCTGTTCAATTCCGAATTGCCGCGGCCGGCGATGTGGTGGATGCTGCACATCATGCTTCCCGTCGCCTCGGCCAACACCGGATCTGATTTGGCACATTTTGCCCCCGCCGACTTGGTTCCGCAGCTTTGGCCTCGGCCGATTCTTATTCTGCAGGGCCGCGCCGATATGCTGTTTCCCGCCAACGACGGTGAGGAACTTTTTGAGCGTGCGTCATATCCCAAGCAACTGATTTGGCTTTCGACCGATCACGCCGGGGCGTATCACAGTCGCACGGCGGCGGCGGCATTGCTCGACTTTCTCGATCGCGCGGAATCGGTGCCTGTCATTTAACTCACCGGAGCGCTACCCATGCCCGCAAAGCAAAACTCCGCGGCTCCAATGACGATTCGAGCTTGGTTGGAGCAACAGTTTCCCACTGCCAAAGGCGTCACGCTCAAGCGCATGGTTCAAGACGGACGTGTGCTGATCAATGGCACCTCCGCCCGCTCGCTGAAACAGGAAATTGGTTTAACCGACAAGCCGGCTCTCCGAACGGCGACCATCGAGACCGAGAAACATCCGCCGGAGGATTTGCGGATTGTTTATGAAGATGCCGATTTGCTCGTCGCGAGCAAACCGGCCGGATTGATTACCAGTACGGTCGCTGACGAGAAACGGCCCACATTGCTGGCGATGGTGCGATCGTACGTTGCTGCGCGGCAACCAACCGTGACTGTCGGATTGATTCACCGTTTGGATCGCAGCGCTTCGGGATTGCTGATCTTTTCCAAAAATGCCGACGCTTACGAATCCTTAAAGCGGCAATTCTTCGAGCATTCGGTGAAACGGAGATACATCGCCGTTGTGGAGGGTGTGCCGCGCGAATCCAAGGGCCGGCTTCAATCCTATTTGATCGAATTGCCGAGCGGCGAAATTGTTTGCCGACAAAAGCCCGGCAAGGGCCGATTGGCCGTTACAGATTATGTCGTGTTGCAGACAGTGATGACTCGGCGCGGTCCGCGTTCGATGTTGCAGGTGACGCTGCAAACTGGCCGCAAGCATCAGATTCGCGCTCAGTTGAGCCATCTCGGTACGCCGATCGTCAACGATCCGATTTATGGTGAAGCTCGTCCGACCGGCCGCATGTTGCTGACGGCCGTGATGCTCGGCATTACGCATCCGCGAACGGGCCAGCCGGTCAAATGGGAGGTTCCCATTCCCCGTGAGATCAAGCACGCCATGACAGCCAGTGAATCCGCATGAAGCGAAAATCCGCGACATCCGCCGGCCTCAAGACGGACTGGGGCCAGGTTGCCGGTTGGTACGATCAGCTCGTCGGCGATGCCGGCAGCGAATATCACCAGCAGGTCGTCCTGCCGGGAACGCTGCGCATGCTGGAACTCCATAGCGGCGAGAAAGTGATCGATATCGCCTGTGGGCAGGGGGTACTTTGTCGCAAGTTGCAGTCGCTGAGCGGGCAGGTAACCGGTATTGATGCTGCCGCCGAGCTGATCGAATTGGCCAAAGAACGAGGCCCCGCTGCGATCCGATATGAACTGGCCGATGCCCGCGAGCTTTCTTTTTTGCCGGCCGGCCAGTTCGACGCCGTCGCCTGCATCTTGGCGATCCAAAACATCCATCCGATTCAGCCGGTGTTCGCCGGTGTCAGTCGATGTTTGGCAACGGGTGGCCGCATGGTGATGGTGTTGATGCACCCATGTTTCCGCGGCCCCAAAGAAACGTCATGGGGATGGGATCAAACGCAGCAGGTTCAATACCGCCGGGTCGATCGCTATCTTTTGCCGCGCAAAGTTCCAATCGTCACCCGACCCGGAGCGGCTCCCGATGTGTACACCTGGACATTCCACAAGCCGCTGGAGGCGTATGTAAAAGCACTTGCCCAGGCGGGACTTTTCATCGACAAGATGGAAGAATGGCCCAGCCACAAAACCAGCCAGGCGGGTGGCCGAGCGGCGGCGGAGAACACGGCCCGCAAGGAAATCCCGATGTTCATGGCCATCCGCGCTCGAAAGGTCCAGGAAGCCAAAACGGTCAGTTGAAGGAAATGTTTTCATGCGTCAAATCGGAACGATCGCAAATCAATCGCTGGCGGAACGGTTCGGGAATTATCTCGTGGTCCGCGGCGTGGCGAACACGATTGAACCCTCACAGAGCGGCGACTGGGCCGTATGGGTCGCCCATGAAGATCAATTGGATCAGGCCCAGCGGGAATTGGAGGAATTCAATCGCAATCCGGATCAACCACAGTACGAGGCAGCGATCGGGCAGGCCGCTAAAATTCTCTCGCAGCAGGAGAAATTGGAGCGGAAGCGGCGCAAGAATTTCATCGATGTGCGGACGAAATTGGGACAGCCGCAGCAATGGAACACGCCGCTGACCTGGATATTGATTGCCTTATGCATCGCTGCCACTGCCGCTACAAATTTCGGAGACCTGTCGTACGTCGCATCGGACTGGCTCTATATGACTCACATCCAAGTTGTCGGCCAATTCGTGGAATGGTTGCCAGGCCTTCCGGAAATTCGTCACGGACAAGTCTGGCGCTTAATCACTCCGATCTTCATGCACGGCAGTATCTGGCATATACTTTTCAATCTCTTCTGGCTCCGCGATCTGGGCGCTATGATTGAACTGCGACGGGGAACATGGTTTTTGCTGATCCTCATGGTGGTGGCGGCGGTGGCATCCAATCTGGCGCAATACGCATGGGATGGCCCCATGTTTCTCGGCATATCTGGCGTGGTATATGCGCTGTTCGGTTACGTCTGGGGCAAGAGTCGCACTGATCCCACGAGCGGAATCGGCATCCGTCGTGAAACCGCCATCATTATGATTGCGTGGCTATTTGCCTGCATGTTCCATTTGATTAGGGGCGTCGCCAATGGAGCCCACGTTGCCGGCATTCTCATGGGACTTGCATTTGCCTACGTGCCGTATTGGACGCGCCGGCTCTTGCGGTGATTTATTTATTTCGATTCGTCAGCGACTGAATGACCATTTCCAACTGCTGAGCATCGACCGGCTTGATGAGATGCTCCAGAAACCCCGCCTCTTTGCTGCGCCGGATGTCTTCGGCGTGCCCAAAGCCGCTTACGGCGACGCCCTTAATGGGACGTTTAGCGAGCAATTGCCGCATCAGGTCTAAGCCACTGCCATCGGGCAAGCCGATATCGCTGACGATCACATCAAACTGGTCGGCATCGGCGGTTTGCAACGCACCGGAAATGCTGTTTGCCGTTGCGACGTGGTAACCCGAGCCGCGCAATAATCGGGCCATCATGCGGCACGTGTCATCGTGATCGTCCACCAGCAGCACGCGCACCGATCCCGGCGCGGGCGCCGAGAGCGAAGAATCAGCAACCGTTGCGGTATTACTGGTGGAATCCGACATCTTTCAACTTTCCCTTGATGAAGCCCCATTCAAAATCGCGCCCGCACGTGCGGATTCTAGGCAAGCGGGCTGTGTCCTTGCAACCCCTTGACCTAGCGGTTGGGCTCACTGGCTTATACACTCGGGCCGTCATTTTATTTGGAGATCAACTCATGGCGGAGTTTCGTACGGAACGTGATTCGATGGGCGAGATGCAAGTGCCGGCCGACGCTCATTATGGGGCATCCACGGCACGGGCATTGGAAAATTTTCCGATCTCCGATCTGCGCTTTCAACGCCGATTCATCGCAGCCGTCGGGTTGATTAAATGGGCATGCGCCGAAGCGAATCTGCAACTTGGCCTTCTCGACGATCGCCGCCGCCAGCTTATTCAACAGGCGGCCCAGGAAGTCATCGACGGCAAATTGGACCGAGATTTTGTCGTCGATATTTTCCAAACCGGCTCCGGCACCTCGACAAACATGAACGCCAATGAGGTGATCGCCAGCCGAGCCAATGAAATCGCCACATCCAAGCGCGGCGGAAAAGAGCCGATCCATCCCAACGATCACGTTAACATGGAGCAAAGCTCCAACGATGTGATTCCCACCGCCATCCACATTTCCGCCGCCCTGGCGATGAAACAAACATTGCAACCGGCGCTGAAATATCTGGCTGACACATTAACCAAAAAATCCAAGGAATTTGATGATGTCGTAAAAATCGGCCGCACGCATTTGCAGGATGCAACGCCGATCCGCCTCGGCCAGGAATTGTCGGGCTATGCTCGGCAAGCGAATCTTTCAGCTAACCGATGCGATAAGGCAGTGGCCTCGCTGCTTGAATTGCCGCTGGGAGGAACCGCGGTCGGCACGGGCATCAACTCCCATCCAAAATACGCCGCCATGGCCATTCGTGTCATCGCCGAAAAAACCGGCATCGCTTTCGTGGAAGCGGCCAATCATTTTGAAGCGCAAGCGGCCAAAGATGCGGTGGTGGAGGCATCGGGCCAGCTTAAGACCATCGCCGTCAGCCTGACAAAAATCGCCAACGACATCCGTTGGCTGGCGAGCGGTCCGCGCTGCGGCATCGGCGAAATTAAAATTCCCGCCACGCAGCCGGGCAGTTCGATCATGCCGGGCAAGGTCAATCCCGTGATGAGCGAAATGGTGCTGCAGGTGTGCGCTCAAGTGATCGGCAACGATGCCACCATCGCCTGGAGCGGTGCCCTCGGCAGCACGTTTGAATTGAACGTGATGATGCCGGTGATTGCTTTTAATTTGCTGCAGTCGATCGAGCTGTTATCACAAGCGGCCCGTGTGTTCGCCGATCGGTGCATCGCCGGCTTGGAAGCGGATCGGCAGCGGTGTGAATCACTGGTCGAGCAAAGCTTGGCGATGTGTACCAGCTTAGCGCCGCTGATCGGTTACGACCAAGCCGCCGACATGGCCAAGGAAAGTTTCAAGACCGGCAAAACCGTGCGGCAGGTGGCCACGCAACGCAAAGCACTGACGCCCGAACAATTGGATCATGCCCTGGATCCTCGCCGCATGACCGAGCCGCAGGCGGATATCGTCGGCAGCGGCGGGGGATGATTTCCGTGCATTATTCCCGTACCCATCTGGAGAGCAATTCGCTGCGGCTGGAAACGCCGAAATGGCGGTACAGATGCTTCACATAATGGTGGACGGTGTTGGTGCTCAGATTCAGGGCGGCGGCCGCCTGCTTTTCACTATATCCGGCCAGCAGATATTGCAGCGTTTGACGGGGCCTGGCAGACAGCGACAACACTTCCTTTGACGCCATTGGCAAATCAATCTTGTAAATCCAACGCATCTGCGAGTGAAAGACTTCGACGACCGTGCGGTCGAGGTTGGAGAACCCCGGCCGTTTGGCGCGGCGGGCCAGCACGATGGCGGCTTTCGTTCCGTTACCGTCCAGCGAGATTTTGGAGACGATCTGGCGCGGCAACGAGTGTACGGCTTTGCGATATCGGTTGGCGGCGGGACCGGCGCCCGGTGCCAGGCATTGCAACAGCCCCTGCGTGATGCCCGGCGATGGTCGGCGGTAAAACACCTTGGCTTTGCTGCTTCGGCCCCGCAGGCTCATCATGCTGAGGACCAGCACCGGTTCGGAAAAATCCCCGTGGGGAGCGATCGCGCAAAGGCCGTAATCAGCGCCGATCAGACGGGCCATTCCCTCCAGCAATTGCTGTTTGCACTCGACAGGATCGTGAGGAACCTGATGCAACTGTGTGCTCAGTTGCAACATCTCGCCGACCAGTTTGGCATCAAACCACAATGCTTCAGAATCCGAATTGCCTGACATGCCGTTCGACATCGTCCGTTCCCATGGTGTCCTTGCAATCGTACATGGGCTTAGATATCTGATTAGCTGAGATGATTCTAAATCACCTATTCAGGTGATGGACGAACGATCGTTCGACTTGACCGTCGATTTTTTGAGAGCTTTAGCGGGCGTTTCATGGATGTAGGCAATTACATACCCGCTATAGGGTATGTTCGCAAAAGACCGCGAATCAAAAACCTGCTTGCGCTATCTCCACGGCTTTGAGCATCGCTTTGGCTTTATCGAGTGTTTCTTCAAATTCACTGCTCGGCACACTATCCGCCACGATGCCCGCCCCGGCTTGAACGTCGTAAACGCCGTTTTTCCAAACGATCGTTCGCAAGGCGATGCAGGTGTCGAGATTTCCGGCAAAGTCGAGATAACCCACCGCACCGCCATAAGGCCCCCGGCGTGTCGGCTCAACTTCATCGATAATCTGCATGGCCCGGATCTTGGGCGCTCCGCTCACCGTGCCGACCGGCAGCGACACCCGCAGCGCATCCATCGCATTCAACCCCTCAGCTAGCACCCCGGTTACATTGCTCGTGATGTGCATCACATGGCTGTACCGCTCGACCGACATCATGTCGCTGACGACCACGCTTCCAACTTTGGCGACCCGGCCAACATCATTGCGATGCAGATCGACAAGCATAATGTGCTCCGCGCGCTCCTTGGCATCGGAAAGCAATTCTTTTTCCAGCAGTTGATCTTCCGCATCGGTGTGCCCGCGCCGCCGAGTGCCGGCGAGCGGTCGGCTGGTCACAACGCCATCCTGCACGCGGCACAAAATCTCCGGACTGGCGCCGATCAGCGTGCAGCTCGGGCATTTCAAATAAAACATGAACGGCGACGGATTGATAATCCGCAATGCCCGATACACATCAAACGGATTGGCGGAACTCGGCACCCGCAGCCGCTGGCTCGGCACAAACTGAAAGATATCGCCCGCCCTGATGTATTCCTGGCCCTTGCGCACCGCATCCTCAAATTGCTTGCGGGTGAAATTGCTCGCATATTGAAGCGTTACCGCACCGCGGGCATCAATCTCACCCAGACTGCTTAGCGGTGGTTGTTGCAATCGACCGACCAAAGCGTCAATGCGATGGCACGCATCTCGGTAAGCGCCTTCAATTGCCTCCGTGCCCGCCGACTCCGGAATCTCCGCGTTGGCCACCACTTTGATGGTCTTGTCGACGTGGTCGAAAATCACCAGTTCGCCATACAGACCGAAAAGCACATCCGGAAGCCGCCGATCATCGGCAGGGGGGTGCGTGAGTTTTTCCCCTTCGTAATAGCGAATCGTGTCGTACCCGGCGAAACCGACCAAGCCTCCCGTAAAAGCAGGCAGACCCGGATCGCGGTGATATTTTCGAGCCGGCAACAGTTTGGCCAGATCACCCAGCGGATCGGCGGTTTTGAATTCATCCGCATGCCGCGGCGTTAAAATCGCGGCGTTGCCCTGGGCCACCTGGTACACCTTCGACGGCGCCGTGGCGATGAAACTGTACCGGCCGATTTTTTCATTGCCGACCACGCTCTCCAAAAGAAAGGCATGCGGATCACGGCCGAGCAACTCGAAAGCCGTCACCGGCGTGAGGCGATCGGCCAGGAGTTGGCGATACACGGGAACGATTTCTGAACTCCGGGCGCTGACCGAAAATGTCTGCGGATCGGGGAAATACTTGCGCATTGGCAAAAATTGTAGCCAAAATCACGGTAAAGGCACGAATCGCCCGGAATCCTTGGACACCGTCGCGGTTGCTGAGTAAAACCTAAAAACAAACACTATGAATCCATTGATTCCCACACGACGGCAAATGATCGGAACCACGCTCGGCGCATTAGCCGCTTCGCAAGTCGCCGCCGATCCTGCTGCGCCGCCTTCGCGCCGGCCGTGGAAGAAAGCAATCATGTTCGCCATGCTCGATGCGCCGGGATCATTGCAGGAAAAATTCAAGCTGCTCAAAGACTCCGGCATCGACGGCGTGGAATTAAACGCCCCCGGCCAGTTCAAAGCCGAGGAAGTGCGCGAAGCGTGCAAGGTGACCGGGCTGGAGATCGAAGGCGTTGTCGATGCATTTCATTGGCAAATCAACCTGGCTGATCCCGATCCCAAGATCCGCGCCACCGGCGTCGAATACTTGAAACAAGGACTGCGTGAATGTGCCGCTTTCGGCGGAACGAGCCTGCTGTTGGTGCCGGCCGTCGTCACTCCGCGTGTCAGTTATGACGATGCCTACAAGCGTTCGCAGGAAGAAATCCGCAAAGCTCTTTCCGTCGCCCAGGAAACGGGCGTGAAGATTGCCGTCGAGAATGTCTGGAACCAGTTTCTGCTAAGCCCCCTTGAAGCGGCTCGATTTATCGACGAATTTCACAGCCCCTGGATCGGCTGGCACTTTGACATCGGCAATGTGCTGTACATCGGCTGGCCCGAGCAGTGGATTCCGATCCTCGGCAGCCGCATCGTCAAATTGCATTTCAAGGAATTTAGCCGCAAGAAGCGCGACTCGGAGGGCCTTTGGAAAGGGTTTCAAGTCGAGCTGTTGGAGGGGGACAACAATTGGCCGGCCATCATGAAGGCGCTGGACGACATCGGCTACAACACCTGGGCCTGCGCCGAAGTCCCCGGCGGTGGGGCGGAGCGCATGAAATTCATTTCAGGGCGGCTGGATCGCATTCTGGCGATGTGAGAGGGGAGCTGGAATGTTACGTTTGCGAATTATACACTTGACATACCAGCCCGGTTCCGCTAGAATTCGCCGGTCGAACAAAGGAACCGGCTATGGCACGCAAGAAACAACAGTCGATTAAGTCCCAAAAAGGCCAAGACACTCCCGATATGAGTGAGGCCCAGGCCCGTGAGCATCTTGAAAACCTCCGTTGGCCGGATGGCCCATGCTGCATCGAATGCGGCTCGGTCAACGTCTATAAGCTCAACGGCGAGTCTACCCGGCCCGGTCTGATTAAGTGCCGCGATTGCAAGGCTCAATTCACCGTTACGGTTGGCACGGTTCTGGAAGATTCGCATATCCCGCTGGCCAAGTGGGTCAAGGGGTTTCACTTGATGGCCAGCAGCAAAAAGGGAATCAGCGCATTGCAGTTGATGCGCAACCTTGGCCTTGGCAGCTACAAAACCGCTTGGCACATGGCCCACCGCATCCGCTTCGCAATGAAGATTGATCGGAGCGGCAACAAGTTGCAGGGTGAGGTTCAAGTCGATGAAACCTATGTCGGCGCATCGCGCGTCAATCAGCATCATGCCGATCCAAAACACCCGCGCAAGCGTGGTCGCGGCACAACCAGAATGCCGGTTATGGTTCTGGTGGAAACCAACGGCAACGCGCACGCTGAGCCGATGAGCTCATTCCGCATAAACGAGGTTCGGGAACTGGTTGAGCGCGCCGTGGATAAGTCGGCCACAATCGTCACCGACGAAATGCGAAGCTATCCGAAAGCCGTCGCGGGATTCGCTGGCCATGAAACCGTCAATCATCGCGCCGGTGAATATCAAAACCCCAAGGGATTCACGACGAATACCGCCGAAAGCTTCTTCTCGCTGCTAAAGCGCGGCCACTACGGAACCTTCCACCACTTCAGCAAAAAGCACACGCACCGTTATTGCGATGAATTCGCCTTCCGCTGGAACGGGCGCAAGGTTACAGACTCAGAACGGCGCGATATTGCCATCCGCCAGATTGAGGGCAAGCGGCTATTCTACAAGCAACCCGTCGGTGAGGCTTGAAGGAAACCGGGCCGCAACTGACTCGTTAAGCGGAAGATGCCGACGTTTCCGGGGCCGCATTAGCCATCGATTGGATTGCCCGCTTCATATAGATTCGGCCAGTCCCAAAATCGATTCGGTCAATACCGTCGATGGCGTGGGTAATATCAGAACCAGTGCCAAGCTTGCTTGACCAAACACCAGAAGAAACCTGTCTCGCGGCGTGCTGAAATTTTCGATCGTTCGTCGTGAAATAAAGCATAATCGTGTCACAGGATTCCTCCCACATGGCGTCTTGCGACACGTAGAATCTCTCTGTTCTGGCTGCCGCTATGTAGTTGTCGATGTCAAGCGACTCCGAGAGACCTAAAGGCCAGATGGCTTCCTCATTGGCTATGAGTTCATCAATAAATACTGGCGGTTCCCACCATTGATTGTATCCAAGGGCAAATCCAAAGCAGTTATATGTGCCGACCGGATCGCTGGCGGCAGACCAATCGATTTGGTCTGCCTTTTCTTGTCCAGACCAAATTTCCACGCGCCGGCGGGTCGCAAAATGCTTATCACGCTCAGGGCCTTCCAATCGATATCCCCTTTGCTTTTGCCCAATCTAACCATAGCTGAATCGCTGCATCGCCTCGTACATCGGCAGGGACGGGCTGTTCTCCCGTGATGCACTTGACCGCATACATCCACCCCGGTTCCTTTGCGCACATCCGTTCTATCAGGTAAGGCACAGCCGCCCAACCCATCCCAATGATTTGATGATAGGATGAATGTTGGAAATCCAGGCGAGCACTTCCGATCTGATGCTCATGCCATGCTGCGACAAGCGCATCGAATTTATCCTTGGTTGAAGGGAAATCCATGGATTGGCTGCCGATGATCGCAAAGTATTTTTGAATTGGCTCGCTGATTGTCTGTGTAAGAAACTGCATCAACGTGGAAGGCGCGCGCAGATCGTCGGCACTACCGATGAATGTGGTATGCGAGGATGGCGCAGAACCACCCTGGTCCTGCTCATCGGCCTTGGGCCAAATGTCCGCACCGGTTCTTTCTAAAGCTTCTAACTCAGTATTTGGCCAGCACGTATCGGACATATTTAACCACCCATTGTCTGCCCTAACACCCATTGATGCCAAATACCGTTAGGAACGTTGAATAAACCCGACAAGTAAGCTTGGTCAATTGTCGGATTCATCCAAGCTTCTATGCTGACCTGAACATTGTCTGTGGCCCCAACTGTTCGCCATGAAAGATTTGCCGATCCCGGGCGCCCAGCAATAATATATGTTCCTACGTTTTGATGAACGCGCAGCTCAGGAAGCTCAACCCTGACCCGTGACATCCCGACAAATCCGTTGGGGGGAATCTGATTCCACGGAATCTCATACCGAGCTTGGCTTTTCACCTTTACCCGTGCGCCGATAAATTTTCCTAGAATTTCGAGAAGCGCTTGCGGGCTTGTGCTATCCATTGGAATATTTGTGGGCGGAGAGAATGCAGCGCGCCTTGCAACGTCAACATGAAGATGATCCGGTGCGGGCTTGCCATCACCCGTTTGCCCAACCAACAACCTGATATATACGCTGTCATCCCCTTCTCCGTAGTGTGCGTTATGGGCGACCCTGCCAACTGTTTGGAGCGTCATCGCTACATTCGGGGTAGCCTGTAGCGATCCACAAGCCGTGAACATGCGGATGTATGGCCCGTCAAGCCTAGGAAGCGTGATTTCGGCAGGGGCGGTCAATCGGCTGCATAATACTGTTTTTTGAAGCTGTACACCACGTTAGAATGCCAACCCATGAAGCCGAAACAATCCCAGCCGAAGCCCGCTCCGGTGATTGATACCGCCGCTGGCGATGCAGCCCTAAAACAAGCCCTCAACGTCCGCAAGCCATCAACCGGCTGGCCTTGGGAAGCGAAAAAGAATAAAGCCAATAAAACCAAAGGAACCAAGAGCTAACCAAAACGAAGGAGGATCAAGTGAAATATGAGCTAAATATCATTCAGAACCACAGGGACGGCATTACAACCCTCTATGTCAAGGACAAGGTTTTCGGCAAACTCGCTGATATCCCTTGGAAAGAAGGTGAACAGATAAAGCTGTTTTTGAATCCCGCAAACGTAGGGCCAATCGATGGGATGGAAGTAAGCACTGGGGAACACTTACCGATTTTCAACGTGGAAGAATTGCAGATAGCGATAAACACCGTGAAAGCAGAGGCGCAGAAGTCTCGTCAAAAACAGCCGTTTAATTTCCGATAGGCGCGGTTGCCCATTCCCCTTCGCGGCATTGGAAGCTGCTTTGAATTATCACAACTGGCGGCGATCCAATCGACCGCACGCCATCGTCCACCGAATCGCCGCATGCGACCGGCGCATCTGGTGGCATGTTTTTTAGTTTTTCGATCAAATTTTCCACAATCATTTGTAAGTCTCCTATTCAAAATGGTTTACGGATTTTTGGTATGTCAAGTGTATATTTCGGTTACGTTTTGTTACGAAATGTTACAAAAAACGTCCTATCTTTGTTTACGGTTGAACAGATTTTTGCTTGTTAGTCGTCGGTTGCCAGTGGATACCGGCCGCAAGCGACCGGGCTAACGCTGTTCGTGGGGCGCTTTGCAACCTGGGGCATTGGGTGGGTTTGATTAACGTGCAACAAATGCTGAATGATTTGTCAACACAGATAATGAAATAATAGTACAATTCAAGTTATGAAAAAGGCCAAATCTAAAAGCCGTTCTGCTGGTAGCAATGATGCAACGCCCCTGGATGTTGAGAATACCTCAGCGTCTTTGCCTCCGGCGGCTGAGTCGCCGCCTGCCGCGGCGCTTGGCACCGAGGAGGTTGATACAACCAAATCCATTTTCACGCTCTCGCTGGTCGAAGCGCAGGCGCTGGAGCTTTCGACCTCGCAGCGGATTGCGATCCGGATGATGCTGTCGGGGGAATCTCTGGCGATGTCTGCTAGCGCTGCGGGGGTCACGCGGATGACGCTTTACCGGTGGCTCAATTACGATGCACAGTTTCAGGCAGCGTACAACGCCTGGCAGCATGATGCGATCGTCGGCGCGCAGACGAAGCTGCTGGCGCTGGCGGATCGGGCGGTCAACACTGTCGCCGGCGCTGTTCAAAATAATCCGCAGCTGGCGTTCCAACTGCTTAAATCGCTGGGTATGACAAATGTACGGGCGCCCGGCTCTACTGATCCCGAGGAGATTCAGCAGGAGATAGAGATTGAGCGGCGGGAAGGGGATGCGCGGCGGGGGAAACGAATGATGGAGGCGACGTTAGGTGAGTTGGGTGGGCTAAGGTCGAGCAGGTAGACAGATGCATGACAGGATGGCAAGGTGAGGGCACCTTAAAAGAATTGCATGTGCCCCTTCGGGGCGACCGCTATGCGGGATTGGCGCGCAGGTGGTTCTCGATAATATCTGTGGCGTGGCGCGGCCGGTACTTGCTTATCATCTGATTATTACCGCGTATGGGTTTTGGCTCCCTAATGACCCTCGCGGATCATGGTCAGATTTCGTGCGATCGTGGGAACTAGCCCGGTTCGGTAAGGCTACCAAAACCAACGCTACTCATTCGCTCGCCCATAAACCTCACGACCGCCGTCGTCGGCTCCTTGCCAAGGCCGCGCTGGTACGGCCGCCCGTTGTGTTTACCGGCCACCAATGCCGCGCCATCGGCGTCGGATTCGCTCATTATAGCCGGCGCAGCGGCTGCATCATCGTGGCGTGTTCTATTTTGCCAACTCACGCACACCTGGTCGTCTTGCGGATGCGGTATTCGATTGAGCAGATATCCAATCTTCTCAAGGGAGCCGCCTCCGCTGAACTGATGCGTTGCGGCCTGCATCCTTTCGCCGACCAGGCTTACCGTAACGGCAAACTCCCCCCTCCGTGGGCCCGCCACGAGTTGTCGTGCTTCCTGGATTGTGACAAGGATATCCGCCGGTCGATCGACTACACCAACGCCAACCCCCAGAAAGAAGGACTGCCACCCCAGCGCTGGTAGTGCGTCACCCCCTTCTCCGCGTAGCGGTCGCCCCGAAGGGGCACTCTTAATAATAATACGCCTTGAGATGAATTTTCACTGTGTCCCCTCTTCGACGATGCGGATCTCTTCTTGCGTGAGGCCGTGGAGTTCGTAGACGAGTTGGTCGGGTTGGCGGTCCGTTGAGGAGATTTCTGATTCTCGGTATCACCATTGTGGGATTCGGTTCGATTAAGAAATCCTAACCCGTTAATCTCATGCAATTTCGAGAATCGCTTTAAGCCCAGCTTCGAGCCATTTTCGGAGGTGCTTTTTCTCCGCCAAATACTCTGATTGCGTCCAATCAAGAGGCCTCGTCCAATTCCAAACGATCTCATCGAAGTTGGCCGGACTTTCATCCCCACGACCGATTAGCATTACCGCAGCGATTTGAGCGCGATCACGAGCCGATAATCCCGCGAGAAAGACTAGAAGAGGCGATGGCGCTGATTCCTCACTGGCCGAATCACATTCGCCGGTCACTTCATTCGCTACCTGCGGAGAAAGTTCGATAGCGCGCCGGACCCTCCCTTTGTTCAGAGGAATCGGAGGCACGACCGGCCTTTCGGGCTTTAGATGAAAGGAGTTAGGCAATTTGTAAAAGCCGTCGTCCTTGCCGCGAAGGAGCTTATCGTAAAAAATGACGCTGACCACGGAACGGGGGCACTGCGGAACGCGATTACACGATCTAGGCACTATCTCCTGAGTGCGCACCTGCTCAACGAGCGCATCGAGTTTTTCAAGCCATAACCCTCCATAAAACCGACCGCTTTCATTACTATTAAGTGCACCTCCCAACGTCTGGTTTGCCGCTGTGACAATTAGAGGCAATATCTGGCAAATCGGCAGGACCTTCACGGCCCGCAAGAGGACTGTTTTCCATTCGCTCGGCTGCGGCCACCGTAACTGTGGATTTTCATGGACCAGCATATGAGAGAATCCCAGACATTCGAAACAGGCAATTTCACTCGCCAAAGTTTCCACGCTGGTGACCCAATCTGATGGAAAGGTCGCTCGGCTAATTAAATTCTCTAGTCCGTTCGCAAAGAACAATGCGTCGGAGTCGCGCAGAAGCCATTTGACGCTACCAGTATAGAATTGAGTCGGCTTCCCGTGCTGATCAAAAACGAAGCAGTCTTCGGATGCGTTCGGGTCGACCCCGATAATCCCCCTCTCGTAAAGGTGTTTGAGAATAAACGTATCGAATTCGGGCAGTGGAGAAAGCGGCGGTTGAAAGGTGCCAGCCTCGGCGATTCGGTACATTTTTGATGAACGGTTGGCATGGAGAACCGCCAACGAGAAAATGCAGTCTTTCAGCGTTAGCTTGGATAAATCGATCTCGTACCGTTCGGCGCAATAAACTTTCCGAATGGCTCGGCGTCGGCGTGCCGCAGACATCCGCCGTTCCCTACGTCGGCATCGCAAGCATGGCCGGCCATCCCTAAACCCGCGCCGATTCTGCTCGAAGTCAGTGCGATGGATATACTCCATCTCATTTCCGCACTTAGGGCACGTGCCCCAAAAGGCGGTTGCAGCATCCATCACAGGTCCAGTCACGGACGCGGCCGTTTGTCGGAGGCCGAATCGGGGCGCTAGGTCTTTGACGACAGAATACTTGAATTTGATCCTGCCGTCGGGCCCTCGATCGCTTGCCCAATAGCATTGGGCCAATTCTCTCAGGCGGGGGGCATTAGTCTTAAACGACAGGCGAAATTGAGTCGGTTCCTTCGCAAGCATGATGTCTGAAGCCTCCTGCAACTCAGACTTTATCATCACGCTCATTATACCCATCCTTTGCCTAAACAATATCCTTTCCGTGCAGCACCCCCCCAATTTCCAGAAAAAACTTTGGTTCCTTCTCCAGAGCTGGCGGCACGGGCAAACCGGCGAGGCGGCTAACAGTGGGCTAGGATTCCGCGATGAGTTGGATGCCGCGGAGCATGTCGGCGGCGGAGCGATATTTGGGGTTTTGCAGATCTTTTGGCCGCAGCACTTCGTCGGTCATTTTTTTTAATGCCACGGCGTGGGGGCTTTGGGGGTCGTATGCCACGAGCCCGTCGAAATCGGGATTCTTCAGAGGATTGTTGATCTGCACGGCCAAGTAGAAGAAATCGACGGATTTATCGACCTTCTGATAGCCATTGCGAATCACTGGGGAAGTCACGCGGCCGCTGAGGGTCATGCGTTCGAGCATCCGTTGGATTTCGCTGGTGCGCATCAATTCTTCGAATAGCGTGTCTAGCAGCGGATTGTCGGCCAGGTTTTCGCCGACGCGAACCGAGGAGCCGAAATCCACGAAGCTGACGCCGGCTTCGGTGATGACGATATTATCCAGCCGCAAGTCGAGATGGATGACGCCGACGGTGTCGTGCAGCACGTGCAAGAGTTCGGCGCACTGGCGGGCGAATTCGATCTGCGGCAACTGGGCACCGCCGCTGCGTAGCCAATTCATTTTCAGCTTGCGGACGAAGCCTCTTGAATCGGTTTCTTTGTCCAGGAGCCGGGGGACACGGCCGGCGTATCGAGCGGGCAGATCACGCTGGAGAATCTGCAGCATCGCGGCTTCACGGGTCAGGAAAAGCGGGAAAATTTTCTCGGTGAATTTGCGGGATCGCTTTTCGATGATGTCAGTGCTGAGGTCGGGAAACCGCTTGTGGAGGCGGGCGGCGACGCGCTCGGTGGCGGGGACTTCCTTTAGCACGGTGCAGGGTTGGCCGGGGCGGCGCTCACAGTCCTGAAGCTGCACGTGGTAGGTGAATCGGTCGCTCAATTCGCGCGGCTGGATCAGCAGCGTTTTACGGGCTACGAAATAATGCGTTTTGCGGGCAAAAAATGGAATCGGCCAACCACTTCGCAGCACGCCCGGGCCGTGGGTGAGGCGAAAACCGCGCTCGGTGAATCGCTTGGCCAATTTGCCGGTTGGGCCGCCTTTGCGGGAGGCGTACACAAATTGTCCGCCCCAGCGCAGTTTTCGGAAAACGGTCTCCGGGTCGGTCAGCTCGTCATCGGTGCCGAAAAGAAAATCGGCCTGGGTGATTACGTGGGGATGTTCCCGCCGCGCCAGATGCTGGTATTCCAAATCGTCGCGGAAAATATGCCGAGCCACCCGATCCGTCAGCGGCGACTCGTTGGACGTCCAGTGCATATTTGTCCGTTGTCCGTTGTCAGTTGTTGGTTGGGGATAGCTGTTCGGCCAGGACGCGCTTTAGGATTTTACCCGTGGGGGAGCGGGGGAGATCCTTTATGAAATAAATTTCTCTGGGCACTTTGAAGGCGGCTAATCCGTTACTGCGGCAAAATTCTTTGAGGTCTTCGGGCTTGGGCTGCTGGCCCTCGCGCGGCACCACGAAGGCTACGACAATCTCGCCGCGGCTGGGGTCTTTTTTTCCCAGCACGGCCGCTTCGGCTACCGCCGAATGCTTCATCAGGGTTTCCTCAATCTCGCGCGGCACTGCTTTTTCGCCGGCGACGATAATCAAATCTTTTTTGCGGCCGGTGATGTGCAGAAAACCTTCGGGGTCGATTTGGCCCAAATCGCCGGTCTTGAAAAAACTGTCACTGGTCAGGCTCTGAGCGCTTTCGGCCGGCAGGTTGAAATATCCTTTCATAATCATCGGGCCCTTGAGCCACACTTCGCCGTTTTCGCCACCGGGCAGGGCATTGCCTGATTCATCGGTGATTTGGAGCGTGACACCGGGAATCGGTGTGCCGACTGAGCCGGGCTTGTGGACTTGCGGTGTGTTGAAGGCGACGGGACCGATCGTTTCCGTTAGGCCGTATCCTTCGAAAATGGGCTTGCCGAATTTGGCCAAGAATGCCTCGCGAATGTTGGCGGGCAACGGCTCGCCTCCGCTGAGTGCGGCGTAAATGCTTTCGACATCCTTCGGGCCGGCTTCTTTTAGGCGGGCCAATGCGCCATACATGCTCGGCACCGCCACGATGACGGAAATTGCGTGTTCACGAATGGCCTTCATCGTGGCGACGGGGCTGAAGCGGGCGATGTAAACCGTTGCGGCCCCCAGGGTCACCGGAGCGACCATGGTGGCCAGCATGCCGGTGGAATGGAAAAGAGGAATGATGCCCAGGAATTTGTGCGAGCCGTTCAATTGGGCGTGGAGAATCGCCGCCTCGACATCGCTTTGCAGATTGCCGTAGGTGAGCATGACGCCTTTGGGCAGGCCGCTCGTGCCGCTGGTGTACATGATGACAGCGAGGCCATTGGGGTTGGGGGTTGGGAGGCTGGGGGCTGGCATTCCGGAAGGAGGTTTTGGCAACTTCGTCAAATCGACAATGTTTAGCCCTGTGTCTTTCAACCGCGCTGCCAGGATCGGGATCGTGACAACCGTATCAATGCCGCTGTCGGCGATGATGTGGTTGATTTCTTTTTCGCCCAGTAAAAAGTTGATCGGCACCACGGTCTTGCCAGCGGCCAGCGTTCCGTAGAAACTGACGACGAAACCGGCGCTGGCTGGTAGAAGAATCCCGATGCGCGGCTGCTGGGTTTGCATCTTCAGATACATGCCCATGCCGGCCGTCATCGTGGCCAGTTGTTCGTATGTGTATTGGCCCGTATCGTCGATGATCGCCAAGTTGGCGGGTTGCTGGCGGGCGTGCTGGAATAATGCTTGGAGTACCATTTTTTTTCCGCTGGTCCGATGGGGACCGGCGATGAAATTTACTATACCGGGAAGGTGCATGGATGCGAATTGTTGATTGGGCATGGAAGGCGGAGTTGACCTCCCGTAGGATCCGCACCGCGGACCGTTCACCTCCGGCCACCAAAATCAACGGTCCGCAATGCGGACCCTACGATTGGCAAATGCATCGACCTTGTGCAGCCGCCTCGCTCATCATCGCCACCTTCCTCTCGCTCCTCACCGGCTGCGCCGCGCACGAAACGAACGTGAAAACGCTCCGCCAGGGATATGACGCCCTGGCCATTCAGCAGTATTCGATCGCCATGGATGATGCGAATGCAGTGCTGGCGGCGAATGCGGATGGGACGCTTCCGGCTGAGGCGCACTATTTGCGCGGCAGGGTGTTTGAAGAAACCGCCATGTCGATTCCGCCATCTTCTGCTCAAGTGGCCGATTTGCAGAACGCCCGTGATGAATATCGCGAAGCAATATCGCTGCCGCATGGGACGGATTTGGACGGGGACGCCCGGGCCGGCGCGGCGATGGTCGCCTTCGCTCAGGAGGATTATGAAACCGCGCTACAGCAATGGAAGGCGGCGTATGACGAATTGAAAAAGCCGGAGGATCGCGTCCGCACTTTGTACCGCATGGGCCAGGCTGAGCAGCGATTGGGGCAATGGGTGCTCGCTGATCAATATTTCCAACAGGTGCAGCAGCTGGCTCCGGGCACCGAGGTGGCCGCCAATGCCCGGACGCATCAAGGGTTTCGGGCGTTCTATGTTCAGGTAGCCGCTTCCGCCGCGGCGAATCAGGCAACTGCATTGCAAAAACAGCTCAACGCCAGCGGCATCGCCAGCCAGATCGTGCCTAGTCCCGGAAACGCTGCGGGACATCTATCCGTTCGCTCCGGACCGCTGGCGACTTATAGCCAGGCCAAATCCTTGCGTGATCACCTGCTAAGTAAATATCCAAACGCGACGATCCTACCGTAACCCCAGCGGTGCAGCGTTGGCCCTGGGAAAGGATCGGCGGTGCAGATGCGCGCAGTCACACCTGAGTCTGAGACACGGTTCAAAGACAGCTCACTACGGAAAGGCAGGTCAAACTTTTAGGTGACTACTAGCGGCGACGCCCACGGTCGGGACGACTGGTTGGGCAACTCGTCGGAAAAGTGGTTGGTTTGCTGGTTGGACGATGGAAACGAGTCGTCGGGAACGTAGTCGGCTTGCTCGTCGGCTTGGAGCACGGCCGGCTGGTCGGTGGCGGGCCGAACGGATTAGATGTCGGGGGACGCCTGTGATCCTTCTTATCTCTGTCGTCTCTGGCGAACGCAGGGGTTAACCCCATCGCTAAGGCAATCATGCCAATGCCCAGGAAAGTCCAAGTCTTTTTGCCAAAACTCATCATTGGAACTCCAAATATCCTGGCGTTTGGGCCACTGCCTGTAACCCTACGCATTTTCGTGTATCACATTTGCTGTGATTCAGCGGATTAGCCTGTATAACCGGCAGATCGGACACGTGTCAACTATTTCCTCAAATAAAATGGGCTAATTGGATCATCGGGGGTAATTCCCCTAATGGTGAGTAAGGGGGATCCGTACCGGAGGAGACTCGCTGTCGAGGCCCTTCCGCCGGTACCCAGATCCGCCGGCACTGGCCCGCTGCGACTGCATGGACGGCGGGAAAAGAAGTTACACTGCCATCATGCATCGGTTTGGACGATGGATTTTCAATGGTCTGGCGGCAGTGTCGTTGGTCCTGTGCGTGGCGACGGTGGTGATTTGGGTGCGGAGCTATTGGACGTTTCAGATACTGGAGCGCGTCGGCGAGCAGTGGACGTGCTTCGGTGAGTCAGACTCAGGCGCTCTGTTCATCGAAGTTTATGCCCATGCCCCGGAGCGGCATCGGCTGCCGTATCCTTATTGGATGTATGTGAGTAAAACGCTCAGAGGAAGCCCCTCGTTCGCGCCGAACTCGTGGCATCGGTTCGGCTTTTATTTCGAGGCCTCGGGGGCTGGTGGATGGACGGTGGCGGTCCCACACTGGCTGTTCTGCATTATCTTTCTGGCCCTACCGGCGCTCTGGCTTCGCCGGCATAGGCGGGAACGGCGGCAGATTGCCGACGGGTGCCGGTCTTGTGGATACAACCTCACCGGCAATGTCAGCGGCGTCTGCCCGGAATGCGGGAAGCCGATTGGGAATGCCGTTAAAGCGAAATGAGGGGGCAGTGATGCGTCGGTATGGACGGCGAGTTTAGAATGGAACCTGCGCGATCGGCTGATTGTGCAATACCTGAGTGCGGTTATTTTGCCTGGATGCTTCGAATGCGCATTGCTGATTAACCAACGTGCGCCCGGTTTTCCATAACGAAATCCCACGACTGCCGCGGCAATACTTGTTTCAGCGGATTGTCTTGGACATAGTCTGCCGCGCGCTGGATGTCCGCGTCGCTGTCCAGGAACACTTTCCATCCCCTGCTGGCCCATGCTGGCGGAAGTGTTCCCGATGCGCTGCATTGGTCAAGAAATGGATGTAACCGCTCAGCAACAAGCTGCTGAGTTGCTCGTGCTTTAAGATGGCCGATAATCCGCTCGGCTGGATTTGCATGCCGAGCAACCACCCCGTGGACATGGTCCGGCATGATCGAGAAGGCGAGGACTCTGTATTTACTCTCGTCTACCGCTCGGGCGAAGCCTCGCGCCACGCAACAGACCTGCCGCGGCGAAAATCGCACCGGGTCATATTGCAAAGATGACTTCTGTTTGCGGCGCAATTCACGGTCGTGAACAGCTCCGGCCAGGGACTTTCTGGCGGTGACTTTGGTGGCGTGGCCGTGGCAGTAGAGTTCCCAAGATCGCACGAAGTCCGACCACGATCCGCGCGGGTCATTGGGCAGCCAGAAGCCGTATGCTGTGAAGATTATGTGATGGGCGATGACCATGCGCGCTTTCCCGTTTAGCGACACCGCTGGCGGTATGCTGTTTTTGCGAATCATGGACGACAAACACCAAACGCACCGCAAGCGGTGCCGCTAAACATTGTACTTACCGCGATGGAACCGCATGCAATCTTGGATCGGTGGCGTTGATGATTTCCGTCACGCCGGTTTGGTTGAAACCTTTGAATCCTTCGTTGCGTTCGAGATTCTCCAGGTGCGAGCCGATTGCGCCCTGGGTGCGGAACTGCTTGGCTTGGTCATCGGTGATGAGCTTGGCGGCCAGTAGCTTGGCGATTCGTTCTTCACGGACATTCCATCGCTCGCCCTCGGTGAAGGCTTGGCGAAGGTAGGTGAAATCGGTGAACGGTTTCATCACTTTGACGCCGCCTTGTGATTCCATTTGCTGGCGAAGGGCGTCGAAGTCGAATTGTGCTTCGAGATGGTGCATGCCGGCTTCGAGGAAAGATTCGCCATGCAGGCCGCACCAAAGGCCGACGGTGTTGAGCTTGTCCCGGGCCGGCAATGGCTCGTGGGCGAAATCGCTCATTAACTCGTGCGGCGAAATGTCGACATCGGCGAAAATGATGATTCCGGTGTTTGGCTGCTCGATCACCTGCGCTCCCCAGCCGGCTCCTTCGCCGGGGTAAAAGCGTTCACGGCAATGGAAACCGAGCTTCTCGAAAAAGCCAATCATCCGCGCGAAATATTTGCGGGAGGAACGGTAGGTGTGATGGTCATGATTCGCCCATCCCAGGCCAAGCTTGTCCTGACGGGCTTTCTGGAATTGGGCGGCGCGATTTTTCCGTGTCCAAAATTCCCGCTCGGCGGCGAAGAAAATATCGCAGGTGACATCGACGCCCAGATCGGCGATCGCCGCATCGGCCAAGCGATCGGCTTCCTTAAAACCGTCTTCATCTTGCTCAAACATTCGCCGGCGGGTGCGGAATTGTTCGGCATGTTTCAGGAGAAGCAGTTTCTTACTTTCATTCCAAGCGGGCGGATTTTCACCGCGATATCCATGGCGCTCAACGGCCCACAATGCGGTGCCTTGCCCCTCGGCGACCGGCAGCCGGCGCACCAATGAAAGCGGCGGTTGCTCCACCTTCAGCGGCAACTGATTGGCTGCGGCGAAATCGACGACCGATTCCACTTTGATGCCAATTTCCGTGCGGTTGGCCCCAAACCGGATCGGCGGGAAAATGCCACCCTCATGCGCGAACCGCTTGCCTTGTCCGTCGACTGGCCGCGACTCATAACCGGCGGCGAGCAATTCTGCTTCCGTATCCCGGTTGGCGGGCAGGGCAATTGAGTCAATCCAATCAAAAAATCGTGTGCCGGTTTCGTCGGTCATCCGGCGGCTAAGCTCCCTGGCGGCAGGGGTGCGGGAAAGAAAATCGTCCACGATGCCGCGGACCACTTTTTCCGCCTGGGGCTGGGGTTTCCACTGAAATGAGGTTAACGGATTGTCCATTTGCAAAGTCATAAAGCGCGCTCCGCTTGGGTGTAAAATTACATCTTTCGATTATACTCGCCTGCAACGGAGATCATACGTCAGTTAAAGTCCTAAAATCGTATCGGAGAATGAATGATTCCAGTGTTAGTGCTCGGCGCGGGGAAGATCGGCGGGGCCATTGCCAAATTATTGTCCAGCAGCGGTGATTACGATGTGCTGGTGGGAGATGTGGATGAATCGGCCTTAAAACGGCTGGCCAATCTGGGCAAAGTTAAAACAGCTAAAGTTGACGTGTCCAGCGGCCCGGCGATCCGCAAATTGATGAAGGATCGCAAGGCGGTCATTTCCGCCTGCTCGTTCAATTTGAACCCTGGTATCGCCACGGAGGCTGCCGAAGGCGGTTTGAGCTATTTTGACCTGACCGAGGACGTAGAAACCACCAAGCTGGTGCGGAATATCTCCAAGAAAGCCAAGCCGGGGCAGGTTTTCATGCCGCAGTGTGGGCTGGCTCCGGGATTTGTTTCGATCGCCGCCAATCATTTGACCAAGGAATTTGAAAAACTCGACGAGGTGCGGATGCGTGTCGGGGCCTTGCCGCAGTTTCCGACCAATGAGCTGAAATACAATTTGACCTGGTCCACCGACGGTTTGATCAACGAATACGGCAATGCCTGCGAAGCGATTCACGATGGCCGATTCATTCAAACGCTGCCGCTGGAAGGGCTGGAGCATTTTTCCCTCGACGGCGTGGATTATGAGGCGTTCAACACCTCCGGCGGCGTGGGAACCCTTTGCGAAACACTGCAAGAGAAAGTTCGTACCCTCGATTACAAAACCATCCGATACCGGGGCCACCGTGATTTGATTGCCTTCCTCATGAACGAGCTGCGGCTGAATCAGCGGCGCGACATTCTCAAGGACATTCTGGAAAACGCCATTCCCATGACGCCGCAGGATGTTGTGCTGATTTTCTGCACAGTGACGGGTTGGAAAGATGGCCGACTGACGCAGCTCACCGATGCCCGTAAGATTTACCATGGCGATTGCCTGGGTGAAAACTGGGGCGCGATTCAGATCACGACGGCGGCGGGGGCTTGTGCCGTGTTTGATTTGCTGATGAATCGCCGTAAGCCGAGGCAGGGATTTATTCGTCAGGAAGAAGTGGCGTTGGATGAGTTTTTGGCCAATCGGTTCGGGCAGTATTATCGCCGAATGCCCCAGGAGACCGGCACGCGCGCTCCGGTGCTGGTTCGCAGTTGATGAAGCAGGTTGATCCAACAAGGCGCAGTTTCCTGGCGGCGGCTGGTGCTTCAGCGGCGGCAGTGGCGGCGGGATGTGCAACCCAACCGAATCGAAAACCTCAGCCGCGATTTGTTCCGTCGCCAAATCAACCGATTTACGCGAACCTGATTCATATCAGCTACAACATGTGGGCGGACCACAAGCCGGAAGAATGGGGCATGCTGCCGAAGGAATCTTTACCGAACGTCACCTACGAACCGTATCTACGGTGCGACGATGCGGCGTGGAATGGTTTGCTCGACACCAGCGCTGCCGCGGGCTGCAATGTTATACTCATGGACCTCGGCGATGCGATTCAATACAAAAGCCATCCGGAAATCGCCGTGAAAAATGCCTGGTCGCGCGATCGGCTGCGGAGTGAACTGACCAAAATGCGAAAGATGGGCCTGGAGCCGATTCCCAAGCTGAATTTTTCCACCGCCCATGACACCTGGCTCAGTATATACAAGCGGATGGTTTCCACACCGAAATATTATGAAGTCTGCCGCGATCTGATTTCTGAAGTGATCGAGCTATTCGGCACGCCGAGGTTTTTTCATTTGGGTTACGACGAAGAAACCGCCGGCAACCAGGCGGGCGATGAACTGGTCGTCGTGCGGCAATTTGAACTCTGGTGGCACGATTTCAATTTTTTCGTCAATCACGTGACTTCCCGAGGCTCTCGCCCCTGGATTTGGTCGGATTACGCCTGGAAGCACGGCCCGGAGTTTTACGCCAGGTGCCCCAAATCGGTGCTGCAAAGCAATTGGTATTACAACGTGACTTTCCATGATGTCGAGCGCGGCGCCCACACCTATATCGAGCTGGAACAAGCCGGCTTCGATCAGATTCCAACCTGCTCGAATTGGGAGCACATCGAGAACATTCAAAAGACTTTCGATTACTGCACCGCCCACATCGATCCATCGCGGCTGAAAGGTTTCTGTCTCGCCCCGTGGAAGCCGACGCTGCCGAAGTTTCAGGATTATCACCTGGCGGGAATCAAGGCGTTCGGCGAGGCGATCAAGAATCGGAAGTAATAAAAAGGGCCAAATACATGAAGCCAAAGAACACAATCTGCCTCTGGTTCGACAAAGACGCGCAGGAGGCTGCGCGCTTTTACGCCGCCACCTTTCCGGACAATAAAGTGACCGCCGTTCACAAGGCCCCCGGTGACTATCCCGGCGACAAAAAAGGCGACGACCTCACGGTGGAGTTCACCGTTCTGGGCATTCCCTGCCTCGGCCTTAACGGCGGGCCGACGTTCAAGCATAGCGAGGCCTTCTCCTTTCAAATCGCTACAGACACTCAGGAAGAGACGGATCGTTACTGGAACGCGATCGTCGGCAATGGCGGCAAGGAAAGCGCGTGCGGTTGGTGCAAGGACCGCTGGGGCCTTTCCTGGCAAATTACCCCGCGCTTTCTAATGGATGCCCTTACAGCTGGTGGCGGTGAGGCCAAGCGTGCTTTCGAGGCGATGATGACGATGAAGAAGATCGACATCGCCACCATCGAAGCGGCGCGGCGGGGATGACTTGGACAGGAGGCCCTGGAAGCCGACGCTTCGGCAATTTCAAGATTCTCATTTGGCGGGGATCAAAGCGTTCGGTGAGGCGATCAAAAACCGCGAGTAACGAAAAAAAGTTTCAAAAGAAAATCGACTCCGGATGGTCATAAACGCTTGGCCCCTCTCGAGCCAATCGGAACAGAAACGGCACATTTCTGTTTAGCGCTTGGAGTGCCGGCTTGCGGTGAAGATATTGGAAGCCACCGCCAGAAGTTCGGCGGGTTCCACGGGCTTAGGGAGGTGCATCTGGAAACCGGCCATAAGGGCGCGACGGCGATCATCTGAACGGGCAAAAGCAGTCAAGGCGACGGCAGGGGTATCGCCACCTTCGGCGTTGGAAAGTCGGCGCAGTTTGGCGAGGAATTGATAGCCGTCTTCGACCGGCATTCCAATGTCACTGAGAACCATGTCCGGGTGGTGCTGCTTCACGGCTTGCAGAGCTTCCTGGGCATCGGCGGCTGTAGTCACTGTGGCATTGCATCGTGTAAGAATGCGTTCAATCAATATACGTGCATCGGGTTCGTCGTCGATAACAAGAACATGGAATCCGCGAAGATCGGGACATGGAGTCGAACCCACACTAGAGGGGGCTGGCGTTAGAGTGGCCTCGGCTTCGTAGGGGTTCAGTACGGTCAAAGGCAATGAAACGACGAAGGTAGCACCAAGACCGGGCCCCGGGCTTGAGGCTTTGACCGTTCCTCCATGTAGTTCGACCAGCGATTTGACGAGCGCAAGTCCAAGTCCGCCATGTCGACGGGATTCGGAGGTTTCGGCTTGAGAAAAGCGTGCAAACAGGCGCGGCAGGAAATCCGCAGCGATCCCTTGGCCGGCGTCCGTGACTGTAATCTCAACGTGAGAATTAATGCGTTTGAGAAAGACCTGGATCCGGCCTGCGCGCGGTGTGAATTTGATGGCGTTGGAGAGCAGATTCCACAAAACCTGCTGAAGGCGATTCGGATCACCGGTGACAGGCCCAGCCCTGGGATCAAGGACCTTTGTCAGACGGATTCCCTTGGCTTCGGCCGCCGGTTGGATGGATTCGATAGCATTGGCAACGACGATTTGAAGGTCAACGGGTTGGACATCGAGCCTCAACTTGCCGTTCATAATGCGGGACATGTCCAGGAGCTCTTCAATAAGTTGCGCCTGGGATCGGGCGTTGCGTTCGATCGTTTCAAGGCCTTGCTGAAGATCTTCGGGAGAGGTTACAGCGCCGGCGCGAAGAATATTTGCCCAGCCGAGGATGGCGTTGAGGGGCGTTCGCAGCTCGTGCGAAAGTGTGGAAAGAAATTCATCCTTCATTCGGCCGACACGTTCGGCTTCGAAGCGAGCAGCCTTCTCACGTTCCAGAAGTTCCTCTCGCTCACGCAGGATGCGTTTGATGCTCGTGATGTCACGGGCGACTTTAGAGACGCCGATCACGCGACCGGTGGGGTCTTTGACCGGGGAAATCGTGACAGAAATATCTAAAAGGCGTCCGTCCTTGCAGACACGAACGGTTTCGAAGTGATCAACACGTTGTCCGCGACGAATTTGCTCAAGAATTTTAGGCTCTTCATCAAGTCGATCGGGAGGAAACAGAAGCGTGATGGACTGACCGACCATTTCCTCGGCCGTATAACCGAACATTCGTTCGGCAGCCTGATTCCAACTTTGGACGATGCCGTTAAGGTCTTTGCTGATGATGGCATCGTCAGAGGACGCGATGATCGCCTTGAATCTGCCCTCCAGCTCTAAGTTGCTGGTAATATCCCGCGCAACCTTGGAAGCTCCAACAACTCGCCCGTGGGCGTCACGAATCGGAGAAATCGTGACCGATACGGCGACGCGCGTACCATCTTTCCGCAGACGGATAGTCTCAAACCGATCAACCCGCTCGCCGCGTTTGAGGCGTTGGAGAATCTTGGGCTCTTCTTCAAGAAGATCGGGGGGGAAGAGAACGGTAATCGGCTTTCCGACGATTTCCTCTGATGTGTATCCGAAGATTCGCTCCGCGGACTGATTCCAGCTACGGACGATGCCGTTAAGGTCTTTGCTGATGATCGCATCATCAGATGAGGCGATTACGGCCGCAAGCAGGGCCTGTGCTTCTTGGGCTGAGCCAAGCTCTGGTGTCATAAATCGGCCCATCGTGAACCATTTTTGCCGAACCGCTATACGCTTCCTGAGGAAACGCGCAAGTCGATCCTAAAGAGGCTTGGACGAACCGTCTACGTGCAATCTTGCATGTCCTTGGGCCGAGCCGGCGCAACGGGGAGCGGTTCTAAATCCCCGTCTCCAGCCTCCCGTTTTGGCGAGCTGCGAAGATTAGCAGTCGGAGCGGTGGCGAGAATATTTCAAAAGAATATTGACTCCGGATTGTCATACACGGTCGGCCCGCTGAGATTTTGCGTGGCGGCGTTGGGATTGCTCGCGGATTTGGACTGCGGAAAATCCGTGCCGCCGAGGGTTTCCACGTGTCCATCGGCAAAACCCACATTGCATGCGGTATTCGGCCCGGCTGAGCCACGGTGGCGATAAGCGATGCGCGAATTGGTCTGGCCGAGTTGCGTGACGGATTGCCGTCCCATGTAAACGCCGTCGGCCACGACCACCAGCCGCGCCGAGTGCAAGGCGAATGAGGTTTTGTGAGGGCGGGTGAAAGCGCCGTTGATATCCGGTCCCCATTCGGCGGAATTGGTGTAGTACACATCCGTCAAATTCAAATCGGGTAGCGTGGTGACCGGGCCGATCGGATTGTAAGCGTTGACCCAGTAGGCGCAGCGGATGATTTTATTGAAACCGAGGCTGGGAATCGTTACCGGAATTTGGCCGTCGCTGTCGCCGCCGCCATTGCTGCCGTCAAAACTCATCGGCCACTCGATATACCCGCGCGGCTTTCCGGTGCTCGTGCCGGTCTGTCCGGCTTGCATGCCATAAATGTCGTAGGTTTCGGGACAGTAATAAACGCTGTTCGTGCCATGATCCGGCGCATTGCTGATGCAGATGCCATCCCGGTCGAGAATGGCCGGCCAACCATCCATCGCCTGCGTGGGACCGATGGCCGTGTAATTGGTCGGGCCAGTCGGCGGAGCCATGTTGAACGACGGGCAGATATATCCGTTGTTCTCCGAGCTGTAATCGACAAACGCCTGGCCGATCGAGCGTAAATTCGACATGCACACCAGCGCATTAGCCTGCGATCTTGCGCGGCTCAGGGCCGGCATAAGAATCGCAATCAGCAATGCGATAATGCCGATGACGACCAGGAGTTCCACCAAGGTGAACGCACGCTTGGGATCACGAGTTCTAACAGGGTTGCTCGCTGAATGTCGCACCATTGGATTCCCATTCCACTCCCTCCCTCGGTACTCCGGGGGAGGGTTGGGGTGGGGGCTATTCCCGCGGCAAAAAAGCTGCTTCGTGCGTATGCCCGCCACGCCAAACCCCCACCACTGTCCTCCCCCGGAGTACCGGGGGAGGAAGAAATTCTGTCCACCGCTCAAGTCAAACGTAGAACATGTTGCCAACCGATCAAAATCCAATACGACGGGGGTTGATGAGAATCCGTTCATAGGATTGCGAATCTAACGCCGAATCGCGGAATGCTTCGGAATGAGAAGAATTTGCACAGGGCGAAGGCGGTAAAACCGACTCATGCGGGTTGGCTCTGGCAAAGTTTCAGGGTTGCCATTTGGCGGGGAACAACGTGTTTTGGGGAGGCAATTCGGATCAGGCGAGTTCCGTCCTGACGTCTCGCACTACTCGCCGCTGAGCCACTTGAACCACTGTGCCTGATCCCGCTTGTGCATTGCCTTCTCCTCTTCTATTGTCAGCTTCTTGGGCGTCCCTCCGCTTGCGCGGATTGCTTCGTTCTCGTCCGTGAAACGGACGAGTTCCGGCACTTGGGCGAGAAAATGGACATCTCGGAAATCTTTCTTTGCCATGTGGACGAGATCTCGGAGTCGCCATAGCTTGCCTTCGCATACTTTCAAGATCGCCAGTTGCGTCCCCTCATCTTGTTGGCCACAGCTATCCAGCGATTCCAATGCCATCTGGGCCTCGGCGGGATCGGGGAAAATGCTGTGTATCCTTCTGAGAACGTGTTGGCGCGATAGGTCAAGCGGCATCATTTCATGACATTGTAGTAGAAGAAATGGTGCGCGATGAGCAGTCCACATTTGTGTCGTCGGCGGAGCGTAACGCTTGAACGGCATGGGTAGGGGAAACGCGAACAAGTTCGCGGTTTATACGGGGCCGGGGGCGGCGCGGATTGCGTTGGCGCGGTCAGCGGATGAAGGGGCCTTGCGCGCCGAGCAACTCCGTCGCTGCGGTGCTGTTGCCCAGGTTTTGAAAATCTTTAACTGTCCAAAGAACTTTCTTATCCCGATTCACGGCGATGAGCTGCGGATTATCGGGGCCGGCGTGACAATTGCCGATGACGATGGTGCCGTCGGGGAGGACTTCTAACATGGTGACCCAGGCCAATGTGATGCCGGGAAGTTCTTGCTGGCTGATGGACCAGACGATTTTGCCTTGCGGATCGACTTCGAGAACGCGGTTGTTGTTGCCGCCGCCGATTAGGGTGTTGCCGTTGTCGAGGCGGTAGGCGCTGAAGCAATGGTCGCCGTGGCCTTCGGGACCGTGGCCGGGGGTGGCGGGGCGGTTGTCCAGGTCGAGTTTGTAGCTCCAGACGACTTGGCCGGTGTCATCGTATTCGCGCACCGTACCATCGTTTTCGTGGGCGACTAGATAGTGCCCGTTGGAAAGTTTGCGGACCAATCGGGTGTCGCTGTGAATGCTGGGATGCTCGACGGTCAGGGGAATTTCTTTGACGATTTTGTCATTGTGATCGACTTCGATGATGCGGCAGTTGCCCGACTCGGCGATCATCGTGTTGCCGTTGTCGAGGCGCTGGAAGGCGTGGATTTGCACGCCGGATTTGCCGGGGAGGGAGTGAGATTCGTGCTTCCAAATTATTTTCTTATCTGGGGTTATTTCCACGATCGTGGTGTCGCTCATGTGCAGCAGCAGATTGCCGCCGGGGAGCATGGCGATGTCGTGAGAGACAAAATTGCAGGGGGTTTCCCAAAGAATCTTGCCGGCGCTATTCAGGATGACAACGTGGCCTTTGTCCTGGGCAAGAAGTTTATATTGGGGCGGGAGCTGGGCGGAGGCGCGAAATTGCAAAAAAGCTGGGATCAGGCACGCCAGAATGAATTGGATTTTAGTCGACCGCATCACGCCATCATCTTGGTGACGACGTTTCCTTCCACATCGGTGAGGCGGAAATTGCGGCCCTGGTATTGGAAGGTGAGGCGTTTGTGATCGAGGCCCAGGAGGGCGAGGACGGTGGCTTGCACGTCATGGACGTGGACCTCGTCCTGGATGATGTTGAAGCCGATTTCGTCGGTTTGGCCGATGCTCATGCCGCTCTTCACGCCGCCGCCGGCGAACCACATGGTGAACGCTTGCGGATGATGGTCGCGGCCCTGGGCGCGGCCGATGGCGGGGTTGTTTTCGACCATCGGAGTGCGGCCGAACTCACCGCCCCAGATGACCAAAGTATCTTCCAGTAGGCCGCGGGCTTTGAGATCTTTCACCAAGGCGACGGATGCCTGATCGGTGGCGCCGCAGGTGCGCTTCAAACCGCCGGCCACGTCGGAATGGTGATCCCAATCTTCGTGATATAGCTGCACGAACCGCACGCCGCGCTCGACCAGTCGGCGGGCGAGCAGGCAGTTGTTGGCGAACGATGCTTCGCCGGGCTTGGCGCCGTACATGTCGAGGGTGGCCTTGGTTTCCTTGGACAGGTCGATCAGCTCCGGGGCGCTGGTTTGCATGCGATATGCCAATTCGTAGGCGCTGATGCGTGTGGAAATTTCCGGATCGCCGACGGCGTCGAGGCGATGTTGGTCCATGGCGTGAATCAGATCGAGCGATTGCCGCTGGGCCGTGGCATCAATTCCGGCGGGATTGCTGACGTTCAAAATCGGATCGCCACTGGAGCGGAGCGGAACGCCTTGATAGACGGTGGGGAGAAAGCCGCAATTCCAGTTGGCCGCGCCGCCGCTGGTGCCCTTGGCGCTTTGCAGGACGACGAATCCGGGCAGATCGGTCGATTCGGAGCCCAGGCCGTAAGTCACCCACGATCCCATGCTGGGCCGCCCAAGCTGCGCGGTGCCGGTGTTGGCGAAAATCTGCGCCGGGGCGTGGTTGAATTGGTCCGTGTGCACCGATTTGACGAGGGTGATGTCATCGACGATCTGCGACAAATGCGGCAGCATCTCGGACAATTCGGTGCCGCACTGGCCATGCCGGGAAAAAGCGTAACGGGAACTCATCAAGGCGGCGTTGGGCTCGATGAAAGCGTAACGCTGGCCCTTGGTGAAGGACGGCGGAATCGGCTGGCCGTCGTATTTCACCAGCATCGGCTTGTTGTCGAACAAATCCAATTGACTGGGCGCGCCGGCCATGAACATGTAAATAATGCGTTTGGCCTTGGCGGCAAAATGCGGCAACTTTGGGGCCATCGGATTGGCCGATGCCGCGGCTTGGCTGATCACCGACCGGGCCAATGCGCTTTGCGATCCGCACAACAGCGAAGCGAGGGCAATTTTGCCGAGGCCGACGCCGCAATCCTTGAACAGTTGACGGCGTGTCATTTCACGCAGGCGGGCTTGAAATTGGTTGGCATTCATCATGGCAGTGCTCTTATATACGCTCAAATCGCCCGTCAGTTGCGGGTAATCGTCTCATCCAAATTCAATAGCGACCGAGACACCATCGTCCACGCAGCAAGCTCAGGAATATCCGCATTTTTGGGCGGTGGCAAGGCGCTGGAGATGGCGGCTGCTTTGGCCTGTTCAGGTTGCTGGCGGAATTGATCGAGCTGCGCGTGGTAGAACGCGGTGATCATCTGTAATTCCGCGGTATCGGGGTTACGTGTCAGGCAAAGCCGAAATGCCAGCTTCACCCGGCCAGCATCATCCGTCGGCCCCTCGATCATCACCCGCCGGGCCAAACCCTGGGCGGCTTCGATGAACGATTTGTCATTCAGCACGGTCAGCGCCTGCAGCGGGGTGTCGGATTTAATTCGCCGGGCGCAGACCATTTCTGAAGTCGGCCCATCGAAAGTCATCAGTTGGGCATATGGAGTGGTCCGCCGGAAAAATGTGTACATGCCGCGACGGTATCGATCCGGTCCCTTGCTCTCGGGCCAGCCCATATTGGTGTATCCCTGTTCGGACACACCGGCGGGTTGCGGCGGATAGACACTTGGTCCGCCGATTTTTTCGTTGAGCAAACCACCCGCCGACAACGCCACGTCACGGACAATTTCCGCTTCGACCCGCTGCCGGGGGAATCGATCGAGCCATTGATTGCTCGGATCATTGGCCATCAGCGTTGGCGGGATGCGGGATGATTGCCGATACGTCGCCGAGGTTACGATCAGCCGGTGCATCGCCTTCATGCTCCAGTGTTGCCGCATGAATTCGGTGGCCAACCAATCCAGAAGCTGCGGATTGGTCGGCTTATCGCCCATGATGCCAAAATCTGCGACGGTTTTGACGATGCCGTCGCCGAAATATTGGCCCCAGGTGCGATTCATCACGACACGAGCCGTCAACGGATTTTCCGGCGACACCAGCCAGCGCGCCAAGGCCAACCGATTATGCGGCTGATTGGCCGGCAGCGGCGGCAACATGGCGGGAACATTCGGCTGCACCTGGGCGGCAAGCTGCAGGAATTCACCGCGATGATGGATGAACGTCGGCCGCTGAACGGTGCGCTCTTCCATCACCAATGTCTCGGTGAACCCCGGCATCGAGGCGTGCAGAGCCGCGACCTGTTGATGCTGCGCATCCAGCAGCGGGGTGGTCTCTAGGAAATAACGTGTCAGCAGCGCCAACTGCTCGGTAGTCCGCTGCGGCAGGGGAGTGGCGATCGCCTGTTCGACATCGGCGGGTAAACCGGTGGCTTTGATGTCGCCCTTGTCGGAGGTGACGCTGATGCGCAGCCGGCCGACGTTTTCCTGTTGGAAATAATTTTCGGTTAGATCGACTGACATTAAGTTCGTTGGATCGAAGCGCGTCGGGTCCTTCACCTGGAAGACAATTTCATGCGGCTTGCCATCGCCGGCGAATTGCGTCCAATTGGTGTCGCGCTTGCCGTCGATGGTCAATTCCGGTGTGTTGCCGATATCCGCTGTGGCGTTTTGCAACTTCACGGGGGCTGGTTGCGTGGTGGCTTTGGATTCGATGCCGGCGATGAATTCGCTGACCAGCCAGCCACCGTCGGGATCGCGGCCGGGGCCGTTCTTTGGCAGCGAAGGATCGGGAAGCACTTCCATGCGAATGGCGGTGATCGTCGTTGGCTTGGTGGTCGGTTCGCCGCGGAATTTCATGCGGTATTCGTCACGGTAATAATTATCGCCGGTGAAGAGCAGCGAATGGTCGGGAAGTTTGCTGATGGAACCAAAGTAATTGCGGGAATATTCGACCGGATCGAGGACCGTCCAATGGAAGCTGTGGGGAGCGACGGACTGTTCCCATTCGGTTTGCTTTTGCGACACGTACTGCTCGCGGGTCGGCGTGGGATGCGAGGGATCGGGGGGCATGGTATAGCCGAGGGAGAGGCGGAAGCGGCCGAGGGAATGTTCCTTGAAATCCTGATGGAGCGTGACGGTCAATGTGACCGGCTCTTTGGCATCGATCAGCTTGGCGAATTTGAAGATGGCATGGTGGGGTTTGTGAGTCGGCGAGCCATCGTCGATTGCCCAACCTTTTTCTGCGCCGCCTTCAATGGCCTCGGCGGCGGAAAAGTTGGCCTGCGAAAAATCAGCCGAGGCGGTGGCGATTGGCGCTGGTCGGGTTGTGGCTTTGGCGCTGCTGACGGAGACGGAGATTTTGGTAAGCACGAAATTTCCGTTGGCCGCTCGGCCGGGCCCCTTATTCGGCAGGCTCGGATCGTTTAACACTTCCAGGCGAAGCGCTTCGATCGGCTCGCCGCTGGCCTGAAGCTGCAAGGTGTACACATTCGTATCGGCGGGTTTCCCGGGCGCCAGAACTGACTTGTCTTCCTTAATGACGAGCTTGCCGCTTTTGGCGGTCGCCTTGGTAGGAGCTATGGATACCCATAACATTTGCGGGCCCGGTAGCGGGAAATCCTTCTCGTAATTGTTTTCAATTTGGTCGATCTTCCGCTGAATTTCGGCGCGCTTGGCGGAGACGGAAGCTGACGGAATTTCCATCACCGGCTCGTCGGCGTTATTCAGCAGAGCCATGAACTGGTAATACTCTTTCTGGCTGATCGGATCGTATTTGTGGTTGTGGCACTGAGCGCAGTGCAGCGTCGTTCCCATCCACGTGGTGGCTGTCGTCTGCACCCGGTCGATAAGGTTCTTGAAGCGGAATTCTTCGACATCGATGCCGCCTTCTTCGTTGAGCATCGTGTTGCGGTGAAATCCGGTGGCGATCCGCTGCGACGGTGTGGGATTGGGCAGCATGTCGCCGGCGATTTGCTCGATGGTGAATTCATCGAACGGCATGTCGGCGTTGATGGCGTTGATCACCCAATCACGGTAGGGCCAGATCGAACGGGTGCGGTCTTTTTCATAACCGTTGGTGTCGGCGTATCGGGCCAAATCCAGCCAATGCCGGCCCCAGCGTTCGCCGTAATGCGGACTGGCCAGCAGGCGATCTACCAATTTTTCATAAGCATCGGGGCTGGCATCGGCGACGAAGGCGTCCACTTCCGTGGGCGTTGGAAGAATCCCGACCAGATCGAGATAGAGCCGGCGAATCAGCGTGACACGGTCCGCTTCGGGGGATGGCGACAAACCATGCTGCTCCATTTCCGCTAAAACAAAACTGTCGATCGGATTGCGCGGCCAGGCGGTGTCCTGCACTTTCGGTAGCTCAGGCCGGATCGGTTTTTCATATGCCCAGTGTTTGGCGATTGCCGCATTGGCCACTGATGCACTGGCGGGCCAATTCGCACCCTGGTCAATCCAGCGGGTGATCAGCGCGATTTGCTGATCGTTCAGCGGATCGCGCTTCACCGGCATGCGATCTTCATCCCCTTCGCCACGGATGCGCTTGACGAGGTAGCTGTCGCGCCCATGACCGGGAACGATGGAAGGCCCGGAACCGCCGCCTTGGAGGGCCAGTTCCCGGGAATCGAGACGCAGCTTGCCTTTTTGCTTATCGGGACCGTGGCAGGCGTAACAATTATCCCGCAGGATCGGCTGCACTTGTTGCACAAAATCGATCGAAGGTTGCGTCGATCCGACAGCCAGCGCGCGGCGATGGCTGCCGATCAGGCTGAGGCTGACCAGTGCCATTAAGAAAATTGCTATAAAGCTGGCTTTACGTCGCATGGATGATTTTCGAACCTCGGGGCACTATCGGGTCCACCACTGTATATTACTATTGACACGGATAATAGTTGAGCCGCAAGACCATTGCCTTTACTATGTTGCCGCAATCGCTGCACCGGGATCGCCGCTTTTCCGATGGCTGCAGCCATCCAATTGAGGCAAAGGAGTTCGCTCAATCATGCAATTATACGGCAACAGCACACGGGCCGTTGTAATAATGTTAACGATGGGGCTGGGATGTTCGGGCCATCCCAAGACCGATACAAAATCACCGGCAACCGATAACGGATTGATCCACACGCAGAATAATTCAATGACCGACACACAGCATATCAGTCGCACGGATTTCGGCACTACCGCGGACGGCCAAAAAGTTTGGCTTTACACGCTGCATAACGATTCGATGACCGCCAAGATTATGACATACGGGGCGATTGTCACCGAATTGCACGTGCCGGACCGCCAAGGCAAAGACGCTGATGTCGTCCTTGGGTTCGCCAGTTTGGACAAATATCTGGCCGGCCATCCGTATTTTGGATCGATTGCGGGACGGTTTGCCAACCGCATTGCTAAGGGAACGTTTACGCTGGACGGCAAGACATATCACCTGGCAGCTAACAACGCCCCCAATTCCTTGCACGGCGGCAAAGTCGGATTCGACAAAAGAGTCTGGGATTCAGAGCCGATGGAAACCGCCGATGGCCCCGCCCTGAAGCTCACGTATATCAGCAAAGACGGCGAAGAGGGTTTTCCCGGCAAGCTCAAGGTCGCGGTGACTTACACGCTGACAAATGACAATGCGCTGAAATATGAGATTGACGCCACGACGGATAAGCCGACCGTCGTGAATTTGACCAATCACACGTATTTCAATCTGGATGGCGAAAACAGCGGCACGATTCTCGATGAAGTGCTGATGATCAATGCCGATCGCTACACGCCGGTGAATGATGTGCAGATTCCGACCGGTGAGCTGGCCAGTGTGCAGGGCACGCCGATGGATTTCTCGACGCCGCATGCCATCGGCGAGCGGATCGAACAGGTGCCGGGTGGTTACGACCACAATTACGTGATCAACGGCGGCGGCCAAGGCAAACTTGTTTACGCCGTCAAATTGCGCGATCCACGCAGCGGGCGGGTGATGGAGCTGTACACGACCCAACCAGGCGTGCAGCTGTATACGGGCAATTTCCTGGACGGCAAATTAACCGGCATCGGCGGCGCGAAATATGAGAAGCACGCCGGCCTTTGCTTGGAAACGCAGCATTTTCCCGATTCGCCGAATCAGCCGCAATTTCCGTCCACGGTGCTCCGGCGGGGCGAGACATATCACCAGGTCACGATTTTCAAATTCTCGGCCACATAATTCCGAGCATTCGGTTGAAAGAGAAACCACGGATTTCACGGATGACACGGATAAAATCGTTTTTAGATTCATCCGTGCTATCCGTGAAATCCGTGGTTAAAAATCCGGAGGCGCTGGAATCCATCCGATCCGGATTAGATTCTCAGCGTGAATCCAAGCCGATTAGCGATGACGGTAATCCACAGAATCACCGCAGCGCAAGTTGCGGAGCGGTCTATGGCGTGCATCAGATTCGGCTCGGCGAGGCGGGCGTACCAGTTGCTCAGGTGCGACAGATCAAGCACCGATTCCATCATTTCGCTTAGCAAGTACGCCAGCAGGACATTTCGACCGGTGGCTGCAAGCGGTTTGAGAATTATTCGACCGTGCATGACCTCATCGATGAGATAGAACGCAAGCCAAAGGGCCGCCGTGATGGCGCAAGCCCAGAAGCACCAGGCCGGAGTTCCGCGTTCCTTGCTGATTCCCCACTGCGGACCAAGCAGAATTGCCGCCGCCACACACCCGGCGATGAACATGGCGGTAAACCTGATCCGAGCGGAGTGCGACTTGGTGTCCGGTGTTAGCAAAATTGATCCGAGCAACAGCCCGGCAACGGATATCGCGGCGTGCGAGCCGAGGGCGCTTTGAATATTAACTTGGTGGGCAATCCAAAATCGTGAAAATAAATCCCCGGTGGCGTAAAGACACATCACCAGCGCGGTGCATCCCAGCAGTGCAGTGCGGTGGTTGCGGAAGATCAGATAGATGATCGAAGCGACGAGGTACGCCCAGCCGATAACGCCGAGGATGCCGTACCAGGCATGGCGGATGAAAAATGGATGCAGTTGCAGGACGGGCCGGCCGTTGTCAGCGCGGTACGTCAGGGCCAGAAATACCATCAGCCCAATGCCAAGCACCCGAAGCACGAGGGTGATACGCCGCCAAAACTGGCGATGATCTTCCGGCGCATTTTTGCCGCCGGGTGAGAGCGAACAAAAAGACAGGATGGCCGAGATGTACATCAACGCCGTCCACCAGGTGCCGGACCAACCCATTTTTGCGCTGTTGGGGCCGAGGTCCGAGTTGACCATCATGATGCCGATTGCCAGCAAAGCCACCGTGCGGAGCAAAACATGGGCAATCGCTTTCCAGATTGGCTCGCCCCTTTCCAGCCGTGGCCCCATCGCCAATGGGATGGACATGCCGACGATGAACAAGAACGCAGGGAAGACCAGATCGACAAAGGTCATCCCGGTCTGGCCGTGATAGTGCTGCATCCACGCCGGCACGTGGTTGGCGTTCATTAAGTCGTTCACGAAGATCATCGTGAACATGACCAGGCCGCGCAGGGCATCGATCGACTCCACGCGCCCGGAAGGATGCAGGTGGTGCTGCGCGCGGTCGTGATTTGATTGTGTCAAGGTTCCGGACATCGTGGCGCATCAACCTTTTCGCTCGGCTAAAAACTCCACCAGATCCCGTAACTCGCGCTTGCTGAGCGGCTTGGCGATGTCCTGCGGCATCGGCGATAGGGCGGGGGTGCGCTTTTTGATATCCGATTTGCTGATCGTCACGAGGCCGTGATCCGTGCCGGTGTCGAGCACCATCTGATCGGCGGTCTCGCTTTTCACGATGCCAGTGTAAAACTTGCCGTTGTTCAATTTCACATTCGCGCTTTCAAAACCCGGTGCGATCTTGGCATTCGGATCGACGATTGATTCCAAAATGTATTCGCGTGTTTGCCGCTTGCCGATGTCGGTGAGATTTGGGCCCACATTGGAGCCGCCCAGTCCGCGGATGGCATGACAGCGGACGCAGGAGACTTCCTGCTTTTCGACAAAAATGCGCCGGCCGACTTTCGCATCGCCGCCTTCGAGGCATTCACGGTAATTGCCGAGATTATCCGCGGGATCACGGGTGGCATTAAACTGCGCGATCTTGGCCATCACGATGGGCGATTTGCTTCGCTGAGCCGCTTCCAGGAGATCGAGCGTCGAAGCCGCCGGCACTTGCCTGGCCAGCAGCTTGTCCATCCAATCCGCCAGCACGCCATCCGCTTCGCTGCCAACCTGCGGCAACGTGGAAAACACCGCCTGTTGATCCGCCGGACTGGCTTTGATCAAAATCGCATTCAGCCGCAGCAGGGCGTCGGGCAGTTTGGTTTGCAATGAGATTGCTTGCTTGCGCAGGGCCGGGCTTTTGGAAAGCAGTCCATATTGCAACGCATCCGCTAGCCGCGGACTGTTCTTCGCCGCCAGCACTGCCAAGGCGGCGCTTTGCACCGCCGGCGTTGCATTTGGATCGTGCATCACATCGACGGCGACATCCAGCGGTTGCAGTCCGGTTTTCAACGCCAGATTCAGCGCCGCCAAACGCACTTCCGCCGGCGCGGATTGCACGATTTGGGCGAGCACCGGCTGCACGGCCTTGTCCACCACCAATTCGTCACGGGCTTTCTGCGGCAGCGGCCAGATCAGGGCCATGATGTGATCACGGATCGATGGGTGCTCCCATTCATTCAGTGAATCGAGCGCTTCCACCCGAACCGATTCCGGAGCATCGTCAGCTGCGGCGAATTGGGCGATGGCCTGCGCATTTTGCGGCTGGCCTTCCCGGAAATTGGCGTTCAGCGCACGCCGCAGAATTTTTTCATCGAGCTTGTGATTGGCCAGCAACGCGGCAAGCTGCGGACGACCGGGATTGATCGGCACATCATTGATCGCCCGTGCCGCTTCCAACACCAGGCGGGGATCGGCGTCGGTTAAAAACTGGGCGACCTCCGGCCGTTCCCACCGCCGCAGGGTCAGGAGCACACCAAGTCGCACTGCCGCCGAGGAATTATTCGCCGCCGCCAGCACCGCGGGCAAATCGCCGAGTCGGGTTAAGGCGAGCACGCAGCTATGGCGGATATACGCATCTTTATCATTACTGCGGCCGAGTAATTCCAGAATCGGCCCAACCGCCTGCGGCTTGCCGAGCTTTCCCAATGCCATCGCCGCGAAAAATTGCACGCGCGGTTGTTCATCTTTGAGCAAACCAATGAGTGCATCAAACGCCTCGATCGTCTTGCTTTCGCCGAGCACCTTGGCGGCGTTGGCCCGCACCTCAAGGTCCGCATCGCTGAGCAATTCGATGAGCGGCGTCGCGGCCGAGGGATTTTTTCTGGCGATTTGTCCAAGGCCCCAGATGGCGTGCAGGCGGGCCAAATCCGGGCAGCTGGTGTCAAATTTATCTTTTTGAGTAATCGGATGCCGGGCGATCGAAGTCAGCACCGCGATGGACGAATCGCCGCGGTCGGCCAATTCAAATTGGGCCTCCTGCCGTACACGCTGATCGATATGTGAGAGCAACGCGGCAAGTTCGGAATCACTGCGTTTCTCAAATCCCTGATCCAGCAGGGCGGCTGTTTGTGCCACGAGTGGATCGGCCACAGCCTGCTCGTTGTAAAAACGGTAAATGCGCCCCTTGTTGGGCCGCAGCCAACCGTCGATCCAGTCCGACACATAAAAACCGCCGCTCGGAATGAACTCCACATCGGTCGGCAGGATTTGCCATACGTAATGCTCCTTTTGCTCCATCACGAAGCTGGCCCCGTGCGGCTTCATGACAAACGACCAGAGCCCGCTGTTGGTGATGCCGCCTTTGAAATCGCACATCAGAAAATGGCCGTCAAACGATTTGGACATTCCCGTGCCGGGATAAAACGTGCAGCCGCTGGGGCCGTTGCCGATATGCTCGATCGGCGGCGTCATATAAAGCTGCGTGCTGTCCGGTTCCTTGGCCATCAAATTCTCCATCAGCAGCACGCCGCCGGGGCTTGGATAATTGATGTGCTGGTATGACACGCGCCAGCCGTTGTCCGATCCTTCGGTGACATAACACCATCGCGCCGGATCGCCGCGATCGGAATTGTTGTCGCCGGTGAAGAGATTGCCGTGCTCGTCGAAGCAGAGTTTTTGCGGATTACGCAAGCCGTAGGCGAAGACTTCGAGATTGGAACCGTCCGGATCGCAGCGGAGAACGCCGCCATAATCGGGACAGCTTAAAAGGTTGCCTTCTTTGGTTTTCACGACAAACCCGCGGTCGCCGCAGGAGAAATAAAGTTTGCCATCGGGGCCAAATCGCAGGCCGTGCAGGTCGTGGCCTTCGTAACTGTAGCGAACTCCGTAACCGGTGCTGAGAACTGTCCGCTCAGTGGCAAACCCCGCCCCTTTGGTATCTTTGAGCATCCACAGGTTCGGCATATCGGTGAAATAAACCGTTCCTTTTCGCTCCAAAATTCCCGCGGCGATTCCTTCCTCCAAATGATTGAAACCGTCCGCCCAGATGGTGACTTTATCGCATCGCCCTTGCTTGGAACTGTCTTCGAGCAGCCGAATCCGATCCGGATTTTTCGCCAGTTCCGGCCAGCTATCGGGCCAATGGCGTTTGACCATTTCCGTCCGATCCGCCACGCTGCGATTGGCCAGTTCCTCATCAATCCAGCCGTAAATGCTGCGATCGTCGAGAATCCCGCCGTAGCGATATCGATTGGTTTCCACGAGCCACACGCGGCCGTGATTGTCCACGTTCATCGCCACCGGATTAATGAGCTGCGGCTCGGCGGCCCACACGCTGACTTTCAAATCCGCCGGCTTCTTGAAATGTGCGATGGCTTGCTGCGCTTCTTCAAAATGCACCGGCGCATTCGGATCATAAATCGGCGCCGGCTCCACGGGCGGGGGATGCTTGGGATTCAATTCATCGTCATCCGCTTTGAGCAATCCGCAGGGAACGCCGATGGCCAGCAGCGCGATGATCCAAACCAATGCGTGTTTGAGCATATGGCGGCAGATCGTAACGCCGCCGATATCCGCTGCAAAGTTGGCTAAGGATTCGCCGGCTGCGACGTGGCGGTATGCGTGAACTTCATGAGCTGGTCCATGCTCAAGCCAGCCGGCAAACTGTTCGCCGGTGGATGACCAATCTGGGCGCGAATATCCGCGCCATCAAGCCGGTCTACAACGACAAAACCCAGGCAAATCAAAAGTGCGATCAAGCCAAGGACCGACCCGGCAACACCAGTTGCCGAGCGCGACGCCAACATTCCCAGCACAATCGCCAGCAATGGAAGCAGCAGAAAAAACCAGACGCCAAACACCGGCAGGGCAATCATCAAACTTTCGATGCCAATGACGATGCTCAAGACGATGCAAAGTGCACCGAGAATGACGGCTGCCAATCCCACGCCCGCCTGCACGGGAATCGCTGGCTGATCGGGAGTTGCCATGCACTGGTTTGTACTCTGCTTTCGGGCCGATGGCGAATCAACGCCAGTCAGCCGCCAGTCTCTGCAAAAAGATCGCCGCTGCTCTGGAAGCCAACGCCGCCACTGGGTAAACTGCAAAGCAACTTGGGGAATGGTGTAACGGCAGCACAGCAGTCTCTGAATCTGCTTGTCTAGGTTCGAATCCTAGTTCCCCAGCTTTTTGCCCGGTTGACAAACCGGGCTTTTTTGTTGACATTATTGGCTATAAAACCCAATATTTAAGGGATTTACAGTCATAATCCAGAGCCATAAATGTTGCGACCTAAGTGCATTGAAAACCATTGAAGTCCATTAAATCATTAGAACCGGCTTAGAAAACCCGTTGTGAGCTGGTCGGGCCGATGATCGTTTTGACCGACAATCGTGGCTCAGATTTGTAGCCAGCCCGTTTGCTAGCGGGTTACGTGGCCCAGCCTTTATCGTGATGGCCCCGGAACCTTCTACGTTCACACTTCTATCTCTCTGCTGCATTGGCGTGTTACTGCGTAGGCGGCGAAAGTCTCCATCCCGCAATTTCGTGAGGAATTAAATGCACGGCCGCAAGCGTAAAGCCGAAAGCTGGGCCTGGAGTCAGGTGCAACTTTTTTCAACTTAATTGTTGGTCCTTAATTTTTGCTACAAGCCCCACATCTAAACTATTCAGAACAAGCTTAAAATTCGGTGCATCGCAGGTGATGCAAGCTGTGCTTCCCATGTGCCAATACAGGCACTAATGGGGCGGTCGTTCGGCAACGCCGAACAACCATTGCACCTTCAATTGCCTTGGTGGCACTACAAAGACACAAGTTAATAATTTGCCATTTACCTTGAATCTCTGTGCCTGCCCAGTCCCTCCGGGGCGTGGGCTGGCAACCTTGCCCAAGGGCAAGGTTATTCTTAGGTTTGCTCCGCTAGTTGGGTTAATACCCCAATGGCACTTTCAGTAGCATTAGGCAATGGCTTAGTGGTCACAAGTCAAGGCATCGAATGTTCCAGTTATTACCAATATAAATATGTAGCCGTCTCTTATGCCAGGCCGTCCAAAATATAGCCGTTCATAAGGCTGCTTTGCCTCGGCTGATATCGCCGGTCATTGTACTGCTGTTGCTCCATTTGTAGATAATAATCCAGTGTTGGATGTTCCAATATGAAGCCATCGCACAGCATCAGCCGTACTGCGAGCCGCACCCCAATGTCCTCAACCAATCGCTTGTCTAACTTAGCCTTCGGTTCGCCAAAGAAATTAGCCGTGCTGCCTCTCGTCCTAATTCGCAAACCGACTCTAAACATTGGTTGCTGGCCTTTGGCTTTTGTCTCGCCGGCCAAATATCTGGCGACCGCTTTTGCGGATTGAATATTGGATATCTTCGTCGAACAAGCCTGACCAGCCGACGGTACAACGGCCGCAAATAATGCGTTTACCGTTCCAGCTTCAATTGGTGTGGATGCAATTATAACATAATGCCAGTGGAGCCTGGCGTGATTGCGAGGCGTAATTTCCAAGGTCCAAAATATTTGCCAACCGCTTTTCCTAACGGTCTTTTGAAATTGTCGGCTAATGTTTGATGCTTCGGTTGGCGTCAAGTTGATGCCCGGCTTTGACGTTCCGAAATAAACACAATGGCCAGCCTGCCAAGCCCGTCTAATGGCGTATTGGATGCACCGTCGATCGGCTTTGCGTTGCTTCCTGTGGCTGCATCGTCTGCATGGAAATAGTTGCCTTGTGCGGCACTGTCCGTCACAAGGTATGGTTGAATAATCCGCAAAACTGAAGCTGCCCACTGCCATATATACACCGACAAAAAAGCCGTTACCAGCGGGCAGCGAAGTAACGGCTTAATTCGGCTTTAACATGTTATTGTAGTCAAGTAAGGGTCGAAATTGCTAAAGCCGATCAACCATATTGCACTGCCCTGCAACATATAATAGTGCGGCAACATCATATTTTGGAAAATCTACCTTACAATCTCGAAAAACTCAGTAAGATCTTAAGGTGCGACAGTCACCTACAGTCATAATCAATCCGCTACTCATGGATGTTAGAGCCGTGGGGTTATACGTTGGCGGGATTAGCAGGACCAAAATCAGGCAGCTTGTTTCGGCCGGTAAATTTCCAAAGCCCGTCAAAGTTGACCGGCTTGCATTCTGGCGTCGATCGGACGTGATAAAATGGGCACGACAGTTGCAATAAGGCGAGCATCAAGCAGCCGCTCCGCGGCTGCAATTTCGGCAACCTAGTTGAAATAATCAGCAGTTCGAGCCTAGCAGGTTAATGCTTCGGCAAAGTTTTTTGTTCCTAACTACGTAACTAATTGCAGGTGAAAACATTTAGCGAATATATTATGGATCGTGAGGCGGTGGAAAAGGGAGCGTATGTTCCGGAGCAACCCCAAAAACGTCAGCCTCCTCGCATCGATCAGCCACAGATAGGGGCCAAGCCTTACATCCGACCGTCGCCCCGTCCCGTTATCACCCAGGACATGATTAAATCAACGTTCAAGCCCCCAAAGCCACGGACTTCCTTGGTGGCATGTCCTCGAATTCGGCATAGACCGTAAAAGTGTGGCCACAACTTATCTCTGCCAATAACACTCGCATATACGATTCTTTGGCAGCAGGAAGATTCAGAATTAACCAGAGCCATCCTGCCTAGATTGCCCATCATCCTAAAGCTAGTTTTGACAATAATTGACCATGCATATTTGCTCTGTAAAATGCATATTGTCAATTCGGGTCAAAATGAAATATCCGAGGGAGAGACATGCGAAATCGCAACGAGACTTGGGCGATCGGTGCTGCAATGCTGGTGCTCGCTTTTGGGGCCACGGTGCGTGGTCAAGCCCTTACCTATACGACGCTGGACGATCCATCAGCCACCCTCGGAACCACAATGGCCTACGGCATCTCCGGCAATATGGTCGTCGGGCAATACACTGACATTAACGGCGACCATGGCTTCCTTTTTAACGGCAGCACTTACACCCCCTTGGATGACCCATCGGCTACCGCCGGCCACACATACGCCCAAGGCGTTTCTGGCAGCACCATTGTTGGGCGATACAATGCCAGCGGTACCACCTATGGCTTTCTCTACGACTTGGGCAGCCAAACCTATACGACGCTCATCGACCCCTTGGGTACGAACGGCACAGACCCCAAGGGCGTCGCCGGAAGTTCAGTCGTCGGGCTCTACTACGACTCTAACTATCCAGTTAATGGCACCCACGGTTTCCTCTACGACTTGGGCAGCCAATCCTACACGACGCTAGACGACCCGTTAGCCATTGCCGGACAGACATTTGCCAGGGGTGTTTCCGGCAACACCATCGTCGGTTCCTATTCTGACGCCAATGGCAGTCACGGATTCCTCTACAATGTTAACACCCAAGCCTATACCACGTTGAATGACCCGTCGGCGATCCTCACCGATGGCGGCACAACTGCCTTTGGGCTTTCTGGCAGCACAGTCGTTGGGTACTACGATGACGCTAATGGCACCCACGGTTTCCTCTACGACTTGGGCAGCCAATCCTACACTACGCTGGATGACCCGTCCGCTACCGCCGGGCACACATATGCTGAAGCCATTTCAGGGAACACAGTTGTCGGATACTACGATGACGCTAATGGAGCCCACGGCTTTGAAGTGACTGTTCCAGAACCCGCCCTACTCGGCATTTTTTGCTTCGGCACTGTCGTGGTTCTCGCTCGCAGTCGCCGGAAACATTGATAATCATGCCGCTGTTGTTTGATGAGAAGCCAGTGGGCTTGTTGGCTGGTGGCAAAGCAGTTTGGCAACTTGAAGCAACATGATTGCGTCCGCGGACGCAATCGCGTTGCTTGGGGGTTGCTTAATTGCGGGCTTTGAGGCCGTTTCAGCCGAGATAATGCCCCAACTTTGTAGCCGTAGCCATTACAGGCCATTCAGGGCAGCCCGTTCATCGTCACGTTGAAAATGGGTGTAATATTTTAGCGTCATTTTGTAGTCGGAATGTCTGGCCAGTTCATGCAGCACCTTTGGATGCACGTTGTTTCGAGCAAGCAAGGTGCAAAAGGTATGACGCAATGCATGAAAACCAACATCCTTTGACGATATCTTGACGGTCTCGCAATCGGCCTTCAATTGGGCGATGACGTGTTGCTTTGTTGGCATCCTGAAAATAGGTGCATCGGCAGCCAGCCCCTTGCATCGACGCCTCAACATCGGGATTAGTTTTTTGCTTAGTGGCAGCGTTCGATCTTTTCTGGCCTTGTCGATATGGGCTGGCAAATGGACCGTAGCATGTTTGAAATCAATGAATGCTGGCACAATCTGGCGACATTCATTCATCCGAAAGCCAGTTTTCAGGGCAAATAAATACAAGGCTTTTCGATTGTCGTCCGGCGTTTTGGTTATCAACTTTTCAGCTTCGGCCTGACCCAATGCCCGACTTTCACGCTTGCGATGAATGCCGTCCGTTTCCAGCTTCGGATACTTGTACAAAACGTATTCTGTAACCCCGCCAGTTTCAGCCAGTGCTTTAAGAAATTGCTGGAGACTGCCCACTCTGCGGTTAATTGTCTTATTGGCGTCGGATGATTTCAGGGATAATGCCCACCGATCAACCATTGGCTTCGTGATTTCCGATGCCGATTTAACCTTGGTGTATTCGATGAATTTTTCAACATCGCCAATCGTGTAGGCAACATGGCCGGCCGTGCATCCTGCCGCTTGCAAACTCGCCTTGTAATCAGCCAATTGAACTTCAACAGCTTTGGCCCGTTCGATACGTCTCGCCTCAACCTGCAAATCAACATCGCCCAATCGCACAGCCCTGGCTTCATCTTCCAACTTACGGGCCAGCCGTTCCGTTTCGGTCTTGTCCGAATATCCCTTGATCCATTTTTGCTTGCCGCTGGCATCCTTATAAATCGCATACCACTTGCCCGATTTTTTGGTTACACTGGCCATGTTGTTGCTCCGGTCAAATGTCCTGAATCCGAAGGCATTTTAGAACCGGCTTAGAAAATGACAAGAGATATGTGCAATTTATTGGGCTTTTTGATAAATGGAACTAGCTTCGAATCCTAGTTCCCCAGTTGGCAGTACGGCATCCGTCACGGCATTTCATATTCGCCGAGCGATCACCCCTGTCGGCTGATTTACTTGGGAAATTCCGGCAATAAAAACCACATCGGTATGCCTTCAAAAATTCCGAAATGAGTCTGTCGGAAGAGTCGATATCTTCCACATGGTGCAGCAGATTCCAATCGTGAAACGCTTTAATCGCTGCTGCAGCGCCGCAGCATTCGCTTGGCTGGTGATCGTCGTTCCGCTCACGTTTAAGTTTCGTCCGGTTCGCTATCACGATGCCGGACAGTTTTACATGGGCGGTGTCATTGCTCGCCACGGGGCTTGGGATTCGCTCTACCCGCTCCCTCGGCCAGGCAGCCCATACAATCCAGGCCTGGCTGGCGACTCCGATCGCCGGCCCACATACCAAATCCTCTCCGATGCGGTTGGCGTTGGGGACGATCCACGCTTTATCCAGCCGCCACCTGATGCGCTGCTTTTTGCAACGCTGGCTCTACTGACTTATCGCCATGCCATCTTGGTGTGGATCATCATCAATTGCATCTGTGGCTGGGGCATCGCTTTGCTCGCCGGAAAATTCTACGAACTGTGCTGCGGCAAAATATCCCCCATCAGCGGCATCGTCACGCTGCTGATCGGCTCCTCGTACACCATGTATGTGACGCTACGATGTCTCAATCTCGAAGCACCGATCGGCCTGCTTCTTGGTCTGACGACGCTGCAAATCCTTCGCCGCGATTCCATCCGAGGTGCCGCTGGCCTGGTTGTGGGCGGGCTCCTGAAATATGCGACACTCATTTTGCTGCCGCTGGCAATCGTGATGCGACGTTGGCATTTGCTCCTGTGGACGGGATTGCTTTTTGCCATCGCCGTGGCGGCTTCATGGCTCTTGATGGGGAAGATTCCCTTTATCCAATACGCCCATATCTTTCCATTGCTTAGCCGCCCTTACGAAGACGAAACCAACCAGTCGCTGCAAGGATTGCTCCTGCGTGTTACCCACACCGTGCCGCTATCTTCTCATGTGCGGCAGATGGTCGATCTGGCCGGCATTCTGGCGCTTCTGGTTCTGTTGCTGCTGATCGCTCGAAGGATTTGGCGACAACCGCAGCCTGGCACCCCAACCGTCTTCGCCGCGGCAGCAGCGTTAATTGGTTGGATGCTCATTTTCAGTCCCCTGGTCTGGAATAAGTACCATCTGTTTCTCTTTCCATTTTGGGGTTGGCTTGCCTGGGAAGCGCGACAAACCAACTGGCGAATGGCATGCCTCATTTTCGCCATTGTCATGCACTGGGGATCATGGCCGAATCTTTCCGAGCCGTTTAATTCGCACATGCTCTGGGGTGTGGTGACCATCCTGGGAATAGCGATCGCCCGGCTTTGGGTATCTGTGCCCGCTGCGACATCGAATTCCGACGAAAAATCACGTTATAGACATTTCACCAGCCCCGTTGTACAATAATCGCAGTAAACGCCGGTCCCGATTCTAAACTTTCGGGGTTTTCCGGCCGATTGTGATGATAATTGCCAGTGATCGTTTGATCGTAATTGCAGATTTGCAGCCCACCCGCCTTGGACTCTAGCTCACTTACCTTACTGATTGCGGATTGATTTTCATCGAACAAAACAAGCATGCTTGATATCTGCCGGCAAGGAGTCGGCGGATCAACGTAACAGTATTTTTTTTGGAATTGGAAGTAGAATTTGTTGAACATGTCAGAATCGTTAGAAGACCGCATTTTGCGGCATGTCAAGTCGGAGCAGTATCGGCCGCTTAAGCCACGGGGCTTGGCGCGCGAGTTGAATTTACATGGGGAGCCGGGCTATTCCGGTTTCCGGGACGCACTCAAAGAATTGATGCACGCCGGCCGGGTTGTCCGCGGAGCTGGGGGATCAGTGATGATCCCTTCGCAAAGCGAGCACAGTGACCAGTTTGTCGGCACGTATCGCCACAATCGCCGGGGGTTTGGATTTGTCGTACCGACCGATCCGACCAGCCACGAGGATTTGTTTATTCCGGAAGGGGAAAATCTCAAGGCCCTCAGCGGCGATATCGTCAAGGCCAAGATCGTCAATCGAGAGCAGCGTGACGGCAAGGTGCTGTACCGCGGCCGGATTGTCGAGATCGTGGAGCGAGGGCAGAAACGCTTTGTCGGCAGTTTGATTAAGCAGGCCGGCCAATGGATCGTGCAGCCCGACGGCAACACGCTTACCGAAGTCATTTTGGTTCCCGATGCGGGCTCGCGGCATCTCAAGCCGGGTGTCAAAGTGGTAGTGGAATTGACCAGCTATCCCGAGAAGGATGAGCGGCCGCAGGGCGTTATTACCGAAGTGCTTGGCGACATCGGCCAGCGCGATGTCGATCTGAAAAGCGTCATCGTCCAGCACAATCTGGCCGGCGAGTTTCCTGAATCAGTCAAACAGCAAGCCCGGACCGTGGTCGAAAACTTTGACCCCGCCAATGAAATCCGCCATCGTGAAGACCTCAGCGACCAGATCATCTGCACGATCGATCCGGACGATGCCAAGGATTACGACGACGCCATCAGCCTGCGGCAACTGCCTGGCGGCCAATGGGAACTGGGCGTGCATATCGCCGATGTCTCCTATTTCGTGAAACCCGGCACCGCGCTGGATGACGAAGCCCAAGCCCGTGGCAACAGCACATATTTCCCCGGCCACGTCATTCCCATGCTGCCGGAGATTTTGTCCAACGGCGTCTGCTCGCTGCAGGAAGGTGTGCCCCGGCTTTGCAAAAGCGCGTTCATCACCTACGACGAGGATGCCCATCCGATCGCCAGCCGATTTGCCAACACGGTCATTCGCAGCGCCCGCCGGCTTCGCTATACCGAGGCCCAGGCGTTGATCGACGGCAAAGCCGAGATTCCGCATCCCGACGGAGCCAAATCAATCAAGGATTACGATCCGCAGGTGCTCCAGCATTTGCAGAACATGAACGACCTGGCCAAGCGATTGCAAAAACGCCGGCTGCAGCAGGGACAGATTGTGCTCGACCTGCCGGCCATGGATCTGGTGCTCGATGATGAGGGAAAAGTAATCAACGCCGTTCCCGAAGATCAAAGTTTCACGCACACGCTGATTGAAATGTTCATGGTCGAAGGCAACGAAGCGGTCGCCCGGCTGCTGGATGGATATCATTTGCCGTTTCTGCGGCGTATCCACCCCGACCCGGACACGCAGGATGGCGAACGCATCAAACATTTCGCCCAGGTCATGGGTTACAAGCTCAGCAAAATCGTCGATCGCAAAGCGCTGCAGCAATTGCTGGCGGCGGCGGCCGGCAAGCCGGAATCTTTCGCGGTCAACATGGCCGTGCTGAAAAGTTTGGCACGGGCCGAGTATTCCCCGCAGGTGGTGGGGCACTATGCACTGGCCAGCACGCACTATTGCCATTTCACCTCGCCGATTCGCAGGTATTCGGATTTGACGATTCATCGGCTGCTGGACGCTTATTTTGAGGCAAAGGAAAATGCCGAGCGGTCCAAAGGCCGCCGCGGCAAACTGGAATTCAACGACATTCCCAGCGAAACCGATTTGGTAGAGCTTGGCCGGCATCTGAGCTTCACCGAACGTCGCTCCGAAGACGCCGAGCGCGAATTGCGGCAGGTGAAGATTCTCACGCTTTTGAAAAATCACATTGGCGATCAATTCCCCGGCGTAGTCAGCGGCATCGCCAACTTCGGCATCTTCATTCAACTCAATACCTGGCTGATCGACGGCCTGATCCGCTATGAAGATTTAATGGATGATTGGTGGGATGTCGACGCCCGCAGCGGTGTGGTGCGCGGCCAGCGAACCGGCAAGAAAATCGCCATCGGTGACGTGGTGCAGGTGGTAATCGTCAATGTCGATCTGGCCCGGCGTGAACTGAATCTGGCGGTAACGAAACACGTCGGCAAAACCGGCGTCGCCGCGGCACTACATACGCCGGTAGCCGGCCGTCCAAAAGATAAATCCAAGAACCAAAAGCACGGCCGTCAAGGGCAATCCCAACGCGGCGGCGGTAACCGGCGCAACCGCCGCCGGTAATCGGCTCCATTCGAATGGACTGCACTTGAAGTTCGCGCCGGCCTGTGATTTCCTCTTCCCCGGGGTACCGGAGGAGGGAGTAGAACGAAGAGCAGCGGTGCGGAATTCAACGCGCCGCCGATTCGGAGATGCGTCGGTCGCCACTGGGATTGAACACGGCGGGCAGGGCGGCGCCGGCGATAAGCAGCAATACTGCCTCGATGCAGCCGGCCAGCATCGATAGTCCGTGCAGGCGTTTGAACTCCGCTGACGGCTCCATGCCCGGCACGATCAACTGCACCATGCGCGGCGTGAGGACGGCGGATTTAACAATCGCCACGATCGCCGCCAACGCCAGCACTCCGAAAAACCAAGTGACCGCCGGCCGCCGGTCCAGCAGCCGCAGCCCAAATGTCATGATCAGCGCCAGCATCCCGAATACCAGCTCAAACCGCTGCGACATCATGAACTGGTGCGGCGCGATCTGGTCGAACACCGGCCGCAGCCCCTCGGCTTTCAGGCTGTTGAACAAGCCCGTGATGAACAGGAACATGCTCAGCAGCCCGCCGAACCAGATTCCCCACGACAAAGCCACGGCCACTCGCAGAAAATAGCGCATCGGATTCCTCGTTGGAATCCATCTTAGCCGCCCCGAGACCTTTGACCATGTGCGCAAAAAAACGAAGCGATCCGCAACGCACGGACCGCCTCGCTGCAGTGCTTGACTTGTCAATCCATCACCGGCGACTTGGGCCGGGTGTGGAGCTACTTGAATAAATATCGAAGGCGAATGAGAACAAAATGAGAGTTGCCGACAATTTTACGATCAGTCAGTATCGAAAATCAGGCGCGAAATGGTGTCGGATTGCGGACTAGGTGATCGTCCGACCGCACCTCGGCGGAATCGCTTATTGTCATATCCGCAAATCGCGCCAGATGGGATATGCCTATTCTCATGGCGACCGGCCCGTCCGACTTATTGGGGGAAACGCATTCTGTAAGAGCGGTACGCTTCCTTAGCGTCATTCAGTTCAGATACGTGGCCGTCGCAATACAAAATGTTGTACATGACTGCGCCACCGTACGGATCGTAAACAGCGTTTAGCGTGCCGGGTTGTAAAACGCCCGGCTTAGTTCCATGACGGTAAATGTCCACCATGGTCTGATCGGGCCCGTCATAGCTGCCGTAGGTGGGGTTGACGTTGTTGCCCTGAGATGATTGGCCGGCTTGGGCAACGGCGGGAGTATATGTGTTCGAATAAGGCGGAATCTCGCACTCTTCTATCCAGAAAAGCGAGTCAGCTACTAAAGCGCGGCTGGCAGAGAAAGTCCACTGTACCTGTTTATAAAACTGCGCCCCGCTCCCCGCAGTGAGGATTATGTACGCGCTTGTTGGTTCGCCGCCGCCCGGCGTTCCGGGCATTTGAAAAGCCGGACAATCATTCATGCCGTAGCCGGGTTGAACAGTGAAAGCGGTATTAGAGCTCCCAGTGTAGCCCAGCCACGCAGGGCATCCCCAAATGACCGTATCGTTGGCCTGCTGCTGATTGACAGCGCTGGTCGAGGCATAACCCAGACTGGCTGCTTGGACATACGGCCCGATGAAGTTGTATCAGTATGCAGGGGTGACGGAATTAAAAGTGTCGACGCCAATTTGGTAGCCACCTATGATTGGAGGGGTAAGCGCTTGCGGATCCATTTTTGCGACGGGCCACCAGCCGTTCTGGTCGTTGGAATAAAGCTGGAATCCCATGCCCACCTGCCGCAGAGCAGAAGCACATTTTACTTGCAGCGATTGCTTTCGCGCTTTGTTCAAGGCCGGCAGGAGAATGGAGATCAAAAGGGCAATGATGCCGATGACCACCAGCAGTTCAACAAGTGTGAATGCTGGACGGCGATTAGAACCATCTCGCCCACGACGTGCGTTGCGGGCGGATAATCGACTTCCCTTCAAGTTTGCGGAACTATCGGCAAGCGCATCTACTTCGGAGTGCCACCGTATCCCAATTGGCTTGACGTACGGGCTATTCAATAGGGAAAATGCTGCCGGGCCGCCTTGTACGCGTCGACCGCCTCGCTGCTTTCTCCAACATGGCCATCACAATACAGCATGTTGTAAAGCACCTTGCCTCCCGTCTCTGCATAATATCCCGTGCTTGACGAACCCGTCATGCTGGGCGTACTTCCGTGGCGGAATAAATCGATAAGCGTCTGCTCGTAGCCTGCCCCGCCGGCTGGCGTGGTTGTCCATGTGTAGATGTTCCCGCCCTGCGGCTGATAAGTAATGTTTTGCGGATAGCTGTTGCTGTACGCAACGCCCATGGTCTCACACGACCAGAATAACGCGTCGGCGATCAAAAGCTTGTCTGCCGATGGGGTGTATTCAACCTGTTTAAACCAGCGGCCAAACGGCAAGGTTACACCGTTAACTGTGGGCCCCGTCTTCGTTAAATTGATTTCATTGGTGTCCGGCACATATTCGTTGGGAACAAACGTACCGTTCAAATTTGGGCTCGATCCGCCGCTGGCGGGATCATAAGTGTTAATCCCGGTGTACAGCGGAAAATAATTCATGCCGTATCCGGTTTGTGTGTCCGCGACACTTCCGGCGAATTGAACACCGTTGCCGGCGTATCCTTGCCAGACGGGGCAGCCCCACAGAACGTTACGTGTTTGGGCAGTCTGCACATCGGCAGCACTCTGTGCTGCGTATCCCATCTTGCTGGCGTCGACGAAAGACTCGATAAAGTTAAACCAATAAGGTTGGTTGCCTGATGCTGACGTGAAGTTATACCCGTCAATGTTGTAGTTTCCGCTAGCAGGCGTGTATTTTGACGGTGGCCACCATCCGTTATTGGCATTGCTATAAAACTGAAAGGCGTTGCCAATTTCCTTGAGCGCCGCAGCGCACTTGGCCTGGTTAGCGGACCGGCGGGCGGCAGCCAGCGCCGGCAGGAGAATGGAGATCAAAAGGGCAATGATGCCGATGACCACCAGCAGTTCGACAAGCGTGAATGCGGGGCGGCGTTTGGCACCGTTACGCTTCGAATCAATTGAGAGTGTCATATAATTCTCCAAGTAGACTCGTCATCGGAGCGACAAATTGATTTGTGAAAACAATTCAACTACTCCGCTCCGTGCCGCGTGCGAGGGCCGGTCGATAAAGCCAATCAGGTTGTGCTGCATGTAATAAGACATGCCGTCTTCCTGAATTATCACCAACTGGTATGCTATTTTCAAGGCAATTGTTCGGTAATACGAACCGTATGATCCACTGCATGGGCTGCTTCCAGTGCCGAAAAACACCACATTTTCTCCAAAACTTCGCGGAATTATCCGCGATGTCCCCCAGCCCACGAAATATTATTTTTGTCAATAATAAATGTTGACAGGGCGACATTCTGGGCCAAAAAGCGGCGGGGCGGGCCAGTGCAAGCCGGGTTCAAGCATTACCGGCCACACGTCCGATAATCCAAGGAGATGATTCAACGCCTGCTCCAAGCGCTGATCGAATCGGACAACGAGGCGGCGGATGACCTGCTGCTGGAAGCGATTGCGCTGGGGAATGAGAACGAGAAAGCGGCGGCAGTGGCGGCGCTTTTTGAGCGTAAGACCAATCATGGTCTGCGCGGTGTCGTGGCTGGGTATGAGTCGCTGTCCGAAGCGCTGAAATTACGGGTGCTGGAGGACATCAAGCTGCTGCATCCGGCTCTGCGCGAGTGCAGCCGCAGCGAGGACATGGACCAGCGCAAGGCCGCCCTAAAGCTCATCGCCTTGGGTCGCCAGGGCAAGCTCACCTATGTGCTGTCGGAGAATCTGCACGATCAAAATGAAGAACTATCCAAGGCAGCGGTCGATGCGATGGTCGCTCTCGCTCGATGGGTCGCCACGGAAACACGTCGGCTGCAAGCGGGAAACGGGTTTGCCTTGGAGAGTCCCGGTGCCTCAGGCGCAGACGATCTTTCCATCTCGCAGGCGAGCATCGAGACAGTGAACACCTATCACGAACTGATCGAACAACGGCCGGAGATCGAGCAGGCGATAGCGCGGGCGATGGATGTCCATCGCGGCCATCATGGTCAGGAGCTGCTGCGCGCTGCGCTGCTGCTCTGTGACTGGCCGGGAAGCAAAACCCTGGCGATTCTGCACACCGCCAAGCATGGCGGCCAAAGTCCGATGGTGCGGCGGCTCCAGCAACCACCCGCCAGCGAGCATGTCGAAGCCTTTTTGCTTGGAGCATCGCACGGCCAGCTTCGCTCGCATTTCGGCACGGTTTTTTCCCATATCGAAGAAGCCCCGGTGCTCGATGCTCTCTTGCGGAAAACGCACTGGCTGAAAGATCATCAATTGCAACTCTGCGTACATCAGGTGTCGCGCGGAAAATGGTGGTCGGACGGCGAATTGATGCACGATATCACTCGCCGAGATCCGCTTGATGCGGCCATGGTCGGTGAATGGGTCGGCGTTTCCGGTATTCATGACGTGATGCAGGACGAACGGCTGGACCGCATCCGCCAATTCGTGGGCGACTGTTTCCCCGCCAGGCTACGGCTGCTGCGCATCGCCATGCGCCGGCCACGTCGTGGAGCATCGGTGCAATTGATCCGTGGCTTCCTTACCGATCCCGATGAGCGGCTCATGCGCATGGCGGCACGGGAAATTGTCCGTCGAAAGCCCGCTGATTTCGAGAACATTCTGTTGCAATTGATGACCGGAGCTCCCGACAGCGTGCGGCGGGTGATTGCTCGGTCGGTCGGCCAAACCGGCTTCGATCATTTCTGGCAGAAGTTCGATTGGCTGGAAAAATCAACGCGCAAAGCTGCCGGCAAGGCGATGCTGAAGGTGCTGCCCGATGGCGTGCAGCGGCTGGCACGCAAACTATCCGGCGGGCCACTCACCGAGCGGCTGAAAGCGATTCAGGTGACTCACGAATTAAATCTGTCGGAGCAGATGCGTCCGCTGCTGACGCAATTGTGCAACGACCCCAATCCCCGGCTGCGGAGCAAAGCGGTAATGGTTCTGGGCGAGCTGCCTTCCGCCACGGAAACGGTGCTCGATCGTGTGCTGCAGGATTCCGATCCGCGCGTGCGGGCCAACGCCATTGAGGTGCTCGAAGCCAAGCAGAAGACGGAATATCTGCCGCTATTGGCCCAGCGTGCCCGCGCCGCTTCGAGTCGTGAGCGTGCCAATGCCATTAAAGCGCTGCATCGCATGAGAGTTAAAGCGGCGACCACGGCCTTGGGCGACATGCTGCGCGACGATCGGCCGGAACATCGCATCTCCGCCATGTGGACGCTGCGGCAAATCGGCTGGTGGTCGCTGCTGAACGAAGTCGGGCGGCTGGCCAAGATGGATGCCAACCTGCGCGTGCGGCGATACGCACTCGGTGTCCTGAAAAATGTCTCCGAAACGCTCACCGCCCAAAAAGCGCTGCAGGAGCAGGCGAAAGCGGGATAACCGTTATGCTTTCAAAGATTGCACATTCTCGAAAGGCAAAGATTCGTCTTGCGTGGGGAGCCATCAGCCTGATTGCCCTCATGTTGCTCACCGACTACTGCGCCGCGACGCCGAGCCAGGAAGACGTATTAAAAAGTATCTCCGAAAATGTTTCCCACGGCAGCTCCGGCAACGGCACGATGTTTCTCTGGGTGCTTCTGGGCGCGATCGGTTTGATCCTGCTCCTGGCCCTGCTCAATTCCCGAGGCCAGCGCGAGGAAGCGCCCAAAACTTTCAATCACGAAGGCAAATTGCTCAAGGAATTGATGAAAGAGCTTGCCATCAAGCCCGCCGAATGGAAACAACTCAAGCTATTGGCCGACGGCGAGCGGGAAGCCGGCAATGACTTGGGCAATCCGCTGGTCTTTCTGCTTTGTCCATCGTTAATGGTCAGTGCCGCCAAAGCGCAGCGGGTGAAATACGACCGCAAAATCCTCGCCGGTTTGGCCGCGAAATTGGGGTTGACCGCGGCACCGCGGGCAAAACGATAGCTGGGAAAGATCGATCTTCGCTCGGATTCCTAGCCCTTTTTCCCGTCCCCCGTGGCAGCTCGAACAAGCCACACTAAACTTGCAGCCCAAAAGCCCGGAATCACGAAGCCCAAAGAATACACATAGACGACAGGGGCAAAGGTTTCCCACACATTCATTCCCCAAACATTGGTCGAATGATGATCAATCAGACTTCTGATCATCACAAATGCTATACATACGGCGGCAGCGATAAGATTCCCGAAGATCCCTGCAAGGATCATATGTGATCGAACTGACATGGCACATAAAAACCCCACAAGTAGCCCGCAGGAAATGCCGATGGGGAAGACCAACCATCCAAATAAGTAGCCAGATGCAACTGTGACTCCGCCGCCGGCAGTTCCAGCAATAATCAGTATGGCGGTGGCGTTCCGAGGTCGCCGCGGCGGCCGTTCGTACTCAATCGAAAGTGGCTGCGCATCATGGGGCATCAAACATGCTCCGAAAATTCAGCCAAGATTGCTCAAAGCGTATTACTCACATCCAACCCCCCAAACCGTCGATTCCGGCCGGCGAACGACCGCATCGCCTCGTGCAAATCCTCCACCTCAAAATCCGGCCAGAACTTCTGGCTCACGTATAACTCCGCATAACTGATTTGCCATAGGAGATAATTGCTGACCCGCATCTCGCCGGCGGTGCGGATCAGTAAATCGGGATCAGGCATGCCGGCGGTGTACAGGTGATCGGAAATGGTCTGCTCGGTTATATCGCGCGGATCGAGCTTGCCGGTGCGGGCTTCGGTGGCGATGGCGCGCACGGCGTCCGTGATCTCAGCGCGGCTGCCGTAATTCAGGGCGAGCACCAGCGTCAATCCAGTGTTGCCGCGCGTTTCTTGTAACGTGATATTCATCTCATCCAGCACCGGATCGGGAAGCTGATCCAGCCGGCCGATCTGCCGGAACTGGATGTTGTTTTCCATCATCGTCTGCCTTTCCTGCCGCAGATAATCGATGTACATCTGCATCAGAAACGACACCTCGGCGGCGGGGCGTTTCCAGTTTTCAAGGCTGAATGAATAAAGCGTCAAAAAATTCGGACCTTCGAATTGTTTGCGGAGCTGCGCGCACTCGGTGACGATTTTGCGAACGGTGCGAGCGCCTTCCTGGTGGCCGCGCACCCGCTCCAAACCGCGCTGCACCGCCCAGCGGCCGTTGCCGTCCATGATGATGGCGATGTGCCTCGGCATGCGGTCGTGCGGAATACCCAGAGATTTCGCCATGGATTAAACCACGCTCGTTCGACTGTAATGGGAACCACGGATTTCACGGATTACACAGATGAATAAAGCGGAATTTATCCGTGCCATCCGTGAAATCCGTGGTTAGAAAGTAAAAAGTAATCAGCCTGCGTGCAACACCTGCTCCACCAGTTCCGGCGGACAACCGATATCGCCGACGGTGACCCGGCCCAAAAACTCAGCCGCCTTGGGGTTGGCGAATCCGATTTTCTCCGCCACGAACGTGACCGTTTGTGTGGCTCGAATGCACGGCCCCAGTGGCTCGCCGGTGTCGCAGTCCAAGCCGCTGGGCAAATCAACCGACAGCACAGGAGCCGATTGCGAGGCGATGGTTTCCACGAGCCGATCGAACGGCGGGCGGGGTGTTTGCTGCAAGCCGGTGCCGAATACGGCGTCGATGATCAAATCGCATCCGCTTTCCAGAAGGGCATCCAATTGCAGTGACGGCCGCACGATCTCGATCCGCATAGCATCGACAATTTGCCAGTTAATCAACGCATCGCCGGTGTATTTGGCGGGATCAATCTGCGGCCAGACATGCACCTGTGCTCCGCGATTGTGCAGCCATCGCGCCGCCGCCAGGCCATCACCGCCGTTGTTGCCACCGCCGCAAAGGATCAGAATCGACGGCTTTTTCGTCGCCGGGATCATCTGCCCGGCGACATCGGCCACCGCTCGGGCCGCGTTCTCCATCAGCACGATGCTGGGGATGTGATATTGCTCGCTCGCCAGCCGATCGATGTGCCGCGTTTGATTTCGAGTCAGCCGGGTCATTGGTTACATCTCCATCGTCCATTATACTCCACGATTCGCATGATGATTCTGCTGACCAATGACGATGGCATCAGTCATCCCGGTTTACTCGCCATGTATCGGGAGCTGAGTTCGCTCGGTGAAGTGCATGTCGTGGCTCCGCAAACCGTGCAGAGCGCCACCGGGCACGGGATTACCTTAACCTCACCGCTGTTGACGCAGGAAATGACCGTTGAGGGTGCTTTCACGGGCATCGCCGTCGATGGCCGGCCGGCGGATTGCGTGAAATTGGCGATTTCGCAGTTGCTTCCCCGCAGGCCCGATCTGGTGATCAGCGGCATCAACAGTGGGGCCAATGTGGGAATCAATGTGATTTACAGCGGCACCATCGCCGCGGCCATCGAGGCGGCGTTTCTGGGGCTACCGAGCATTGCCGTGTCGCTATATCTGCGCAAGGAAATCCCGACCGATTACACCGCCGCCGCCAAAAGTGCTCTGAAAGTGATCCGCCAAATCCTGGATCACGGCCTCCATGGCGGACAAGTCATCAACGTGAATCTCCCAGCCTTGCCCGCTGGCAAAGAAGCCAATGGCGTGCGGGTGGTTCGTCAATGCACCCGGCCCTGGGAAGACACCTACGAAAAACGCACCGATCCACGCGGCCGAGATTATTTTTGGAACAGCAGCGTTTTCCAACTCAATGCCAGCGAGCACGACAGCGATGTCACCGCTTTGCGAGATGGCTTCATCACGGTCACGCCATTGCAGTTTGATTTGACGAATCACGATGAACTACGGCGATGGGCAAAGCGGTCTTGGGATATTTGAATTTCACCGCGATCGCAGCAGACTTTCCGCTTCGCTGGCACTAGCCATGCCAATTTTTACCGGAGTTATGCTGGTCACCACCCACCCTTCAAGGCGTTTTTGATATTCCAGCCGCCAGGTGCTCTGCACCGTGTCGTACATATCACTGTGATGGTGGCTTATCACCGAAAGCGTCGCCACAAAAACCTGCGGCTGCTGCTGCACGGACATGGATGTAATTCCCACACTCTGCAACTGATATTCTTCGGCAAAGCGCTGCGTCTGCCGGGCCAGCTCGTCGCCTTCCCAGCCCATCATGCTGGCGTGCTTCAGCAGTTGATCGACGGTCTTCCAATCTTGATGTGAAACGGCGGCGACCAAATCCCGCGTTTTCCGCTGCACCCTTTTTTCATCCGTCGGCACTGTCCACCGCACCACGGCCAGCACCACAGCGGCCAAAATCAGCCCGAATCCCCAGGCGCGCAACCGTTTTTGATCGCGCTGCACCCCCGAACCCAAAAGCACCACACCGATAAGCGGCAGCATGACCAGCAGCCACATTGGAGCGTTTGTCAGCAGCGTCATGGAGATATTTGAACCTTTCGAGCCGTAACGTCCGATAACTAATGAGTCGGACCGTTGCGCCAAGCTAGCCGCTGGGCCGGTCCATCGCAATCGTGGCCGTTGATATACAGTTTATGCTCGATAGCGCGACAGATTCTTCGCACCGTTTCGTGCTGTCCGAGGATGCTCCGTACTTGCGTAATCTGCAATCCCTCTGGGCGACCGATCCCAAGCTTGCCGCCGCCATCGAAGCCACCGACGGCCAGCCATCCTATCCATGTGAACCGTCGCGCGCCGGGCAACCGACCATGCGGGTGCAAACCAGCGATGGCCGGGATTTGTATCTGCACAGCCGCCATGAGCCGCTCAAGGAAGCCGAGCAATTGCTTGGCGACATCAATTTGCGCGGAACATTTGTGTTTTTTCTGCATGGCCTGGGCTTGGGATATCACGCCGAATTATTGTTCGAGCGGATCAGCAAGGAAGCCATCGTCTGCGTGATGGAGCCGGACCTGGTGCTGCTTCGCACGGCGTTGGAGCGGCGCGATCTATCCAAGTTGATCGAAAGTGGCCGCCTGCTTTTTTTCACAACGCTGGATAAATCGGATTTGTTTGTGCGTATGTTGAACTACAACGGCCTGCTGATTCTCGGCACCGCTTCGATCACCCTCGCAGCCGCTGCAAATTTATCAGCGGAATTCCACCGTCAAATAGCCGCCTGGATCGAGCAATTGCGGTCCTTCGGCCAAACCAGTTTGAACACGCTGATTCTTAACGGGCGCCGCACCGCCGAGAATATTACCAAAAACATTGGCTGGTACGCCGCTTCGCCGGGAATCGAGCGGTTGCACAATCGCTATAAAGGGTCGCCCGCCGTAATTGTCTCTGCCGGCCCGTCGCTGCGGAAGAACAAACATCTGCTCCCGGAGGCGGTCGGCAAAGCGGTGATCATCGCGGTGCAAACCACGCTGCAGCCGCTGCTGGAAATGGGCATCGAACCAAATTTTGTGACATCGCTGGATTATCACGACATCTGCACGAGGTTTTTTGAGAAGCTGCCGCCGACGCTGCACACCGAATTGGTCGCCGAGCCGAAAGCGAGCGATCGGATTTTCCAGCTTCATCCCGGTCCGCTAACGGTGCTGGGAAATTCTTACGCAGATTCGCTGCTGGCGGAAATAACGGAGAAGAAAGGACGGCTGTCCGCCGGGGCGACCGTTGCTCATCTGGCATATTATTTGGCGGAGCATCTCGGTTGCGATCCGATTATTTTCGTCGGACAGGATTTGGCTTTCAGCGACGGGCTATGCTACACCCCCGGCACCAGCTACGAAGATGTGTGGCGGCCCGAGTTGAGCGAATTCAGCACTGTCGAAATGAAGCAATGGGAGCAGATTGTCCGGGATCGCCCCATTCTGCGGCAAATCCCCGATCAGCAGGGCCGCATGATCTATACCGAAGAGCGGCTTTTCACGTATCTGCAGCAATTCGAGCGCGATTTCGGCCGCACTAAGACACGCATCATCGATGCAACCGAAGGCGGTGCGCTCAAGCGGGGCTCAACAGCCATGCCGTTGCGAACAGTGCTCAATCAATTCTGCACCGCCGATCTTCCCGCTATTGCCGACGATCATCCCGGCCTGCAATGGCAGCGCGTCGGTCAAGCCGTGGATGGCCTGATCGAGCGCCGCCGCCAGGCCAGCGAGATCGAGGAAATCGCCCGCAAAACGTTACCGCTGCTGGAGCAGGTGCGCGATCATCTGGACGATCAGCCAAAGGTGAATCGGCTGATTGCCAAAATCGACAAGCTCCGTCGGCAAATGGACCAACTCGGATCGTGTTACGAATTGATTGTGGAGCTGACACAATTGACCGAAATGCAGCGATTCGAGAACGACCGCAAGATCGCCGCGGAGCAAAGCAAGGGAATGGATTTGCAGCGCCGGCAAGTGATGCGCGATGTGGCAAATGTTCAAGGCATGATCGACGCGGCCGGCGTGTTTCAATCGCTGATGACGCAAGTGATCGATCGCCTATCTGCCGAACACGGAATTGAAAACGTGCGGCGAAAGGTGGCGGCGTGAAACAGGCATCGGCCGTTCTATCTATGCTGCATGAACAACCGGAGCCGCGGCACAGCGCTGCCAGATTGTTCCGTGATAAACCCGTGCTCGATTGGACGCTGCGGCGTTTGCAGCAATCGAAGTCGGTCGACCGAATTGCCATCCTTTGCTGGCAGGATCAAGCGGATGCCGTCCGACCGATCGCTGAAACTCATCAAGCCGTGATAATCAACAAAGGACCGCGCAGTCTGATTCCAGCGATGGATATGGTCACCACCGCCCGCCGCTGGGCCGATGGTTGGCGCGGCGGGTTATTGCAGACCTGTGAATTCGACCGCGGATTCTTCGCTCCCTGGCTTGCTGAAATCGCTAATGAATTGCAAACCGATCCACTGGTGCTCATTGATCCGGCGGCGGGATTGGTCGACGCGGCTTTGATCGACCAAATCGTCGAGCAAGCCAACGAGCACGCCTCTCGGCCACTCATTTTCTCTCAAGCCGCTCCTGGCCTGGCCGGTATCGCCATTCGACGATCTTTGCTGCAGCAGCTTTCGCAAGCCAACACGCATCCCGGAAAATTTCTGCATTACCAACCGGCACAGCCATGCCGCGATGCGATTAGCGAACCGAATTGTGTGTCGATTCCAACGCCCGTGGCCCGGTCAACGGACCGCTTCACGCTCGATTCACCAAGGCAAATCAATCGCCTGAGCCGATTGACGGAGCATTTGAACGGCCAGCTCATCGGAACCAGCGGCGAGCAACTGGTGCAGATGCGGCAACAGCACACAGTTGCCGAGGATTTCCCGCGCGAAATCGTTCTTGAACTCAACACCCGGCGTGCGACCAAGCCGATTTATTTGCCGGCGGGGCAAGTAAACCGTCCGGATTTGTCACTGGAAACCGCCCGACGGATTTTTTCCCAAATCGCCGCGGCGGAGGATATTCGCCTGACCCTCGGTGGCGTCGGTGATCCGCTGCTTGCCGAGCAGTGCGGCCCGATTGTCTTGGCGGCCCGTGAATCCGGCATCTCGGCGATTCATGTGCGCACCGATTTGGTCGATCTCACGCCGCAGCAAATCGAACAGATGATCGATTGGCCGATCGACGCGATTTCCATTTCCATCCCCGCGATCACCGCCCGCACTTATATGGCGATGATGGGCGTCGATGCCCTGGCCAAAGTTTTGGAAAATGTGCGAAAGCTCGTGGAAATTCGCTGGAGCCGCAAACGGGGCACGCCGCTGCTGGTTCCGGTGTTCGTCAAATGTAAACAGAATCTGGGTGAGATGGAAGTCTGGTACGACAAATGGCTGCCGACGCTGGGCAGCGCGGTGATTACTGGGCCGAGCGATTATGCGGGGCTGATCGAGGATCATTCCGCCGCGGATATGACGCCGCCATCTCGCCAACCTTGCCGGCGATTGCAGTCGCGCATGCACATTCTTTCCGAGGGCCAGATTGTCTCATGCGATCAAGATGTTCTCGGCAAGCATCCGATGGGGCAAGTCGATCGGGATGCGATTTCCGATGTATGGATGAATCAACTCGGCGTAATGCGCGACAACCACGCTTGTGGCAACTGGAGCGCGGCTCCACTGTGCGGGTCGTGCAAGCAATGGCATCGATTGTGATCGGAAGCAAACCATGAATGTGCTGGGCGTCATTTTAGCCAGAGCGGGCAGCCAGGGATTGGCGGGCAAACATCTGCGGCCATTGCTCGGGCGTCCGGTCATTACTTACACATTCGACCACGCCAAAGCGGCTCGGTTGCTGACGCGTACGGTGGTTTCCACGGATTGTCCCAGCATCTCGCAAATGGCTCGATCCGGCGGCTTGCAAGTTATTCTGCGGCCAGCCGAGTTGGCGACAAGCACCGCCAGTGTTCAGGATGTGATGCTGCATGCGATGCAGCAAGTGGAATCGGAAGGAACTTTTCACGCCGATGCCCTCGTGGTGCTGTACGGCAATGTCCCGGTGCGGCCGGGCGGAGTGATCGATGAAGCGATTTTTTGCCTGATGGAAACCAAGTGCGATTCGGTGCGTAGTTTCTGTCCCGTCGGCAAATGGCATCCGGCATGGATGTCGCAATTGAGCGACGATGGCCGTGTGACTGCGTTACAGCCCGGAAGCATTCATCGCCGCCAGGATTTGACGCCGTTGTTTTTGCATGAAGGGGCGGTGGTGGCGGTGTCGAGAAAATCCATGCTGCGCGGCTTGGCCGACCCGTCCGATCCGCACGCATTTTTCGGCGTCGATCGTCGCGGCATCCGCACGGAAGCGGGGCAGACGGTGGAGATCGATGAGATGCGCGATTTGTACTGGGCCGAAGCGTTGCTGCGGGATTCGCAGCAAATTCGCAAGGCCGGTTGAGAATCTGAAATCTGAGATTTCAAATTTGAAATTTCACATCTCAGATTTCAAACATGAACTTCGAAATATGAAATCTGCGATTTGAAATCTGCAATATGAAATCTGAAATCAATATTTCTCATCGCACCATCGGCCCGAATCACCCAACATTTCTGATCGCGGAAATCGGCGTGAATCATGACGGCTCGTTGCAACGGGCGATGGAATTGGTCGATGCCGCGGCACAAGCTGGCGCGGACGCGGTCAAATTGCAGATTTTCCAGGCGAAGAATCTTGTCCATCAGTCCGGCGTCCTGGCGGATTATCAAAAACGTCAAACCGATGCCCACGATCCGACAGAGTTGTTGCGAAAATACGAACTATCCCGGCCGCAATTGCAGCAGGTGGTCGCGGCGATCCGAAACAAAAAAATGGTTCCGTTGGCGACGCCATTTTCCATTATCGATGTGGCGACGCTGGCCGAGCTTGATCTGCCGGCGGTGAAAATCGCCTCTCCTGATTTGGTGAACAAGCCGCTGCTGCGAGAGGCGGCGCGGTTGAAGTTGCCGTTGCTGGTTTCAACCGGCGCGGCGACGATGTCTGAAGTTGCCCAAGCGGTTGATTGGATCAGCGACTGGGGCAATCCGCTCGTTTTACTGCACTGCATCAGCAGTTACCCTGCCCCGATCGATCAGGCGAATCTTTGTTGGATCGGCGAGCTGGCCGGCCAATTCGGCGTTCCGGTTGGATATTCCGATCATTGCACGGAAATCCTTAGCGGGGCATTGGCCGTCGCCGCCGGAGCATGTGTGATCGAAAAGCATCTGACTTATGACCGAAGCGCCGACGGTCCCGATCACACCGCCAGCGCCGATCCCGAGCAATTCGCCGAATACGCTAGGCAGATTCGCCTGGCCGATCGACTCCGCGGCTCAGCGGGCAAACATGTGCTGGATTGCGAACGGGACGTGCGCACCGTCAGCCGACAGAGCGTGGTGCTCGCACAAACTCTGGAAGCCGACGACATCGTTCGGCCGACGCATCTCACCGTGCAGCGGCCCGGCACCGGCATTCCCGCGGCTCTGACGGATCAACTGATCGGCAAAAAAGCCGACAAGCGACTCGTGGCCGGAACGCTTTTGCAATGGGACATGTTCCGCGATGCCGCCTGAGAAGATTCAGCATCGCCGAGTTTGTTTTGTCAGCGGCACGCGCGCGGAATTTGGGTTGATGCAATCCACGCTGGCGGCATTGCGGCAGAGACCCAATGTGACTTTGCAAATCATGCTCACCGGCATGCATCTGGATCGGCAGCGTGGCGGTGATATTCGACAGTTGCGGCAAGCCGGCTGCCACATCGACGCCGTCATTCCCTGGCCCGCAAAACAGTCCGATCCGGCTCATAACGCGGTGAAAACCGGCAAGGCGATGGCCGCCATGGCCGCTGCATTCACCAAACTCCGCACCGACATCGTGCTAATCGTCGGCGACCGTGTTGAAGCGCTCGCTGCTGCCATGGCCGCACACATCGGCGGCTTAATCGTCGCCCATGTTCACGGCGGCGATCGGGCACTGGGACAGGTCGATGATTCCCTGCGTCATGCGATCACCAAACTGGCCCACGTGCATTTCCCGGCGACGGCCAACAGCGCCAAGCGAATTCGAAAACTTGGGGAAGATTCGTGGAGAATCCATCAAGCGGGTTCTCCCGGCATTGATGGGATCAAGGCCGCCGCCATGCCCGCTCGGCTGATGCGAAAGAAGGCGTTCGCATTGGTGGTTTTGCATCCGACAGAATCCAATGATGCATTGGAGTTTCGGCGGGCAAAGCTGTTGCTAAAGACGGTTGTCGATGCCGGCGTGCCGAACGTGGTGATCATCGGGCCCAATAATGATCCGGGTTCGCAAGGTATTCTCCGTGCATGGCGACAAAGATTGCCGTCGGGGGTTAGCTTTCATCCCGATATACCCCGCCCCGATTTTCTCGGACTTCTGCGTGATGCAGCCTTTCTCATCGGCAACAGTTCCAGCGGCATCATTGAAGCGGCGAGTTTTGGCACTCCGGTGATTGATGTGGGCGATCGCCAAAAAGGCCGTGAACGAAGTCAAAATGTGCGGAATGTGCCGTTTGCGGAGGCGAGTCTGCGGCGGGCCATCCAAGCCGTCTGGCGGGGCGGGCATCCAAAACGGTTTCCTTGTCGCAATATTTATGGGGGCGGCAACGCCGGCATTCGTATCGCCAAGATTTTGGCGTCGATCGACCTTTCCAGCCGACGGCTGCGTCGCAAGCTGATTTGTTATTGACACTTTGCCAAATTTTACTCGGCAAATTAAGTGGCTCATACGGCGGCTCGATAAAGTTCCAAAAGGACTTTATCCATGCCGACCACGCTATTGACCAATCCGAAAAAGAGCACGGACGCCCCGGCTGCCGACCCCAAATCGATCGTCGCCGATGCGGTGAAAAAGGTTTCGACGATTGCCACGCTTCCCGAAGTGACGGCTCGGATCGTCACCACGGTGGAAGATCCCAAGAGCACCGCCAGCCAACTGCATAAAATCGTCGGCCACGATCCGGCCCTGGTGACACGCATCCTGAAAGTGGTCAACAGCGCATTTTACGGCTTACCCGGCCAAATCGGTTCCGTTGAGCGGGCCATCGTGCTGCTCGGTTTGAATGCGGTGAAGAATATCGCCGTCGCCGCCAGCCTCGGGCAGCTTTTTCGCGGTGTGAAATTGTGCGAGGGATTCACCGCCAAGGATTTGTGGACGCATTGCATCGCCGTCGCCGTGACCGCACGTGAACTCGGAAAACAAAGCTCGCTGCCGATCGCCGACGAAGCATTTTTGGCCGGCCTGATTCACGACATCGGCATTCTCGTCGCCCTGCATGTTTATCCTGAAAAGCTGAAACAGGTTTGCGATCGCACCAAAGCCGAGAACGGCGATTTCTGCCAGATCGAGCGGGAAATCTGTGGCGTCGATCACCAGCAACTCGGCATGGGCCTTACCGAGCATTGGAAGTTCACCCGCCCCTGCCAGATGGTCGCCGGCTATCACCATCATCCGCAGGACCTGGCCGACAACACGCGCGTGCTGGTTTTGCTCGTGAACATTGCCGACACCATCGTCTGCAAACAAAACCGCGGATTCAATCTCACCGCGCTGCAGCAGAATCTCGATCCGGCCCTCATTGAAGAAGCTGGCGTTTCCATGGCCATCGTCGAGAAGACGCAGGAAAAGATCGGCGATCTGATCAGCAATGCGATGTCGATTCTCGGGTAGCAAACCGTAATCGCAATCCAGCCGGATCAAGATCAGCCCTCCGCCGACTGTAGGACAATGATCTTCCCCATGACCGGCAGATTACCTTCGTTTCGAATCACCGCGTCCTGGATGCTCACTTCCTTGAATCCGTTGTGCGATGCCAGCCGACGAATATATTCAAGCGACTGCGCATACCGACGCGAGCTGCGTAAAACGTAATCACCTCTATCGACACTTTCGATCGAAAAAGCGAGCAAGCCACCGGGTCGCAAGGCAGTGCGGGCAGCTTGGAAAACTTCGTCAAGGTCTCCCACGTAAATGAACACATCGGCGGCGACGATCAAATCAAACTGCCCGGGACTTTCCAGCAGTGCGACCGTGATGTCCTGTTCCATTAAATGATCGTAGATTCCTCGTTCGCGCGACATTTCAATCATTTTTGGCGCCAGGTCGACGCCGACAAGCTTTCGAGCCATTGGACGAAACAGCTCCCCGCACATTCCCGTGCCACTTCCAAGATCGATGATATCCATCGGTTGCGGCGGACCTAGTGCGCTGACGGCATCAAACAGCAGTTGCGGCGCGATGTAATTCAGGTTCTGCAGGTGTTGATCGAACTTCTGGGCATAGTCGTTAAAGAGAGTGACGATATAATTGCGTGGTGAAGCAGGTGGCGCGTTACCGACACCCAGGGCGGCCAACTCGTAGTCATGATTGGACGGATCGGCTGCCACCTCTCGCGCCGCTTTGAAAGCAGCTATAACCGCCGGAATATCGCCCTGTAACTCAAGTGCCTTGGCCAGTCCACGATGAGCCGCGATGCAATTGCCATCCAGCGCAATCGCCTGGCGATAGACGTCGGCCGCTTCTTTCAGCAACTTCTTTTTTATCAGTGCGCTGCCTAAACCGCAGAAGCATTCCACCGCCTGCGGATGCGCCGCGATTCCCTGCTGATACACCGCGATCGCTTCATCAAGGCGACCCACTTTCCGCAGCGCCGAACCGAGATTGTTGTGTGCTGTCCGCAGCCCGGGATCGAGCGCCAGAGCCTGACGAAAAGCGGCGATCGCCTCCTCCAGCAGCCCCTTCGAACCCAAGGCATTACCAAGGTACAAATGAGCGTAGGCAAAATCACCTTTGAGCCCGATGGCCCGGCGATAGGAGACAATCGCTGCATCCATCTCCCCCTTTTCCAGTAGCGCGTTGCCGAGGTTGTAATGCGCAAACATAAAATTTGGGTCGATCGCCACGGCACGCTGAAAAGCGGGGATAGCTTGGTCCGCCAGGCCTGTCTGAGCCAGGAGAATTCCCAAATTGCTTTGCGCTCGCAGTAAATCGGGATCCAGCGCGATCGCTTGACGATAGGCGGCAATCGCCTCGTGGGGTTTACCCATACTCTGCAGCGCCGTCCCCAGGTTGCAGTGGGCATCCGGGTCCGTGGGCATGAGTGTAATCGCCTGGCCGATCAGGTCCGCCGCAGCTTCGTGTTGGCCCTTTTGCAGCGCCATGATCCCCAGCATGTGCATCGCATCGCCATCATCCGGTTGCCGGCGCAGGATTTCCCGGCAAAGCTGTTCCGCCTCTTGCAGTCGGCCGGACTCATGAAACTCAAGCGCCTGCTCAAAGATTTGTTCGATCGAAGGCTCGTCCATGGCAGTATTTCATTCTACAGAGCTTCACAGGCATTGGTATTGGCGGACAATTCTCGCCACCTTCAACGAACCAAGATCAGTGGTCCGCGGATTGTAAAACGATGATCTTTCCCATTACCGGCAGATTATCCTCGGTGCGAACAGCGGCGTCCTGCATGCTCACTTCCTTGAATCCGCAGCGCGATGACAACCGCTGGATATAGTCAACGGAATGCGCATACCGGCGCGAGCTCCGCAAAACGTATTCGCCGCTCTCCACGCTTTCATCTGAAAACGCCAGCAATCCGCCCGGTCGCAAAGCCTTGGCGGCGGCCTCAAAAAGTTTTTCAAGATCTCCCACGAACGGAAGCACGTCGCCAGCGACGATCAGATCAAACTGCCCTGGGCTTTCCCGCAATGCGGCCGTGATGTCCTGCTCCTTCAACTGATCGAAGATCCCGCGCAGGCGTGCCTTGGCGATCATTTTTGGCGCCACGTCGACGCCTACCAGTCGCCGCGCTATTGGACGAAAACACGCTCCGCACATTCCCGTGCCGCAGCCCAGATCGATAATGTCCAACGGTTGCCGTGGATTCAGGGCACAAACGGCATCAAACAGCAGTTGCGGCGCCGTGTAATGCAGTTGCCGCAGGTGTTGATCGAAATAGTCCGCATATTCGTCAAACAAACCGGCGACATATTTCTGTGGCGACACAGGCGGTGCATCCGCAGCGCCCAGCGCCGCCAGCTCAAAGTCATAGTTGGCCGGATCGGCTGCCCCCTCGCGCGCCGCTTTGAACGTCGCAATGGCCGCCGGAAAATCACCTTGCAACTCCAGCACGTTAGCCAATCCACGATGGGCTATGACGTAGTTCGGATCCAGCGTAATGGCCCGGCGATAGACATCAGCTGCCTCGTTCAGCATCCTCTTGCTCATCAGAACTTTCCCTAATCCGCAGAAGCATTCCACCGACTGCGGATGCGCCGCGATTCCCTGCTGATACACCGCGATCGCTTCATCCAGCCGACCCACCATCCGCAGCGAAAAACCGAGGTTGATAAACGCCGTCTTCTGGCTGGGATCCAGCGCCAATGCACGGCGAAAAGCGGTGATGCTTTCCTCCAACAGCCCCTTTGAACCCAAGGCATTGCCAAGACTGAAATGGGCATTGGCAAAATCTTCTTTGAGCGCGATAGCCCGGCGATAAGCAATAATCGCCGCATCCAGTTCCCCCTTTCCTTTCAGAACATTACCGAGATTGTAGTGGCCGAACATGAAATTCGGGTCGATCGCCACGGCCTGCCGAAAAGCGGCGATCGCCTCGTCTGTTTGCCCCGTCTTCGCCAGCAAAACGCCCAGATTGCTATGGGCTTTCAGCAACCGAGGTTCCACCGCGATCGCTTGGCGATAAGCGTCAATCGCCTCGTCGGCTTTACCCATATTCTGCAGCGCCGTGGCCAGGTTGCAGTGGGCATGCGGGTTGGAAGGTATGTGTAAAATCGCCCGGCGGATCAGGTCCGCGGCAACATCGTGCTCGCCCTTTTGCAGGGCCAGTATCCCCAGCATGTGCATTGCATCGCCATGGTCCGGTTGCCGGCGAAGGATTTGCTGGCAAAGCTCTTGCGCCTCGGGCAGACGGCCGGATTGATGGCACCGAACCGCCTGCTGGAAAACTTGTTGGATCGGGGGCTCGGCCATGCTCTGGTTCATTCTACAGAGCATCACAGGCATTGGTATTGAGGACAATGATCGCAACCTTCAACGACCCACGATCAGGTGTCGGCGGATTGTAGAATGATGATCTTCCCCTTGACTGGCAGATTATCCTCGGTGCGAAGAGCGGCGTCCTGCATGCTCACTTCCTTGAATCCGCAGCGCGATGCCAGCCGCTGGATATAACCGACCGACTGTGCATAGCGGCGCGAGGTTCGCAAAACGTATTCGCCGCTTTCCATGCTTTCAATTGAAAACGCCAATAAGCCGCCCGGTCGCAAGGCAGCGGCGGCGGCCTCAAATACTTTCTCAAGCTTTCCCACGTAAATGAACACGTCGGCGGCGACGATCAGATCAAACTGCCTGGGACTTTCCTGCAGAACCAGAGTGATATCCTGTTCCTTTAATTGGTCATAGACTCCGCGCTGGCGCGCCTTGTCGATCATTTTTGGCGCCACATCGACGCCGACAAGCTGCCGGGCCATCGGACGGAATAGTTCCCCGCACATTCCTGTGCCGCATCCCAGATCGATGATGTCCATCGGCAGTGGGGGATTCAGGGCACGGACGGCGTTAAACAGCAATTCCGGCACGATGTAACGCAGTTGCCGCAGGTGTCGATCGAAGTTCTCCGCATATTCGTCAAAAAGACTGGCGACATACTTGCGCGGCGAGGTAGACGGCATGTCGCCAACACCCAGGGCGGCAAGCTCATAGTCATAATTGGCCGGATCGGATGACCCCTCGCGCGCTGCCTTGAACGTCGCTATGGCCGCAGGAATATCGCCTTGCAACTCCAGCGCATTGGCCAATCCCCGATGGGCTACCGCATAATTCGGATCACATGCAATTGCCTGGCGATAAACATCGGCCGCTTCTTTCAGCAACTTCTTTTTTATCAAAACGTTTCCTAATCCGCAGTAGCATTCCACGGCCTGCGGATGCGCCGCTATTCCCTGGTGATACACCGCAATCGCTTCATCCAGCCGACCCACCATACGCAGCGAAAACCCAAGGTTGATAAACGCCGTCTTCAGGCTGGGATCGAGCGCCAAAGCCCGGCGAAAAGCGGTGATGCTTTCCTCCAACAGCCCCTTTGAACCCAAGGCATTGCCAAGACTGAAATGGGCGTTGGCAAAATCATCTTGGAGCGCGATGGCCCGGCGATATGCGGTGATCGCCGCATCCAAGTCCCCCTTTCCTTTCAGAACATTACCGAGATTGTAGTGGCCGAACATGAAATTCGGGTCGATCGCCACGGCATGCCGAAAAGCGGCGATCGCCTCGTCTGTTTGCCCCATCTTCGCCAGCAAAACGCCCAAGTTGCTGTGCGCTTTGAGCAACCGAGGTTCCACCGCGATCGCCTGACGATAAGCCGCAATCGCCTCGTCGGCCTTGGCCATATTCTGCAGCGCCGTGGCCAGGTTGCAGTGGGCATGCGGGTTGGAAGGTATGTGTAAAATTGCCCGGCGGATCAGGTCTGCCGCAACATCGTGCTCGCCCTTTTGCAGGGCCAGTATCCCCAGCATGTGCATCGCATCGCCATGGTCCGGTTGCCGGCGAAGGATTTGCTGGCAAAGTTTTTCCGCCTCCGGCAGCCGGCCGGATTGATGGCACCGAACCGCCTGCTGGAAAACTTGTTGGATCGTCGGCTCGGCCATGCTCTGGTTCATTCTACAGAGCGTCACAGGCATTGGTATTGGCGGCTTGAGGAACGCTTGCCGCTCGAATTGACATGCCTCCATGATCAGCTAGACTTCGACCGCACCGATGATCCGGCGACGGGGCCAAGAATCTAACGAAGAAGCTATCCGATATGGCAAATGAAACGGTGACTGGATATGCCCTCTGAACTTGCAATTCGCCCCGGAAGCGTCCCGGATATTGATTCGCTTCTTCAGCCACAACTGTGGACAGATCTAAATCCCACTTTGACCGTGGTAAAAGCCGAGGGCTTGAAGAACATCGGCGCATTGGTGATCGACAAAGCCACCGGCGATGCCTTAGACAATTTGCTCATTAACGAGGGGTATTTTCATATCCCGCAACCGCCGTGGAATCTGCCGCTCGGAGATATGGCCCAGGCGATTGTTCGCCTCTGTGAACGCGGATTTGTCCCACCGTTTTGTTTCATTTATGACGAATTTTGGCTGATGTACATCAAGCTGAAACAAATGCTGGGGCGACTGCTTGGTGAAACCTACATGATGCTTCCGGATTTTTGGGCATGGTTCGTCGACCCGCGCTCCAGCCAAAGCGGCTGGAAGCCTCATCGTGACATGGACTACACGGCCTTGTTTCCCGATCGGCGCCCCAAAGCGTTAACCGTGTGGATTTCGCTCACCGAGGCCACACCCCTCAACGGGTGCATCTACATCGTACCCGCGCATCTCGATCCAACTTATGGTACGCCGCAGGACAAAGAATGGCGATTTCAGCCACAGGATATTCGGGCTCTTCCCAGCCCGGCGGGTGGCTTATTCATGTGGACGCAGGCGGCAGTTCACTGGGGATCGCATTCCAGCCCGCTGGCCGCGGGGCCGCGCATCAGCATTGCCGTTGAGTTTCAACGCGGCGATGTTCCGCCGATGAATCAACCGCTGATTCCACCAACGGCCCGGCTCACACTTGAGCAGCGACTCAAACTAATCTGCAAACAAATCCTTCAGTATCAGCACATGTATCCGCTGACCCCTGAGCTTCGCCAATTGGCTGAACAAGTGATGAACCGCCGAGCATAATTGAATAAGGGTCATGACTAGCTGAGCGGGACGAAAGTCATCGTTTAAGCTGGTTATACCGTGCGAAACCGTTATGTTGTTCGTTCACGAATCTCGGAGGCTGTTTTTCGTCGCTTTTTGCGTCATGTGGCG